>ENA-UOOA01002800-UOOA01002800.1-human-gut-metagenome-genome-assembly--contig:-P61old-NODE-2800-length-23409-cov-4.532329_pt1 | contig 23409 bp, 16 predicted proteins | sample MGYA00242467_ERZ724014 | MGnify/ENA metagenome assembly ERZ724014 | reverse complement strand
TGGAAGTTTTCCGCAAGGAGATTCTGCGTCTGACCAACGCGGAACGCACAAAGCAGGGCCTTGCCGCGTTCAAGAGCGATGCCGCGCTGGACAAGGTGGGAGACGCCCGCGCCGGGGAAATTATCCGGTTCTATTCCGGTCAGCACCTGCGGCCGGACAAACGGAAATGGAGCACCATCCTTGGCGAATACGGCATTTTCTGGAAAGCCTGCGGCGAGAATATCACCCACGGGCAGAAGACGCCCGAGGCCGTAATCGCGTCCTGGATGAACTCACCGGGGCACAAAGCCAATATTCTGAACAAGAATTACACCCATTTGGGCGTCGGCGCGCGTGTGACCACCGACGGACATATTTACTGGACGCAAAACTTCGCCGCATTCTCGGATACGGCGGCAAAGCAGACGGCACCAGCAAGGTCCCAAAACACTCCGAAGCGGACAGCTTCCGGCGTTTCCGGCAGAACACTGGCCTCCGCCGTGCAAAAACACCTCGGCGTCAAGTACGTATGGGGCGGCACCACCCCGAAAGGATTCGATTGCAGCGGGCTGCTCTATTACGTCTGCAAGCAGTACGGCATAACCCTCCCACGCACCTCCGCGCAACAGGCCAAAGAGGGCAAGGCAGTCGCCAAAAAAAATCTGTGACCAGGCGATCTAGTCTTTTTCGGCCGGTCCTCTTCCGGGCCGGTGGACCACGTCGGCATGTATATCGGCAACGATACCTACGTGCATGCCCCCAACCCGGACAATCCGGTCATGAAAATCCGGTTGAGCGACAACAGGTTCACCAAAAACGGCGTCCGCTATACGTTTCAAGGGAAGTATACCAATGCAAGGCGGATCGTGGATTGAGGATTACCCGATACACGTTCCCCTCCACAAAGCCGTACAGGGACAGCTCGTTGTCTTTCGCCCACGATGACGGGCGCGGCGATACGAAAAAGTAGGGAGAATCATTATGGAGCCAGTATACATCATAGGCTTGTTGGTGGCAGTGGTGCTTGTTGTCGTGGTTTGGTTCATCATGACCATGAATGCCTTCGCACGTCTATTGGTGAAGGTCACAGAATCGGATTCCGGCATCGAGGTGGCCCTGACCAAACGGTACGATACCCTGACCAAGGTGCTGGACGTGACAAAAGCCTACGCCAGGCATGAATCCGAGACTCTGGCCCAAATAGTGCGCTTGAGAAAGGGGATGAGCCCGGACGAAAAAACCGCCGCCAACCGAAAGATGGATGAAATGACCGGGGGTATCAACATCCTGGCGGAATCGTATCCCGAACTGCGATCCAGCGAAAACTTCAAAGAGCTTCAGGGCGCCATCGCCGAGGCGGAAGAACACCTTCAGGCCGCCAGAAGAATCTACAACATGAACGTTTCGGCCTTCAACCAGCTTCTGGTCACATGGCCCGCCAGCATTGTAGGGAATGCCAGGGGGCATGTCGCGCAGGTGTTCTTCCAAGCCGAGGAAGCAAAAAAGGAAGACCTGAAAATGACGTTCTAAAAAAGAGGCGGTTGAACAATGGATATTCTCTTGCTCCTTATTGGCCTGGTTGTAGAACTGCTTGCGGTGCCCCTGCTGCTTATCGCGCTGATCTGGTTTTTCTTTGTCGGGCGCAGGTTCTACAGGGAAAAAAAGAGCCTTGATGCCTTCAAGGGCAACGAAATAGCCAAGGCTATGACACTGGACCGCATCAAGGCCAGGTTTATCAGGACATTGGGGAAAATCCTGTGGCCGGTGCTCGTTGTGACGCTGTCGTTTCTGCTGATGGACGCCCTCGGCGATGCCAGTCCGGGCATTGCCGTGACGGTTGCCTCCATAGTCACTCTTTCCTGCATTGCCTGGTCGTCTCTTATACTGAGGCGGTACAACGCCACTTTCAAAAAAAACATCGTCAAGGCCGAGCTGTCCAAAGCATTTGATAACCTGACCTATGAGCCTCAAGGGAAATTTGACCAAGAATCCATCCGGAATCTGCAATTTTTCAGTTCCTTTGATGGGATTACCGGCAACGACCTGATAGTTGCCGACTACAACGGCCTGCATTTCGCACAGTGCGACATGGGGGTCAACGAGCGGTATACGGTCACGGTACAGGGCAGTGACGGCGAAACCCGCACCGAGGAGAGGTGGCGCGATGTGTTCAAGGGGCGGGCCATGCGCTTTGACTTCGCGGATGCCTTCAGAGGACGGGTGCAGGTCGTTTCCAAAGACTTTAACGGCGCAAGCGTAAAATCTCGCGGCGAATGGCAGGCCGTGGAAACGGAACTGGCCGAATTCGGCGAATATTTTGAGGTTTATGCACCGGACCCGCTTGACGCCATGGCCGTCCTTACGCCGCAGATGATCGAGGGTATCTTCTATCTGAAAAAAGCCCTGAATGTACCGACAGCCCTATATTTCACGGGGAACGCCATGTTCGTTTTCATGGCGCTCGCCCGTGAGACTTTTGATGTTTCCGACAAAAATACCCTGTTGGAGGAAAGTCGACTTCTAAAACGCGATATCGCCCTGATGACCGGCTTTATGGACGTGATGTATTTCAACCGCCCGGCATCTATGGAAGTCAACCGTGCGGAAACCGCCGCTTCCGTGGCGGCGGCAGCCGGACCTTCCGAAGTCGAAAAGATTACCCGCCAGGCCGGGCGCGGTTTGGGTATGGCTTTGTCTCTCCTGCCCAAGGCTGTTATTGCGGCCTACTGCATAAGCGCGGTGTATGGGTTCATAAATCTGCCGGGCGAAATAGTGACCGGGTTCACCTTGGGGGACGGCTTGTCACCCATGTCTGACGCTCCGCAGGTACCGACCATAGTTTTTTTGAGCGTCGCGGGGGTATTTATCCTCCTTCCGGCCCTTACACAAACCTGTATAAACATCGCCCACGGGTAGAAAACGCCCGAGGCCGTGGTCGCGTTCTAGATCAACTCACCGGGACACAGTAAACCATCAACTGCAATGATCTTCATGTGCGGCGTGGCGTCATTATAGCGGATGCGCCGCTTTTTTTGCGCCACCTAACCCGATCTTGGGATAAGGCCGTCTCACTGAGAAAATTTCAAAAACACATAATTCTACCACTGCTCCGCAAAAATCCACCATGGTACTGCGGTTATGTACGCACTTTTGTGTACTGAACCACCATCTGGAGGATTCATCATGCGGAATATCACCAGACAACAGCGACAAATCATGGAGATGCTGGCGAAAGGATTTCCCATCAAAAACTATTGCAGGGAATCTCTCCATCGAGGTGGCTACGGTATATTGGCATTTGGCAGCAATTCGAAAAGCCTTCGGCGTTCATAGCAACATTGAGCTGTTGCATCACCTCAATGAGGAACCGGAGGCTGACACCGCGCGGCAGGGAAGTTTTTGAACTCGCTATGAGCGGTCTGAGCATCAGAGAAATCAGTAAACGTCTTGGAATCAGCTACAGCGGCGTCCTTCGGCACAGGGAAAAAATGCTCTTGGCGAACGAATGTAACTCTATGTTGGAATTGATTGCAACATATCGTGGGACATATCCAAATCGTCAATTGTGAGGTCCATAACATGGAAATTGAAGGCCGCACCATCATACTTTCCACGCCGGAAGAACTGCTTCCTCTCATTACACAAGCCGTCCGTACCGCCGAGCAGGGGAAAACGGCGGATGCCCCCGACTTGACGGGCAAAAAACTGCTTGCCCCGAAAGCGTCGGTCCGGCGTATACCAACTTTGTCAGGCGTGTCTTTTATGAGCGCGCCGTATTGGAAGAGTATATTGCATCCGGGCGTGTCCAAACCTCGGAATCAATCAAGTGATGGACTTCTCAGGCCAGCATATCCCCTATAATCGAGAGCTTTTCGCTTTCCTGTCCGGGGAACAGATGGGCATACCGCATGGTCATGGTGATGTTCTTATGACGCATGAGCTTTTGCAATTCCATGAGCGTCACCTTGCCGGACTGCGCCAACCAGGAGGCAAAGGTATGTCTCATGGTGTGCAGGGTGACGGCGTACAGACTGTCGCCGTCTTCCGGAGCCAGATTGAGCTTTCTGACGGCGGTCTGGAAACAGACGGGTGTTTTTCAAACGCCGTCTTCTTGCGAGGCTGTTGGAAGATGGGTTCCGCAGGCTTGCGCGTATACGCCTGGAGCATCCGGATCATATCCTCCGGCAGGCGGACGAATACCCGCTTTCCTCCCTTCTGAATGATATAGAGGCCGCAGGCATTGCCGTCCACATCCTGCCCGCGCAGTTTGAAAATTTCCGTGGGACGAAGGCCGGTTCGCAGGGAGAGCAAGGCCATATCGTGCAACTGCGGATGCCGCTTTTCAAGGTCGCCCAGAAGCGCCCTGACTTCCTCTCTGGTCAGGAAACGCAACCTTTCATTGTCAGCCTTTACCATTTTCCAAGTGCCGCCCTTGGTGGACAAGGGATTGACTCCGCTCCACATGCCTGTGGCGCCGGCACGGTTTATGGCGGAACGCATAAAGCTGAAGATGTTGTTGACGGTCTGCCCGGCCAGCATTTTTCGCGTCGGTGCTTTGGCTTTAGGCTTTTGGGTGGCCTTTTTGGGCTTTGTATTCCCAGTAGGCGTTTTCAAAAGCTGCGCCTTGAGGCTGGAAAGCAAATTCGGAGTCAGATCGGCAATAGGCAAAGCGTGGATTTTGGCCTTGAGGTGGGCGCAATACTGGCTGTAGTGCTGGTCAACGTACTTCCCTTCGCTTCTGCCCCAGGCAAGGTAGGCGTTCACTATCTCCCCGATGGTAACTTTGTCGCGCTCAATGGGATTGATGCCGGTGGCATCAAACTCGGCAAGGAACTTTGCCCGCTCCTTTCTGACCGTGGCCGGGCGGACGCCCTTGCTGTGCCTGCCAACGGTTTTCCAGTGGCCCTTACCTTCATGATCAGCGTACCAGAAGCAGTAGATTTTGTCGTACTCTCCGGTTCGCAGATCGCGCTTGGCGGACTAGCGGAAAAAGACGCCCTCGAACCTGGTCTTTGTATATTTTCTAGTGAAGGGCAGGACGGCCCAGAAATCCCGGCTTCTCGTGCTCCTTCCATATTCCATATGGAATAAAAAACAGGCACGGCATCCTCAAGGACGGCGTGCCTGTTTACGCATTGCTTTAGACCGTATCGCCACGCCGGGCATGGTACTCCGCTTTTTCCTGATACATACGTTTATCCGCCTGCCTCACCATATCCATGATGTGCATGTCCCCCTCGGCCCACACCTGCCCAAGCGACAGGGATTCGGGATACGCTTTATTGGCCTCCCGTTGGAGCGCGGCGATCTTCGCATAAAAGACCCGTTCCGGAATGTTCGGGCAGAGGAAGACAAATTCGTCTCCGCCAATACGGAAAAGATCGTCTCCCCTGAAATAGCGGCTGAATATCCGGCTGATGTCCCGGATGTATTTGTCGCCGGAGTCGTGCCCTTGCTGATCGTTGATGCGCTTTAACCCATTGAGATCCACAAAAGCGACGCCGAGCGAATCCGGGGAATTTTTTTCGAGCTTCCGCAATACGGAAATATAGCTGTTTCTGTTGTGCAGACCCGTCAAGTCGTCGCAGTAGCTCATCCGCTTGAGCTCGCTCTGCATATTACGCTTCCGTTGCTCATTCGTGACGAAATAGGCCAGAGAATGCAGCAGGGTGTGATCATCCCGATTGGCTTTCGGGTTATCCACGCCGATGAACCCGGAAATGACGTCGTTCAGGACGAGAGGGACGACGATGAGGCTCTCGATACCTTGCGGCTTGAGTACGCTGTACATATCCAAATCGCTGTCCCGGATTGACTCAAGATTGTCGATGACCACATCCTCACGCCGCTCGAACATCTTCTGCCAACAGCTCATGTAGCTGATTGGCACGTTTTGAAGGACTTCTTTCTGAGGGAAAATACCTTCTGAACACCATTCATCGGTGTTGTTGGCGATGAGCCCGCCATTTTTCAGAACGCTGTACTCGAAGTTATAGTCTCGATCGGCCTGATGCATCATTCCGAGGTTCTCCAGGACCATGCCCACGGCTTGCGGAAAATTTTCTTCCCTGTTCAGGATGCGGATGCATTCCAGCAAGGTACTCTCAATATCAAGCTTGCGCTGCACAGCTTGGCTGATATTTTCCTTTTCCGTAATGTCGACGGCGAATTCCAGCCGGGCAAGACGGCCATTCCAGCGGATCAGCTTGTCTCTGAGCAGATAATGGCGGTGCGAAATGGGATTCGTGAGCTCCCAAGTGTAGAACGTTTCGCAGTTGAGAAACTGATTCGTACAAAACGGACAAGGCGCGTCAATGCCTTGCAGGACTTCATAGCACTTCCTGCCTTTTCCGATGTCCGTAAGCCCGAATACCTTTTTTCCAAACTCGTTCAGATACAGGATTTCATACGTGGCGATATCGCTTACATAAACGATTTCATCCACTTCCTCCATAATAATCTGCAACAGGCTCTCCGGGCAGTCTTCGTGTTCACCGGAAACATACTGTGCTTTGGAAAAAGATGTTGTCATAATGCGAACCCATTCACATTTTGGATGACGGCCATTTTCAAAATCGCCCAGCCACGCACATCCTGAACCAGCAGGCCAAGGCTAAATGGCGGATCACTATACGCGTTTTCCTTCCCATTTTTCCAATAATGAGAGCCAAAAACGTTTTTGGAGCCACATTATCGACTAAAGTATCTCATTTACGCTAGAAACAGCGTGTTATCAAGATGTCGGACGATCAGGATCCAAAAGGCATCAGCCGTCCTCAAGCGCGGCGCCCTCGCCTCTTCCCCAAATGGCGTCTCTGTATCAGAGGACGCTGGGCACCCACGGCTCCCCTTTGTGGACAGTGCCCCCCACCCTGCCAAGAAAGCCGCCCGGCTTTATTGCATCCCCGGCCTTCTCGGGCTATCACACCGACCATGAACACGCTGCAACTCCGGAATTCCTTTCTGCTGCTTCTCACCGCCGTCATCTGGGGAGTGGCCTTCGTCGCCCAGAGCGTAGGCATGGATTATGTGGGCCCCTACACGTTTACCTGCGTGCGCTCCTTTATCGGCGGCCTGTTCCTCATTCCCTGCATCGCGCTGCTCAACAGGCTGAACCCCGTCTCCCCCGGCGGCATCAGGCCTTCGAACGCGAAATCGAAGGACCAGCTCTGGATCGGCGGCGTGTGCTGCGGTGTGATGCTCTGCTTCGCAAGCTGTTTTCAGCAGATCGGCATCATGTACACGTCCGTGGGCAAGGCGGGGTTCATTACTGCCTTCTATATCATCATCGTCCCGCTCCTCGGGCTGTTCTTCAAAAAACGGTGCGGCCTGTTCGTCTGGCTCGGCGTGGCGCTGGCCATCGTCGGCCTCTATTTTCTCTGCATTACGGAGAGCCTGACCATCCAGTTCGGCGATTTCCTGATCTTCATCTGCGCCATCCTGTTTTCCATCCACATTTTGATCATCGACTACTTCACACTGCGCGTGGACGGCGTCAAAATGTCCTGCATCCAGTTTTTCGTCTGCGGCCTGCTCTGCGCGGTTCCCATGCTGCTCTTTGAGACGCCGGACATCACGCAGCTCCTCGCCGCATGGAAACCCGTCCTCTATGCGGGGATCATGTCGAGCGGCGTTGCCTATACGCTGCAAATCGTGGGACAGAAAGGCATGAATCCCACGGTCGCCTCCCTGATCCTCAGCCTCGAGGCGGTGGTGTCCGTACTGGCCGGATTCGTCATGCTGAACCAGCAACTGACCATGCGGGAAACGATGGGATGCGCCTTTATGTTCTGCGCGATCGTGTTTGCGCAGCTCCCGCAGAAGAACATAAAAAACGCTGAGGCTGTCTCAGCATAACGGGGTGCGGCATGAGGATATGCGTCATCACGGGCGGCACAGGCGGCATAGGGCTTCACCTTTGCGAAGGCTTCCAGCGCGCGGGGTATGCGGTCACGGCTCTCGACGTGGAACAGCACAAAGCCTTGCCTGACGGTATTGGCTTCATCCAAACCGACTTGAGACAGGCCGAGGCCGTCAACGAAGCCTTCCGGCGGGTGACGGAACGGCACGGCGCCGTCCATGTACTCGTCAACAACGCGGCCCTCGCCCATTTCCACAAGCCCGTCATGGAAATGACCGCCGACGAATTCGACAACGCCCTTTCCGTAAACCTGCGCGGCGCGTTCCTGTGCGCGCAGGCCTTCATCAAGGCCAACGCGGGGCAGGATTACGGGCGCATCATCAATATCGCCTCCACCCGCTGGAACCAGAACGAAGCGGGATGGGAGGCCTACGGCGCTTCAAAAGGGGGGCTTGTCTCCCTCACGAACACGCTGGCCGTCTCCCTGAGCGCCACGCCGATCACGGTCAACGCCGTAAGCCCCGGCTGGATACAGGTCGACGGCTATGAAACGCTTTTCCACTCGGATCATGCCCAGCATCCTTCCGGGCGTGTGGGTATCCCCCGCGACATCGTCAACGCCTGCCTGTTCCTTGCCCACGAGGAAAACGATTTCGTCAACGGGCACAACCTCGTCGTCGACGGGGGAATGACCAAACGGATGATCTACGTCGAATAGCGGTTTCGAAACACGGCGTCTCGTTAAACAGCACCGAGTCCAAAACACAAAAACACTACGCGGCCGGAGGCTCTCATGGATTGTCAACGCGATACGGAAGCACGCTCTCCCCTTCAGACGCAACTCTTTTCGCTTCAAGGCCATACCGCGCTTGTTACCGGCGCGGGTTCCGGGCTCGGCAAATATATGGCCCATGCCCTGCTCCACGCCGGAGCCAATCTTATCCTCGTCGGCCGCACGCTGGATCGCCTCGAAGCCTCGGCGGACGAGATCTTTTTGAGCTTGAAACAGCAGGGCGGCCATCTCGCGTACGATTCCGATCCCGCGGCACGCTCTGCCCATCGGGACCCGGACCAGAACAAACGCATCGCCTGCATTGCCTTCGATGTGAGCGAACTCAAGACGTTGCCGGAACTCGCCCAAAAGGCGTCCCAGCCTTTCGGCGCGCCGGACATCCTCGTCAATGCCGCCGGGCTGAATCCGCGCAAGCCGTGGAACGAACTCACGCCCGAGATTTGGGAATACACGCTGCGGCTCAATCTTTCCGCGCCGTTCTTCCTCGCTCAGGCCCTCGTGCCCGAAATGATGCGGCAAGGATGGGGGCGCATCATCAACATCGCCTCCCTTCAAAGCAGCCGGGCCTTCCCCAACGGCCTGCCCTACGGAGCGTCAAAGGGCGGAATAGCCCAGCTCACGCGGGGCATGGCCGAAGCATGGTCGCGGCCCGGAACGGGTATCACGGCCAATGCCATCGCGCCGGGCTTCTTCAAGACGCAACTCACCGCCCCGCTCTTCGACAAGCCGGAAGTCGTCGAGGCTCTCGCCCGGCAAACCACCATGAACCGGGTGGGCTTCGCGGAAGATATCCAAGGGTTGACCATGTTCCTCGCTTCCCCCGCGTCCGGCTATATCACGGGGCAGGTCATCCACATCGATGGAGGCTGGACCGCCATATAGGGGAGTCCCAACGCGCTGAGTGAGGAGGTGTTGGCCTCCTCACTCTGATCATGCCCGATTTCCAAGCTTCCGGCCACTCTGACACCGTTTCGACCGCATTCTTGTAAAGACTATGCGCACGGTTTCATGAACAGGATAGGCGGACTCGGGCCTCTTGGCCTTTTCACGTCTATTTCCTTTTGAGCCCCATGCCCAGCGCCTTCATTTTCAGGTAGAGGGTGTTCCTTGAAAATCCGAGCAGCTTCGCCGCCTTGCTTTTGTTGCCGCCCGCCAGCGACAGCGCGGATTCAATGGCCCTCTTTTCCGCCTCCCGCTGCATGGCCTGAAAAGAAAACGCGCCCGGCTCCTCAGCTGCGTGCACATCCTCCGAGCGAGAGCCCATGAAAAGCCGCTCGGGCAGATAGCGCGGCGTCAGCTCGACCGCGTCGTCGTCCATGCAACAGTACGCATAGGCGAGCACATTCTTGAGTTCCCGCACGTTCCCCGGCCAGCCGTACCGCATGAAGAGGTCGAGCACGTCCTGCGATACCCGCATCTCAAGCGCCTTTTGCGGTCCGCAGATCCCCTCGATGAGCTGGGTGATCAGGGACGGAATGTCCCCCCGGTGCTTGCGGAGGGGCGGCAGATTCAGCTCAAGGATGTTCAGGCGGTGATACAGATCCTCGCGGAACTGCCGCTTGTCCACGAGTTCCGGCAGGTTGCGGTTGGTTGCGGCGATGAGGCGGAAATCCGAATACTTGCTGCCGCTCATCCCGATCTTCTGGATCTCATTGCTCTCCAGCACGCGCAGCAGCTTTGCCTGAAGATACAGCGGGAGTTCGCCGATCTCGTCGAGAAAGATCGTGCCCTTGTCCGCCAGCTCGAACTTGCCCTTCTGCCCGCCTTTCCGCGCTCCGGTAAAGGCGCCCTCCACATAGCCGAACAGTTCCGATTCAGCCAATTCACGCGGCAAGGCCGCACAGTTTACTGAAATGAAGGATCCGTTCGCGCGAGGGCTCGCCTTGTGGATGGCCTGCGCGAACAATTCCTTTCCCGTGCCGCTTTCCCCGAGGATCAGCACGGGCTCCCTGCTGCGCGCGAACCGCTTCCCCATTGCCTTGAGTGCCTGCATCACGCTGGTATCGCCGACGAGATCGTCAAACGTACGCAGGCCCCCGCCCGTCGTTTCCTGTGCGATGAAGTACCCGACCTTGCGTTTGAGCTGCTGGAGGTTGTGCAATAGCTCCTCAATGCGCTCATTGTCGTGCGTGGTAACGATCACTTCCGAAAGGCAGCAGACCAGATTTCCTTTGTCGTCCAGAATGGGGCAACGGCGGCATAACCCTTCGACTCCATTGTAGGAGATGCTGTTCACCGTATTGATCCGCCGTGTCTGCAACGAATTGAGGACGCCCGCCCTTCCCGTCTGGAATATGGCGTCGATTTTTTTGCCTACGACGCTCTCGGACGGATCAAGCCCATAGATGTGGTAGCAGGACTGCGAAAAATACCTGACCGTCCCCGTAGGGTCCGTGAGCGAAACGCCGATGCTCAGGGCATCAAGCAGTTGATGGAACAACGGGTTTTCAACAAGCCGTTTGAAATCCTCATCCGAAGCGATGGGAAAAGGCATGGACATAAAGTCTCCCAGTGTATGCATCCCACGTCAGGCAGAAGAACAAGACATTTCTGTCATAAAAAAGAGACATTTTTCTTTAAAAACCAATAAATACAATATGATATTGTTTTGTCTCAGTATAATGACAAATGACACTTTTGGGAAGGTCTTTAACGCATAACAAACGAAATTTATTTATTCTTTTTTTATGGAATACCGCTTGCAGACAAAGACGTCCAGAGAGAGCCCGCATGGGCTCAGCGCTCTCAAACGCTCGGGTCAACCTCAAAGACGGAGTTTTGTCATGGGAAGCGGTTTTGAAAATCTCATCCTTTTCGGCCTCCTTTCGCTAATGCTGCTCATCGGCACCCTGCTGCGCGCAAAAGTCAAACTGTTTCAGGACTATCTGGTCCCTGCCAGCATCATCGGCGGACTGATCGGCTTTGCCATCGTTTCCACGGGCTGGCTTAAAATAGGAGAATGGCAGATCACGAGCAGCAGCTTTAACTGGTTCCTGTTCCACGCCTTCAACATCAGCTACATTTCGCTTCTGCTGACACGCCCGCGCGGCAATCAGGAAAATACGTCCAAGGAAGTCGTGCGCGGGGGCATGTGGCAGACGCTGATCTGGACAATCAGCCTTCCCGCCCAAGCCCTCATCGGCGGCGCGGTGATCTGGCTGTATAATCTGGCGACCGGAAACAGCCTCAGCGAATTCATCGGCATGATCGTAACCCACGGCTATACGCAGGGCCCTGGGCAAGCCTATGCCTTCGGCACGCTGTGGGAAAAGGGCGGCATCGCCGACTGCGCCACCGTCGGCGTGATCTACGCGGCGCTCGGCTTCCTTTCGGCCGCCATCGTCGGCGTGCCCGTCGCCCGCTGGTTCGTCCGCAAGGGCCTCAACGCCAACAAGACCGGAGCTTCCATCACCAAAGAATTCCTGACCGGCATCATGGACGAGAAGTCCACCGCAACCAACGGACGCGAAACGACCCACGCCTCAACCATCGACACGCTGGCCTTCCATGTCGCCCTCGTCGGCATCGTCTATCTCATCACCTATGCCGAACTGAGCTGGATCGAAGCCCACATCAAGCCCTTCTTTGACCAATACAAGTGGCTCAAGGGATTCGGGGCCACCCTTAGTATGCCGATGTTCTTCATCCACGGGCTTATCGTCGCGTGGCTGCTCCGTACCCTGCTCCTCAAGCTCGGCGCGGGCAGGCTCATGGACCCCGTTGTCCAGACCCGCATCACCGGGGCCTCCGTGGACTACCTGCTGACCGCCACCTTGATGTCCATCCATATCGTCGTCCTCAAGCAGTACGTCATCCCCATCTTCCTCGTGGCGTTCAGCGTCACCCTGTTCGCCCTCGCCCTCAACCTCTGGTTCGGACGCCGGACCAATTACGGGCCTGAGCGCGTGCTCTGCCAGTTCGGCTGCTGTTGCGGTTCCACAGCCACCGGCCTGCTGCTTCTGCGCATCATCGACCCGGATTTCAGCACGCCCGCCACGCTTGAGCTCGCCTTCTTCAATGTGGGCATCCTCGTAACGTGCGCTCCCATCCTCTATTTCTTCGCCCCCGCGTTCTACACATTCACGGGAATGGAAATCCTCATGATCTACGGCGCGATCACCGTTATTGGCATCGCCGCCATGTTCGCCCTGAAGCTGGTCGGACAAAAGCAGTGGTAACGGTGGCCGTACCTCCGCACCAGTCCGGTGGGGTGGTACGGTCCTTCTCTTCCACGTGCGGCGCGGCCCGCACGGCGCCTCATCGGTTTAAAAAGGAAATGGTTATGCTCACAAACGAATGCACGCTTATCTCCTGCCCGGAAATACTTACTATGGACGAGGGAAAAACCACGGCCGAAGCCGTTTGCATCAGTGAAGGGAAAATTCTCGCCGTCGGCACGCTGGAAGAACTCCGCGCGCTCGCCCCCCGGCATCGGCGCAAGGAAATCCATCTGGAGGAAGGCGTGCTCCTCCCCGGCTTCATAGACTCGCACAGCCACCTTTCCATGTACGCGCAGTGCCGCACCCAATTTTTCTGTGATACGGCCCACGGAACCATCGGCAACCTGCTGTCCGCCTTTCGCACGCACGCCGCCACGCAGACCGACACGGAATGGATCATAGGGTATTGCTACGACGACACAGGCATGAGCGACCACCGCCACTTGACCCGCCATGATCTCGATGCGGTCAGTCAGGAGCGGCCTGTTTTCGTATCACACATCACGAGCCACATGGGGTATGCGAACACGCTCGGCCTCGCCAAGCTCGGCGTCACCGCGGATTTTTCCGTCGAAGGCGGAATGGTTGTACTCGGGGATGACGGGATGCCGGAAGGACTGCTTAAAGAGAACGCCTATTTCAAGGTATTTCAAAAGATTCCGGCCTGCCCGCCCGAGAAGCTCCCTGAGAAAATCGAATATGCGATCGCCGACTATAACCGTGCGGGATTCACGATGTTTCAGGATGGAGGCATCGGCCTCAGCAACGGCGCTCACGGCATTCTCCGCGCCTACAACCGGCTGGCCCGGGAAAAACGCATGAACGCCCGAGGCTACCTGCATTTCATGCCCAACATCATGGATGAAATGCTCGAACTCGGCACATGGAACATGCCCGTTTCCGACTATCTCTACTACGGGGGGGTGAAATCGTTTGCGGACGGCTCGATCCAGTCCCTGACCGCCGTGCTCGGGGAGCCTTACGCCTGCAAACCCGATTTTTGCGGGGATCATGTCCTCACGCCCGAACAGATCGCCGAGCTGATTGCCAAGTACCACTGCCAAGGCGTCCCCGTCGCCTTCCATGCCAACGGCGACGCCGCCATCGAATTCGTCGTGCGGGGGTTTGAAGAGGCCCTCCGAAAGTGCCCGAGGAAAGTCCCCGGAGACATGATCATCCATGTGCAGATGGCGACTGACGAACAGCTGTCCCGGCTCCACGCCTACGGGGTCACGCCGACGTTCTTTGTCCGCCACGTCAACGTCTGGGGCGAGCGCCACGTCAACCTGTTCCTCGGCGAAGAGCGGGCCGCGCGGCTCGATCCCTGCGGTTCCTGCGTGCGCATGGGAATTCCCTTCGGCCTCCATGTCGACTCTCCGGTACAGCCCGTGGATGCCATCCGTTCCATCCATACCGCCGTCAACCGCACAACCACGGCGGGGCGCATTCTCGGCCCTGATCAGAGGATCTCGCCGCTCGACGCCCTCAAAGCCTACACCGTCAATGCCGCCAAGTGCAGCGCACGGGATCATGCCGTCGGTACAATCGCTCCCGGATACTATGCGGATTTTGTGCAGCTTTCCGGAAATCCGCTGACCGTGCCGCCCGAGTCCATCGAAACGCTTTCCGTGCTCAAGACCATCTCCGGAGGGCGCATCGTCTACGAATCCTGAGATCATCTCCGCGACTGCCAGCCGTTCACGCAAAGGCTGGCAGCCTCTTTTCTCCGTCCCGCGTTTGCCTCCCTTCCCCGTTTTGGGAATGTTTTTTATGTCGCTCATCCTTCATGTTTTACTTTAGCTATGACGGCCTTCAGAGGCATCAGTCCTCAAAAGGGCCTTTTCACTCCATACCGCCGCATCTTGTCGTACAATGCTGATCGGCTTATACGCAGCACGGCGAGTGCTCCCCTCTTCCCTTCAATCCGCCAGCCCGACTGCTCCAGCGTCCTCTCGATATACCGTTTTTCGAGATCCGCCAGAGACGGATTTCCGGAAAACAACTCTTCGGGCATCTCCCCACCTCCCAGAGCCCCGACGCCTCGGGAAGCCTCGGTATGCTCCACCGGATCAGGAAGCGTCAGGTGTCGCCCCCCCGGTCAAGACAACCGACTGCTCGATGACGTTGCGCAGCTCGCGTATATTCCCCGGCCAACTCCAGCTTTCCAGGATACGGCGGTTTTCCGGAGAAAAATCCTGAACGCATTCCCGATGATGCCAGTGCGAAAAAAAATGCAGATAGTAGCGGGCAATGGCGAGGATGTCGGCCTTGCGTTCGCGCAGCGGAGGGATTTTCAGATTGATCACGGCGATGCGATAGTAGAGATCCGCGCGGAAGAGCCCCTGCCTGACCGCATGGGTGATGTCCCTGTTGGAGGCCGCGATAAGGCGGAAGTTCACGCTGATGGTCTGCGTTCCGCCCACGCGATGGAAGCAGCGCTCCTGAAGGACCCGCAGGAGCTTGGCCTGCACCCGCGTGCTGGCCTCCGTGAATTCATCCAGAAACAGCGTGCCGTTTTCGGCCATTTCCACCAGACCGGGCTTGCTGGTCATGGCTCCCGTGAAAGATCCCTTTTCATGCCCGAAGAACTCGCTCTCGAACAACTCGTCCTGAAGGCTCGCCATGTTGATGATGACAAGCCTGCCGCTCCTGCCGCTTTTCTCGTGGATGTACCGGGCCACCATCTCCTTGCCCACGCCGGATTCCCCGCAAAGCAGGATGGAAGCGTCGGTTTTCGCCGCAAGTTCCACATCGCCGAGAAACCGTTCCATCTCATCGGAAACGCAGATCATTTCTCCAGACGTATCCGCAAGCGTCTCAAGGCGCTCCGCATGACGCCGCTCCCGCTCCATGACGCGGGAACACTCCCAGGCAAGGACACGCCCGATATCTTTCAGCACATTCTCTTCAAGGACGGTGCGGACCTCCGGCAAAAAAGCCCCGACATGGCACAGCGCATAAACCCCATCGGGACGGCAGTCTATGGGGATGCCGATCAACATGCTTCCGAACCCCATCCCCCCTTCCTGCACATTGTCCAGAATAAGCGGAGCTCCCTCGGCTACGAGCTCCATGAGATCGGGCAGGGAGGCATAAGGATACGTCACGGATTCGAGCTTGCCTCCGAGAACGGCCACAAGGCGGATCGGGGCATGTGGATACGGGACATGAAAGAGGTATCCCTGCGTAGTGCCGAGGATGCGGGCCGACTCCGCCAACAAAGCCTGCGAAAAGGCCTCGAACTGTTCCCATGTCCTGTGGGGGGAAAAACTTTCACGGTAGGCTTCGAGAAGGGCCCGCGAGGAAAGATTGGCGTCCCCATGCTTGCGCATGTAGGAGGGGAGCAGAGCAAGCAGTTCCTCCGGCCAGAAAAAATCCTTGAGACAATCGTACATGGGCCATGCGTCGCTCACGAGCAGCACGGCCTTTTCCTTGTCGTTGCGCCGTAACGCCAGTGAAGCCAGCACCAGCCGCGTTTTCGCCGCCTCAAGCGGGCAGCCTATCTTTTCAAGCAGTGCGAGGCTGTCCTGATACAGGCCGAGCGCCCCATCCTCATTTCCTCCGCGCATCAGCGCGTTGCCGGACAAGCGGGCCGCAACGCCCCGCAACATACGGTTGGGCCCCCTGAGGCAGCGTTGCAGCTCCTGCTCCGCCGAATAGCAGGGAAGCGGCGGGCATCCCTGCTCCTGAAAGGCGCACAAAAGCTCAAGCAGTGCGCCCCCCAGATAAATCGGGCGCTCATACCCCTGACGCCGTGCCTCATCCAGTGCCGAATGGAGCACCTTGTAGGCCGCCTTCGGATTTCCGGACAGCATATGGTAGTAGGCGAGGTGGCGCGCATTGGTGACGCCGCTGACGATATCCACCTGCGGCGAAACGCCTATTTGCGCTATGTCCAGCTGTTCCAGCGCCTTTTCATATTGCCCCATGCGCAGATACAACGCCGCAAGCTGCCCGCGTATGGAACGGGCGAGCTGGTTGTCGCTGCGCGCGGCGAACATGCGCAGCCGCGAGAGCAACAGCCCGGCCGCCAGCTCAAAATTCCCCCGGCAGGAAGCCGCAAAGCTCCAGTGCCTGACATAAAACATTTCGACGAGATGGTGCTCCTGCGCGCGCAGTTTCCGGCTTGCGCGGGAAAAGAGGTTCATTGCCTGTTCGTAGTTCCCCTCAATGAAATGGTAAATGCCGAGATAGGGTGCCGCCTGTTCGAACAGGTCCGGTTCTTTGAGCGCCTCAAGCGCCGTATACCCGCGGGCCATGATAGCGTGGAAACGCGGGTTCCCGTGTTCCGGCGTATTGCAGACGTTTATGGAACCGACGAGCAGGTCGAAGAGCGCCATGTCGCGTCTGTCCCCGAACTTCACGGCCAGCCCCCGCGCCCGGAAAAAGAGCCGGGCAAGCGAAGGCGTATTGCTGCCCGAACAAACGATGAGCGGGTGCACGTCACGGCAAAGACGCCGGTACCGCTTCGCCCCATCGGCGTTCAGTCCCCGCAAGCCCACTCCCAGAAGGCTTCGATGGACGAGGCGGAGGACGAGATTGATCCCCGCCGGGCGCAAGGTGTTCATGCGGCTCAAGCCCAGCCCCAACATCGTTTCCAGTGCCCCAAGCTCTTCCCCATCCGCAGACAGCCGCAAAAACGATTCGATACCGGAGCCGGAGGGCCGGGCCAGCAAAAACGAGCACGCCTCCTTGTGGGCTTGGACGCGCTCCACCAGACGGAACCGGCGTTTCCTCCCGGAGGAAGGCGGGCAGCCGGGGAACGCACCCCGCTCCGCTTCAGCGAGCGGGATCTGGGCAAGCTGTGCGAGCAATTCGGGGGACCATTTCCCTTCAAACAGATCCGCGAGCAACGTCCCGACAGCACTGTCCGCATACCACGCCTTTTCTTTCGCCATATCCTTCTCCTTCACCGCGGCCCATCGACCGTTCAGCCCTCGCCAACATAGCCGTCCGGAAACAATACGGCAATATACAAAATTGTCCGTTTTCAAGACAAAAAAAGAAATGCGGATTCTTCCTTTTTAAATAAAAAACAATAAAAACGATACAATAACGAGCTGGAACACCCTTTGCTTACTCTTTATCAACGACGCACAACATTTCGCTGCCGTGACGTCCGTCCCCATGCAGCCTAGAGGAGGGTCCCTTTCATATTGCTTTCCCGACCAAAGAAAAACACCACGGCGGCAGCCATGTTTCGGACACACTGTCCCCAGAGGGGCAGTCACCTTCCCAATCAGATGCGTAAAAGGAGTTCATATGATCCACAGCATCGATCCTGCGGCCTGTACCGGCTGCGGAACCTGCACCAAGACATGCCCACTGGATGTTTTCAGGCTCGAACCCGCGCAAGAGGCCCTTTCCCCTTGCATGGCGGCTTGCCCAGCCGGGGTCGACATTCGCGGCAACCATTACCTGATCCAGCAGGGGCACCTTGGAGAAGCGGCCCGGCGCTACCGCATCGTCCAGCCGTTTCCGGCCATCACGGGCCGGGTATGTTTCCATCCCTGCGAGGAAAAGTGCGCCCGGAACCATGTGGACGAGGCGGTAAACATCAATGCCGTCGAGCAGATCATGGGCGACTGGGATCTGAAGGCTCCTCTCGAAAAGCCCGCCCGAAGGCACATCACAAAGGTCGCGGTAATCGGTTCCGGCCCGGCGGGGCTTTCCTGCGCGTGGTTCCTCGCACAGATGGGGTACCCGGTGACGGTTTTCGAGGCGATGCCGCTTCCCGGCGGCATGTTGCGGTACGGCATCCCCGCGTATCGGCTTCCCGACGCGATCGTTGCGGCCCACATCGCCCGGCTTGAAGCGATGGGCATCGCCTTCCGCTGCAATACGAAGATCGGCGAAGGCGCGGACCTGAGCCTTTCCGACCTGAAACGGTTGGGATTCAAAGCCGTCATGCTGGCCCCCGGAACGACGGTCAGCCGCAAGGTACGCATGGAAGGCGTCGAGCTTCCCGGCGTCCACTGGGGCCTTGAGTTCCTGCGCGCCAACCGGGGCGACGAACAGCCCCGCCTGTCCGGAGACGTGCTCGTCATCGGAGGCGGAGACGTCGCCGTGGATGCCGCCATCACCGCCAAAAGGCTCGGTGCCGCCAAGGTCAGCATGGCCTGCCTTGAGTCGCGCGAAACCATGCCCGCGTATCCGCACAATCAGGCGGACGCCCTGAGGGAGGGCATCGAATGCCATTGCGGGTTCGGCCCCGGCACCATCCTTCAAGAAAACGGGCACGTCGCGGGCATGGAACTGAAAACGTGCATCCGGGTTGTCGACGAGCAGGGACGTTTCGCGCCCCTGTTCGATGAAAACGCCACCATGCGCATCCGGGCCGATCATATTATCTTCGCCATCGGCCAAGCATCCGAGCTGGACGGGTTCGCCAAGGACGTGCGTACTGAACAGGGGCGCATCGTGATTGAAGACGTCACCTTCTCCACCTCGGCATGGGGGATCTTCGCCGCTGGCGACGCCGCCACGGGCCCCTCTTCCGTCGTCAGCGCCATTGCCGGCGGACGCGAATGCGCCTTTTCCATCGATCGGATGCTCAAGGGCGCGGACATCCGGGGCGAACGCGAACGCAAGCGTCCTGAGCTTCCCGAAGAACAATGGCCCCGCGAAGGCATCCGCCACGAACCGAGACAGGAGCGCGCCAGCCTCCCCGCCCCGGCCGATGATCCTTTTGCGGAAACCCTGCGGCCTCTGGATATGGAAGCCTGCTTCGCCGAGGCGCTGCGCTGCATGACCTGCGGCAGCAAGTCCCGCATCACCTATACCGACGACTGTATGACCTGTTTCAACTGCGAGCTGAACTGCCCCTCCGGGGCCATCTATGTGCATCCCTTCAAGGAACGTTTTGCCCGTACCCTTGATCAAATCGAAGCCGACAACCGGTAAGCGAGGCGCATATGAAAGAACAAGGCTATCAATATACGACGGACCTGCTGGTTATCGGCTGCGGTTTCAGCGGGATGTGGGCTGCCATGCGCGCCAGGGACTTTCTGGGCGACGTGCTGGTCGTGGACAAGGGCCCCCGAGACTGGGGCGGGCTGGGCGGGCTTTCCGGCGGGGACATGATCGTCAAGCAGCCCGACATGAAGCTGGACGACCTGCTCGACGATCTCGTGTATTATTACGACGGGCTTGCCGACCAGAAGCTTCTCGGACAGATTCTGACGCAATCCTACGACCGGTTCATGGATTTTGAGAATCTGGGGCACAAATTCGTCCGCAACGATAAGGGCGAACTGTGCTTCATCCCCCAGCGAGCCCTTGATTACATGCGCTATTATTACTACCACCCCTACGGGATGGGCGGCATCGAAAAAGCCCGCCTGCTCAAGCAGGAATGCGAAAAGCGGGGCGTGCGGCGGCTTGGGCGCACGGTCATCACCGACGTCATCACCGACGGCGAACGCGTGACCGGGGCCGTGGGCTTCCACAGCCAGAGCGGGGTGCCCGTCTTCATCAAGGCCCGCGCCGTCCTGCTCGCCACCAATACGGGCGGCTGGAAGCCCTCCTACCATCAGAACACGCCAGCCAGCGAAGGCGTCAGCATCGCCTGGAACGCGGGTTGCGCCATGCGGAATTTCGAATTCTGGAAGGTGTGGAACGTGCCTGTCGATTTCGCGTGGGAAGGGCAAACGGGCCTTCTTCCCAAGGGAGCCCGGTTCCTGAACGCCAAGGGAGAGGATTTCATGAAGAAATACTCCCCAAAATTCGGAGCCAAGGCCGATCCCCATTACAATACCCGGGGCATGGTGCACGAAGTGAGAGCCGGAAACGGCCCCATCCGTTTCGATTGCAGCCAGATGAAGCCCGAGGATGTGGAAACCATGCGCCCCAGAGCGGGCTGGATGGGCCTCAACGACAAGAAGCTGCGCGAACTCGGCATCGACTTCTTCGGGCAGGAACTGGAATGGATGCCGCAGGTGCGCCATACCTACGGCGGCATTGTGGCCGATCTCGACGGCTCCACCGCCATAAAGGGGCTGTACGCCGCCGGGCTTGCCCGCAATCCCGATCCGGGCGTCTACATGGGCGGCTGGGCCACATGCATCACGGCGACGACGGGCTATTCGGCCGGGGAAGCCGCCGCGCAGTTCGTACAGGGGCACGATGCAGTGGCCTTTGATGAAGCGTACGCCGCCTCCCGGCTTGAAGCGTTCACCGGATACCTCGGCAAGGACGGCATCGCGCCCAAGGATGTCATCTCCGACATGCGCGAGGTCATGAGCGCCCCCGACATCGCGCTGATGAAGACGGGCAAGGGGCTTTCGCGCGGGCTCGACCGTGTGGAGGAAACCCGTGCGGAAGTGCTGCCGCACCTGGGAGCGCGAGATCCGCACGAACTCGCCAAGCTGTTCGAGGCCACGTCCACGGTGCTCCTTACCGAGCTGTGCCTCAATGCGGCCCTGATGCGCAAGGAATCCCGCGCCGGACATTACCGCGAAGATTACCCCGAACGGGACAACGAACACTGGCTCAAGTGGATCGAGCAGAAGCAGGTCGACGGCAAGCGGGAAGTCCATACGGTCCCCGTTCCCTTGAACGACTACCCCATCAAGCCATACCGCTACTACATGGACAACTTCAGCTGGCCGACGCCTCCCAAGGCCGTCTGATTCCGCCCCCCCTCCCCTTCCACCCGGCTTTGAGACCCTCCGTTTCCCGTCTTCGCAAGAGGACGGGAAACGGCCTCCCCCCTTTTTGCCAACAGGCAAGAACAACCCTGTTACAGAGGCACCCCGCGAGGAGAACCGGTCATGCCACTTCTTCCCTCTTGCAAAGACAAAGAAATCGCCTATTACGCCCACTCCCTGATAAGCCTCCTGATCATGTTCGGCTGCGGCCAGCTCACGCCCATAACCCCTTTGACCCCGCTGGGGATGAATCTGATCGGCATCTTTCTCGGCGTGCTGTACGGCTGGATTTTCATAGACATCATCTGGCCGAGCATGGCGGGCCTGCTGGCGCTCATGCTCATCGGCGGCATGAAGCCCAACGAGCTGTTCCAGACAAGTTTCGGCGATCCGCTCGTTATGATGATGTTCTTCATTTTCGTCTTCTGCGCGACCATCAACTATTACGGCTTGTCCAAATTCATCTCGCTGTGGTTCATCACCCGCAAATGCGTCGCGGGGAAGCCTTGGCTGTTCACCTATACGTTTTTCCTGTCCATCATGCTGCTGGGGGCACTGACCAGCGCATCCCCGGCGGTCGTTATCGGCTGGAGCATCCTGTACGGCATCTGTGACAAGTGCGGCTACCAAAAGGGCGAAGGCTATCCGACGATGATGGTTTTCGGCATCGTGTACGCCGCGCAAATCGGCATGTCGATCATCCCGTTCAAGCAGGTTCCGTTTACCGTACTCGGCGCGTATGAAAACATGTCCGGCATGACCATCGATTACGCGAAGTACATGATCATTGCGATAACATGCTGCGCGCTGTGCTCCCTGCTGTTCATCGTCATGGCCAAGTACGTGTTCAAGCCCGACATGAAGAAACTGATCTCGCTGGATACGGAAGGACTGGACACGGAAGGTGCGCTGCGGCTGAATAAAGTCCAAAAAATCGTGCTGGGGTTCCTGTTCGCGCTGGTCGTCCTGCTGCTTTTGCCCAACATCCTGCCCGCCACGTCCGGCATCGCCCGCTTCTTCAAGACCATCGGGAACACGGGCATCTGTATGCTCCTCGTAACCGTGATGTGTCTCCTCAAGGTCGACGGCAAGCCGCTGCTCCGGTTCAAGACGATGGTAGATTCCGGCGTGACGTGGGGGATCATCCTCATCCTCGCCGTGGTGATGCCCCTTTCCCATGCCATGGCCAACGACGAAAGCGGGATCACCAAGTTCCTCATGGCATTGATGACACCCTTCTTCGGAAACGAATCTTCGCTGGTATTCGCGCTGTGCATGGGCTTTTTCGCTACCGTCCTCACGCAGTTCATGAACAACGGCGCAACGGGAATCGCCCTGATGCCCGTCGTCTACAGCTACTGTACAGGCATGAACGTTCCTCCCGAGCTTGCCATCATCATGGTGGTCATGGGCGTCCACATCGCGTTCCTCACTCCGGCCGCCAGCGCGAGCGCCTCGCTGCTGCACGGCAATGAATGGTCGAATACGAAAGCCATCTGGAGGACCGTGCCCATCGTCATCCTCGCAACATGGGCCACTATCTCGGCCATTGTCGTTGCACTGGGCGTGGCCCTGTTCTAACGTTTCACAGGAGCCCCTCTCCCAGGACAGCCCTCCTCACCCAGAATGATTTCAAAAGATAAAAAAGGTATACATGAGTCAGGAATCTTCTCATGTATACCCGGTAGTCCGTTGAGGTGAGACGGAATATATGCTGCGGGCGCGAGTTCAATACAGACAACGGCGTAACGTTCTTGCTGAATACCGGAAGTGAACTCTTCAAAGTAACAGCACATCCATCTACGGAAATCTTGCCGTGGAATGGAAATTCCAGACATTTTCGCATAAAGAAAAGAGGAGAAGGAATTCCTTCTCCTCTTTTTATGTCCTTCTACCAACGGCAGGGCT
>ENA-UOOA01002797-UOOA01002797.1-human-gut-metagenome-genome-assembly--contig:-P61old-NODE-2797-length-23436-cov-9.028228_pt1 | contig 23436 bp, 17 predicted proteins | sample MGYA00242467_ERZ724014 | MGnify/ENA metagenome assembly ERZ724014 | reverse complement strand
TTTAAGTCTTCAGTATTCACTATTCATTCCAGCGACAGGATTTTCTAAATGAATACTGAAAACTTAAGAATGAATAATGAATAATAAATTGCCAAACTGAAAGATTTTCAGAATACCGGCAGCCGATTGTTGGGGCGGCATTGCAGACGTAGTAGTGAGATTAGAAGTCCGGAATTTTGCTGGTTGCTGATTGAAGATTTTGCGATTATCAGTATTCTAAGAGAAGAAATGGTCAGATGACAATTCTGTATTTTCGCTTTGTATTCTTCATTTTTAAGTCTTCAGTATTCACTATTCATTCCAGCGACAGGATTTTCTAAATGAATATTGAAAATTTAAGAATGAATAATGAATAATATACTGCTAAATTGAAAGCCATTCAGGATACTCCATCCCTCTAAGTGACTGTAACTGCGGTACCACGGACGTGGCGATTCACGAGTTTATAGAAGATTGAAGGAATAATGCAATTGCAAAACCGGAGGACTTTTGCTATACTGCACTTGGTGATACTATGAAGGAGAACGTTCTGATCGAAAAGTCCATAGAGTTTGGTGCGCGGATCGTCAGGCTGCAGCGGTATCTTGTCGAAACGAAACACGAGACAGTTCTGGCAAAGCAGATCCTCCGCAGCGGTACCTCGATCGGCGCGAATATCAATGAGGCGCAGTACGGAAACAGCAGAGCGGATTTTATTGCCAAGCTGCATATTGCGCTGAAGGAAACGGCTGAAACGGAGTACTGGCTGCATCTGCTGGAAAAGTCTGACTATCTGGAGAAAAGCATGGCTGCTTCTCTGCTGAAGGACTGCCTGGAGATCAAGCGTATTCTGATCACCTCTATCAATACAGCAAAACAGAAATCCTGCCAGTGATGACCGGCAGGATTTTTCTTTCTGGTTTGATTCGTGAATAGGAATTGCGAAAACGGTCGTACTTCGCTATAATAGAAAAGAGCGCATGCTTAAGCACGGGCGTCCTCCAGCACGCTCCATGCGCTTTCCGCAAGAAAGCGGGCGGCGGGGAGCAGAACGGAAGAGTCCGGACAGAACGCGGCACTGTGCAGGCCCACCGGGCTGCCGACGCCGAGTAGGGCGCAGCAGATCGGGACCTCGCTTCCGTAGCAGGCGAAGTCCTCGGAGATCATCTGCGGCTCGATCTGCACGCAGCCGTTTTTGCCGAACACGGAGACGGCGGCGCGCTCCATTGCCGCTGCAAGCCCGGCATCGTTGCACAGGGCGGGCGTTCCGTCTGTCCTGCCGACTGCGGCGGTGTAGCCCCACGCGGCCGCGATACCGGCCGTGAGGGCCTCCAGCCGCGCCTTTGCCTGTGCCCGCGTCCGTGCGGAGAACGTGCGGATCGTCCCGAGCAGGATACAGCGGTCCGGAATGACATTGTTGCAGGTCCCGGCCTGAATGCACGTCACGGCCGTGACGGCTGGCTCTGCCTGTGGCAGGTCGTTGGCGCGGAGCGTTGTGAGGGCCGAAGCCAGCGCAGCGCCCGCGGGGATGGGGTTGCAGGCCCGCTCCGGTGCGGAGCCGTGGCCGCCGCGCCCCGTGACGGTGATCTCAAAGCTGTCCACGGCGGAGAGGATCGCGCCGGACCGGATGCCGAGCTGCCCCTGTGCCAGACCGGGCCAGACGTGCAGCGCCAGCATGCCCGCCATCGGAACGCGGCGAAACAGGCCCTGCTCCAGCACCTGCATGGCGCCCGTTGCGGCCTCCTCGGCGGGCTGGAACAGGAACAGGACGTTCCCGGCCAGCTGCTCCCGCCGCGCTGCAAGCAGGCGGGCTGCGCCGAGCAGGGCGGCCATATGGATATCATGTCCGCAGGCGTGCATGACGCCGGGAACGCGGGAGGAAAATTCCGCTCCGGTGCGCTCCGTGATCGGCAGGGCGTCCAGATCGGCGCGCAGGCCGACGGTGGGGCCGGGCAGGGCGCCGCGCAGGAGCGCGGCAGTGCCGGTCGGCAGACCGAGCGGGACCGGCTCGAGGCAGAGAGCCTCCAGCTCCCGGCGGACGAGCCGGGTGGTCCGGTGCTCCTGCCACGAAAGCTCCGGGTCTTCGTGGAGCTGCGTGCGGAGCTTTTGCAGGTGCGCCTGCAGCGCCGTCTCCTCGGGCGGCGTAATCGTTAAGATCATTTTGAAGTTCCTTTCCGCACACCGGCTGCGCCGGGCGCATGGGCGGAGTTTGGGCAGCACCGCACAATTCAACAAGAGCATTCGGCGAGAGATTTTTTGTCGAGACAAGGTTTGAAAAGTGCAGATGTACTTTGCGTACCTCAAACTTTTCGAACCGATGGATCGGCGGAAAATTTCCGGCGAAGGCCGAAGGAGAATGGTGCGGTGTCGCCTAAGATATTTTCAGGAAGGCGGCGCTTGAGATGAGCAACTACTATATTCTGACGAACCTGCTCTCGGATGATGAGCGCCGGGTGATCACCAGCATCGTCCGGCATATCGAGCTTGGCGGGAACAAGGTCGGCATTCAGCAGATCGCAAGCGAAAACTATGTTTCAACGGCGTTTATCATGAAGCTGTGCAAGCGGCTGGGCTTTGCGGGCTACAGCGAGCTTTATTATAATCTGGCACAGTCCAGCGGCGAGGGCCACCGCTCCAGCGATCCGGACCCGCTGTGCGGCCTTATCGACGGCTATACGCCGGAGCAGGCCGAGCAGTTCTGCAAAATGCTGATGCAGTACAAGGAACGCAAGATCTTCGTCGTCGGCGAGGGCTTTGCCGAGGAGGTCGCCAATTACATCGTCAAGCGGCTTGCCATCTGCGGCTTCATGGTGTTCAACCACGTCCACTTCTATGACTACATGCTCTTCCGCGAGGAGGCGAACCGCCAGATCACGAGCAACGTGGAGTCCTCACTCATCATCGCCATCTCGCAGAGCGGCGAAACGGAGGCCATCATCAACGACGTGCGCGAGGCGGAGAGCAAGGGCTTTTCCGCCATCTGCTTCACGCGCCGCTCGGATTCCAAGCTGGCGCGAATGTCGGACCTGACGTTCCTCGTCGACGCCTCCAACCAGACGCTCATCAGCGCCGTGCCGAACCAGTTTTTCGGCAAGGTCATCCTCGCGTTCGAGGAGCTGATGGGGCGGCTTTTCCGATAAGAAGATGCATATGTTTCATTTGAGCCGCTGCGGTGCGCCGCAGCGGCTCTTTGCGTCATTCCGGTGTGCGGGGACTGCGCTGCGAATTCGCCGGAGCATTCCGGGAACAGAAGGTCCTCTGCTGCGAGATTGCCACGTCGCTTCGCTCCTCGCAATGACAAATCTATGGCCTTTTCCGTGCGCTCAATAGGGCGCGTGGTTGTTTTCCGGTTCGCCGGTCTCGTGCAGGCGCGGGTAATCCGCGACCGTGAGCACGCCGAGGGACTTTGCATAGGCGCTGACGGCTTCGTGATAGTGGCGGCCGGTCGGTTTCCAGTCGATCTGCCCGGCAATGGCTCCGGTGTCATTGCCGCCGGAGGCCATATAGGCGCTGACCGTGACGCTGAGGCGCTCGTCCGGCGCAATGGGCGTACCGTCCGGCCGCGTGACAGAGAGAACCTTCTGCCCGCCGGGGCGGGTATGGTCCACTGCGGCGTGGAAGCCGGAGAAGGCGATGGCAGCATTATTGCCGAAGCGCTCCGGCTCATAGACGGCCTCAAGCAGGGCATGGAGCTGCGCGCCTGTGATGATCCCGGTGAACGTTTCGTCGTCGAATGCGGCGCAGTAGAGCAGCTCCTCGCGCGTGATCTCACCCGGAAGCAGCTCGCCGCAGGCGCTGGTCGTGTTCATGTAGGACAGCTCCGTCTGCCCGCCATAGCGCAGGCAGTCCGCCAGAAAATCGCCGAGCTTCGACTCGTGCGCCAGCGTCATGCGCCAGCGCTCGTTCAGGGATCCGAGGGGCTCCCGGAAATACGGCTCGAACGGGTCGGCGACGGAGCGGATATACCGGGTGATCTCCGGATCGGCCTGCCCGTTTGGGTCCGTCTGCACGACGGTACAGCTGCGGTCCAGAATGCGGTGCGATGCGGCGTCCAGTGTCAGGCGGACATGCGCGATGCTTGCCCCGCCGAACCCGGCCTTGACGACGCAGGCCCCGTTCCGGATCTGCGCGCAGTCGCCGGGGATGTGCCCGCCGATCCAGACGTCCGCAGCGGGCGAGGCGTCGATCAGCTCCGGCAGCTCACCCGTGAGCGTGCCGTCCGCCGCCTGATAAAACGGCATGTGCGTCAGCACGACGACGACGTCCGCGCCCGCGGCGCGCATTGCCGGGATATGGCGCGCGGCTGCTTCGGCGGCGGAGGTCATTTCAAACGGGGCAAACGCGCTTTTCTCCACCATGTAGGGCGTGTATTCCGTCGTGAGACCGAGCACACCGATGCGGATGCCGCAGCGCTCGAGCAGGACCCACGGCTTCGTGCCGGGGACGGACGCACCATCCGCTTTCCGGCGCACATTGGCGCAGAGGACCGGGAAGGGACAGGCGCTGATGCAGCTGTCCAGAAAGGCCGGGCCGCGGTCAAATTCGTGGTTGCCGAGCGTCATGACGTCCGTTTTGCTGCGGATCATGGCGCCGACGAGCGGCAGGCCGGGCCAATAGTTCGTGCTGAAGGCATCGCCCGCATCCAGCAGAAGCGTTCCCGCCGGATTCTGCGCGCGCAGCTTTGCGATCTCGGCGGAAAAGGCCGGGAAGCCGATGTCCTCGCGGGAGGGACGGATGCGGCCGGAGAAATCGGCATGGCAGAGCAGGTCGAGGACGATCTCTCCCATGGCGCTCACCCCTTCAGGCCGCCGCGCGACACGCCGGTGACGATGCTCTTGCGGCAGAAGATGAACAGCAGGATCATCGGCACCACGACGATGGTCGAGGCGGCCATCAGGCGTTCGTAGCGGATGCCGCTGGAGGTCATGAAGGCGTAAAGACCGAACGGCAGTGTCCGGACCTCCTTCGTGTTTGTGGCGATGACGGTCCACAGGAAGGAGTTCCAGCAGGCAATAGCGTCAAGCAGACCGATCGTCACGAGGGCCGGTCGAGACATGGGCACCATGACGCGCCAGAGGTAGCGCCAGTTGCTCGCGCCGTCGACGCGGGCGGAATAATAGAGGCTGTCCGGAATGGCCAGGAAGAAATTCCGGAGGATGTAGGTGTAGAAGATGCTGGAGGTGAACGGCAGGATCAGCGCGATGAGCGTGTCGTTGAGCCCGAGCTTCACGATGGTCGTGTAGTTCGTGATGATGAGCATCTCGAACGGGATCATCATCAGCGAAAGCAGCAGGGAGAACAGCAGGTCGCGCCCCGGGAATTTCAGCCGGGAGAACGCGAAGGCCGCGAGGATGGTCGTGAACATGGTGCAGGCGACGCAGACGATGGTCACGAGCAGGGAGTTGCAGAAATAGCGCAGGAACGGGGCCTTCTCAAACGCATAGACATAGTTTTCAAACACAAGCTCCTTCGGCCAGAACGTCGGGGGAGTTGTGTTGACCTCGGCGGCCGTTTTCAGCGAGGAGATGATCATCCAGAAGAACGGCAGCACCATGATGAGCGCACCGAGGATCAGAACGAGATAGGCAAAGGATTTTTTGGCAGTTTTCATGGCGGTACCTCAATAATTCTTCCACTTGCGCTGGATGAAGAGCTGCAGCATGGTGAAGATCAGAACGATGACGAACAGCACGACGGCGCTGGCCGCAGCCGGGCCGAGCTGCCACTGCTTGTAGAACATGTCGAACAGGTAATATACGACGGTATACAGCGAGTAGGCCGATCCGGGATTGCCGTTGAACAGCGGGAACAGCTCCGAGAAGACCTTCGAAGCCGAAATGACGTTCACGATCATCGTCAGGCCCAGCGTCGGGGCCAGCAGCGGCACGGTGATGCGGCGGAAGATGCGCCCGGAGGACGCGCCGTCGATGCGCGCGGCCGTGTAATACTGCGGGTTGATGTTCTGGAAGCCGGAGAGCAGCAGAATGATCGTGAACGGCAGCATGCTCCAGATGCCGTAGATGATGAGGGCGGCAAGATTGTAGTGCGGGTCGTTCAGCCAGTTCACGGGGGAAACGCCGAACAGCGACAGCGCATAGTTGATCAGGCCGTAATCGTAGTTGAACATCCATTTCCACACGAGGCCGACCGCCGTGACGGACGTGACCATCGGCAGAAAGTAGCACGTCTGGAACAGACCCTGCAGCTTCGTGCACGAGTTGAGCAGCGAAGCAAGGAACAGGGACAGCACCGTGACGATCGGCACGACGAACAGAACGTACAGCGCCGTGTTGCGCAGACCGTTGAGGAAATTCGCGTCATGGAAAATTTCGGCGTAGTTTCCAAGGCCGATGCCGGAGAATTCGCCGGTCATCAGGCTGTAGTCCTGCCGGAACGACAGCAGAATGACATTGATGAACGGATAGACGGTGAAGATCAGAAGACCGATGAGAAACGGGAGCAGGAACAGCCCCGGCTCCGCAAAGGTGCGGAAGGTCACGCGCTCGCCGTCTGCGCGCGTGCGCAGCTTGCGGCGGCTCATAAGTACCGCACCCCCGTCTTGGCGTCAAACAGGAACACGCCGCGCTTTTTCAGGCCGACGGCCAGCTCTGCGCCGGGCAGGATCTCCAGCTCGGCCGGGACAAGACCGCGAAGCTCGGCGGGGCCGACCTGCAGGCGGACAAGCTCGTCCTTGCCGAGGGAATAGCGCTCCAGCACAGTCGTGCGGAAGGCGGGCGTATCACCCTGCGGCAGGATGCTCTCGGCGCGGACGGCCAGAACGATCTCCTGCCCCTCTGCAAGACCGTCCGGCAGCGCCAGCGCAGCGGGGATGCCGCCGCCCAGCACAAGACGGCCGTTCTGCACAACGCCGTGCAGCTGGTTGATGGGAGGCGTGCCGAGGAAGTCTGCGGCAAAGAGGTTGACCGGGTTTTCATAGAGACCGCGGGCGGTGTCCTCCTGCTGGAGCACGCCGTCACGCAGCAGGACGACGCGGTCGGCGATGCTGCTGGCCTCCTCCTGATCGTGCGTGACAAAGACGGTCGTGATGCCGGCCTCGCGCTGGATGCGGCGGATCTCCTCGCGCATCTCCACGCGGAGCTTGGCGTCGAGGTTGGACAGCGGCTCGTCGAGCAGCAGCACGTCCGGCCGTTTGGACAGGGCACGCGCAATGGCGACGCGCTGCTGCTGGCCGCCGGAGAGCTCCGCGGGCTTGCGCTTGAGATACGGGGTGATGTGCACCATCTCCGCCAGTTCCTCGGCGCGGCGGATACGCTCCTTCTTGGGGATGCGCTGAATTTCCATCGGGAAGCAGATGTTCTGCAGGACCGTCATGTGGGGATAGAGCGCGTAGTTCTGGAAGACAAGGCCGATGCCGCGCTTCTCCGGCGGCAGGCTCGTCACGTCGCGGTCGTCAAAGAAAATGCTGCCGCCGCTCACGGGGAGAATGCCAGAGATCATGTTCAGCGTCGTGGTCTTGCCGCAGCCGCTCGGACCGAGCAGGGCGATGAGCTTGCCGCTTTCCAGTGTGATGGAAAGGTCGTTTACGGCAACGGTGTCGCCGAAACGCTTGGTCAGATGTTCGAGTTTGATCTGCATGTCCGTATCACCTCAATATTTCGAAAATGGGTGCGCCGTCGACATCGGGCATCGTCAGCCCGAGCATGGCGGCCATGGTGGGCGCTTCGTCAACCATGGAGCGGCTGCCGTGCACCGTGCCGGGCCGCACATCCGGTCCGGCGGCGAAGAACGTTGTGACCTCCTCGCGGGCCGGGCTGCCGCCGTGAGTCGCCACGCCGGTCTTCTTGTCGCCCGGCTGACAGCTGCGCCAGAGCGTGTCGCCGGCCGGGTATTCGCCGAACGCAATGGGAAGGCTGCTCTCCACGACAAAGTCGAACGGGCCGGACAGGCCGTAGCGCGCCTGCGCCTCGGCGGCATCGAGCACCATGCTGAGCTGTACGTCCGGGTCATGGCGCAGAGCCTCAAGCACCTCGCGCACGCGGGCCATCAGCGCGGCATCGTCCGGGTCGCGTACCTCAATGAGGGCGGCGAGACCGGTGGAGTGGCAGACGGCGTCGAACGAGGCGATCTTTCCGTCCGCATCGACGGTCAGAAGGCCGAGACGGCGGAAGTAGACGTTCATCAGGAAGGCATCGCGGATATCGGTCTGGCCGTGGTCGCCGAGGACGATGATGTTCGTCTCGTCCAGCGTGCCCTTGCGGCGCAGGCATTCCAGAATAGCGCCAAGCTGCTCATCGTGCATGCGCAGCTGCGTCTCGGCCTGCTCACTTTCCACGCCGTAGGTGTGCCGGGCGGAGTCGAGGTCGCACAGCTTGACGAGCATGATGTCCGGCTGCGGGCCGTCCTCCAGGATGTCCAGCGCCAGCGCCATGGTGAACAGGTCAAGGCTGCGCGTCGGTCCCATCAGGTAGCGGCCGTGTTTATAGAAGTAACGATCCATCAGGTTTGCAGTGGCCGTGTGCTCCAGCCATTGCTGGGGCTGGTAGCCCTGATAGCTGTATGGAACGATCATCGGCATATTCATGGTATAGTCCGCGCCGCCGGAGACGGGCCAGCTCAGAGAGCAGGTCGTCAGGCCGTTCTCGCGGGCGATGTCCAGCAGCGTTTTGCCGCGGACGTCCGATTTCATGCAGTACCACGGCGCGTCAAGATGGCCGCCGCGGGTCATTTTTTCATTGTGCACGATCCCATGCCGCCCGGCATAGGTGCCGGTCAGGATCGAGGTATGGCAGGTGTAGGTCAGGGCCGGGAGCACCGGCTCGATCTTTTCGACGAGCGCACCGCGCTCCAGGATCTGCGCGAAGTGCGGCATGCGGCGCATGCGTGCGATATCGGAGGCACAGAGGGCATCGATACAGAATACAAGGACTTTCGACATAGGTTCTCCTTCCTGTTGGAACGGCGGCGGGTGGGGGCCCGACCGGAATGCGCTGGTCTGCGTACAGGCGGACGTCCGCCGGGACGTCCGCCTGTTGGAATGGGCGGGTATTACTTTGCGAGAGCTTCGCGGCAGGCGGCCTCAAAGGCCGCATAGGCGGTGTCGGCGTCGCTGACATTGAGGGCAACGCTCTGGACCATCTTGTCGATCTCGGTGCGCATGGCCGCTGCGCCGGGGACGCTGGCCAGCATGCCGATGTCGTCGGCTTCCTCGGTCAGGGCCTTGACGGCGATGTTCGTCTCGGCGAACTGCTGGAACTCGGCGCTCTCGCGGGCTTCCTTATAGATGGGGACGGTGCCGAAGGCCTCTGCCCACTGCACGATGTTCTCGGTGGACGTGAGGAACTTCAGGAACATGTAAGCGCCGCGGGCATGATCCTCATCGGTGCTGAGGCAGGCAAAGTTGTTGCCCCAGGAGGAGATGTAGCGGACGGGGCCTTCCTGCGGGATGGGCACGCAGCCGATCTCGAAGGCGTCGTTTACGGCCAGCTCAACATAGCTGACACCGGCGCTCGAGCCGATGTAGGAGGCGACGGCCTGGCTGCCGAACGGGCCGGAGAAGAAGACGTCCTCGCCGACAAGGCGGAAGTCGCCGGACTTCACAAGGTCTGCGAACCAGTTGAGCTTTTCCTTGGCGATGGTCTCGTCGATGGCATAGTTGCCGTCCTCGTCGATGTAGCCGCTGCCGGCCTGCATGATGAGGCACTGATAGGTGTCCACGAGGGAGTCGGTGCCGAAGCCGGGGATGCCTTCCTTCTCGTGAATGATTTTACTGCATTCTGCGAGCTCTGTCCAGGTCTTCGGGGCCTCGAGGCCATATTTGTCGAACATGGTCTTGTTGTAGAACAGGACCTCGCCCGCCGTGGTGCACGGGAAGACGTAGATGCCGTCGCCCCACTGGGTGATCTCGCTGTACTGACCGGCAGGAACGTTGTCCTTGAAGTTCGGGATGCCGATCTCCGGGTCGTTGATGTAAACGGACAGGTCGACAAGGCGGCCCTCGTTCAGATAGTTGACGGCGTCGGACGGATACATGTTCACAAGGTCCGGGCCAGTGCCGTTGCGGACGGCCTGCATGGTCTTGCTGTCGATCTCGCTGTACGGCTGCTGCTCGGCGACGAGCTCGTACTCATCCTGCGAGGCATTGAAGGCGGCTGCGAGCTCGAGGAACTTCTCTTCGTGCTGGTCGGTGTAGGAGTGCCAGTAGACGATCTTCGTCTTCTCGGTCTTTGCGGGCTTCGTGTCTTCGGTGGTCTTGCTGTCATCGGGGGTCTGCGAGGTTCCGGTGCTAGCGTCCGGAGTGCCTGTCTTCCCTGCGCTGCATGCCGCGAACAGGCTCGCGACCATGACCAGAGCAAGCAGAAGGGCAAGAATGCGTGCTTTCATGTGTTTTCTCCTCCATTGTCTCGTGTTTTTATCGGAACGTCGGATGACGCTCACTGCTCAGGAAATGGTGTCCAGGAATGCGGCAAGCTCCGCAAGCGTGTGGACGCACCAGGTATATTCCGGCTCGTGGATGCCCGGATAGGGGTCAATCCAGAGCGTCTGCCCGCCGATGGCAGAAATGGGCATCAGATCATTGAAGGCGTGGTCTCCAATGCTGATCAGGATCTCCGGCCGCGCCAGCAGCGCAGGGTCAAGAGCCTGCAGGCTCGCAATCATGCCGTAGGGCTTGTTCGCACTGCTGCAGATCTCGCGGAACGCTCCGGCAAAGCCGAGCTGCCGCAGGAACTCCCGCACGGTCTCTTCGTAGGAATTGCTCAGCAGAACGACACGGCAGCGCTGCTCCAGCCGCATGATGGCCTCATAAAGCCCGCGGTCACCGTGCATCCCGGCCTGCTCCATCTGCAGGCGGGTCAGGCGATAGACCTCATTGGCACGGTCGCCGTCCAGACAGCCGAGCGCATCGCCAAGGTAGGCCAGAACGGCCCACGCGTCGCCGAGATAGACCACATCGTCGGCCTTCAGCGCCTCGGCATAGGTCATGCCGGGCAGCACCCGCTTCCGCAGAGCCTGCACGAGCTCCGGCACGGTGGCGGCCTCTGCACGCCCACGCCGGTAAAAACGGTTCATGTCCAGCTCACGCCCGGCGAAGATCGCCTCTGCCAGCCGGACAAGGTCCGCCTCCAGCGGCTCGGCCCACGTCCCGGCAACAAGCGTCCGCAGATAGCCGCGGTGAAAGACGCTGTTCTGATAAATGGTTCCGTCGAGATCGAAGATGACGATCCGGTTTTGCATGGCGGGCCTCCCTTTGTGCGGCGGTTGGCAGGCTCGTGCGGATGATCCGGACCGCGCCCCTGCTGCCGCAACTTGATTATATCACAGGTTTGGCCGAAAAATTTTTTCGTTTGCGTGAAAATATGTCTTTTCGTCAGAAAAGCTCGGAAAAACATGAGAAAATGACGATTTTACATGAAATTTATGCGGATTTAACACGAAGCCGGCTGGAATGAAAAAGAAAAGCACTTGTCAGAAGCACGCCGTGCCGTTATACTGGAAATAGAAACCAGGTGCGCACCGCGCACGAAAGGAGAACAACGATGCTGCTGATCCGCAACGCAAATATCAAGACCATGGCCGGGCCGGACCTGAAAAACGGCTGCCTGCTCCTCGAAAACGGGAAAATCGCCGCCGTCGGCCAGACGGTCGACGCGCCGGAGGGCGTTGAGACTCTCGATGCGCAGGGCCGCCTGCTCACGCCCGGCTGCGTGGAGGCGCACTGCCATATCGGCCTCGACAACGAGGGCATGCGCTGGGAGGGCATGGATTATAATGAGATCGTCGAGCCGCTGACGCCGCAGCTGCGCGCCATCGACTCCATCAACCCGCAGGACGAGGCCTTCGGGCTGGCCCTGCGCGGCGGCGTGACGACGGCTTGCACCGGACCCGGCAGCGCAAACGTCGTCGGCGGCACGTTCGCCATCGTAAAGCTGGCCGGAAAGCGCGTCGACCGGATGATTCTGCGCGCGCTCGCCGCGATGAAGTGCGCCTTCGGCGAGAATCCCAAGGGCTGCTACGGCCACGACAAGCGCCAGAGCCCCATGACGCGCATGGCGGTCGCCGCCCTGCTGCGCGAGCTGCTGCTGCGCACGCTCCGCTACCGCGACGACAAGGCGGCGGGAAAGAATCCGGCGTTTGACATGAAGCTCGAGGCCATGCTGCCCGTGGTCAACGGCGAGATCCCGCTCAAGTGCCACGCCCACCGCGCGGATGATATCCTGACGGCCGTGCGCATCGCGCGCGAGTTCGGACTGAAGCTCACGCTGGACCACTGTACGGACGGCGAGCTGATCGCCGATGAGCTGGCAAAGGAGCAGGTCCCGGTCTTCGTCGGACCGTCGTTCGGCGGCAAGACGAAGGTCGAGCTGCGCAACAAGAGCTTCACGACGGCGGGCACGCTGTACCGCGCGGGCCTGACGGTCAGCATCATCACGGATGCGCCGGTCATTCCGCTGCAGTATCTGCCGCTGGCGGCCGGACTGGCGGCTTCGGCAGGTCTGCCGATGGAGGAGGCGTGGCACGCCATCACCATCAACCCGGCCCGCAGCCTCGGCATCGACGCGCGTGTCGGCAGTCTTGAGCCGGGCAAGGATGCGGACCTCGTCCTCTGGACGGCGGACCCGCTTACGACGATCGGCGGCGAGGCGTGGATGACGTTTGTGAACGGCGAGGTCGTGTACCGCGCGGAGTAAGAGAATATTAATCGTAAAAAATCCAGCCAAGGTGGGATCACTCCCAACCCTGGCTGGATCATTTTTATGCGTTCAGGGCCGTATCCCTGCGCTTACTTCAGCGCAGCCAGACGGGCCGTGATGGCGGCAAACTGGGCGCGCGTCGCGCTCTCACGCGGGGCGAGCTCGTTGTTGCCCATGCCGAGGATGATGCCGTTGCCGACAGCCCAGGTCATGGGCTCAGTGGCATAGCTCTGCACGCTGGAGGCATCGGTGAAGTTGCTCAGGTCGCCGGTCGTCGTCGTGTCCATGTTCTGGGAGGCGGCGAAGCGATAGAGCATCGTGACCATTTCCTCGCGGGTGACGTCGTCATCCGGACGGAACAGGCCCTTGTCATCGCCGATGACAACCTTGGCCTCCTGTGCCCATGCGACGGCGTCAGCATACCAGTCATCCTTGAGGTCGGGGAAGGTGCTCGTGCCGGTGACGGCAGGGCTGCCCGCCTGACGGTACAGGACGGTGGCAACCATGGCGCGGCTCAGCGCGGCTTCCGGACGGAACGTGCCATCGCCGAAGCCGACGAACAGGCCGTTGACCAGAGCGAAGTGGACGCTCTCGGCGTACCAGGCGTTTGCATCGAGGTCGGTGTACTGCTCGCAGGGATCCTCTTCCACAAGCTCGACCTTCACGCAGCGCTCGGTCAGGTCCAGCGGCAGCTTGCCGTTGTTGGCCTTGCCGATGGCGCGCAGAGCTTCGATGGCGCTGATGTTGTCAATGGGAGCCTCGTTCACGTTCTGCACGGGAGTCTTGTTCTCAAAGACGGAGCCGGGCAGGGTGGCGCAGTACTCGTTGACGGCAACGCGGTAGGTCTTCGTGTTGTCCTTGATGTCGACGACGGTGCCGTCATCGAGCACGATGGACACGACGGTGCGGGCACCGCGGACCGGTCGGCCGTTTTCATCCTTGCCGTCCGGCTCTGCCGTGTACTTTACGACCATGCCGGAGAACTGATCGCCGTAATTGCTGTTCTTGAAGGAATTCTCAACGGTAGCGGCAAGCTCCGCGCCGGTGAGGTCATAGGTGTAGAGGCGGTTGCCGAACGGGGTGATGGCGTAGATATCGCCGACGGTGACGGTGCGGGTCGTCTCGCCCTCGTTGGCCAGAAGGTCGCAGCGGATGCCGCCGCTGTTCGTGAAGGCGACGACGGTGTTGAGCTCCTTCGTAGCCTCGAGCATCAGGCCGGCCAGCCAGTTGCCCGCGATGGTGCTGCTGCTGTTGCCGATGGGTGCACGGCGGGTGATGCTCTGGTCGGCAACGCCGAGGACCTCGGACATGTCGCCCTTCACCGCATCCCAGGAGGCGTGGCTGATGGCGAGAACGGTCGGGTCAAGCTTCGTGTTGCCCTCGGTGTCATAGAGGTTCTGGGTGTTGTCGCGGCCGGTAGTGTTCACATAGCTCGGGTTCACGACCGTGACTTCCTTCGTCTCGGTGTTGAACTGGATCTTGGCGTTGGCATAGCCCTTCGCCTGGCAGTTGCCCTGAATATAGGCTACACCGTTGTCGGCGACGCCGTAGGAAACGCTGTGGGAGTGGCCGCCGACGACGAGGTCGACAAGCTCGGAGTTGACGCTGTTTGCAAGGCCGCGCGGGCTGGCGTGCGCCACAACGACGACGACGTCAGGGTTCTCGGCTGCAACGATGGACTCAATCTTCGCATTGAGCTTCTCAATGCTCGGGTCGATGTCATACGGGGCGATCTTGGCGGTCATGATATCCATGGAGTAGTCGGGGATGTAGCCGACAAGTGCGACCTTCACACCGGCCTTGTCAACGATGACATAGTCCTTGACAAAGGAGGCGCGGTTCGTCGTACCTGCATCATAGAGATTATAGGCCAGAACGGGGATATTACTGTCGCTCTTGAACTCACCGATCTCATAGGCGGGCATGGTGCCGTCCTCATCGGCGGCATAGGCCTTGACGTTCCAGTCGAACTCGTGGTTGCCGAGGGAGACGGCATCATAGCCCATGGCGTCGTAGGCGGCGCGCAGAGCGTTGCCGTAGGTCAGGTTCGAAACGGGAGTGCCCTGATAGATGTCGCCGCCGTCAAGCAGGAGAACGGCGTCGTTTTCGGCATTGGCACGCGCCTCGTTCACGGCATTGGCGATGTAGGCCATGCGGTACTGGAACGTAGACTCGTTGCCGGAGGACGTGTCGACAAGGTAGCCGTGCACGTCGGTGGTCTCAAAGACCTCGATGGTCTTCACGGGATTTGCTTCTGCGTGGACGGCCCATTTCGTTTCACGGCCCGGGGTGATGTCCTTGCCCTCGGCGGTCATTTCCTTGATGTATTCGCCAATGATGAGGGGCACGGAGCCGCCGACGTTGTTGAAGCGCTCAGAGACGGTGGCGTCCCACAGAGCCTCTTCGCTGCTGGAGGTGATGCCGGTGGAGGCAAACCAGCCGTAGGCATCGGAGTCCTTCGTGGCGCTCAGACGATAGGAGCTGAGGCAGGCGTAGATCGTGTCGTCATCCTTCACGGGCGTGCCGTCCGCGTAGGTGATGTTCTGCACGCGCTGGCCGTCGGGATTGCCGACATAGACGTCGTAGTTGACGCCGTAGAACGTGTCGCAGCCGAAACTGCCGCCGCCAACCTGACCGTCGTCATTGACACGGTAGTTCTGCGCCGTGCGCTGCATCCAGCTCTTGAGCTGGGCGCCGGTCATCCGGATCATGTAGAGGGTGTTGTTGTCGTACTGATACAGGGAGTAGCAGTCGCGCAGGCTGATGTCGCCGGAGGTTGCGCCGTCGGCCAGCAGGGAGCTGACGCTCCAGCCGCGCTTTGCGACCGGCGTCGTCATGGAGATGACGTGCTCCTTCGTCGGGTCGATGTTGTTGTCGGTGCAGGCGGCCCAGATCTGTGCCTTGTGGACGAGATCATAGGAATCGCTCTGCGTGAGGTAGTAGTTGGAGATGGTGTCCCAGGTGCCGGAGACCGTGCCGATCTTCTTGTTGACGAAGGCATCGGAGCGCTCGAAGAGCGGAGTGATGAGGGTCTTCAGGCCGTCGTAGTTCGCATCGCCGGACTTGAAATCCGGGCTGGTGACGCGGATGTCCTTGCCGAGGGCAGAGTTCAGAGGATGCATGGTGGACTCGGCTGCGGTAACGGTGACCTTGCCGTCGGCGCCCTTCGTGAGGGTGAGGACGGTCTCGCCGAGGGTGGAGCCGCCGCCGTTCATGACGAGGACGTTCTCGCCGTTCTTGTTCTGCAGGGTGACAGCGTTTCTCTGATGGTTGTGGCCGGTCAGCAGCATGTCAACGCCGGTGGTATGCGTTGCAAAGTAGCCGCCTTGGTTCTCCTGATTGTAGATGTCAGGATTGCCCTCGCCGCTGTGCATGGCGACGATGATGTAGTCGCACTTCTCCTGCATTTCCTTGCCGTAGTAGTTTTCCCACTCATAGACATAGGACTTTTCGGCGTTGTCGGTATGGCCGAACGTGCAGCCCTCATAGTGGCTGGCGACGTCCCAGTTCGCGTTGTTCATGTTCTCGAAGCCCAGCAGACCGATGGTGAAGGTCGTGCCGTCCTCGAACTTGTAGGTGAAGGTCTTGTACGGGGAGAACACGGATTCGTTCGTCTCCGTCTCCACGACGTTCGAGCAGATGACGTCGACGGGCTGACCGGCGACGGCCTTGTCCGTGGAGGTCAGCAGATTGTAGTAGTTCCACTGAATCTGCGGCGCATAGTTGAACTCGTGGTTGCCCAGCACAAAGGCATCATAGCCAATGTAGCGCAGCGCAGTCGCCATGGGGCTGTTTTCGCCGCCCTCCTGGAGAATGTTGTAGCTGCTCAGCGCGCTTCCCTGCAGAATGTCGCCAACATCGATAAGAATGCTGTCGTCCACGGCGGCACGGCGCTCTGCGACGAGCTTTGCTGCCTGCAGGAAGTTGTTGCTCAGGGCGCTGTTTGTGTAGGAGTTCCAGTCGTATGCACGGCCGTGCATATCGGTGGTCGTCATGATGCTGACGGTGATCGAATCGGACTTCGCCTCGAAGACGTCATCCTCGATCGGGGCATTCGTGTGGCCTTCGGCTGCGTAGGACGCGTAGACCGAGGTCAGCTTGGTCTCTGCCGCGCCTGCCGGGATCACTGCCACGGAAAGAACGAGGCAGACCACGAGCAGAAGCGAGAGAAGACGCTTTGCAATGTGTTTCATTTCAAGACTCCTTTGTTTGTAGTTGCAGCTGCGCTGCACGATTTTGGAAATCGTGACAAAATTCCACCATCCATCACTAGTTCCATTGGTAATATTCTAGCACTTTGTGAAGAAAATGTAAAGGAAACGGGGAGACCTGAAGAAAAAATTGGGAGAACTGACAAGAAAGCCCTGTTACGGGTAGCTGACTTTCTCTTTGTGAAAAACAGCAAAAACTGTGCAAAGCGCCGCTGTCGCAACGTTTTCCTGCAATTTTTGCAGCAGGGGGATATGCGGCGGGAACGGCGGAACAGTGACAGGAAAAACGGAGAAAATTCCGGATGATATGCTGCATATGCAATATAAAAAACGGGCTGTCCTGCTAGGGACAGCCCGAAAACCGCCTTTCGGCATTTTGACCATGTGCATGAAATCCTACATGGAATCGCGGCGGAAGCGGGCGCGATTCAGCCCAGCGAGACGTCCAGGATCATCATCACACTGAAGCCGACAGCGAAAAAGATCGTGCCGATGTTCGAGTGCTTTCCCTCGGACATCTCGGGGATCAGCTCCTCCACGACCACATAGAGCATCGCGCCCGCCGCAAAGCTCAGAAGATAGGGCAGGGCGGGGGCGACGAAGCGCGCGGCCAGAACGGTCAGCACTGCGCCGACCGGCTCGACGATGCCCGAGAGCACGCCGCCCGCGAAGGCGCGCATGCGGCTCTGGCCCTCGGCGCGCAGCGGCAGGGAGATGATGGCCCCCTCCGGGAAATTCTGGATGGCGATGCCGAGCGAGAGTGCCAGCGCTCCGGCGGCCGAGATCTGGGCCGTTCCGGTCAGATATCCTGCGTAGACGACGCCGACGGCCATGCCCTCCGGGATGTTGTGCAGCGTCACGGCGAGGATCATCATGGTCGTCCGCTGCAGCTGCGTGTGCGGGCCCTCGGCCTGACCGGCGTTGCGGTGCAGGTGGGGGATGACGCGGTCGAGCAGCAGCAGGAAGGCCACACCGACCCAGAAGCCGACGGCGGCGGGCAAGAACGAAAGACGGCCGAGCGCGGCAGACTGCTCGATGGCCGGGATGAGCAGGCTCCAGACGGAGGCCGCGACCATCACACCGGCGGCAAAGCCGGTCAGGGCGCGCTGCAGCCGGTCGCCGAGCGCTCTGCGGAGAAAGAACACGCAGGCCGCGCCGAGCGTGGTGCCGAGAAACGGGATGAGGATCCCATAGAATGTTGTCATAGGCGCCTCCTGATTTGGTTAGTAAAGACTAACCATATAGTAGCATAAATCGCTGCAGGATGCAAGCCGGAAATCTAGGGACCTCTGAATAAATCGCCTGCGGTGGATGCCGGATCTTTTTCGTCAATCCATCGGTATGAAAAACTTGAAATACACAAAGTATTCCTGTGTTTTCCATACCTTGACTTGCCAAAAAACCTCTCGCCATCCACTCTTGCCGATTTAATCAGAGGTTCCCTAGAAAAAATGCCCGCCGCATCCGCGGCGGGCTGGCTCGAATCAGATCGTGCCGGTGATCTGCAGGGTGACCGTGCCGGGGCGGACTGTCCAAACGCCGGTCTCGGGGTCCTGCACGGCCGAAGCGGCCGGGACAGTGATCGCGGCGGGCACGGTCCGGAACAGACCGGTCGCCGGGTCGTAGGTGTAGTTGGATGCAAGCCAGGCATCGCTGTTGTAGGTCACGGCGATATTGCGCAGGATCGGGTCGAAGCGGTCCGTGACGGTGACGCCGGCTGCGGCATCGGCATCCGCGCTGCCGTAGTTTTCGATCGTGAACGTGTAGGTGAGCGTGCCGCTGTCGCTGACGCGGACCGGCTCAAGGGCCTTGACGATGCGAAGCTCTGCCGCTGCCGCCGCCGGGAGCGTCTCCGTCGCCGTGACGGCATCCGTCAGCCCGCCGCCGGTGACGGTCACGGTGTTCTCAATCGTGCCCTCTGCCGAGGGATCGGCAAAGGCATTGACGCGGGTCGTATAGACCAGCGTGCTTACGCCGCCTGCAGGAACGGTGACGCCCTCGATGCGGATGCCGTTTGCCAGTACCGTGACGGCCGGGGCCGTCTGCAGCACGCCGTTCACGAAATAGCGGAGCGTCCCTGCCTGATACGTCAGCGGCGTGAGCTGCACCGTGCCGCCCGTGGCAGGAAAGTTCGTCGTGCCGAGCGTGTCGGTCACGGTCAGCCCGGTCAGCGCCGCCGCACCGGTGCTGCGCAGCTGGACGACATAGGTCACAAGGTCGCCGGTGCGGTAGCTCTCTGCGGCTGCCGTTTTCGAGGCGGTCAGGACCTGCACGAGCTCGCCCGTGACGATGTTGGAGTTGACGGTGCCGCCGTTGTAGGTCAGCGTGGCCTGATTCGTAAAGGTTGCCATAGTATTTCTCCTTTCCGGAGAGCACATTGCCCTCCTTCGACAGCATATGCCGAAGGAGGGCGATCGGGAACCCGGCTCAGCGCCGCAGCCAGCCTGCGGGCAGCTCCGTGAGCGGGGCCGGGAACGAGACGCGCGCGCCGATCTCGGCAAAGCGCGCTGCCAGCGGCGCGGGGATGCGGCCGTCGGGGTCCGGGCTGAGGTTCAGCATGAAATTGGCGTGGCTGGCGAAGCACTGTCGCATGAGGCCAAGCGCCCAGTCGGCGCTCTTTGGCTCTTTTTCGTCGTCGCGGTAGAACCACGTCCGCGTCAGCTTCTGGCACAGTGCGCCGGGACCGGCAAAGCCGGGCGTCAGCTCCTGCCCCGCGCCGTTTTCGAAGAAGACGACGTCCGTGCCGGAGATGCCCTCCGTGCAGCCGATGTTCATGAGCAGGCAGTTCGGCTGCAGACGCTTGACGAGGGCATCGACTTCCTCGAACGGCAGCTCGCGGTAGGACGGGCCGCCCCACGGGGCGTTCCAGCCGTCTATAATAAGATAAGGTATCTCGCCGTAGTTTGTCAGCAGCTCCGTGATCTGCCCGAGCACGAGCTCGCGCTGCGCAGGGGGAAAGGAGCGCCGCCCGATCCCGGCCGTCAGGTCGAGCACGGAGAAGTACAGGCCTGCCTGCAGACCGGCTGCGCGGAAGGCCCGCAGGAATTCCGCGACGATGTCCGTTCGGACCGTGGCCTGCGCGACGCTGTGGTTCCCAAATTTGGACGGCCAGAGTGCGAAGCCCTCGTGGTGCTTTGCCGTCAGGACGGCAAAGCGGCAGCCTGCGCTTTTGGCGATCTGCGCCCAGCGATCGCAGTCCGGCGCGCGGGGCGCCCAGTCTGATTCGGGAAAAGGATAGCGGCGCGGCTCCCCGCCGTTTTCCAGATCGAATTCCCAGTCGATGATGTCGGGATTTGCATGGAACTGCACGGCGGCACTGTTCCAGTGGATAAACGTGCCGAGCCGGAGGTTGATGAAGCCGCGCTGAAGCGCACAGAGATGGTCCATTCGCGGGCCCGCCTTTCTGATTTTCTATGGGATGATTATACGGGCAAAGCAGGCGTTCGTCAAGCCTCTGCGCGGCGCTGCGCGAAGCGCCGCTGCAGCATGTGCATGTCGTGGAAGTAGATGGGGACAAGGAAGCAGTCGGCCAGCAGCCATGCGGCGGGGTTTGCAAGGCAGATGGCGGTGTAGCCGATCCAGCGCACGACGGCAAAGCCAACAAAGCAGCGGGCGATCGTCTCAAACACCCCTGCAAACACGGCCTGCTGCGTGAAGCCGACGCCCTGAATGAGGAATCGGAGCACGTTGACAAGCGTCAGCAGGAAATAGCAGCTGGCGTTCCACACCAGAAACTGCTGCGCCAGCAGACCGATCTGGTCCCGGACGGCGGCGCTCTCCGCAGAGTCGAGGAACAGCAGCGACAGCTTGCCGCCGAAGAGGGCAAGAACGCCGAGGCCGAGGGCGGAATAGGCAAACATCAGCAGCACGCAGGCGCGCACGCCGCGGTGAATGCGGTCGAGCTTCATTGCGCCGTAGTTCTGCCCGCCGTAGACGGCCATGGTCGTGCCTGCGGCGTCGAACGGGCAGGTGAAGAGCTGGCTGACCTTGTTTGCTGCGGTGACGGCTGCGATGGAGACCGCGCCGAGGCCATTCACGGCCGTCTGCACGACGATGGTGCCGATGGCGGTGACGGAATACTGCAGGCCCATCGGCACGCCGATGGCAAACAGCCGCGTGATATGTGTGCGGCTCGGCCGCAGCTCACCGGGGCGAAAACGCAGAACGGGATAGCGCTTTCCCATGATGGCCAGACACAGCAGGCCGGAGATGGCCTGCGAGATCACGGTCGCCCATGCCGGGCCTTCCACGCCCATGCCGAGAACGGCGACAGCCAGCAGATCAAGCGCAACGTTCAGCAGGGAGGAGAGAACGAGAAAATAGATCGGGGTCCGGGAGTCTCCGAGCGAGCGGATGACGCCGGAGACGAGATTATAAAGGATGATGGCGGGGATGCCGAGGAAAATGACGAAGATGTAGTCGTAGGCATACCGGAAAATATTGTCCGGCGTGTTCATCCAGCGCAGCACGGGCGTGCACAGCAGCGCCGTGGCCACGGTGAGCACCACGGCGAACGCAGCCGAGAGCCAGATGCTGTTTGCCACAAAGCGGCGCAGCTCCGCTTCGTCGCCCTCGCCGAATTTCTGCGCCACGGGGATGACGAAACCGTTGCAGATGCCGATGCAGAAGCCGAGCACCAGAAAATTGACGGAGCTCGTCGAGCCGACGCCCGCAAGCGCGTCCATGCCGAGAAAACGGCCGACGACGAGCGTGTCTACCATATTATATAGTTGTTGGAACAGCAGGCCACCAAGCAGCGGCAGCAGAAAGCCGATGACCAGCCGCGTGGGGGAGCCGGTCGTCAGGTTCCGGGATGCGGTTTTTGCCATAAGAGTCCCTCCGGAGTCCATAGAAATTTCAATTTCAAAAAACGTCTGCATTGTATTCTCTGACCGGAAAAAATACAATCCGCAACCTTCTGATTTTTTCGCGCAATTCGGGGCCGGAATCCGTCAGAATGTACAAAAACAGGATTTTTTCCCGAAAAATGGACGAATGGGCGGAAAAATCGGGCAAAAAAAGCCCGGCTTTGGAGAAGCCGGACGAAAAAATCAGGGGATATTCCAAAGAAATGCATTGACGCGGAAGAAAAAATGTGGTAAAATCAATACCCAATGCTGTGAAGTGCGGCGCAGGCCAACCTCCACCTCATGGTCAGATTATACCACAGACCGCGCCGCACGGCAAGGGACTAAAATGAAAAAACAGCAACTGACCCACGCGTGTCATTGCTGAGACAGCGCACGAAACGACGACAGAAAGGCGTGATCAAGCAAATGCAAGTCAAGGACGTGAACTATGGCAAGACCGTTCGCAAGAGCTATGCCAAGTATCAGGAGATCCTGCAGATGCCCAACCTGCTGAAGATCCAGAAGGACTCCTACGACTGGTTCCTGCGGGAGGGCCTGCATGAGGTCTTCCGCGATGTGGCCGCCATCAGCGACTACACCGGCAACCTCGAGCTGTCCTTCCTGGACTACTCCCTCGACGAGAAGCCCAAGTACACCATTGAAGAGTGCAAGGAGCGCGACGCCACCTACGCGAAGCCGATCAAGGTCCGCGTGCGCCTGCTCAACAAGCAGTCCGGCGAGATCAAGGATCAGGAGATCTTCATGGGCGATTTCCCGCTCATGACCAACGGCGGCACGTTCGTCATCAACGGCGCAGAGCGCGTCATCGTCTCCCAGATCGTCCGCAGTCCCGGCATGTACTTCGGCGACACCGTGGACAAGGCCGACCAGCACATCTATACCGCAACGGTCATCCCGTACCGCGGCGCATGGCTGGAATATGAGACCGACCTGCAGGACGTGTTCTACGTCCGTATCGATAAGAACCGCAAGCTCCCCATCACCTGCCTCATCCGTGCTCTCGGCGTGGAGACCGACGCGCAGATTTTGGAGCTGTTCGGCGAGGATCCCCGCATCGTCGCCACGCTGGAGCGCGACCCGTGCAAGACCCGCGAGGACAGCCTCCTCGAGATCTACCGCCGTCTGCGTCCGGGCGAGCCGCCCACGGTCGACAACGCCGCGGCCTATCTCGACGCGCTGTTCTTCGATCCGCGCCGCTACGACGTCTCCCGTGTCGGCCGCTACAAGTTCAATAAGAAGATGGACATCTGGACCCGCCTGAGCGGTCAGGAGCTGGCCGAGCCGGTCGCTGACCCGCTGACGGGCGAGATCCTTGCCATGCCGGGCACCGTCCTGACCCGTGCACAGGCGCAGGCCCTGTCGGCCCGCGGCGTGTGCGACGCCGTCATCCGCGTCGGCGACAAGGACCACAAGGTCTTCTCGAACTACATGGTCGACATGAAGAACTTCGTGGACTTCGACCCGGAGCAGTACGGAATCCACGAGAAGGTCTGCCGCAAGGTCCTGTTCGAGATGCTCGAGCAGCTCAAGGGTGCGGCTCCCGAGGCCTGGGAGGATGCCATTGAGGAGCGCCGCGATGAGCTCATTCCGAAGCACATCACGCGCGACGATATCCTCGCCACCATCAACTACCTCAACTGCGTCGTCATCGGCGCGGGCACGACGGACGACATCGACCACCTCGGCAACCGCCGTCTGCGCTGCGTGGGCGAGCTGCTGCAGAAT
>ENA-UOOA01002787-UOOA01002787.1-human-gut-metagenome-genome-assembly--contig:-P61old-NODE-2787-length-23505-cov-6.219616_pt1 | contig 23505 bp, 19 predicted proteins | sample MGYA00242467_ERZ724014 | MGnify/ENA metagenome assembly ERZ724014 | reverse complement strand
GAGCTATTTGAAACTTCAAAAACCGTCAATTTTACCGGTCGCATTGGCTACAAATCCGAAGCGGGTACTCACCATTTGGCAGGACTGGTATCCCTCGGCACATCCAAGCCGATAATGTGCGAAGTCGAAGGGGAAATCGCTACTATCTGGGAAAGTATCGACCTCCCTCAAGACGTATCAAGCGGATAATCCAACAATATATAACGTCAGGCAATAAAAGGATATTGAATGATAATTTCAGTACAGTTATTTATAATTAAAATATGAAACCATAAACAAGTAATTCGAATGAAAAGACAGAACAAAAAATCGTCTCTTTTTTTGAGGGACGGCTGCATTCACACCATTTCGCTACAGAGGAAGATGTAGCGGAAGAGTTTTACACGCTGCTCTCTGAAGCAAGAGAGCTTTATCTACAAGATGTCATAAAGGACGGCAAGCGGCATGACCGCTACGTGGATGATTTCATAAACAGCCACCGGTACATCGACTGCGACAAGGCGGTCTGCCGGAACTGCCACGAAATGAACCTCCACATTGTCAAGGGGCTGCTGACCGACTGCGCCCGCCTTGTCAATCCCCTTTTTACAGCAGACTCGTTCTCATTCAAGGAATGTCTGGAATTAAAACGGATGTACGATACATCCGGATCGTTGCCGGCGACCGACAGGCAGCGTGTCAATGAACCGATATACGACCCTCCACTCTCTTTCGGCTGTAACTTCAGCCGTGAACAGATGGCAGGTATTGTGTCTTGTGCCAATACTTGCCATCTGTTTTCTGTTTCTGTGCGCATCGAAGATATGGAAGCTCTCTTTGCCTGCAAGGAGGGCTTTCGTATTCGGGTAAACAACCTGCGCCATGTGGCCGTCCTGTTCGACGCACTGCTGGAAAACTCATTTATCCAATCCCGCTGGCAGTCCGTTCTCGACAAAGGCGGGTTCCTGTTATCCAAGGACGGCGAACGGTTTATTACCGCTTCCAATCTTTCGTCCGCACTTTCCGCCGTCAGAAAGAACATGACATCGGTCGCCTACGGAATTAAAAGAGTTATCAAGGAACTGAAAATATAAAGCGAGAATCTCTCGCAAAAGGGGAAAGCACTATGTTGGGTCAATCCGTACATAGTGCTTTTCTATGCTTTTAAAAAAAGAACTACTTAAGATAACATTGGAATCTTTGGCGGTAAAAATAAGAGGAGCGGACGCTCTGAATATCCGGTTCAGGAATTGAAAAGGTCGCCAAGTGGAACAGTCCGATACGTTCTCTGAGTTTCAACTTTGCCATTCATGGAAAACAAATTGGCGTGTCTATTGTCCACGAAATTCTTTTCGGGGGAGCCTAATACCCCGACAGACATTTGTCTGTCGGCAGATATACAATGTTAGCAAGCATATTTAAGTATTATCAATACAATATTGAATGACTAATATTCAGTGATTCTCGATAAACTCTAATTATGATAATAATATCCATTAGTTTTTATCTTTTTGTTGCATAATATTTTATATCTTTGCATCAAATATATCGAAAGCATTAAAGATGGACAAGCCCAAAAATCGAATAAAAGAGGTGTTGGAAGAGAAAGGCATCAAGCAAACTTGGTTGGCGGAAAAACTCGGAAAAAGTTTTTGCATCGTCAATTCTTATGTCTGTAACAGACGTCAGCCGAGTTTAGATGTATTGTTCGAAATAGCAAACATCTTACAAGTTAATCCGAAAGATTTAATCAGCAGTAAATAAGCCCAAACATATGAAATGATACGAAATTCTCAAAAACTCCGAATATAGTCTTGAGCTGTTCAATCGTCTTAATGATTATCGGTTTTTGGTTGACTTTAAAAGTCGGTAAAGATAAAAACGAAGAATACAACCAATAAAATATTCCATTAGTTCACTCAAATAATATTCCTGATGAATATATTATTAGACACGAATATCATTATCCCATTGGAAGATACGAGTAGGATTCTTGACACTTCCTTTGCCGAACTGCGGAAATTATCTGCAGAACAGCAGCATTGTCTATATATTCATCCGATACAGTTTGAAGATATCAACCGAGACAAGAATCAAGAAAGACAGAAAATCGTATTATCTCGATTAAGACAATATTCGCAAATAGAGAATCCTCCCATTCTTTCCGCTCAGGAGTGCTACGAACTCGGTTTGTCACAATCTAATGACAACGACAAGGTAGACAATAATGTATTGTTTGCTTTATATCGTGGTGCCGTACACCTTCTTGTTACAAATGATGAAGGCATACACAAAAAAGCCTTACGGATTGGCTTGCAGGATAAAGTATATCGGTTAGAACAATTCTTGTTATTACTTCGGCGATATACGACTGTCCCGTTTTCTTTCGATTACACTGGTGTAAAAGAACGTTTTTTATATGAAATAAACAAGAATCAACCTTTTTTCGAGTCCTTGCGTCAATCATACGCTGGATTCGATCAATGGTTTCAGAAATGTGCCGCAGATAAGCGAAAATGTTGGTGTATCGAAAACGGAGACGGTAATGTTGCCGCAATCTGTATTTATAAACACGAACAGGATACTCGACTAACCGATAACGGGGAGATTATTTCCGGACGGATCTTGAAACTTTGTACTTTCAAGGTTGACACAATGGCTCGTGGGAAAAAATTGGGCGAGCGACTTTTGTATATCGCATTCGATTATTGTGTAAAAAACAAGTTTGATTGGGTATATCTACATACGTTCGGAGAAGAACAGAAAACACTTGTAGGACTTTGTTTAGATTATGGCTTTTATTGCCTCGGTAAATATAAACAAGATGATGTTTATATCAAGCCAATGAAATTAATGGATGATAATTGCGGTAGTTTGGATTCTTTGATAAGGTATTATCCCTACTTCAGGGATAATGAATCCGTTCAAAAATTCATTATTCCTATTCAGCCGCAATATCATGAAGATTTGTTCCCGGACTTCAGTAGCATGAAAGGCTCTTTATTCGAGAAGGATCAATCGTTATATTCTTGTCAAGGTAATACCATAAAAAAAGCTTATTTATGTCATTCTCGAATCAAATCCATTCGGAAAGGTGATATTGTCCTATTCTATAGAAGCAAAGATCGCAAATCCATACAATGTATGGGTATAGTCGAAGACGTTTTGTCTTCAGAAAATATCGACGAAGTATTTCCTGCCATTGCCAAGAGAACCGTCTACAATTATTCGGATCTACAGCAGATTCTGAATAAAAAGACGTTGGTAATACTTTTCCGGTATATTGCTCTTGACAAAGAAATATCCTATCAACAGATAGTTAAAGCTAAAGTTGAGGGATATATCCAAAGTATTAGAAAAATTGATAATCAACAATATTCAGCATTGATACATGAAAACTGAAACGATTATATTATCCATTCATCCAAGTCATATTGAAAAAATATTATCTGGGGAAAAGCAATACGAGTATCGCAAGCGTATTCCTGCGGATATACGACATATTGTTGTATATGCAACTGCGCCTATCAAAAAGATTGTCGCCTTGATTGAGATTGATTCTATTTTAAATGGGACGCCAGAAAGCGTGTGGGAAAAAACTAAAAGACATGCCGGTGTTTCCAAGGATTTTTTCATGCTTTATTTTGCCGACCATCAAGATTCTTATGCAATTAAATTTAAAACGGTTTTCAAATTAGAGACCCCGAAATCTTTAATGTGTTTGGATAATAATATTGCTGCTCCCCAATCTTATACATACCTCACAGAGACAACAGAGGAATTGTGTAATAAATTAGGAATAAAGTGATTGAGCTATGATAAACTTCGACGAATACATCCGCCAAGACGAACCGCAAAAACGGGAGAAAGGCTATGCGTGGCAGACTGCAATCGGCTTGCAGGCCGTCGATGGACTTAAACCATCCCACTATCTGATTGAAACCGCCCGAAAAGATATTGAGGGCGAAATTACGATTGACGAAGCAGAACAGCTCATAAAAAGCTACTACCAGTCGAAAGAAGCGCGTACACCTGAAGATGTGGAAATGCACGAGGCGGATACGGCATCGACCAACATTCGCCGACTTCTTACTGAAAAAACATTTGCGTTTACGCTTGTCGGACTTACGTCGGTTCATCGTCGGATATTCGATGGTGTATTCAAGTTTGCCGGTCAAATACGAGATTACAACATCACGAAAAAGGAATGGGTACTTTGTGGAGATACAGTACTCTATGTTTCCGCGCCCGATCTTCGCAAAGCGATTGAATACGACTTGGAACAAGAACGTCAGTTCGACTATTCAAAAGTGGACAGGAATGGATTAGTGAGCCACATAGCCAAGTTCGTATCGGGATTGTGGCAAATCCATCCGTTCGGCGAGGGAAATACCCGAACGACTGCCGTATTCACGATTCTCTATCTACGTTCTATGGGGTTTGACGTAACAAACGACCTGTTCGCCAATCATTCGTGGTATTTCCGTAATGCGCTGGTACGTGCCAACTACCAAAACGTGCAAAAAGGCATTATGCGCAATTCCGAATATTTGGAACGATTTTTCCGCAATCTGTTATTGGGCGAAAATAACGAGCTGCGGAATCGGTATATGGTCGTAAATGCACCGAAAGAACTGGTTACAGAGCAAGCACAACATGATAACCGTACAAGTACCGAACAACCTACCGTACAAGTAACCGAACAAGTTCTCGCTTTGTTGCTCGCCTTGTCAAACGAACAATTGTCGTTGAAAGGATTAATGGAGAAAGTCGGTTTGAAGCATCGCCCAACTTTTATAGAAAACTACATAAATCCTGCTGTTGAGACTGGTATTCTCAAGATTCTATATCCCGATAAACCCAATCATCCAAGGCAGAAATATTTGCTGACAGCAAAAGGGTTGGCCTTATATAATGATCTAAAGATAAAACATTCTATTTAATAGTTAGTCAATCTCAATTATATTACATTTCCTAAGAGACATGAACTTATTTGATAAAGACATATATACTTTTGCCGACATTCAATATTTAATCGATAATGGGGTTGAAGAATCCATACACCTCGATTTTAAGGCCGCAGGTGCTCTTGCGAAAGATGATAAAAAGAAAAACGAGATAGCCAAAGATGTGTCGGCATTTGCCAATTCCGATGGTGGAATAATAATCTACGGAATAAGTGAGATCGAGCATAAGGCAGATTCATATTCGTTTGTGGATGGCGATGTTTTTACCAAAGAATGGTTGGAGCAAATTATAAACTCCAACATTCAAAAACGAATCAACAATATCAGAATCATTCCTCTTCGCCAAGACGGAGACATAAAACGGACTGTGTATATAGTAAAAATACCGAGAAGCAACAATGCTCCGCACATGAGTGGTGATAAACGCTATTATAAGCGTTACAATTTCCAATCGGTCATGATGGAAGAATATGAAGTTCGAGACTTGTTCCACCGACATAATACCTCAACTTTATCTATTGTCGATTGGTCTTTATTCGATAATGGGGAAACATCGGATGGTAGATTTAGAAAATATAGTTTTGTCGTTCAAGTTCATAATGAAAGTAAAGTGACGGAATCATTATACAAACTTAACTGTTATATAAATAATCTCGATGTTTCCCTATATAATGTCAAATGGCGCTTAAATCAAGGACGTATTGATACGACTGAACTTTACGAGGATAGATTAAAAATATCCGATATGGGAACTTTACCATTATTTCCTAACGAGGCGATTGATATGATGAGAATTTATGTTGAAGTTCCTGTATCGAAGGTCCGTTCATTTGTGGAAGATACCAAGATCGAATTAGCACTTTTTTATGATAATGCTGAAGATACACGACATTTTTATGTCAGAAACTATATCTAAACCATAGTAATCTTCAACAACCATCAGAAAGCATAATTTTTAATTGACTGCTACATTCGGATACTATAATGCTGTTGGACCATTGCCACCATACTTGATACACATTATTGAATGTAAAAATAGGATTACAAGTAAGCTTATGCAGTAAAGTGATATAAATAGAGAATGCAGCGAAAAGAGAAAATATGCAGTGAGCTTTCATTCTCTTTTCGCTGCATGTTTTGTGAACAGTTAGATTGTGGAAATGCGTTGAAAATTCAGTTTAGTTTGTGCATTAGCCTTATATATGCTAAATCAAAGTAAACTATATTTAGGCAGGCATAGTTGCCTTTCCATATGCCTATGGTTTTATAGAAATAGTTATCTTTAGCGGAGACACAAGTTTCAATGAAGATATGAGGCAAAGACCACAAGCCCGTCCTTTTCTCTTTTGGCTGTACGATGCGTGACTGACAAGAGATAGGTAGTTGCAGAAAGTAGCTTTGAATGCGACCAAGTGCAAGGGATGAAACTAAGTGAAATGTGAAAAGCAAAGAATCGCTTAAATTATTGATTTTGTTCCTGTTTTGTTTCCTTGACGAGATATATACAATTCTATTATGTTGATATACAGTACATGGCCTATATATCTTACAACATTTTCCAGATTTATCAAACTCTGCAATATAATTATTACCAAGGCTTATCTCAAACAAAGCAATAAATCGGTCATCCAGTTCTAAAATATTTTTCACCCACGTGTAAGAACACCCCTTTAACGACATTACCCGGTAACCGGTGAACAATTCCGACATCTTTAACGTCTGAGCCTCTTCCGGACAAAGACGAATCACAGGTACATCGGAAGATTTCACTTGTCCATACCCCCTTTCCAAGAGAAAGAAACAGACAAAACAAAAAAACAAAAGTCTAATATTCATCATATATCTATATTTAAAGCCGAATGGCACTCCAAAGGAAACTGCCATTCGGCTTGCTATTCACACTACCTACAAATCATCTTCATTAAATTCACATCTATCACCAAACCACCCCGGATCACATTTACAATATCCATAATAAGAATACTGAGTTTCGCTCAACTTAACAAAATCACCATGGCCACAATACGTTTCTTCGCCCACAGCCTTATCAAACCACCTCGGCTCATTAAATGACATCAAAACAAATGCTCCCGCAACTCCAAGAAGCACGACTAATTTTTCCACTTGCTTTTTCATAGTTTTAAAGTATAAAGTAAATCATCTGTACCAACCTCGCCTGGTACATGGCGATATCTATTTTAAATAATCATCCCGGATCAACTTCATATAATTATTCAACACGCTCAACGTGTAATCATTCAATATCAAATAAGCCTGTACCTGCCGTTGAGTTCCAACGTAAAAAATTGCGGTTTCTCGTCCTAATCTATTCCCTAAAGGCCCGGCTTCAAACACTCGATACGGGTAAGCTTTCAATATCTCAAATAAAACCGAATCACATTTCTCATCAACAACGACAACCAACCAGGACGAGTCCATATCCTTACACGTATTCAAAATATAACTTAATCGTCGATCCCGTAATTTATCTGTCATATCACCAGCGATGTAAAGCACCATGCAATCCTGCAAACCGTCATGAATACACTCCGACCTTTCATCCATTTGAATCCTAATGATTGAATCACCACTCCACCATTTCTTTTTATACGTCTCGAAAAGTAATCTTAATAGAAAATCCGTACTCCCGTGCATTCTCTCGATCTCCATTTCCCGGTAATGACATGTCTCCCGCCAGCGGTTTCTCGAAGCAGTCAAGTAATTTACATATATTCCTCCGGCAATAATAATCACCAGAAACACGATAAAACTTATATCCGGTTTCTTTTTCATAACCTTAATTATTAGTACAACGTAATTGTATCTCGTGGGGTGAATCCGGCAAATTAGAAAACACATACGCCTTTTTATAAACCCGTCCTTCCCCTGTCGACTTATATTTTACCCTTATCACTCCGGTTTTTCCAGGCAACAAAGGCGTTCGGTCCCACGAAAAAGACAAACAACCGCAACTTGTTTCTATGGCAGAAATAATTATCGGAGAATCAAACGAATTCCGGTAAACAATATCAAACCAAGTCTCTTTATCATCCGGCTCCCGAGTAAAATCATACTGATCAGCAAAAAGCCGTTTCTTTTCCCAATCGACCTCTCGTACCACCCCAAACTCCATCTCGGCGATATACTCACGATAAAGCAACTTATCCAAATCATCTAAATTTCTTAATGCCTTTTCCTTGTACTCAATGGCTTGTTTATCATCCCCAAGTAAGCCGCAATATCGCCATCCGAGATAAAGATTCATGAAATAAGGTTCCGTATCCAACGACATCTTCACCCGATACATCCCTTTCCGCAAGACTACCGTATCCATATCCATGTTCGGACAAGTCAATTGAAATGATGCCTGCAAAACATTCTCGAAAAAAGAATAGACATTCGAAGAATACGACGTGTAAAGAGATACATTCAACCGGGGTGGCACATTCTGACCCTGTTCCAACAATTGCAGCACGGACAATAATCCCTCGGCTCCGATAAATCCTGTATGCAAGTATTCTATTCGCATACTGGTATCTGCAATGATCATTGTCGGGGTGGATAGCGTACGTAAAACTTGAGGAATCAACGCATTCTTCTCGTCAGTAATTTCCAATTGCCACACGCGATAATCTCGATTCAATTTTTCTACTAACTCTTTATCCCCAGCCCAATCATCTTTTGTCGCTTTACACACGTTACAATCCCCCGAGGCTAACAAGATCAACACTCTCTTTCCGTCTACTCGCATGGAATCCCGAACCTCATGAAAATTTCCCTGACGAACCTGTACGGGAAATAAATCTCGACATGAGCCGCAAAACAAAATCATCAAAACGATACTCAAATAACCACCTCTCTTTTTCATTGCGCATATTATTTAGCATGAAAACTCCTGTTCATCCTAAAAATGAACAATAATCGCCTAACATCAAGCTCCTCTCCAGCCTGATTATCCCAAAAACTAATACTAAATTATCTCCCCCCGAGAACTACATTTATACTAATACAATCCACACCTACATTCGGGTGAAAAAAAGACAAAAAAAGCTGTCTCAAAACTATTTTGAGACAGCCTCACTGACTACATTCTATTTTAAATACTATTTCGAGAATATCTCTTCCAAGCACTGTTCCAACTCCTCTCCGTATAAATTGACTGCCACAATTACACCTTTCGGGTTAATCAAAAATACCCGGGGAACAGAAGAAACACCAAAAGTTTTAGCCACTTCACTCCTCTGGTCTAAAACGTGTTTCCACGGAGTCTGATCTTCTTTGATGGCTTGTTTCCATGCATCAGGATTTTGATCAATACTTACACCTAAAACTTCAAATCCATTCTGTTGGTACTTTTTATACAATTCAAGAACGTGCTTTCCTTCTCTTCGACAAGGAGCACACCAGGATGCCCAAAAATCCAACAATACCCACTTCCCTTTTAAAGAAGATAAAGCAAAAGATTTTCCCTCGACATCGGGTAAATTGATCTCCGGGACATTAACACCGACGGCAACCTTTCTCATTAAATCTCGACGTTGAGTTATAAGGCGAACGTCATTATTATTTTCCATTCCAGTATAACTTCTCACTAAAGAATCTAACTCTGCATATTGCATCTTTTGCATGAGTGAAGCACGATAAAAACAAGCTGCCGCATACTTATGGTCAGAATTACCTAAAAAGTCTGCTCGGAAAATTTTTCGAGCTTTCGTTGCATCGGTAAAAGCTTTTGTTGCCGCACGTACTTTCTCCCGATCTTTAGTTTGAAATGAATTCTGATAAGCTTGGGCACACTCCATCTCCACTTTTTCCAAACGACGCTCTTCTTCATTAAAATATCCCCACAATTCATTTGTCGGTGTACCTGTTACTTTCCCGTAATATACCGAATCTTTTTTCACGGCTATTTGAATCTTACCCGGTTCAAGGAATAATGTCAAACTCCCTCGTTGATCATCAAAAAATAATTGTACAGACTGGATTTCCGATATCTCTCCTTTAAACTCAAAACGCCCCTTTTGGATGTCCGAAGAGCCTAACTCCTTATACCCCTCCATCGTTTTCTGCTTCATCACAACCCGTCCAAAATCCATCCCTTCAATTTTTCCACCAATCTTGTATTGGCCTGTATGTTGCGCATAAGTCACGCAACATACAAGCATAAACACCACACAAACCAATATTTTCCTCATCCTATTTCTCTCTATAAGTTACATCAACGGGAGTTCCGAATCCACTGTGCATAGTAGACTCAACAAAATCATCACCGATCACCGTTGGCAAATCATACGTACGTACCACACCGTTCAACTCTCCGCCGGATTTCACCGATCCCACGATCAATTTTCTTTGTAATGCATTACATACCGGATCGTATGCAGAATTTATACCCCTAAACAAATTAAACTTCAACATTGTAATCGTTTCACTATCCAAATGAATAGGTTCTGCTTTATGCCCTTCCAAGTCGAAATAATACACCGTGTTCCCGACAGCATAAAATACCCACGGATTATTCGGATGTACGGCAAAACACGTAGCATTCTCAATTTCCGGGTAACCATCCAATTCAATGAATTTTTTCTGAGCACCCCCTGCCCCAAAAGAAGGCATCCCCATCACATATAAATAACGTGTATAAGGAGCTTCAGTATCCTGCAATATCGCATAAGTAGTTCATCCGTCATACAATGAATTTTCCATCCAAACAAAATCCTTCCCTGTCTCCCAAGAAAATAAGGATTCTTTCACTGACATCAACTCACAATTTCGCATTCCCCCCGTTGCAAGTTTCACAAAACGTTTATTAGATGTATCATACAGTATGATATCATTGTACATAGCAGTCGATGATGTATTCACGCCAACCGCCGAAGCAACATTAAAATAATTTCCATTATCACCTGTTAAATAATTAATAGGAACTCCAAAAAGTACCTCTTGTCCAAAGGTTGTTCCCCCAAAAACATATTTATCCGCAACCAATAGTTCCCACCCCATTCCTGCCGTTCTATTCGTGGCAGAAAAATCAGCCGGATACTCCAACATTTCATAACGGATCTCATTTGCTTCATCCCATTGGTAAGTCGCAACATCAAGAGCAGCGGTTGCAGTCTCGGTAACAATATAAAATCTTAAATCCGTTCCCCATTGATTATAATACATTTGATATACCGAATTTATTTTCTTAGGCCCTTTCAACTCTGGAGCGTCCTGCAACATATCACGTACAACCATATCCTCTTTAGCGGACATCGAAATCAAATCCAAACGGGCATTTCCATTAACATCCGAAAGTACCAGCCAACCTTCATTTAATTGGGTAGTTACTCTCAATTTAAATGTCCCTTTCCAAGTTACCCGAGTAATCGTATCCTTCACCAAGCAATTCACGTTGTACTCGCCATCCGGAAGTTCCACAAAATAGCTCAAATTTTCCTCTTCTCCAATCAAATACGAGGTCGTTTGAGTCTCTCCGGCTTTCAATTCGGACACAGCTTCCCATTTAAAACTATACCGATCCGGCATACTGCCGTCGTCAGCCGTTGCTTCAATAACCGGAGTGGCCCGTAAGGTGTCCACATTCCGATATTTCACCTGCAACTCCTCTGGCAATCCTGTTATCTGCAATTCATTGATTTCATGATAATCATAATTCCCTTTATCATCAAAACAGGCACTTAAAACCACCGTGATGAATAGTGTTATTAGAAATAATATATTTTTCATCATTCTTCTCTTTTATGATTCTATTTATAATACTTATCACCCATTTTCATCAACGTCACGTTGTCATCTTCATAAATCGGGTTACCGTTCGCACTATATTCATCTAAAATCTGTACCATTTTAGCTCCAACATATTGTTGACGGGAAGCAAGCATATATTCCGGATCATTAAACATATCCCGTGTCATATTCATCTCCGTACACATGAAATCCAACTTCTTCACCGAAAATTCACCAAATTCAGGAATACTCCATTTCAACGGAGGAGTCATAATCTCGGAGAAATAGATTCTATAACGAATGGCGCTATACCCTTCATCATTTGAAGAGGTTACTTTGGTCGGATAACTTAACGCAAAATCGTTATTCTCTTCCAATTCCAAAATAATGTAACGTTCCTCTTTTTTCAAAATTTCCGGTCGCAACAGTTCCACAAGAATCGCACCGAACGTGTTCCCTGCCGGGATAGTGTATGAATCCGCCAAAGCTTTATAATCAACATCCACTGTAGCATTCGTTTCGGCCACTTTCACTTTCACCTGTCGGTCGTAATCTTTCACCTCACCACCGGTTCTCACCATGATGTAGAGAGAATCCACCTCCTTATTCACATCCACGTAAGCAAATGAGAAATAGGTAGAATCCAAACCCGCTGACGGATTGAAATAGATGAAATCACGCCCGGAATAAAGATCCAAATCTTTCTGGCAACTCCAAAGACTCACAATCAGAGCTGCAAATATGAATATATATTTTTTCATCGTACGGTTCATATTTAATTTCTATAATCGGTTTCGCTATCCGGCAATGGGAATTTATACTTGACTTCGTCCATAGTAATCATTCCGCTGTCGTCTCCGGCCGGGATAGAAGACACGTTCAGACGTTTATAGTAGAAGAACAATTGGCCTTCTCCGAAAAATTCTTTCATATATTCCTCTTTCAACACTTGCTGAATATCCACCATTTCGGTATCCTCAAAAGCAACAAGCCCTCTGTTTCTCCGCACCAGATTCAAACAAGTCCGAGCCTCCGTTTCATCGTCCGTGGTCTCTGCCACGATATAAAACATCTCGCTGATCCGAATCATCGGTACCAAATAGGAGAAAAACGGATCACTCTCCTCGGGAGCTTCATATTTATGGAAGCAACGGAATGAGTATTTACCGTTGTCCGGTCTAATCCAGAATGGAGTGAAACGACAATCACTCGTACTTTCCGTCAAGAAGATGTTCAACAAACTTGTATTCGTCGGAGCCAATATGCCGTTGTCCAATTCCGGTGTAAAATAATTCGTAAATATTTCACCACGTTTCTTATTCTCCAATCCGAATAATACTTCTGTCGAGAACACCCGATCCTTACTCTTGTTTCCACTCTCCATTAATGAATTGTAATCCGCAAAAGGATACCATTTAGACTGTATTTCTACCAATTTACGAGCCATGATCAAAGCGTCTTCATTACGCCCGGCATACAAATACACTCGAGCCATCAAAGCCTGTACGGCATAATAATTCAATCGATAAGTACGCAAACGCAGATCATTAACCCCATCGCTAGCCGCAGTATTTCTCGGGCCTTCCGTAATCACCGGGTCTTTAACCAATAATTGCTCCGCCTGTTTCAAATCCTCCAACACGTTATCGATTACTTCCGAAGCCGGGAGAATATTGGAACCTTGGTAAGCAAATTTCTTGTTGTAACAGATGGAAAGTCCCTTCGGATTCGTCTTGTAAACAGGCCCGAACAGACGTAATAAGTCAAAATGTAACATGGCTCTCAAAGCCAAAGCCTCACCGTAAATAATATTGTAATTGTCGCCCGTGAAAACCTCTTTACGCAAATCGGCATTCTCCAACAATTTATTACAATTCATGATCAGTGAGTACATCTTCTGCCACAACCCATCAATACTCTTCTTCACATCGTCATCACCGTAATTGTAGGCTACCCACTCCTTGTAAGAACCGATTGAGCCAAGATTATACCGTTGAGCCAGAATTTCCACCATTCTAAACATCAAATCTCCCCCGTATAATGTCCCTTGATTCAACTCCACGTATACCCCCGTTAAAGCTTGTTTAAACCCTTCTTCGGTTTCATACAACTGATCTTCCAATACCTTGTCTATTGGCTTCAGATCCAACCAACTATCGCAACTGCTCATAACAACCACAAGCAATGCGACACATACCGTTCTTATTGATTTTAACACTTTCATATCACATCATTTAAAAAGTTACAGAAAGGGACATTGACATCGTACGAGCAAACGGATAGTCAATACCACGTTCCTCTTTCACGCTGGAAATCCGGAAAATTTCATTCATATTCGCCTGCAAACGAACAGCCGACACACCAAGTTTGGCCAATTTCTTGGGATTAAAATCATATCCGGCAGAAATAGACTCTCCACTTAACACGTTTTCACGCTGAACGAAACGAGAAGAAATTTTCGTAGTCTCCGTTAATGAAATTCCCTTGAATTGAGCTCGATCCCCGGCCTTTTGCCAACGGTCATACAACGCCCGTTTATCCTGATTATATTTTAATGAACTTTCTGAAATATTCTCTACTTTCGTATACATCGCATTATTAAACACATCCGCACCTAACTTGTAACGGAAAAAGAATGAGAAAGAAAAACCTTTATAATACAAGGTACTTCCCAACACCCCTTCCAACTTAGGTTGACTATTACCCACGATCACTTCATCTTTCACATCATACTCGAAAGTATAGGTTCCATCTTTCTTTATAAACACTTCCCGTCCCGTGGATGGATCAATTCCCAAAGAACGAACAGCCCACAAAGAATTCGGATCACCACCATCATAATAACGTGTCAAACTGGTATTCTTATCCCGGTAAGATCCGTCTCCATTCACCTCACCTTCTTCACGATTTGACTCGTTCAATTTTTCCAAACTATTACCTATATTTTCATAACGGGCTTTTTGCCATCTGAAATTAACACTTAATGTCCAGTTAATCCGATCTGACGGACGATATATCGGTGAATATTTCAAGGTTCCGTTCACCCCTTTGGTAAGTTGGCTTCCCATATTTGTTCCCACCGAAGTAATACCTACGGAAGAAGGGACTGTGATATAAACCAACAAAGGATCCGTATCCTTAATAAAATAATCCATGTTCAAATTCAAACGATTACCTAACAAAGAAATATCCACACCGATATTTTTATCCAGTGTTTTTTGCCATTTCAAATTAGGATTACCAATCGCATCTACCAATACACTCGTTCCAAAAGAACTTTGCATCCATGTATTAAACGCATAACTTGTCTCGGATTGATAAGAACTAAAATTCTGATTACCGGGATTTCCGACAGAAGCTCTGATCTTTAACAAATTTATCCAACTTATCTCACGCAAAAATGCTTCATTATGCAAGTTCCAAGCCAAACCCACTGCCCACGTTTCCGTGTAGCGTTTGTTGCTACCAAAAGCAGAAGAACCATCCAGACGGAAATTCACATCTAACAAATAACGATTGTTATACGCGTATCCCCCGTTAAAATAAATACTATGGGAACGACTTTCATTTTCCGAGTAGGTAGGTTTACTTCCCTCTCTAAAGCCATTTGAGAAAGAAGGTTTCGTGAAACTTCCGTTCGGGAATCCTGAAACCGAATATCCTTCATTCGTGGAAGAACTGGAACGAAGATTTGTTCCGACCACCGCATTTACCTGATGAACTTCTTTCAATAAGGCTCCGTAAGTTAAAGTCAAATCGCCATCGTAATAAAATTCACTAACCGTTGTAGAAGTGTAACTACCCTTTTGATCCTGCACGTAATTGTCAAATCTCGAATGTTGCGGAGAGATAAATTGTTCCGTTTTCTTTACGCCCTTACCTATCCCTAAACGTCCTCTCAAATACAAGGACGGCATGATTCTCCATTCCAGATTCAAATTATTTCTAAAACTAAACTGATCTTCTTCATCCAGGTTGTTCAAACTGTAATTCCAAAGCGGATTACCCACGGAATAGGTCGTATTCGTACCCGGGATGTCAAAGTGATCAAGATAACGTTCGATCTTCCCATTCGCACCTGTTTTCCGGTAATAAGGATTGGCTCTCGAAAATTCGGAAAACGGTACAACCGGATTCTCCGCCTTGTTATAGTCTAACGAGAATTTATTGGCAAAAGAAATTTTCCCTTTCCGGTAACTCAAATCAAAGTTTCCGCCAATAATATTACGACTTGACATTTTCATCACACCGGAGATATTGTTATAGTTTATACCTAAACCATAGCGTACGGCCTCATCTCCCCCTTCCGCGTAGAGGTTATGTTTATGACTGAATCCCACTCTTAACGGTTCATGCAACCAATACGTATTTACCCCACGAGCGACATCCGCACGACGACTATTATACAGGCTGTCTAATACCGATTGTGTCATTCTCGATCCGGAACTTCCCGAGGAAGCGTCGTAATACCCGGCCAATCTTTCAAATTCCAATTTTTCAGCCGCATTCATCAGGTTATAATCGGAAAGATCGGGCATGGAAAGACTAAAATCACCGACATAAGAAATCTTAAACTTACCCTGTTCCGGTCTCTTGGTTTCAATTACGACCACTCCGTTAGCAGCCTTTGATCCATAAATAGCAGTAGAAGCTGCATCTTTCAAAATTGTAACAGACTCCACCCGCTCCATATTCAAGTCAGTTATGACTTGTAAGGTCGTCTCGAAACCATCCAAAATAAACAATGGCTGATTCGGATCGGTTCCAAATTGCTCTTTCAACCCAATCACACTCGTTTTACCACGAATTTCAATATCCGGCAACCTATTCGGGTCCGATCCGAATTGATTATTTTCCATGATAGAAAAAGAAGGATCCAACGTTTTCAAACTCTGAATCAAGTTCTGTGAACCAACCATTTTTAACTCTTCTTTCTTAAATGTTGTCGCAGAACCGGTAAAACTCTCTTTTTTTCTCTGGTAAATACCGGTGACTACAACCTCATCCATTTCTGTTACATCTTCTTTCAAGACGATCGCCAATGGTTTTGCATCCTCTCCGTTTACCTTTACTTCCTGTTGTTTATATCCAATAAACGAGAAAACAAGTACAAGATTATCCTGCTTTGGCAATTCAAAACTGAACTTACCATCAACATCAGTAACCGCACCAATCTGAGTGCCTTTCAGTAATATTGTTACACCCGGTAAGAATTCCCCTTTCTCATCTTTCACCGTCCCAGTTACCTTTATCTTCGTCACCTCCTTCTTTTCCGGCTCTTCCGGACGAACAATAATTAATGTCCCGTCAAATTCAAACATCATTCCCGTATTCATCAACACTTTACGCAAAACATTCTCCACCGTCTCATCAACCGCCCGCACGGAAACCGATCCTAATTTTGCAGCCTGCTCCGTATTAAACACAAACGACAAATTCGTCTGCTTCTGAATTTCATCAAACAACACCTTAATCGAAACTTCCTTTAAATCAAGATTTACCCGTTCTTGTTGAGCTGACGTTGATGCTGATAATCCCAACGTAAAACACAACAACAATGAAATACATAACTTCATCATCAATAAAATTTTTCGTTTTCTATGTCCACCCAAAGACAGACATAACCGTTTTTTTTTCATATATTTGCAATATTAAGATTATTATTTGCGACAGTCGTTTTCCTAGGACTCCTGTCGCTTATCGCTAACAACGGGGGATGCGCTAACATCCGCCGTTTTTTTATTCTGTAATTACAATTGTTCTATCTTTTATCGTAAAATGTACACCAACCATCTTACTAATCGCATTTAAAATAATTTCTACATCTTCATATTTCTCCATATGTCCGGTAAAATGATATCCTTTCACTTTTTCACTTCCATAAAACACATCCACGTCATACCAACGAGCCAAACGATTCAAAATATCTTCCAATCCCTCATTCTCAAACACGAAAAAACCTTCTTTCCAAGCTGTATAAGTCCCTGCATTTACATTTCGGATTCCTTTAAATTCCCCATTCACATCAAACTCGGCCAATTGTGAAGGCTCCATCATATATTCACGTTCCGAACTCTTTCCCCGAATCCCCACTTTACCAGATACTAACGTGGTCTGCGTTCCACCGATACCATAAGTATTCACGTTAAATTCCGTCCCGTAAACTTTTACCCGGACAGCATCTGTTACCACGTAAAATGGTCTATTCGTATCTCTCGTCACCTCAAAATAAGCCTCCCCCGACAAATGCACTTGCCGCTTTTTGCTATCAAATTGTACCGGATATTTCAACTCTGAAGCAGCATTCAAATATACTTTCGTTCCATCTGATAACACTACCGTATACTCACCTCCTCGTGGAGTCTTCAAGGTGTTATATTGTAACGTAGAAACAGCCTTTTTCGAATCCTGGTAAACAATTCCAGCTTGTCCGTTTTTCACCACGAGATCCTCCTGTACACAAATATCTCTTTCCAGAGAAGGTAATAAAGCGATTCTCTGCCCTTGGGCTGTTATCAACATGGCTTTATGTTCTCCCGGCATAATTCCCGGATTACCGACAGCCATTTGAGACGGGATCTCATCTTTTTCCAGTTGTAACCAATAAATCACGGACAATAAAGGAATCATGACAATCGCTGCATATTTCACAAGTTGCCCGATAGAATATTTCCGATGCTTAGAGCGAATATATTTCATATAATTTCCCAACTCATACTCCACTCTTTCCTTGGCAGGAATCGGCCCACTTGTCAAATTCCAAGCTTTTTTCAATTGATTAAAATAAACTTCGTTCTCCGGACTTGCTTTAAGCCATTGAGCCAAAGTCTGAATTTCGTCTGGAGTTGCCACCCCATCCAAAACTCTTAAAATCAATTCGTCTATATTAAATGCATTTGTCATACTTTATCAGTTATGTTCTTATAACGATCGAAGACAAATTTACCCCTAGAGAAATTTCAGAAATTTTGAAAAAGAATTATACATAACAACCATCCCAGCTCTTTTCTTAGACGCACAAAAGCCGTAGTCATTTGAGCTTCAACAGTTTTTATAGATATATTTAACTGTTCTGAAATTTGTTTGTTCGAAAGTCCTTCCATTTTACTTAACACGAATATTTCCCGACATCGCTCTGGCAATTTATCGATCGCATCTTGGATTACCCCTCTCAAATCTTCCTCCAACAATGCTTGTTCCGCCTCCGGAGTCTCTATTACTTTCGAAAAGTAAAAATCTAACAATTCCTGATTGATATAATTATCCCTCACTTTTTGATGCTTAATCGCATCCATACAGCTATTATACACGGATTTATAAAGATAGGGACGCACCTCAAGTTCTTCTTTCAATTCCTTACGCCGCTCGTACAACTTGCAAAAACATTCCTGCACCACATCATTCGCTAATTCGGTATCCTTCAAGATTCGCCCGGCATAATTTAATAATGGACCGTAATACAACCGAAACACGTAAGCAAAAGCCTCTTCCTTACCTCTCCTAAGTCCCGCAATCAAGTGTTTCCCGTTATCATCCATAGTTATACATTCTTATCAGATATCTATCCAATTTCCATCTGCACAAATATACAACAATATCCGCAAAAAAAGAGCTCGCTGAAAATAGACATAATCTATTTTCAACGAGCCTTTTTCAATTTTACTTTTAATACATTTAGATTCCTTCCAACTCCCGCAATATTTTTAGTGTCTTCGGATCAGACGGACGTAACATATTAGCATCTATGAAATTCCCTTCCCGGTCTATTAACAAAAAACGAGGAACCCCGTTGTTCCCAAGTTCCTCCATATATTTGTTATTACCTCGCATATGTAATTGAATTCCTCCCATTTGCCTTTCTCTCACAAATTTCTCCCACTCATCCTGACTTTTATCACAAGATATACTCACAAAATATATGTTTCGTCCTTGAAATTCTTCCTCTAATTTTTTTAATGACGGAATTTCCGCATTACACGGTCCACACCAAGTGGCCCACAAATCAACATACACGTATTTTCCTTTAAAATCCGACAAACTTACCTCTTTTCCATTGATATCCGGAAATGTAAACGAAACAGCTGGCTGCCCTTTTTCCAACTTTCTATTGGCACGACACAAATTGTCGTAAGCCTCCACCAAAATCGGTTGATGTACCCATTTCCTAAAAATCGAATCCATCTCACCTGTAGTACCTACACTCAAAGCTTTCATGTAAGCCATCACATTCTTATTCACAATATATTCTATCAACCGTTCATCTTTAAACGTTGATATCGTCCCATGCAACACCTCCAGTGATATATCATAAAATGAACCTTCCAACTTTTTCATTTTGGCTAACGCAAGCATCACACGATCCATAGACTCCCGATATTCCGGTATCTTCCATGAGGCAGAATCTTCAATTACGGCTTTTTGTAATTCAGCATAAGTATCCTCCGACAAATCTAATTTTCCATCTTTCACTTCTCCATAAACAACCGCCGAAGCTAAATGATTATTTTTAACATAACGCAACCGCTTTCTCTCCTGCTCTACAAATCTAGAATTCAAGACGTCTTTCCGTAAAGCCTCTTCCCGTTTACCCATCACTCGATCTAATTTTTCCCGAAATTCTCGATTCGTTATTCGATAATAATCTATGAAATAAATTCGCTCAACGTACCGTTTATTTAAATAATTATTCACATCTGCTCCTTTCCCCGCAAAATACCATTGATTTCCCTCGAACCTGGCAATCCAAGGTTTCCCCGCTTCCAACCAAATAACATATGGCATATCGCCGACCCACAAACGGGCATACTGTTCCCCTGACACAGGAATTGTAATTACACTTTTCCGTAAAGAATCCCCCAAGACAAACTCTAAAGTTGCCCGCTCATTTCTAAATTCCAAATCAACATTCCTTGTCTCTTCGACAGGAAACAATACCTCAAAAGTAGTCTTCTCATTGAGATCGCAAGCCGCTAGCATCAAGAAACACACAAATATTACCAACATATTTTTAACAATAGCCATACATCAAATTTTACACGAACAAACTCTTTCATAAACTATTTCCCTTTCAATACATTTTCTCGTAAAATCAGAATAACACCAAAATTCTCCCGTACCACAATAAAAACCTTTCTTCCCATAAGCAAGGGAAGAAAGGCATCAAACACGCACCAACTTCTATTTTGCTCCTAAATGAGGTATCCCTGTATCGGCAAAATTTTTTAAAGAATGCTTCAATTGTGACATCTCAACTTGATCAATTAATTGCTTTGTCAAAGCAACTAATTCCTTTTTCTGTTTGTTATTCCACTTGTACTGTAACATCGTAAGTGGACTAAAGTATAAATAAGCTATTTTTTGATCTGACAACTTAGGAAATATCCCTTTACATAACCTAAGCGTCTCGTCTGTATTTTCTGTTTTCACCGCTTTAATTAAAGCTATATACTCATATAAATAATCTTGCCCTATTAACTTATAGGAATCCAACATTTTCTCGGCAGCCTCCACATCAACTAACGTTGCAATTTTATTCCGGCCACGCAAGATGTCTTCTAATTGGACGGCAAACAAATCTGCAACAACGGAATCAACCTCTTTTCTCCCAACACCTTTTCGAAACTGCTCCATGTGCTTTAACAAATATACCATATTACCTGACCCGACAGGTGATAAATCTCGATTCGCATAAATAAACCAATAGGGTTCAGAACATTTTTCCACATCGTCCAAGGCAACCACTACATCTTGAGCTATCTTTTGAGCTTTCTCTAAATCACAAGATTTTACAAGAGCCTTTATATATTTCAGTAAAAAGTCCATATTCCTATTTCCCCGATCGTATTCCGCTGCCAACTTTCCAGCTGAATTGTCATCAAATACGATTTTTACCTTTTCTAAAAATTCTTCTCCAGTAGCCGTACCTCCAACTACCGCATGTAATAAACTCCCGTCTGTATCTAAAATTAAAAAAGTTGGATAAGCTGACACTCTATATTTTTGCTGGATCGCCCGTCCTTCCCCTTTCTCCATATCGAACTTTACACAAACAAATTTCCCATTCATGTATTCTCCAACTTCTTTCAATGGTAAAATTTTCTCTGCCATCATCTTACACGGCCCACACCAAGAAGTATAACAATCTATAAACACATACTTATTTTCCACTTTGGCCTGCTCTAATGCTTTTTCAAGCGTAAGCTCTTGAAAACTTGTCTGCGCAGACATGGATGTCATCACAAATATGCAACTTAACAATAATATTATTTTCTTCATCGTATTTCTTATTAACCTTTTAATAATTAGAATATGAATAACGTCCTTTTCTCAAAGTCAACTCTCCTAATTCAAAATCATCAGTTGGCACTAATTGAAAATTCAACGCAACACTTCCTTTAGTTTCCGCATCATACAGAATCACCACAGGTATATTCATATAAACAGAATCCGCAGGAATAATCATATGTCTTTGAATTTCCGGATCATCAAAAGCGACATAATTCACCCCTGGAACTGCAGTAATATAATTGCTATCCGCCTTATTAATGTATGGTTCAAAACGTACTATCCGATCTTTTTTGGCCGGCATCCCAACCGCTTGTAATCTAAACCAAGCCGTATCCCGCAAGCGATTTGAATTCACATAAGGATAATTCAACGGAGCAGTTTTTCGATCGTTAGTATCTTTATTTATCAAATTACTATAATAAAATTGGATATAATCACCTTCCTCATAAAACTCCGGTTTCTCATAATGACAAGAAGCTACTCCTAAACAAAACAGGAATACAATAATAAATAACCTTTTCATAACTTCTAATTTTTTATTCACCTAAATATTCTTTTTCTGGAATAGGCAATATATATTGCTCCTCGCTACACTCACTTATTCCAAAAATCATATTTCTTACATTTAACCGTTTATATGTAAAGAAATTCTGACCCTCTCCTATTAACTCTCGAATCCATTCTTTACACACTCGTTCCTGACGATCTGTTTTCGTTAAAGGCACATATTCAAGACCACGAGCTGTACAAAATTCTTTATAAACTTCATTCGCTTCCGTCAAAGGAGCTTTTTCCATAATCATCAAATACATTTCAGCCAAACGAATAATTGGAAAATTTTGCGCTGCTTTCGTCCCAGTATAAAAACATCTGTATTTTCTTAAAACATATCCATAAATCATTAATCCAGTTCTTTCATAAGTCCACAACTTTTTATAACGGAAATCAGACGTATTTCCATCAAATAAAGTCTGTACAAAAGTCGGATTAACATTTACAATCATCGCCCGTCCTGACTGCCAACCACCTTTACCATAATCATAAGTATCACATTTGGTGCCACAAATATGTTCACTATAACAAGTTCCATCCACCCACGAATTATCCGGAAAATCATCAACCTCATTTGTTAAACGAAACTTTTTAGAACCATCCGGGTTTGTCGCATCTTTCACGAGTCGAGCATATCTCAACGCTTCTTCAATATTCCCGTACCACAAATGAACCCTTGCCAGTAATCCTAACACGCCATAATAATTCATCCGGCTTTTCCGATAAGGCCACACACTACTAGTCGTTTCTGTATCTTCAAAAGACATTTTCAACACCACATCCGACTTTCCTAATAATTCCTCAGCCCGTTTCAAGTCCTCGAATAATAATGTCATATATTTTTCATATGTAACATACTCATACCTATTAGCAGAATTTACGGTAACATAAGGTAAATAAGTTCTGTTAACATCAACCTTTGAAGGAACGGGTCCCCACAAACGAATCAAATCAAAATGAGCCAATGCACGGAGAGCATGAGCTTCTC
>ENA-UOOA01002786-UOOA01002786.1-human-gut-metagenome-genome-assembly--contig:-P61old-NODE-2786-length-23507-cov-8.354554_pt1 | contig 23507 bp, 30 predicted proteins | sample MGYA00242467_ERZ724014 | MGnify/ENA metagenome assembly ERZ724014 | reverse complement strand
GAAAGCGCCAAATGCGTTGCTGCGCGAATCTCCCGTACCAGAAAATACCTTAAAGATCAGTCCGCCCTTGCGGCGTTTCATTCGTTATGAAGCGTGTTGAACTCCGTCAGCCGCTGCATGAAAAAATACCGCTCTGCCATATGGCAGAGCGGTTTTCTTCATATAGTGGGGTTAATTGTCATGTGATCCACAAGTGCGTGGAGGCTAATATCATACTGTTCTTGAGAAATCACTCTACGAGCGAGAAAAGTATCCAAGATGCCTTTTTGCTTCAGGAAAAGATGCTGTTGCTGTTCTTGCTTAGAAAGGCCCTGCCATTCATCTGTTATCGTAAAGTCGAGATCCATTATAATTCCCTCCCATAGTATTCATACAGGCTTTACTATACCATGGATGGTGGAGAAAGAAAATTGGCAAATCGACGGAATCTATGATGAATTTTTTATCAGCTTGCATCTGCTTCCTCCGGCGTCGCGGCCCCGCAGGACTGCGGAGCCTTTTCTTTGGTTACAGCGTGGTAATTTTTGCGTTGCCATTGGTCTACCTCAAACGCGGAAACAATATGGCAGCAAAGGATAGACACGGGGTTCTCTCAAATTTGTCCAAAAACGGCTCAAAATCCTTCTCTTGGGAAGGGATGCTGCTCTTCCCCGAAGGCGGGCACACTGCAGCTTACAAGGGCAAACAAGGGGTGTTTCTGTATGGGGTGTTTGTGGGGTAACACAACAAGCCGGAGGCAGCAGATGTGAACGTTTACAGCGTGCGGCCACTTCCTCCGGCGTTGCAGCCCGTGAGGCTGTGGGAGTTCCCTTCGGCAGTATTGCCTTTCGCTGTCAATTCTATTATATGTAGATTATAAGACTCTTGACCTGTCGTTCCACGCAGCGAGATAGGCGAAGCTGGGCCAGAAACCGTCCCGGCAAAGAAGGTTTTGGGAAAGATGCTCTTTTTCAATGCAGTCCGGATGCAAAAGCAGACCGTACAATGTGATACCATATTCCAGGTCATCTTCTTCACTTTCCAGCATTTGCAGCATGGCCGAAAGCGGCGTTATACCGCTCCAGACCTGCATGGCCTTTTTATAAGCAGTATGATGCCCCACCGCCATGTCCAGACGGTAGTACTTCAGAAGTGTCGGCGCTTCCTCTGCACGGACTGCACTCAGCGTATGCCAGTAAATAACTGCAATACCCATTTCCTCATCGCAGAGGGACATACCATTCTCGAAAGTCTCCAACGCCTGTGCATACCGTCCGGCATAGTAATGTGCCAAACCGATCCGATAGAGGCAATCCAGTCTTTCCACTCCCAAGGACAGGCATTTTTCAAAATCAGCGATGGCGGGATTGCTTTGCAGTGTCGTCAGATACCGTCCCGCCCGCAGTCGGAGCAAGGGCAGATTTTCCGACTCCAATTTTAGGCCCTCCGTATAGGCATCAATGGCCTCCCGGTAACGAAGCTGCCTGGAAAAAGCCTTCCCCAAAGCCAGAAATTTTTCTATGGAGTCCGGCAGAGCCTTTGCCTGTGTGACCGCCTCGGAATCGGGAATACCGGCAGGAAAATTGAGAATCTGACTTTCTATTCCGGCATGCAGTTCATCAAACGGATATTCCATCATAGCCCCCTTGTATAGGGACGATAGCAGGCAGAGCAGACGATTTCCCCGTTTTGAAGGTGGGCAAAACTCTCGGCAAATCGTTCTCCGCACAGGGAGCAGGTAACGGTCTTGAAGATCCGGGCCTCCTCCGGTACCGCTGCCGGGGCTTCCTTCACGTCGAACATCTGGTGAAAATCCCCATCCATCAGCCACGCCAGCCGTTCTTCCTTGGTCTTGTCCGGTGTTGGGCGCAGGACAAGGCGGAAGGACTTTCCGTCCGAACGACGGTAAAAGGAAAAGGCGTTCTTCCCCTGTAGATTGAAAATCAGGTTGCCCTTTCCGACGGTACAGGACAGCAGCGCCTGAATGGCATCCACGCCGCAGGCATCAGTCTCGGCAATGCACACGATCTCCTCGTCCTCGGATGTCCGGTCGCTCCCGAACAGCTCCCACGCATACAGGACGGCGCGGAAACCGGCTGCAAGACCGCCGCAGCCATGACCGTGAAAAGTTACACATTTATCCCACAGGGGTTTCAACTCTTTTTGCATGGTGTGACCTCCTATATATCCTGAATCGTGACTTTCCTGTGCTCAAAATACAGGCTGATCAGATAAAACGACAGCGACAGCAGCATGATGCACACACCCGGCGACAGCAGATACTCATATGCCTGCCGGAGAAAAGCACCCCGCTTGTAGGCAAAATTGATCATAGTGCCCCAAGTGGGATAATAAAGATCACCAAAGCCGAGAAAGCTCAGCGTAGATTCCATCATGATGCAGCTATTAACGCCTAAAAGAAATCGGGAGAGCAGGACGTCATACAGGTTAGGAATAATGTGGTGCAGAATAATATGTCCATGGCTGTATCCCTGTATGACGCAGTTTTCGATAAATGGCTGAGCATTAAGGTGAATCACCTTGGCTCTCACACTTCGGGCAGTGCCTACCCAGCTGAATGCGGCGATCAGCAGGATCAGATTCCGGCTGGAGCTTCCGAGGAAGGTGGCAAGCACGATCATGGTCACCAGCTTCGGCAGAAGCACAAAAATGTTGATGACTCCATTCAATACTCCACCGGCAATGCCCTTTCCAGCCGCCAGTGTGCCAATTACACCTCCCAGAACCAGCATCAGGATGCTGCTGGATACGCCGATCAGCAGCGTTTGCCGAGTGCCGTATATCAGCTCCGTAAAAATATCATATCCCAGTGCGTTGGTGCCAAGGAGATGGGCTGAGGATGGCGTAAGCCATGGGGCAAACATCTCTTTCTGTCCATAACTTGAAAACGCAGTTGGAAATGCGGCAGCCATCAGAAAAATGAGCAGCAATATTCCGCCAAGTACCAGTGGGACGCGGCGCTTTCTCATGCCTGACCACCTCCCAACCGGACTTTGGGATCGATCAGAATACAGATCACATCGGTCACAACAATGGAGATGGTCATGATGGATGTTGTCACAAAGAGGATTCCCTGCATCAGCGGATAATCCAGCGTATACACAGCGTCAGAGAGTAAACTCCCCATGCCGCCGATGGAAAAGATGTTTTCCACCACCAAAGAGCCGCCGATACATGTACTGACGCTCATGCCAACCATGGTGATGAAGGGTTGGGCGATGTTTTTCAGAATATACCCAAATTTGATCTTGTGATCGGACAACCCCCGTTCCTTTGCGTAAAGCACATACTTTTCCTCTGTCACCTGACTGACGGTATTGCGCATCAGCAAATAGCGGGAAGGTGCAGCGGCGATAGTTAGAGTAAGCACAGGAAGGATCAGGTGGCGTATCCGATCCAACAGATATGCGGCAGTTCCGGAGGAAACGCCAGCGTTGTTCAACCCGGTATAGGGAAACCACCGCTGCCGGAAACAGAACAGAATCATCAGCACCAATGCAATCAGAAACGTAGGCATAGTATTAATCACGATTTGAAATGTCGTTGACAGTTTATCTAAGACGCTGCCCTTTTTGTAGCCGCAGTGCAGTCCCCACAAAAGTCCCAGCGTTGTGCTGAGAACCACGGCGGGCAGCGTAATCTGCAAGGTGTATCCCAGCCGCTGCCCAATGAGGGCAGAAACGGTGGTTTCTTTCTTATAGGAGTAGCCAAATGTTCCGTCAAAAAGCGAGCGCAGATAGTGCCCAAACTGCGCGAATACCGGCTCGTCCAGATGGAGGGCCTGCCGGTAGTAAGCTACCTGTGCAGGGGTCATATCCTCCTCGGAAAAGCCGGTGAGATAGGCGATAGGATTCCCCGGTAAAAGCCGGGGTAGAAAAAAGTTCAGAGCAACAACGATCAGGAAGCACACCAGTGCAAGGATCAGATTCTTTCGATACTTTTTCACCGGTGTGCCTCCTGTGTTAAAAATGATTATTTCTTGGTAATGCTGAACCAGTTGTTGACGTTGTTCAGCCCGAACACAGCGTCAACGGTCACATTGTCCAGCGCAGAGGAATAGGCCAGCATCATGTTATCCCAGTACAGGGCAATCAACGGCATATGGGCCGCGTAGTAGTCCTGCAGCTTTGCCGCACCCACATAATATTCTTCGATAGTCTTGGCGGCTTTCATCTCGCTGAGGATCGCGGAAAATTCCTCGTCGAACACCTGACAGCCGCCCTGCACGGCGTGATTGCCGTCCACGTAGATGGAGCCAAGGCCGTTGCCCATACCCATACCGGCAGCGGTGTAGCCATAGATGGCCGCCTCCATGGTGATATTGTTCTCAGAGAATTTATTGCTGGTCTTTGCATTGTAGGCATCCTTATCCACCGTATCCAGATTTACCTGAATACCAAAGGACTCCAACTGGGTCTTGACCATTTCCGCGTAGCCCACATGGGTCTCCTTTGCGGCGTTGACCGTCAGTGTGAAAGCGGCGACCTGACCATCTGCGTTCACATAGAAGCCATCGGCGTTCTTTTCGGCATAACCGGCCGCTTTCATGTATGCATCTGCTTTGGACGCATCAGTAGTCAGCTTTTCGGCTTCCTTATAGCCGACTGTGGTGGCGGGTACAAAGCCCCGATTGGGGATCTCGGCATAGGCACTGCCGAAATACGTCTTGAAGGCATCATAGTCCAGCGCGTAGGAAACCGCCTGACGCAGATCCTCGTTGGAGAACAGTCCCTTCGCATTATTGAATGCCAGCACGGCGGGAGCGTTTGCCGTGGCCACATTGATCAGCGACACGTTGGCATCACCGGCCAGCACATCCTGATATGTTCCTGCCACACCGGTGGAGTAGGCCCAGACCATGTCGATATCGCCCTGCTGGAGCGCCAGATACATGGTATCCTCGTTGCCAAAAAGCTGATAGATGATCTTTTCCACATTGGGCTGCTGGGGATACTTTTCATTCACAACGAATGTGATGGTGCCCGCTTCCTTATTGAAGGACTCCAGCACATAAGGGCCGCAGGTGATCCGAGCTTCCTCATCGGTGACGGTGTCCTTGCCCTCATAAACATGCTTGGGCATCACACGGAAGGACGTCATGTTGCTCAGTTCACGGACGTTGGGAGACGTCAGCGTCAGAGAAATGCTCATCTTATCGTCGGAGATAGTGTAGCCGGTGTACTTGGCTTCTGTGACTTTTCCCTCTTCGTCAGTCTGCGGCTCAAAGTTGGCGCTTCCATTGGCCTGATCGTACTGGAGGGTAAAGAGGATGTCCTCGGCAGTAACGCTCTCGCCGTCGGACCACGTCATGCCGTCCTGAATGGTATATGTCCAGGTAGCGGCATCCTCGGTAGCGTAGGTTGCCAACAGCGGATGGTATTCGCCCTTGGTGTCCTGATAGACCAGAGGCAATTCGGATACACCGCTGGCCAGCATATCGAAATTGTATTCGCCAAAGGTTGCCGTTTCAATGGCAGCAGTCGTGCCGACTGTAATACTTTCGATCTTGGTAGACGGTTCATCTGTCGTGTCCGGCTGCTCACCGCAGGCTGCCATGGTAAACACCATCAACATAGCCAGCAGCAGGGCTGTGACTTTTTTCATCATTGGTTTCTCTCCTTTTGTCGTGTGTTTTTATTATCAAATACATAGATTTGATCACAAAGTAATTTCACCAAAGCCTCATCATGGCTGATAAGCAAGATGCTGCCTCCGCTTTCCCGCATCTGCCGCCGCACCATCCCCAGCACATTGGCCTGTGTGGATACGTCCAGCATTGAGGTGGCTTCATCTAAAATCAGCAGTTTTGGCCGGAATAACAGGCACCGGGCGATAGCGACTCTCTGTGCCTCGCCGCCGGAGATCTGGTGTGGCAGGTGGGCAAGGATCTGAGGTGCAAGGCCAACCTTGTCCAGCATTTCTTTTGTTAATGATAACTCCTCACCTTTAGGACTGAAACGGTGATAGCGTATCAGTTCTGTGAAACCGGTCCCGATCTTCTGAGCGGGGTCTAATGTGGCATAAGGCTGCTGGTAAACCATTTGAATGTGGATACCCAGCCTGCGGTCATACGGATGGTCTGCTGAAACAAGTATCTGATCATCCAGCGTGATTGCGCCCGCATCCGGTGGACAGACGCCGCAAAGCACTTTGGCAAGCGTGGATTTACCGATCCCGCTCTTTCCGAAGACACCGAATATCTGGCCGTCTGGGATATCAAAAGAGACATCTTGAAGTACGGGATTTTCGTTGAAGGCTTTATCAACATGTTGAATGGAGATCATTCCGCGCAGCACCACCATTCTCGACCATTGTTTTTTCTCGGTGGCATCTCGATGCGGCACCGATCCCTTGCCGATGGACAGCGGCGGTAGAACGGGCAAAAGCCTGTTTCGGTTCGCAAGGCTGGCGTCTCCCGCATACCGTTCTCTACCAATGCACCCAGCAGCGCTTTGGTATAGGGATGACAAGGATCGGTAAGCACCTCAGATGAAATGCCTGTTTCCAGCATTCTCCCGCCGCACAGAACAAGGATACGGTCACAGGTTGCCACAACGGAAATATCGTGGGTGATGATCAGCTTGGCCGCGTCCGGAAAAAGTTCGTTCAAAAGAGACATCGTCTGCTGCTTGCTATCCTGATCCAAACCGTTGGTAGGCTCATCCGCGATCAGCAACTTTGCCTTGGAGCAAAGTGCCAGAGCGATGGTCACCCGCTGGGCCATACCGCCGGACAGTTGGAAGGGATACTGTTCCATAATGGCTTCAGGCTGTGTAAATCCCACCTGTGCCAGCTTTTCACAGGCAAAGGCATATCGCTGAGGAGACGCAGCGTCCAGCTTCTCGATGCTGTCAAACATCTGCCGGCGGACACTTCTGGATGGGTCAAGAAATTCATGCCCGTTCTGCGGGATGTATACGATCTCCCGGCCCAGCATGGACCGAAGCTTTTTACCTTTCGGCAAAGCCTTCCCGCAAAATAATATTTCACCGGAAACCAGCTTCACATTTCCGGGCAGCACACCCATAATAGACTGCGCAATCAACGTCTTGCCGGATCCGGTCTCGCCAATGAGGGTCAGACTTTCCCCACAGGAAATATGGAAGGATACTTTGTGGACCAGTTCTTTTTCCGTACGGTCCAGCTTTGCGGCGATCACGCCGCTGTCATACTGCAAAATAGGTGTTTCCAAGTGTCCCTCCGAAACGACATTGCTTTGCATCTCCGCCCTACACAAAGGCGCAGCGTTTTCTTCCCCAAGAAACGCTGCGCCTTTGCCTTGGGATCGGGCGGAAATGCGTGTATTAACCGATGAGCATACTATAACAGATGAGATGCTCTGCCGGAAGCCTCCCCGGGGGATGTTTTTTCATCTGTTATCGCTCAGAGCCGCCTGCGAGAAAATTTCGACCCACTTTTGACCCGGATTGGAACCGGAGTAGGCAGAACCGAACGAGTACAATGGAGAATCCACTGAGCAACCAACGTCAAGCAACGCAAAGCGAAGGCAAAACGGCTCTGTTTTTTCTTTGAGATAACCTGAGAACCAGAATACTGACACAGTCAAAGGCGAGGCGACGGGGACCGCCAGAACTGTAAAGCCGTACAACCGCTTGACCTGAAGTAAGCACATCGGGTATAATATGTGTTATGCATTGTAGGAGGTGGTCTTACGGCAAGGCAGTATAGATTGGCAAGAAAACAAAAGAAGATCACACTTACGGCGGCCGCGAGAGCGCTCAATGTGTCTCAGCCTACGCTGAGCGCATGGGAGGGCGAACGGAAGAACCCATCCGTGGACTCATTGATTCGAATGTCCGAGCTGTATGGCGTGAGTGTGGACTATCTTCTGGGGCTGCCCGCAGAGAGATATCATCGCGCTGACCTGCTACAGCCGATTCCTGTTGAGATCATCCCCATTTTCCATGAAACCCCGGTGTTTTCCATTGACCATGGCTGGGCCATGGTAGATGCGATAGAGGGTGTGCTGCATTTTGCGGACGGAGCAACTCAGCCGCTTGCAAAATTGGTTGATACTTGCTACGTACTGCCGCCGGCGCATGTCATTCCCGGTATGGTCACGGAGAAGCCTTTGTACAGAGATGAGTTGATGGATCATGATACCGTATGGGTCGAACCAGTCTCGATGGACTCACATCTGCGTATGGAGCTTCGTGGATGGTATCATGTAAAAAACCGATTTGTTGAGAACGAAGTGGGGCAACGTTTCTATTTTGATTTCTATGATATCAAATGGCTAGCATTTGCAAACGGCCCGGAAACAAGATACACAAACGGTCCAGAAGCAAAATAAACAATACTTGCAGGATTCAAAGTTTCATGCTATAATAACAATTGAAAGTTTCGTAATTGCTTCCGAGCAATTAAAGTAGACGTGTTACTAAGTGGCTGAAGATAGTTTTATCTTCAGCCACTTTTTTTGTTTCTGCTGCTTCTTGCGAAGAGAGGCACAGACTGGCATGATGGGGGGACATCTCCTCTGGCATGCATAGATCTTCATATCGTGGATCTGTGGATCCAAAAGCACTCAAAGGACTGCGATTCTTTGAGTGCTTTTTTTATATAAATTGGAGCCGGACAGCTCCTTAACTCTTTGCTCCGGATATGCTGTCTTGATTTGCGCAGCAGCCACAATAAGGCACGGAGCAGATTACCTGCTCCGTGCCTGTTTTCAAGGAGGCTACAAGATGAAAGGCTGGATATACCGATGCCCTGCTTGCGGAAGTAAACGGTTCGTGGTCACAGCGCATGTCACACAGGACTGGGAAATCGACAGCAATGGCGCATTCCAGAAAGTCCTCAATGCATGTGTGGAGATCACGCATCATCCCGATGAATCTGACATATGGAATTGCGCCAAGTGCGCTTATTCCGGAACAGGCAAACAGTTTCGTGCAGGGGCTTACATGCAATAGAAGGAGGCAGCATAATGCGAAGAAAGCAAATCGGAGTCATGGATTTTCACGGCAGTGTGGATATTACAGATCCCTGTTATGAAAAAGACATCTGGTGCAGGATGAATGATGTGAAGATCAAAGCAGGAACATATGCCTGCATGGTCTGGCATCATACCGAAAAAGGAACGTACAGTGACGGACGTCCGTATTCCTGTGAGCTGGTTGGGATCATTGGCATCTATCTGAATGGCAATATCCCGCGTCAGCGAGCCATGAAGGAGATCGGCACGATCGGTGTGGATTCCGGTATGGCAGGCTTTTTTCACGATAAGCCAGATTACAGCGATGAGACATGGAGTAAGTTCTGCGATCGCGTTTGCCATGGCGATGCATGGCTGACAGAAGATGGGTTCTATAGCTGCTCCGGACACGGTGACGGCGGCTATGGCGTTTATGCCTATGAAAAAGATGGCGAGATCACCGCGCTGGAGATCCGCTTTCTGTAAGATAGATCCCCTGCTTCTGTATCTAACCCAATAAAAGTGACCTTCTGCATGTTCCGCTTTATGCGTTTAATGCCACGCAAATACGCATTTCGCGTGGAATACGTAGAAAAAGGAGACAGCAATATGAAAGAAACCAAGAGTGAGCGCTTCCGCCGCGTTGCGGAAGCTCGCGTCAATAAGATTATCCGGATGCTCAGACTGTTAGGTAACTGCGCTGCAACAAGCGTATATGCCTATGATGATAACGCAGTTGAGCAGATATTTTCGGCGCTGCAGATCGAGTTGGACAAGGCGCGTGTACGGTACGCGGAAGGCGGCCGGACAAAAAGGCGCTTTTCACTCTCGGAGAATTATGCGCCGGATACCATCTCGCACCCGCATATAACGATGCCGCTGCCCGATGGTACAAGCCTTAGGGCCGTTGCCTATGCGGAGGACACCTATCCGGCCATCAACCTGTATCTCTTACAGGATGGACAGCCGGAGGAGTTGATCTGCTTTGCGGAGTACAATATCGGTCAAGAAGCAAATCGAGAACTCTGTATCGGAGTCTATTCATCCGACGAGGACGACACAAAATACTATGCGCCATATCAGGCAGAAAGGAATACAGACTATGAACGAAACTCCGCAGAAGCCGCGGATGATTGAGACATACCGCATTTCATGGAGCGACATCGCGGCGCTTATTTCAGAACAGATCAAATTGGTTTTGGGATACAAGTGCTCTTTGCGCGTCTGGCCTGAGGATCTGGATTTTTGGGGCGTTCGGGCGCAGCACAGGACCTTCTCCGTTCGGGAATTGAATCGGCTTCTGGATGCCGTTCATGCAAGCGAAAAGGAACGCGAAATGACCCTGCCGGAGGACTCGGAGGATACACACAGCTTCGGAATGACGCTTGGCAGGCTCTTGCTGAAATCCGCATTACAGGCGGATTGGGAGCGTGAGCTGGTCGATGATGACGCGCTTTGGCTGATCGGATTCACCAGTTCCGAAACGAATCCATACTCGGCTACCGGCATCTTACGGAACCTCGATGCTTCAGCGCTCTTATCCAAGGAGGACGTCCTGACACATCTGGCCAATAATGGCGGCACTGACGTAGCACTCGGCGATATACGGATGCGCTATTACACGGCACACAAGAATGAGCTGTGCTGGCGGTATCCGATCTCTGACGGTGTGCATGCCGGCGCTTTCATTCTGGTTGTGAAAGAGGGGTATCTGAGTCTTCCGTACAACAGCGTGGATGAAGAGGACTATGAGCTCCTTGTGTTGACGGATGCTGCACTTCACGACGCGGAATCCATTTCAACATTTCTTTCGGACTGGGAGTGCTTTTCGGCAGATCTCACCGACGCTATGCGTGAGATGTATTCGATTCTGAAGGAGGAAAACGACCATGCATGATTCTCAAAAACGAGCCATTACAGTGCAGGGGCGGTTCATGGCTCCTGTCTGCATAGGTGCCCCCGCATTTATCCGGGAATCCAACGGGTATCGCAAGACATCTACCGTCTGCGCGGTACTCCTTGACATACCGCAAATAACCGTGATCGAGACGCAAAACAGTGTCTACTCTATTCAGAAAATGTGAGGTTTGTGATGAACAATAAAATTGACTGGGTGATCCACCTCGTAGCAAACGGAGCTTGCGATGAATGCGGAAGAACAGAGAACGGGTTCCGGCCCTATATCTGCAACGCCCATACCCATGGACTTGCCGCGTATGAGCACATGGATCTGCAACTGGTCCTTTCCTATTCGCCTCATGAGATAGCGAGGATCCTTAATACACTGGGACTTCGCATTCAGGCGGGCGAACGCTTTGAACCCGGCGCAATGGTGTCGGGTATCTTCGAGGATTGTGATGTCCGGCTTGATCTGTTCGAGGAAACCGGCCGCAATGTGCTTCGTGTGATTATCCCCGACTCGCATGGCCGGTTCCCAGAGGATCCGCAATGTGCGGAGCCATATCGTCTGCAGCGCATGAAAACGGAGGAACTCCATGTAAAGGAAGGTATGCCATCATGAAAATTGCTATCTACCAGATCGGTGTGGAGCGAGACTCGGCGCGCGTCGCGTTTCGGGATCTGAACTACATCACATCGGCTTATAACGGGCGAATCCCCACAGACCTCTATGACTGTGTTTTTTTCGGTGAGGTCGCGGCGAAGAATCTGGAGGATGTGTTTTATATCTTCAATATGGCGCGTCCCAAAGGCTATGAGGGCCGATCTCTGTCCGTTTCTGATGTGGTGGCCGTTTGTCATTCTACGGAGGAGAAAACGTATTACTACTGTGAGCCAATTGGCTTCAAACAAATCTCGTTCGATATATGTGGCGAAAACCCCTGCCAGTAGGCTCAGCTACATATACGAACACAGAACAAAGAGGCATCGGGGAATCCGATGCCTCTTTTTAAGGAGAAGCTTGTTATGGACAGCAAACAAAAATATCAGATTTACTTCGATTACCTCGAAGGCTTGCGCCAGTCTGGTGAGACCAATATGTATGGCGCTACGTCCTATCTCCAGAGGGAGTTCCCCGAACTGAGACGAGTCGAGGACGCAAAAGCCGTCCTACTGGCTTGGTTTCGCAGCTTTGAGTCGGACGATCCACCTGAACAATGCCTTTCGGATGACGTATAGGAGTAAACAAGATGCAAACAGAAAAAGCCTTTATGAACATGCGCAGGATCTCACCGAAGGAACATGTCCCATTTCGCTGCACCGGCTGCGGTGAATGCTGCCGTCATGTTCATCAGAGTATCCCGCTGGAGAGTCTGGATGTCTATCACATAGCCCGGTATCTGCGGGAGCATGATTCAGAGAGCTTCTGCACGGATGACTTTATCGGGCAATATGCAGAACTGGTGCTGCTTGATACATGCGGATTCTTCATCCTCATGCTCAGAACAACCGGCCCGGATGATGCCTGCATATTTCTGAGAGACAATCGCTGTACGATACATGCGGCGAAGCCCCGTGCATGCAGGATCTACCCATTCGTTGCAGGCATAACGCCAAACGGACAATATGAGTTTCTGCTCAGCAAAGAGAAGCAGCATCACTTTAAGGGCAAGATCACCCGCACAAAAACGTGGATGAAGCGTTATTTCACCGCGGAGGATCGTGCCTTTCTGAAGCTGGATTTTGGCTCCGCAGCGGAGATCGCACGACTCATGCGCATGGTACCGGAATCCGATAAAAGGACTGCGATGCTGTTATTCTGGCGGTACAGGTATTCTGAGTTCAATCTGGATCAGCCATTCTTATCACAGTATGAGAAAAACCTCCACTTGCTCAAATCGGCATTGAACGCACTTGCTGACCGAGCATGAGCCACAAATCAACCGTTCAAATGACAAAGGAGAAACCAATGGATGAAAGATTAAAATACATCACAGACAATTTTGATAACCTGCATATCGGGCTCGACGATACCTTCCGGTTCCACTGCAATCAGTGCGGTAAATGCTGTATTGATCGGGAGGACATTCTGCTGAACCCCAAAGATGTTTTCAACATCTCCAGAGAACTGGAGCTCACCCCGTTGGAAGCTTTTGACAAATTCTGCGAGACTTACATCGGGAGCGACTCTCGGATCCCCATCGTCCGGCTCAAGCCACGAGGATCCATCAAGCGCTGTCCGCTGCTCAAGGACCGCAAGTGCTCTGTCCACCGGGCCAAACCCACGGTCTGCGCACTGTATCCTTTGGGTCGATGTGTCAGGTTTAATGTCAAAGAAATGAGTGAGGAAGCCATTGACAATGCGGAGATCCAGTATATCATGAATCCTTTTATGTGTGGAGACGCCTCAGAAGCCCACACGGTGCGCAACTGGTTGGAAAGCTTTGGACTGCCCGCTCGGGATGAAAGCTTTATTGCATGGCAAAAAGTGATGTTCCGTGTCAGAGAAAGACTCGTGAAACTGGAAAAAAAGCTGTCCACCAAGGCTATGGAATACGTCTGGTCAATCACTTGGCAGGCCCTGTATATTGATTACGACATCCATAAAGAGTTTGATGAACAGTTTCGGAGCAATACCGAGCGGCTGGTTATGCTTCTGGATGAAGTACCTACGCTGTGGAAGGAGGCTCGCAATGCCGGAAGAGCGTAATCAAAACCAGATCATCCGTATTGACGCACGCAACTGCTTCGTGGAGAGCTTAAACGATTCGTTCGGCTTCGGAAAAGCCCATTTCACGTTTGCGTCCTATGATCTCAGTAAACCGAGCGGCCAGCGCCAGACGAACAGCATTCAAATCTATATTGATATCGCTGAACTGCTGGAGCTGTTCCGGAAACTGGCCGGCGGTGAGCTGCGGTACATGATGCAGAACAGGAAAAAGACAGGTGAATCCACGCCGCTCTTTCAACACCTCGGTGGGACCTCGGCGGAGAAGCTTGCCAGATATGGCCGCCCAAGAACGGACGGTAAAAGTCTGTCAAGAACCGCACAGCTTATCTGCGGCAGCAAAACGGATCTTCTTTTCGTGGCCGACAGCGGCCCCGGAGAAACCAATGAAAAGGGACTGATCGTACCGCGTTTTGGAAAGAACCCGGAGAACCATGTGTCGGTCAGTATGACCTTCGAGTCATTCAGTGCGCTGATACTTATGACCAAAATCCATTACGCTGCTTGGCTGACAGCTTTTTACATGACGGGGCGGCAGCATACAGCAGCGCCTTCGTCGCCTCGTGAGGAGACCGCGGATACACAGGGTCGGTTTTTCTGAACTGGAGGCAGCCACACATGGATATGAACCATTGAAACGATAATAATAGAAAACGGAGTGATAAAAGAATGAAACTCAAATTTGATACACAGGAATTCCCCAGCATTCAGGTATCTCTGACACCACGGGAACTGACCACACACCTACGGCGCATGATGTGCGCCGAAAACTTATATCTAAGAGAGGGCTGCGTGTACCGTGGCCATCAGTTCATTTCAAGCTGCAGCGAAGATGTTCAGACGATCCAGGCAATCGAAACGATTGAGCGCTGGTTTGAGCAGAAAGAAAATGCACAGCTATAACCGATATGACATTGCACACGATCAAATCGTGTGACAGTATAGTATGAAAGCAGGAAGCGCCCTTCAGATCTGAGGGGCGCTTCCTGCTTTTTAAGGTGAAGACAATTGCGGAAAGAGTTATTTCCCGAATTTCGTAGAGGAGATATCGTGAGCAGGACACAAGAGGAATCTTGTGTCCTGCTCATTTTCATTAAAACAAAAAGATTGTCTTACTTGTTATTCAATGCGGCTTGCCGCACATCTTTTATTCCGGTCAATGCGATGATATCTTCCTTATGCCATAAGCCACGCAACGTACAATACGAATAGACATCTTTGATTCATCCGCAGGCGTCTCAATGGTTTGCAAATAAATCAGCATGGAGCAGTCACCACCTCTGGATGTAGTATGGTTTTATCATAGTGAAAAAGAATCGAATAGTCCAGATTTTTCTTGAAAATCGCGAATGAGCACGTAAAAGAATATCAAAAGCTGTCCTGTGGGACTGCTTTTTGCGTTATCTGATAAAAAATCACACCCTGCCACGAGGGGGGGCTGGGTGTGGTTCGAGGGAAGGATACCCTCATAATGGAAAAGATTGGGTGCAGTTGGCTCAACTGCACGGCTAGTATATCATGGCAAATTACATTTGTAAAGCGCATCCTTGCCCTTGATTTTATGAGTGACCGTCATGTATAATAAGCGCCATAGACAACAGCGAGGTGGTTCCCATGAGCATTTCCAAATATCAGGTGTTTTTGAAGGTAGTGTCCTGCGGCACCTTTACCAAGGCGGCGGAGGCACTGAACTTCACCCAGTCCGGCATCAGCCACGCCATCACGTCGCTGGAGAGCGAACTGGGCATCACGCTGCTCAGCCGCAACCGGGGCGGCGTGGTGCTGACGGCGGATGGCCGGGCGGTGCTGCCCAAGATCGAGAAGCTGTGCGCCGCCCATCATGCCCTGATGCAGACGGTGGAGGGCCTGAAGGACATGGACAGCGGCCTGGTAAAGATCGCCACCTTTTCCAGCGTGTCGGCTCAGTGGCTGCCCCGTATTCTGAAAAGCTTCGGCAAGTTGTATCCCAATATCGAGTTTGAGGTGGTCACCGGCGATTTCTACGACCAGATCGAGAACTGGATCGTCACCGGCGCGGTGGACTGCGGTTTTCTGCGGCTGCCCTCGGTGAAGCACTTGCAGACCTACGCCCTGCACCGGGACGAATTGCAGGTCATCGTCCCCTGTGACCATCCTTACGCGGACAGCGACCCATTTCCCAGGGAGCTGCTGGCGTCGGAGCCGTTTATCCAGCTGGAGGAGGGCGACGACTATGAGATCATGGCGGCCTTTGACGAAATGGGCATCCGGCCCAATGTGAAGTATGTGGCCCGTGAGGACCGGACGATCCTGTCCATGGTGTCGGAGGGATTGGGCATCAGCCTGCTGCCGGAGCTGATGGTGCGCCACAGTCCCGCGCCCATTACCGCCTGCCGCCCGCCCATGACCTTCCACCGCACCATCGGCATCGGTGTGAAGGACGAGAAGGCCCTGTCCAATTCCACCCGCCTGTTCGTGGACTATGTGCGGGCATGGGTGGCGGAGAACGGGGACAAATAATGTTAGCGTCCATCGTCTTTGAAATTGAAAACATGATGGATGGTCATGTTAAAAGTCCGCAAAGCCTTTATTTCTGGCGCTTTGGAGGAATCCCTTTCCTGTCCAACTCTTTCTGGATGAATCTCACCCACATTTTCCTATTGCAAAAATGGAAAAAAGTGGTTATCATGGATAGGGCTTCTGATTAGTGAATAGTATTTTCGGTTCAAGGTGCCATGGCACTGAGATGAAAGTGAATGGGGTCCAATGCCCCGCGAGCAGGTCGCTGTGAGACTTCCCTCAGATGGAAGATAAGTCAGTCACACCGTAAGTATCACGAATGCAAAGTGCCAAAGCCGCAGCGCATAAACGGAAGCTTTACAGGCATGTACACGGTTATGGCTTTTGATTGATAGTCCACATCAAGCTGGACATCTTTTTGGCTAGATCGACCTGATGTACATGTTACAATACCGGCACCCATGCCAGTCTGATGCAGGCGCTGCCCCACGGCGTCCCGCGCAACCTGCGTGGCATCACCGACGAGCAGTCCGATAAATGGAACTGATCCCAGACTTCGATATAGACGAATTACGATGGTATGTCAGCGGGAGCGGCTTTCGGGTCGCCCCCGTTTTTTCTCTGCAACTCTATTTCCCAAAATCGAAAAAATATTGATTTTGGGAAATAGAATGGATATAATAAGCGCAGAGGTGATGAGAATGAAGCTGATAGACCGAGGTATGTATCTCCGAAAACTAATTGGAGTGATCGGAACACCGGATATCAAGGTAGTTACGGGTGTCCGGCGCTGCGGAAAGTCAAAGCTGCTGGAAGCCTTCAAAGGGTATGTGGAAGCAAATATTGCGGACGCAAACATCGTGCATATCAATTTCAACCTGACAAAGTACGAGAAGTTCAAGGATTATCATGTTCTGAATGATTATATTGAAAGCGCCTATGCCGATGGTAAGCAGAACTTTGTCCTGATTGACGAGGTGCAGATGTGCCCCGATTTTGAGCTTGCCATCAACAACCTCCATGCGCAGGAAAGATTCGATATCTATATTACCGGCTCTAACGCTTTCCTGCTGAGTTCCGATCTTGCCACCCTCTTCACAGGGCGAACCTTTGAAGTGAAAGTGTTCCCGTTCTCTTTCAGTGAGTTCTGCGAGTATTATTCCCTCACGGACAGGTATGCAGCTTTCTCCCGGTATCTGAGAGAGGGCGGCATGGCGGGATCGTATCTTTATCAAGACCCGGAAGCCAAATACGACTACATCGCGGACGTATTCGATACCTTGATCGTCAGAGACATCCGGCAAAAATATAAAATCCGGAATCCGATCCTGATGAACCGCATTGTCGATTTTCTCATGGACAATATCTCCAACCTTACGTCTGCAAGAAACATCGCGGATGCACTCACAAGCAACAAGGACAAGATCAACCACAAAACTGTCGGCAACTATATGCAATATCTGTGCAACGCCTTTGCTTTTTACCGTGTTCGCAGGTATGACATTCAGGGGAAAAAATATCTGGCTTCCAATGATAAGTTGTATCTGAGCGATCATACCTTCCGGTATGCGAAGCTGGGAACCAAAAATCTGGATTACGGCCGCGTATTGGAAAACATCGTTGCTATTGAACTGCTCCGGCGCGGGTATGAGGTCTATGTCGGGGTTCTGTACAAGAAAGAGATAGATTTTGTCGCCATCAAGCGCAATGAAAAGCTCTATATTCAGGTTTCAGACAACATCAGCGACGCAAAAACTTTTGAACGCGAGGTAAGCCCTCTGCTCCAGATCAAGGATGCTTATCCGAAGATGGTGCTTGCCAGAATCCGAGATGAAGCGTACCAATACGAGGGTATTCAGATCGTGGATATTGCGGACTGGTTGGCAGAACAGCCGTCTACTTCCCAAAAATGAAAATATTTCGATTTTGGGAAACAGACATGGAGATTTTATGAGCAAGAAGCACGGACACTACTGTAAGGTGTGCGGAGAATACAAATCGAACGAGAGTTTTTCAGGCAGCGGCCATGCGGCGCACATCTGCAAGAAGTGCGCCGCACTGCCTGCCGCCCATCGGTCAGAGACGATGATCCTCACCAAGCTGTGGAATCTGCCGTGGCAGCTATTTGCGCATCAGAACTAGCAATATACAATCAAAACATGTTTTGACTTGAAACATAGCACATAAGAAGCGGGCGCATCTTGTAAAGATGCGCCCGCTATCGGTATACGGTGTCTAGTGGCAGGTTATTCCTTTGAGTTGCGGCCTTTCAACATTTTTTCTGGGATCATGGATGCGCTGATAAGATCCGCAGGATCGACATTCAAAGCATCTGCAATATCAAAAAACACATCCAGTGTGAAGTTATGTGCTGTGCCGGGTGCCTCTATCACGCTTAAAAGTGAACGGCTGATACCTGCCTTCTCTGCCAGCTTTTCCTGTGACATACCGCACAGCTTGCGGAGTGCGACAATGGCAATGCCGATTTGTACAAAACGATCGTGGTTTTTGAACGAAACAGTTTTACTCATACGGTAGTCCTTTGACCTTTCGTGGTATGAATAAAGTATACTGTTTCTGCACTGCACTTTCTGTCTGAATTAGAAAGCGTTTGACATGATATAGTGACAATAATATAATATATAGCAAACGAACGCTTACCGGCTAAGACGAAATACAATCGGTAAGGTAGGAGACGATATAAATGGCAGGTCAACCGTTCCGCTGTGCAGTTCTAGGACAATCACCTATGAGATATCCGTGGGGATTTGATGAAGAAGATAGTGGCTGCCGGAAAATGAAAATCGAGCTGGCGCAGCAGGTTATGGTGTTACGTCAGGGAGGTGTATCGCAATTCTTGACCGCCTGTGACTGCGGTGTGGGATTGTATGCGGGTGAAATAGTCAATGGTCTGCGGACGACCGACCATGACCTGATGCTCTTTTGCTATACGCCCCACGAGGAGCAATCGACTAAGTGGGCGCCCTATTTACGAGAGCGGTATTTTGATATGCTGATCAGCTGTACTGGTATGACCGCTGTCTGTTCACCGGGGGAGCGTGACACGCAGCTCAACGCCTATCAGAGAATAATTGACCTGGCAAACATTGTGCTGTGCGTATATGATCTTGATGGCCCTGCTGTGGGAGATGCCGAGGATCTGGCGTTGGTTTATGCTGTGGGCGTGGCACATAAAGCGGTTTTTGTGCTACATCCCACAAAGCTGACCACATTACAGATTGACGAGCATTTTCGACCGCTGTCGCCATAATTACGCAAGGAAGCTGTGATATTATCATGTTATAGAGAATAGTATCAGTGTTTTCTTATAAAAACAAGAATGCCGCAGGCACAAGTGCCTACGGCTGCATGAAGCAAAAATATGTTTTCGTAAATCAAATGCAATTCACGATAGTATGACTACCCTAACTCCGCTTATTACTATACCTTGAATCGTAAAGGAAGTCAACGGAAAAAGCAGAAAAATTGTGAAAAAGCAAAAAATTTCTGCGATGCTGCAAAGCCGAATGCCAGTAGTTTCCACAATCTGGAAACTACTGGTCAAAAACGATGCGTAATCCTATTATTTACCGTCAAAATTATCGTCAGGAGGGAAGCGTATGCCACGTCGCGGGGAAAACATCTACAAGCGCAAGGATGGCCGGTGGGAAGGCCGCTATATTCGCGGTCGGACACCTGCTGGTAAGGCGGAGTACGGCTATGTATATGCCAAAAGTTATGCAGCTTGCCGCGAGAAACGGCGAAAAACGGAAGAAGCTATCCCGCAGAAACCCATACTAACAGGTGAAATGTCCGTGGCTCAGGCGGTCGAGTTCTTCCTGTCAGACCGGCGCGGTGAACTGAAGGCTTCAACGATTGGGCGTTACGAGTATATGGCAAACCACTATGTCATTCCGGATCTGGGATCAATTTTGCTCCGCGACTTGACGGCGGAAAAACTTTCTGCATATTTTAAGAGCCTACAGGACAAAGGTCTATCCAGCAAAACCGCGAGGGATATTGGTGTGCTGCTAAAGACAATTTTCAAGGTGGCGAAAAAGAAATGCCATTGTGATTGCCCCGGCAGGGATGTGGAGCTACCCGCATATCACGGCAAAAGGATCGAAGTATTCTCCGATCACGAGATAGCCTTGCTGGCGCAGAAGATCCTGGAGACTCCGGACATCACGGGGCTATGTATCCTTCTGGTGCTGAACACAGGGCTGCGGCTTGGTGAGATCTGCGCCCTGCGCAAAAGCGACATTGACTACCGTTCCGGCTTTCTGCGAATCGAGCGCTCGGCTGCCCGTGTACGGGACGCCTCTGGGACACATCTGGTGGTGCAATCCCCGAAAAGCGGCAGTTCTGTGCGTCTTGTAGCCATTCCCAATGATATGCTGGAATTGCTGAAAATGACCACCCATAGCATTCAGAGAGACACTTATCTGCTGACCAACACGGACACGCCGCTGGAGCCGCGGACAATGCAATACCGATACCGGAAGCTGTTGGAGCGCTGTGGTGTCCGCTACCGTAACTTCCATGCCATGCGGCATACCTACGCGACCCGATGTATGGAAAATGGCGTGGACATCAAGAGTCTCAGTGAACTCTTGGGCCACGCCGACATCCGGACGACCTTGCAGACGTATATTCACTCGTCGCTGGCGCACAAAAAGCAGGCTGTTCAAAGTATATGCTTCCTGCCCATTGAAAGTACGTGCGGCGGTTTAATTCCGTCAAAAATCCCGTCAGGAAAATTGAAAAATGCTGTGCTGCCAAGGGAAACGAGCGCATGTTTCGTGAATTGCATTTGATTTACGAAATGCAAGGATCGTTTATCCGCATCTTTAGTATGCACACACCGTAACAATATAATCCATTTTTATCAGACAAGTAAATATGATTCAATGACGCCGTGTGGCTGTGCGTCGCAAAGACTTCTTTTCCCAGTGAAGTCAGGCAGCAGCCTAAAAGGAACTTGGGTGAAAAACCCACCGCGGTCGGCACTGTGAGCACTATGGAAACGGTCGAAGCAGCATGAGCTGTTGGGTAATGCCGCCATTGGGACGTGAGTCCTGAGAAGGTAGATCGTGTACGGGAGGCGAAAGCCTTGTGGTGCAAGGCAGGAGAATTGCACGGTCGAGAATCTGTGGAGTACACAGCGGCGCTCTCTCGTTGTGACGAGGGCAGGAGTGCGCGCTGACACAGGTTGTCAGTGCTTTTTCTTGCCAAAACGTCGCTGGTCATCTCTCAAGTGAGGGGGATGTCCGGCGCTTTTTCATGATAAGGAGGAGTGTAGCTATGTCCAGCCGAAATGGCGCCCCTATCGACTTTCAAGCGTGGGCACAAAATCAGATCGTTAAACGAACCGAAGCGGCATTAAAAGAGCGTGATGCAGCGTTTGCCGAACGGCATGCGGAAACTCCGCTGCCGCAGTTGGCGCGATACCTGCACCGCTGCTCCCTCTCACTGGGCCACAGCCCGTCTCCAAACGAAGTAGATGGCGGAAGTTTCATCGAGGAGCGTTTCGGGAGCTGGGAAACAGCAATGCGATTGGCGAAATTGCCATTGCCGACGTCCATGCGTAAGCTCAAAGATACCGCACGATACAAACAGGAAAAGGTAAGGCAAGAGCCGCTATTCCGCGAGGAGCGAAAAAAGAAGAAACAGCTCAAACGCGAACGTGCAGATCAGCGAAAGCACGAAATGGCTGTTAAGAAGCGTGCGGAAAAAGCGGCCAAAGCAGAGTGGGAAGCTAAGAAAAAAGCGGAAGCCGAAGCAAAAGCTGCTGCCTTGGAAGCTTCGCTCGCCGAGAATGTGGCAGATACTGGAGCTGCAGAAAATGAGCCTGTGACGACTCCGATTCAAGAAATCGTATGCGCTGAAGCTGTAGCAGAAATGCTCTGTGCTGCTGATGTTATGGATAATGCCCCCTGTCCTGCTGCTGAACCTACCGCAGCCTGTGCGGAAACATCCCCCTGTCAAGCCGAGACAGTCTGAACGGAGACTGTTCGCTTTCCATAAGGGGGTCGGGGTTTAAGCCGCCCCGCCCCCTCTTCCTCATGAAGAATACATGTCAAACCGAGACGGCATACGCCGTAGTCTTTCCCATAGAGCGGGAGAGGTTTGCCGGCCTCTCCCGCATCCTCAAAGGTAACAGCCCTGATACGGGCTGAAGGAGTATAACATGAAAAAGAATCTGAGATATTTCATCGCGTCGCTGCTGGCGCTCATGATGCTGCTGAGTCTGTGCGCCTGCGCCCAGACCGGAACTGGCAGCGGCAGCAACGGCGGATTGGACTTGGACTATGTAGGCGAGGACACCGACCAGCCGGAGGAGGAAAAGCCGTGGTACGCCTGGATCACGGACGCGTTCAGCTTCGGCAAAAAGGATACATCGACTGCCGCGACGCAGAGCAAGCCTGACAGCGTGGCGGATTTCTATACCCAGGGCGACGCGGACGCACCCCAGGGCAACAAGAACAGCAAGACAGACCAGAGTGTTGATACCACACCGGAGGAGGAAGTCACCAATACAGCGCCCAATTCCGGCGGCAAGAAGGACGACAGCAAGAAGAACGACCAGAAGACCGAGGATAACAATACCCCCGCGCCCACGCCAGAGCAGAAGCCGGACAGTAAGAAGAACACCGTCACCATCACCATCCGCTGCGATACGGCGGTGAATAACGGCATGCACCTGGAGAGCAAGTGGGCGGGCATCGTCCCCGTTTCCGGCGTGATTCTGCCGGTGACCACAGTGGAGTTTGATGACGGTGACAAAGTTTTCGATATCCTCTCCTACGTCTGCGATAAGTATAAGATCCACATGTCCTATCGCGGCGGCACGGATAGCAGTTGTTATGTGGAGGGCATCAATAACCTCTATGAGTTCGACGGTGGTCGTTGGAGCGGCTGGATGTACTGCGTCAACGACTGGTACCCCAACTATAGCTGTGGCATTTATAAGGTCAAGGCCGGAGATGTGATCGAGTGGAACTATACCTGCGATTTAGGCCTCGATCTAGATGCTGGGATGGAAGGTGCCGAGGACTGGAAGAACAACAATGAGTGATATCCGGATGCGCTTCTTCGGGAATCTGCATCCGGCGGTCAGCATGGCCTACTTCGTGCTGGTGCTGGGCCTGACGCTGGGGTGTATGCACCCCGTCACAGTGATGCTGTCCTTCCTCGGCGCCAGCTGGTTTTCCATCCGCCTGCGTGGCTGGAAAGCCTACGGCCACACCATGCGGTTTGTGGGGCCTATGTTTCTGCTGATTGCCCTTGCCAACCCGCTGTTCAACCATCGCGGCGTGACCATGCTCTTTACCATCAATCACTTGTGGTACACGCTGGAAGCCGTGTGCTACGGTCTGGTGTCCGGCTGCTCCCTGTGCGCGGTCATTATGTGGTTTACCTGCTATCAGGAGGTCATGACCT
>ENA-UOOA01002781-UOOA01002781.1-human-gut-metagenome-genome-assembly--contig:-P61old-NODE-2781-length-23526-cov-7.912445_pt1 | contig 23526 bp, 18 predicted proteins | sample MGYA00242467_ERZ724014 | MGnify/ENA metagenome assembly ERZ724014 | reverse complement strand
GCAACTTTTATATCTTATCAGATGTTTAAGTGCTTGTCAACAACTTTTTTAACTTCATTTAAAAGTTATTTGTTTTTATCGTGTCACTCACGCGACAGCTTGTATATACTATCACAAGTCCATGCGCTTGTCAACAACTTTTTTCAATTTTATTTTTCACCCTCATTTTAAGGCAAAAAAATAACGGAGAAAGAGGGATTTGAACCCTCGCGCCGCGCGAACGACCTACACCCTTAGCAGGGGCGCCTCTTCAGCCTCTTGAGTATTTCTCCATATTTTTTTATAAAATTGATGCGCCGTAACGCTTTATCTACTATACAAAAGTTTGTTCTGTTTGTCAATAGCTTTTTACAACTTTTTCATCACTTGCAAAACCAGTTATTTTTAAAGGCCCTGCATTTATAGAAATTCATAGAAAGAAACAGAGCCATGTGTTATTTAACACCTGGCTCCTATCATCTTCCTGTAATAAACTTACACTGACCAAAATCACTCCTCAGATCCCACTGAAAGGTCGCAAATCGGCTGCGTTCATGAGCAAGTAGCAAAAGCGGATTGCGAATGTCGGCTTTCCCTATGCCTGAGACAAGCGCTCTTTTAAAAAAGTATTTCTCTTTGTAACTGTCACATTTCTGACCGCATAAGACAATGCCTTTCTGGTTCCTACGATAACCAGAACCTTTTTTGCACGGGTAATTCCTGTATAGATCAGATTGCGCTGCAACATTACATAGTGATTCATCAGAACAGGCATGACCACGATCGGATATTCGGAGCCCTGCGCTTTATGTATCGTTGTCGCATAGGCATGCACCAGTTCATCCAGCTCCGATGCTTCATATTCTATGATATGCTGGTCAAAGTTTACTTTCAGCGTCCGTTCCTGCAGATCTACAGACTCTACTGTTCCAATATCTCCGTTAAAAATTTCTTTCTCATAATTATTTCGGATCTGCATGACTTTATCCCCAGTGCGAAACAGATATCCTCCCCGACGCAAACCGTCGCCCTGTGGATTCAAAGCTTCCTGAAGCGCAGGATTCAAATTCGCTGCTCCCACAATTCCTTTCTGCATCGGTGTCAGCACCTGAATATGATTCCAAGGCGTTTTGTAATAACGCGGAAGGTTGTTTTTTACCAGCCGGACAATTTCCTGCACCGCTTCCTCCGGATCTTCTTTTTCTATATAGAAGAAATCCGTATTTTTGCCATTGGAAATATCCGGAAATTTTCCTTCATTGATGGCATGCGCATTCATGATGATCCTGCTGCTCTGTGCCTGTCTAAAAATCCGGGTCAGACGAACCACAGGAAATACACCGGAATCAATAATGTCACGCAATACATTTCCCGCCCCCACAGATGGGAGCTGGTCGATATCTCCCACCAGTATCAAACGCATCCCCTCTGGAATTGCTTTGAGCAGCGCATTCATCAATATCATATCGATCATAGAACATTCATCAATGATCAGTACATCTCCATCCAGGGGATTGTCCTCATTTTTCTGATATCCTTCCGGCGGTTTGCACTCCAACAAACGGTGGATTGTCTTTGCCTCTAATCCGGTTGCTTCTGTCATACGCTTGGCGGCACGACCCGTAGGTGCTGCCAACAGGATTTTTAATCCAAACGAACGGTAAGCAGCGATAATTCCCTGCGTTGTCGTGGTTTTTCCGGTTCCAGGTCCTCCCGTCAATACCATGACTTTGGAAACGGCTGCTTTTCGAATGGCATCTGCCTGAATCTCATCATATTCCATGTGTACTTTTTCCTGAATTTTACCGACATCAATGGACAGGCTTTCGTTTCCTGTCTTCTGCCGTGCATCCATCAGTGCATGCCAGAGCCGGTCTGCTGCCGGTGCCTGCGCCAGACGTTTTAATTTGCCTGCCACACCTGCTTCCGCATAATAAAATGCCGGCAGATATATAGCTTTCATTTCTGCCTGATCTGTGTTATAGTCTACCGTTTCACAGATCAGATCTTTGTCCATGATCATTTGATCCAGAGTCATTACGATGCTGGATTCTTCCGCTTCCAGTAATTCTGCTGCCTTCGCGATCAGCTGCTCCTGATATGCAAACACATGCCCCTCATCTGCCAGATTACTGAGTGTATACATAATACCGCTGCGCAACCGGACGTAAGCCTCCTTTGCAAAACCAAGCTTCTGTGCAATTCCATCTGCTGTCTTAAATCCAATGCCCCAGATATCATCTGCCATCTGGAACGGATTTTCTTTCATTTTATCCAGACTTTCATTTCCGTACTGACGGTAAATTTTTGCTGCAAAAGAGGTACTGACGCCATGATCCTGCAAAAAAAGCATAACATTTTTAATCTCTTTCTGCCGTTCCCAACTATCCCGGATCATTTTTATCCGCTTCTTCCCAATACCATCCACTTCCTGCAGCCGGGAAATATCTGTCTCAATCACTTCCAGCGTTTCTATGCCAAACTGTGCTACGATCTTTTTCGCATATTTCGGACCAACGCCTTTGATCAGACCGGAACCAAGATATTTTTCAATACCAAATACTGTGGCCGGAAGAGTTTCTTCCCAGCTCTCTGCCGCAAACTGTCTGCCGTAACGACTGTCCACTTTCCAATTTCCATAAATCAGAAGTACAGATCCAACATTCACATCCAGCAGACTTCCGATGACTGTCACAAGTTCTTTGTAACTTTTTACGGCACATTTGAGGACCGTGTAGCCATTTTCCGGATTTTGATAAGTAATGCGTTCCACCACACCCCGGATTTTTACTGTAAAATGCTGAGGTCGCTGCTGATCCTCTACGTCTTCCGATGCCTTTTTTCTGGCTTCCTCCACACGCTTCTGATGTGCCTCACGCATCTCAGCCACCATGCACTCATACACTTTTTGGTTCATGTAACAGTCATTCAGTGCTCGATGCGCACCTTCCGATGAAATACCATAATGCTCCGCCAGATCCACCAGACGATGATGCTCCATCTTCGGCAAATGTTTTCGCGCCACCTGCAGCGTATCCACATAATTGTTCTGCGGAATTTCGCCAAAATACTGCTCGGCATCACGCCAGATGAACTTCATGTCAAACCGTGCAATATTATGTCCCACCAGAACAAGACCTTCCGCAAAATCCAGAAACTCTGCCAGAACATGCGAAAACGCCGGTGCCTCCGCAACCATCGCATTTGTGATTCCATTCACTTTCGTCGCTCCAAATGGAATCTTGCGGCCCGGGTTCACCAGCGTATTAAATTCATCCACTACTTCGCCACCTTTCACCTTCAGCGCCGAAATCTCAATCACTTCATCATAGTTCGGAGAGATTCCAGTCGTCTCAAGGTCAAAGATGACATAGTTTGGTGTGTATTTGTTGATCAGAGTTCCTTTCTGTGTGGACATGAGTATCACTACTTTCTATTCATTCTTTTTCGTATCTTATCATATCCCATTTTAAAGTACAATCATCAATAGTTTATCTCAGTCTGGAGTAACAAAATTTACTCATATCTCAGTGCATCAATTACTTCCATCTTTGCTGCTTTTTTCGCCGGATAAGATCCGAAGAACACACCGATCAGCATTGAGAAGCATACGGAAAGGATAATTGCTAATACAGACGGATGTACATTCATGATAATATAACCTGCATAATCGCTGTAGTAGCTGTTGATGACAAGCATCGCCACTTTTCCGAGGATAAATCCAAACAGGATTCCAATCAAAATTCCAATGATTCCACCAACGAGGCAAAGTACCACAGATTCGATCAGAAATTGCTGCTTGATGGCCTTATTTTTAGCACCCAGCGCTTTTCGGATACCGATTTCCTTTGTTCTTTCAGTAATAGACACCAGCATGATATTCATGACACCAACGCCACCAACGATCAGGGAAATTGCTGCAATAAAGGAAATTGCCACAGTTACTACATTAATGACTGTATTAATAATGCCCATATCCGAAGACATATTGTATGTTGTGACCTGCCATTTTTCATTTTTCGCATATTTGTCTGCAAAAAAGCTCTGAATATCTGTTTCTGCCTGCTTTTGATCCGCACCTGTTTTTAAAAGGACACTTATATACGTATATCCATTGGTCGTTTCACTATGATTTAATTTATTTGCGGTTGTGGCGGGAATATACATGGTAGTACTGCGTTCTTTTTCCGGAATCGTCGTATCTTGTTTACCAAAAATAGCAGCATTATATTCATACACACCTACTACTGTAAATTCATAAGAATAACCATCACTTCCACTGTAAATGATCTGCTGTCCGATAGGATCTTCACTGCCGAAATAATAGGATGCCATCGTATCGGATACAACGCATACACGTTTCTCCTTTTTCATATCCTGCTTTGTCAGATTACGTCCACGAAGAATCTTAATTTTCATGTGCTCCAGTTCTTCTTTTGTCGTTCCTGTTGCGTCCACATTCGCATATTTATCACTGTTTTTGTAAATCTGACCGCTGCCAAGATAAGCTGAAATACCAAAACCTGCGATTTCGTCCGGGTATGTTTCCTGTAATTCATCCAGCATATCCTGCGTAATATAATCATCTGCTGTCATCTTCGGATATTCCCAGTTTGACCAGTCCGCATCATCCTCCGGATAAATAGCATCCACACTGGCGCTGATACTGTTTCCACCAAGGGAGTTTAATGTAGCATTCAACGTTGATTTGATGGATGTTCCAATGGTCGTGATCGTGATAACCGCAGAAATACCGATGATGATTCCAAGCATGGTCAGCAGGGAACGCATTTTATTGGAAAGAAGGTTCTGAAAGGCTTCTTTGATATTCTCTATCAGCATATCATTCCCTCCTCTCCGATTTCTGGCTTATTGCATCCATCATTCATCTTGTGATGACCTGACAAATCACAGCCTTTCTCTGTTTTTTTGCTGTCGGATACGACCATACCATCATTTAATGTAATGATTCGCTCGGTCTCTGCTGCCAATTCCTTTGAATGAGTGATCAGCACGACTGTTTTTCCCTGTTCTTCATGAAGCTTGTGAAAAATATCCATGATCATATGACCGGTCTGGGAATCCAGTGCACCGGTCGGCTCATCTGCAAGGATAATGGAAGGATCATTAATCATCGCCCGGGCAATCGCAATTCTCTGCTTCTGTCCGCCGGACAACTCATTTGGACGGTGTGTGGCACGATCTGCCATTCCCACCAGTTCCAACATCTGCATACCGATTTCTTTTGCATTTTTCGGACGGTGCTCACTGTACATCAAAGGCAAAGTTACATTTTTTAAAGCATTTGCTCTCGGAATCAGATTAAAGTTCTGAAACACAAAGCCAATTTTTTCATTCCGCATGACACTTCGCACGGTGTCATCCATGCTGTTGACATCCTCGCCTTCCAGAAAATAATTACCGGAAGTCTGGCGATCCAGAATACCCATAATATTCATCAGCGTACTTTTTCCGGAACCGGATTCTCCTACAATAGAAACAAATTCGCCCCGTTTGACATCAAGATTGATTCCGTGTAAAATCTCCAATTCATTTGGCTGACCAATGTAATATGTCTTCACGATCTGTTCCATGCGGATCATAATTTCATTTGACATGTATAAAAACCTCCATGATTAATCCGCAGTTACTTCAGAACTTACACTTGTAGAACCGCCATCTTCCGTTTCACTTACATCACTTCCTCTTTCTCCCTGGAAAGTATCTCCTTCGGATATAGAGTAATCCATGATAATGTAATCTCCTGCTTTCAGATCGCCACCGGTCACTTCTGTATAATAATTAATCTCCTCACCAACTGTAATGTTTTTCTTTACAGCTGTATAAGTACCATCTTTATTTTCTTCTGCACAGAGGACGTAACTTTTGCCATCCTCATCCTGCTGCACCAGATCATACGGTACAGACAGCACATTTTCACGATCTGTCAGGACAATTTTTGCCTTTGCACTCATGCCACTGATCAGATCACACGGATCTAATTTGATCTGTACCGAAAATCCACCTGTATTGGCGGCTCCGGAAGTCTCCTGCCCGGTTTGTTCCGTTGTCGGCTGGGAAGCATTATATACTTTTACTACTTTGATGATTTCGCCATTGATTTCCTGATCATCCAACGCATCAGAAGTAATGATTGCTTTCATACCTTCCTGCAGTTTCAGAATATCTTTTTCTGTTACACTTGCATTCACGATCATATCAGTATTATTTTCTACTGTTACTAATGTAGCATTTGCTGTATTTACATCACCGACAGAAACATTGACTGCAGTAACAATACCTGCACTTTTACTTGTGATCGTACAATCATCCAGTTGTTTTCTCAACTGATCCAGCTGTGTCTGTGTATCACTGTCATCTGTCTGGTTATATTTTGCAGATTCAATGCTGCTCTGGGCAGAATAAATCGCATCATCAGTGGAGAATTTCACGCTCGTATAATTGTTTTTTGCTTCCTTGCGGGCACTGTCTGCAGATGTAAGATCACTTTTTGCACCGGAAAGCTGATCCTGAAGGTCGGAAAGTTTTTCCTGAAGTGCTGCTTTTGTATCTTCATCAGATGCCGCATTTACCTGATCTGATACAGATTTAATCTGGTTATTTAATGAATTTATAGTGTTTTGTGCTGCTGTATATGCAGCTTCTGCACTGTTGATACTGTCATTTGCCTGTGCCAATTGATTTTTCTGATCTTCTTTGGCACGCTCAAGGGCACGCTGATTCTGATTCGTTTCATTCTGTTTTAATGCAGCTGCATTTGACAGGGATTTCTCTAGCACATCAATCTGTTTCTGAATAGAATCTTTATCCAGAGTCGCGATCACATCGCCTTCTTTTACAACATCTCCAACCTGAACATTTACAGTTTTGATCTCAGTCGCAGCTGTAGAAGAATAATTGATCTTCGTCTCTCCACTTACCGTTCCTGTCAGAGATATAAAATCGGACAGGTCTCTTTTATCTACTTTTTCCAACTGTACAATGTTGGTCGCCTCTGCTACACTGTTTAACTTTCGTTTGGCTACGCCAGCCAGCACAATGATTGCTGCTACAATGATAACCAGCACAATCACCAGTTTTTTGTGTTTGAATTTCTTTTTCACCTTCAATCCTCCTGTGTTTTATTTTTAGTGACAGATCGGATACTGTATGAATAACTTTTATTCTGATCTGAAGTATAGCTATTTTATAAAACAAAACAGTAAAAAAAATATATGAATTTCTTAATTTTTTATGAGGTTAACATCATTTTCCGTAAAGCGGACATTCGCAATCCGCTTTCGCTACTTGCTCATGAACGCAGTCGCTTTGCTTATTCTGCGTTCAAATAACGTTTTATCAAAAAAGAACAGAAATACGGAAATGTACAAATTTTATCCTCAATTCCTATATTACTATCCGCCAATTTTATTCCCCAATAAATATCCCCATATGAATCACTAGATATTAACTGACGTAAAGATTTGGAACGATTGTTATTTGCTTTTACTTCTACTGGCACCAATGCATCTTTTGTTCTGACAAAAAAATCTTCTTCTAACGTTCCGTTATCTTTTCTATAATAATATAATCCTAATCCCTGCTTTACAAACGCCTCTGCCACAAAATTCTCATATAAAGCTCCTTTATAAACACCAAGATTTTTATTTGCACGTAAATCTTCCTGCGCTTCTTCATCTAATGACGCAATCAAAAGACCTGTATCCGGATAATACAGCTTGAATTTTGAATCATCGTAATTTCCTTTCAATGGAAGTTCCGGATATGAAAGACAATAGCATGTTGTTATTACTCCAGCATCCACAAGCCATGTAATACATCCCATATATTCCCGGCTTCTTGCTTTTTTATCTATTTTACTCAACTGGAACTTTTTATTTTCCTTTGCGAGCTGTACCGGAACATTTCGATAAACACTTACAATTTTTGTCTGATCCAGTCCCTCCGCATATTTTCGGATATCTTCTTCATAATCTAATTGTATCTGCTTCTGTAGTTCTAAAGTACCTGAAAACGTATTTGTCTCTATATACAAATTTACAACTGCCGGCATTCCTCCCAGCACACAGTACTCCAAAAACAATTTTTTATATACAGACATTTCTGTTTCTGAAAATGGAATACCTGTCTTCATGTGCTTCAACATATCTTTAATATGTGCTTCCGAATATCCTTTTGCCCATAAAAATTCTTCAAAATCCATAGAATACATTTCATAATCTGTCTTGTATCCCACACTGTTACTATGAATTCTTTTGTAATTTATCCCTAATAAAGAACCACTGCATATAACATCAAATCTCCCATCTATTTTAAAAGATTTCAACGCAGTTGCAACATCTGGATATTCCTGTAATTCATCAAAAATAATCAAAGTATCCCCTTCAATAAATTTCTTTGATGGATCTATTAGAGAAATATTTTTGATAATATCCTCAACACTGTATCCGTCGCTCAGTATTGTCTTATATTTAGGCTCCAATGCAAAATTAATATTTACAACATTCTTATAATTATCCATTGCAAATTGATTAATAGACTCTGTTTTTCCAATCTGTCTTGCCCCTTTTATAATTAAAGGCAGTCTGTCCATGTTTTTTTTCCATTCCAGCAAATAATCATCTATTTTTCTCTTTAAATACATTTCCATACCTCCTTATTTTCTTTTTCACGTTTTTTTATATTATTTTTTATATTATATCACGTTTTTCAGTATAAAATGTTTTATTTTTTCACTTTTTTCATTATCTATCAAAAAATCACACATACTTTGATATTTTCTACCACTATTAGGTACTTATCAAATCTATGTGTGATTCCTTTATTTCATCATCTTCTAAATAAAAATTATAACGATTAATCTTCTACCGCAAATTCTTTGATTGCAGTTTCATACAGATTGTTTCCTTCAGAGTCTACGACTACGATAACCGGAAAATCTTCTACTTCAATCTTACGGATTGCCTCTGCACCGAGGTCCTCATAGCAGACAATCTCAGATTTTTTGATGCATTTTGAAAGCAATGCGCCTGCTCCGCCGATAGCTGCAAAGTAAACTGCTTTGTTTCGGATGACTGCATCAATAACTTCTTTGGTACGTTTTCCTTTTCCGATCATGGCTTTTTCACCAAGATCCAGCAGACGCGGAGCGTATTTGTCCATACGGCTTGCGGTCGTCGGACCGGCAGAACCGATCGGTCGTCCTTCTCTGGCCGGAGACGGTCCCATATAATAAATCGTGCAGTCTTTGATATTAATTGGAAGTTCTTTTCCTTCATCCAGTACTTCCATCATGCGCTTGTGAGCAGCATCTCTGGCCACGTAAAGTGTACCTGTGATATAAACATAATCGCCTGCTTTTAAGTCAACGGTAATTTCTTCTGTAATTGGTGTATGTATATGTTTATCCATGATAATTTCCTCCTGTCCTACAGTTCTCTTACCGCATGTCTGTTGACATGACAGCAGATATTGATTGCCACAGGAAGTCCAGCGATATGTGTCGGATAGGTATTTATATTGACTGCCAGCGCTGTGGTTGTACCGCCAAGTCCACCCGGTCCGATGCCAAGATAATTGATCTTCGTCAACATTTCTTCTTCCATCTCTTTGACATATGGAATATCGGAATGTTTATTCACCGGTCTGGTCAGAGCCTGCTTTGCAAGCAGCGCACATTTTTCAAAAGTTCCACCGATACCAACGCCCACAACCATTGGCGGACAGGCATTCGGTCCTGCATCTCTGACTGCTGTCAGAATTGCATTTTTCACACCTTCGATACCATCTGCCGGTTTCAGCATAAAAATACGGCTCATATTTTCACTGCCAAATCCTTTTGGTGCAACGGTGATTTTCACTTTATCACCCGGAACAATTTTTGTATGCAGAATTGCCGGTGTATTATCTTTTGTATTTTCACGGATCAGCGGATCTTTTACCACGGATTTTCTCAGATATCCATCCACATAACCACGACGCACACCTTCATTGACCGCTTCCTCAAAATCACCACCCACAAAATGTACATCCTGTCCGATTTCCATAAAAATAACTGCCATTCCCGTATCCTGACAGATTGGAATCATCTCTTTGTCCGCAATTTCCAGATTTTCCTGAAGCTGATTCAGAATTTTTTTGCCAAGCTCTGATTTTTCTGTCTCGACAGCCTGCTTCATACATACATCCATATCCGGCGACAGATAGTGATTTGCCTGTATACACATCTCGCTGATGTTGTCAGTTAATTCTTTTACATTAATTTCTCTGATCATTTTTTACTCCTCATAAATCAAAAGAAAACCATTGACACTTCTTATGCTTTCTTTGTGCTATTTATTATCATAGCTCAAACAAAAAGAAATGTGAATGGTTTTCTCTTTATATTATTTAGAAAGTAGACTTATAATTACACTTCTCTCTCCAGCGGCATACTCATACAGCGTGGGCCACCACGACCTCTGGACAGCTCCGAACTTGCCATTTCCAGTACCTCGATACCATGCTGACGCAAAATATCATTTGTCACATAATTCCGGTCATATACGACAACTTTTCCAGGCTCAATGCAAAGCGTATTAGAACCATCGTTCCACTGTTCACGTTCAGAAGCAATTCTGTCTTTGCCACCACATTTGATCAGTGTCACTTTATCCAGTTCCAGATATTTTGCAAGGATATCAGAAAGCATCGCATCGGACTCTGTAACTTTTAACTGCCCCTTCTGATCTCCCGGTTTAATTTCAAAAATACGCAGTGTCTGCATGATGCCCGGATGAATCGTGAATTTGTCATGATCTACCTGCGTACATACCGTATCCAGATGCATGAAAGCACGGACAGACGGAATATCCAGTGCTATAATCGTTTCAATTTCTGATGTCTCATCTGCAAATATATTCTGTGCCAGAATTTCAATCGCTTCCGGCGTTGTACGCTGGGAAATTCCGATAGCAATGACTTTATTACTCAGATTCAGAATATCTCCGCCTTCAATGGCAAAATCCATTGCTCTGTCATAGTAAAACGGTACTTTTCCAGCAAAATCCGGATGATATTTTAAAATATATTTTCCGTAAAGTGTCTCTCTTCTTCTGGTCCGGGAATACATGTGGTTCAGACTGACACCGTTTCCGATACATGCAAATGGATCTCTCGTAAAATACAGATTCGGAATCGGATCCAGCAAAAACTGACTCTCTTTTTTCACCAGACTTACCAGCGGACAACTCATTTTTACATTTAACTCAGAAGCCCGGATTCCTGACATCGTCTTTAACACAAGTTCCTTTTCGTCTGCAATATTCATCAGATATTCGTATAACTGCTCCCTCACTTTTGTTGCAGAAGCACCACCCTCTGCAATAAACTCCTGAACAAACTGCTCCTTTTTCTCAGGATTTTTCAGCACCTCTGCCGTCAGATCCTCCAGGTATACGACTTCCACCCCCTGTCCCTGCATAATCTCCGCAAACATATCATGCTCGATTTTTGCAGTTTTCAAATAAGGAATATCATCAAATAAAAGCCGTTCCAGATCTTCCGGAACCAGATGCTCCAGTTCCTGCCCCGGTCTGTGAAGCATTACTTTTTTCAATTTTCCAATTTCGCTTTTTACATGGATTGCCATTTTACGGCGTCCTCCTTATCCCCTTCATTTATAACATCCATTTCATTTTAGCCTAAAATATAATTTTTTTCACTCTTTTTTATAAAATATTTCACGTGCATACAGACTGACAGCACCAAGGTACACAGTTCTGAGGAAGGAATCGCAACCCACGCTCCGTTCAGTCCCCATATTCGCGGCAACACGAGTAAAAATATAACGGTAAAAAGCAATGTTCTGCAAAAAGAAATCAGTGCAGATACTTTTCCGTTGGACAGCGCAGTAAAAAATCCAGAAGACGCAATGTTAACTCCACTGAACAGGAAATTTATTGCAAAAATCTGAAATCCTACAGAGGCCAGTTCCCATGTTCCCGGATCTTTTGTAAATATCGAAACGATTGGTTTTGCCAGAAGTGCAGCGACCACAGTGATCACAACAGATGATACCACTACAAAAATAAAAGTTGTCTTATATATCCGTTTCAGCTGAGCTTTATTTTGTGCACCATACTGAAAACCGACAATCGGAGCAATTCCAACAGCGAATCCGAGATGAAAAGAATTAAATAAAAATTCTCCATACAAAATGATCGTGATGGCAGCCACACCATTTGCACCGGCCAGCCGCATCATAACTGAATTAAATAAAAATGTAATAATAGCTGCTGCCAGCTGAGATACCATTTCGGAAGATCCATTATAACATGCATGCAAAAAATCTCTGACATTTACCTGAAATCTTATAAAGCAAAGCCCTTTTTTATTTGCGAAAAAGAAAATCAGACCCGCAATCGCCGGTACCGACTGCCCGATTCCGGTTGCAAGAGCGGCACCACGGATTCCCAGATGGCAATGCACGATCAATACATAATCCAGCACAGCATTTAAAACTCCTGCTAAAATAATCAAAATCAATCCAAGTGTCGGGCGTTCCGCCGTTACCAGATAACTTTGAAACAACGACTGCAGCATGCAGGCAGGGGTAAAAATCACAAGAATCATCAGATAATTTCTGCAATACATCAGCAATTCATCCGTAGCACCAAGCATATAACAAATCCGATTCAAAAAGCTCAGCGTAACCAGCATAATTATCCCACTGACAATTAATGTAATGACGACAAACATGGTAAGTCTTTCTTTGGCTTTTTCCTTTTTTTCTTCACCAAGATATTTACTGATGATCGCATTTCCTCCAGTCGCCATCATCGTTGCAATTGCGATCATAATATTTATAACCGGATACACAATATTAGTTGCAGATAATGCATTACTTCCCACAAAACGTGATACAAACATTCCATCAATGATCGTATACATTGACATAAATATCATCATAATGATGGAAGGTGCTGCAAATCTCAATAATTTTAAAGGAGTAAACTCCTGATTCAAAGACATACTCATAAAAACACCTGCTTTCTCAAACTTACATACTTTTTTATAATACTTCTATCCGTTATCTGCACATTTTCCCCATATGATACAACGTGACAAATGTGCTTTTTCACCTTTTATATCTTGACTTCTGACAGCATATACTATAGGGTAACCCTATAGTCAAGAAGATTTTTACAACATGTCTGCAGGAGATTTTTTACATCATTATCAAATTATAATCTACTCAAATCACATAATGCATAGGAATCACAGGATGCCTATAGATTGCAATTACAAGACAGGAGAAGTTAAAGTATATGGAACGCAAAGATTATCTGACCACCGGCGAACTGACCCAGCTCATGGGTATTACAAAGCATACACTTTTTCATTATGATGACATAGGTCTGTTTCAACCGAAATATATTAACGAAAAGGGTTATCGGTTTTATTCCATCGATCAGATTGATATTTTAAACACAATTCTGGTTTTGCGTGATCTCGACATGCCATTAAAGGAAATTCAAACATACGTTTCACAGCGAACCCCAGAACTTTTTCAGCAGATATTTCTGGAACATGAAGCACAGATTGCAAAGCAGATTAAGAAACTACAATCCATGAAAAAATGGATGCAACAACAGAGAAACAAGATTCAGATTGCGGAACAGACCGATTTTTCAAAAATTGAAATCACGACTTATCCGGACTGTTACTATCTTTACAGAGAGGCAGAGCCAAATTCTAATCAGTCTTTTTCCAAAAATCTCAATAAGCTGATTTCATTGTTACAAAAGACCAATCCTTATCTGGATTATGATATTGCTTATTTTCAGTACGGAAAAAATGTGGAACATGGTATTTACGATGCCTATGATAATGTTGCTCTGCTCATGGGACAGAAGCCTGCAATAAAAAACTGCCAGATACTTCCCGCTGGAAAATATCTGACAGCCTATCATGTCGGTCATTGGAATACAATCGGTGAGACTTATGAACGAATGCTGAATTATAAAAAACAGCATCAGCTTAAGACCAGTGATCTTTACATTGAATACGACGTGGTAAATAATTTTATCACCAAAAATGAAAATGAATTTGTGGCGAAAGTTGAAGTAGAAATTATTGAGTAATATATATGCAAATTCTAAAAAGGTAAATTGACCGCATTAACTTAAAGTTGCTTTTAATCCCAACTCAGTTTCTGCCAGTTCCAGTAAAAGAGGGTGCTCATCTCCCGGTTGATTTGGATAATGCAGCAGGTATTTTAACGCACCTTCTTTTGTGTGGAAAAACATCCCATGCCCACCATCTGGACCAAAAACAATCTGCTCCAAATGTCTCCACGGTCCTTCTATTTTTCCGGAATCAGAAACAGCCTGACCAACGGTATAACCTTTTTCGCCCCAACTGGACCAGAGAATCAGCAATTTTCCATTCTGTTGACGATACACTGCCGGACCATCTGTAAAATATACATCACCATCCATTCCAAATTCTGCTTTTGCAAAAGGTATTGGAACAGCCCAACCAGCATCTTTTGCAGAAAATAAAGTAAAAATTTCACCTTTTGTACTGCTAAAATCATTTTCCAATTCCACCATACACATATCACCATCCGGAACATCCTCAAAAGAATGGGAAAATATCAGATAGATTTTTTCCTTTTCCTGATAAAGCATCCCATCAATACAATTCCAATCGTCCGGTGTCAGAGGTGTTTCTGTCATAATCTGAAATGTTCCATCCGGTGTATCTGACTGTAAAATCTGAATGCCCTTATGTTTTTCACTGCCAAACGTGGCAACCAGATAATACTTTCCATTAAGTTCATAACATTCCGGAGCCCAGAAACAACGATCTGCCCAAAAACCTTCCGGTCTGTGAAAAATTTCAAATGGTCCTTCCCAGTTCTCCAGATCCTTACTTTTAAAACAGTCAAATCCTTCTGCCGCTCCCCAACAGGTCTCTGCTCTGGTTCCGTACATATAGTACCAGTCTCCACTACACAAGATGTATGGATCTCTTATATTAATATCTGTTAACTTCATTTTATTCCTCTTAATACTACTTATTTTCTGCATGCTGTTTTTCATATACAGCTCTTACTTTCTGTCTGATTTCATCCGTGATCGGATATTTCACTAATGCTAAAATAATTACAATTCCACAAATAACCGGAACCACAAATCTTGCAACCGTGATTCCTGTAATAACCGCCTGTGGCTCCTGTCCGATTGCATTTGCAATATATCCTGTTGCTGCAAGTGTAAAACTTACGATTGCACTGGAAATAGCAATACCTGCTTTATTGGAAAATCCTTTCAAAGCTGCCATCGTTCCATTTACAACTCTTCCAGAATCAATTAATACCAGATCTGTCATTTCTGTCATCATCATTGCACTGAACGGCATGGATGCCGTTGCAAACATAGATGCAACGCCAGAGCAGATAAATAATACTGCCATGTTTCCATGGAAAATTACGATTAAAATATCACATATAATTACCGCAACCTGAGAAATTGCAAATGCTTTTTGTGTCTTGTGGAATAATTTCATAAACAGTGGAACAATGATAACAATTCCAAGCAATCCAATCAATGAAACATCCAACATGTACACGGAGATCAGATCCGGTCTGCATAAACAGTACATGATGTAATACACAGAAGATGACATCATTATATTATATGCGGTATAAGCTGCCAGCCAGACAGCAATCACACTTAACAGACCTTTTACATGAAATAAATTTTTAATTTCTTCCAGCAGTGGCTTCTGTTCATTATGTTGTACACAAGTCTCTTTTGTTGTTGCAAAGCACATCCAGCATGTAATTGTCATGATAACACCTGCCAGACCAACAACGATCATATATCCCTTTGCTGTATTATCTCCACCAAACAGCGAAACCAGCGCCAGACCAAAAGAAGTTGCAATGGTTGTGCAAATTCCCATTACCATTGTATAAGCATTGATCATTTTGCTTCTCTCTGATGGTTCATCTGTAACAGCATTGATAAGTGCACCACTTGGAATTTCAATGGCAGTTCTGAGCATTCCGTACAAAATATAAAAGACTGCTGTCCATATGATTTTTCCATGTGTTCCAATATTTGGACTTGCAAACAATAATACTACAACAACCGTCAAAATCGCCGGAATAAACAGAAAATACGGTCTGTATTTTCCCCAACGGCTCTTTGTTCTGTCGGCAATCGTTCCCATCATCGGATCATTAATTGCATCCCATACAGAAGCAACTACAGTAATCACACCAACAGCTCCTGCCGGTACTCCAAACGTATCTGTCAGGAAGATCATCAGATACGCCCCAACTAAAGAACCCATAATCTGATATCCACTTCCGGTTGCCAATGCATAAGACAAAATCGTTGACAACTTTAATTTTTCTCTTTTCATAACAAACCTCCTGCTTGTTTTCTTTTGATGATGAGATTATAATCTATAATGTCACAAATTTTATGACATTTATTTCAAAAGAAATGACAAAAAAACTCATTCACATATTCATTCTTATACGATTGGAATGACTCATTTAGAAAAATTCCGAAAGTAGCTGTTGCAAAAGGAGACAGTTATTATGATATCAGAGAACAATTTGCTTCCACTTAATGACACTGAGCATTTTTTAAAAAATTTTTTGAAAAAATTTCCGGTTTATCAGACCAAAATCATTAATCCCTTAGCAAATGAGCAGGATTATATATATCTGCTGCATTTGCTGGAAGCGGAATGGCACAAGCAGCTCCCGGATCAGACTTTTTTTCTCACCGGTTCATCCGGACATCTTTCTGAAGATTTTTTTATCCCGGAAAATCAAAATGTCTGTATTTTGAAAAATCTGAGATATATGCCACTGCTGATGCATTCCCATCAGTTTATTGAGATCAATTATGTTCTGAAAAGTAATCACAGCCTGCTGATTGATGCGGAGAAATCCACCCCACTTCAGGATGGGGATATTATTTTATGTCCTCCAAACCTTCAGCACACATTTCAGACACAAAATAAAAACAGCATCATTGTTGATTTCATTCTACGTGTCACAACATTTGATACTGTTTTCTTTCATTTACTGAATAACAATAATTATTTATCCACACTGTTTTCCAATGTGATTTACGGAGATTCTAACGGCTATATTATCTGGCACTGTCAGAATGACTCTGCATTAAAAGAATTGGTCTTAAAGGTCTATGAAGAATGGGAAAATAATCTAAAATACTGCGATAAAATGATTGAACTGCTTGTCATGGAATTTATTCTGATTCTTATGCGTTCCCATGAAGATGAAGCTGTTTTTTCCACTTCATATATCAATAATTCTGATGAAAATTTCCGTTCCCTGCTGAATTATATGCAAATGCATTACCAGACAGTTACGCTGTCAAAACTTGCTCTTGCTTTCAATTACAGTGAACGCCAGATTATCCGTATTTTCAAAAAAAATACCGGGAAAGGCTTTTCTGAACTTCTGACGGAAATCCGCATGAATAAAGCCATTCAATTGCTGAAAAACAAAGATATTCCAATTAATGGCATCGCATCCATGCTCGGATATTCCAGCACCTACTATTTTAACAAAGTATTTCTGGAAACATTTACATTCTCACCGGAATCTTTCCGGAAACGAATTTTTCAGACATAACTCTGCTCTACTTTGATCACACAGCGATAGTGCGGATTCCATTCTGTCACACGTTTTTGCAGATAGGATGTTATCTCACTGTCGCTGATTTTAAATCCAGCCGGTTTTACACAATCAAAAATCACGTTACTGGATTCTTTTCCCGGAACCAGACGTACTTCATGGATCGAAAGTCTCTCATCAAACTCTTTGGCCGCCTGACTGACAAAAGCTCGGATTTTTGCCACTTCCTCACTTTCCTCCACAATAGGGTCGTAGTGGATGGTCAGGATCATATGCTCCTGTTTCTGAAAATCACGCTCAATCTCATCCATAATTTCATGCGCCTCAATGACAGGTGTTTCCGCCGGAAATTCCACATGTACCGTGGCAAACAGATTTCCCGGACCATAATCGTGGATCATCAGATCATGCACACCGATGACTCCAGGATACGACTGGATTTTCTCTGTAATATGATTGACAAATTCTGCTGCCGGCACTTTTCCAAGCAGCGGACTTAAGGTTTCTTTGATCAGTCCAATACCGCTGTATAGAATAAATACTGCCACACCGATACCGGCGATACCATCAATAATATTCCATCCTGTCACTTTACATAAAATGGTTGCAATTACAACTGCTGACGTGGAAATCACATCATTTCTGCTGTCCGCCGCTGTTGCGATCAATGTATCAGATTCAATTTTCATACCGATTTTCTTGTTAAAAATACTCATCCATAATTTCACAGCAATGGAAATCAGCATTACAACTATCATCAGTGCATTACAATCTACCTCAGATGGATGAATGACTTTTAAAATACTTTCTTTTGCCAGAGACAGGCCAATGGCAACGATGATAACGCAGACTACCAGCCCTGCCAGGTACTCATACCGCGCATGACCAAAAGGATGCTCCTCATCTGCTTTTTTTGAACCTAATTTAAATCCAATCAGACTGACAATGTTGCTTGATGCATCACTTAAATTGTTTATCGCATCTGCTGCGATCGCGATAGAACCAAATATCGTTCCAATCAGATATTTTCCAACAAACAACAATACGTTGCACAAAATGCCAACGATTCCAGCCAGATTACCATAAGCCAACCGAACTTTTACATCCTTCGTATCTTTACTATTTTTTATAAATAGCTTTATCAATAGCTCTGTCATATTTCTCACTCTCTTTCTTTACAAACAAACTACTCACTTCCAGTTGAAATGATTCTGATCAGCGTAAGCTGACATATTTTTCAGTTATACCTGCCCTACCTTTTTTTTACATTTCTTACAAAAGATACGCAGTTCTAACTCCCTGTATACTAAGAAAAGCACCTCAGAATTTGCTCTGAGATGCCTTATATATTTTTTACGGAGACCGAATCCCTGTCATCCTATTCAAAAAGGTCATCCGCTTGGATGACCTCGTATAATGCGCCTTCAGGGATTCGAACCCTGGACAAATAGATTAAGAGTCTACTGCTCTACCAACTGAGCTAAAGGCGCATACGTCTTTAACGTAAGTGCTATTATAACGGATATAAAACTAAAATGCAAGTATTTTTGGAAAAAAGTTGTTATTTATGATACGATACGATTAATACCTCCAAGTAAAGGAGCATTTACTCTTATGGATAAGAAAAAGCGGACCCTCATCTCCTGCGCCATGCTTGCAGATGAGGTCAATCATATTTTACAACAAACGGACATTGATCTTCCCGTCATCTGGGTGGAACGCGGTCTGCACAGCACGCCGGAAAAACTGAACCGAATCTTGCAGCATTATATTGATGCCTTGCAAAATCAAGATGAAATTCTGTTGACTTTTGGGCTTTGCGGCAACGGAACCGCAGGACTTATCAGCAAACATACGCTGCTTCGTCTCCCGCGTTTTGACGACTGTATTAATCAGTTACTTTGCAAAAAGCCTCGAACCGAACGCAAACAGACCGAAACAGATGCGATCTACCTGACCCGCGGATGGACGCTGGATAAAGAAGCGATTTTACAACAGTACCAAATTTTATCCCGCCAGTATGAACCTGAAATGCGCAATATGATCCTACAAACGATGTATGATGGCTATCACACCTTATCCGTAATCAATACCGGATGCTTTGATTTAAAACCAGTGGAACAATATGCGGACCAGGCTGCTGCCTGCCTGAATTTTACCAGAAATACGGTTTCCGGAAACATTTCCACACTGGAACATCTGATCGTCGGAACCAATGATCCTAACATTTTAACGCTGAATCCCGGCGAAATGATACAGGCATCTTTATTTGAACTGTAATTTTTCATACAAAATAACAAAAAAATATCATTTTTTTATGAGAAACAATAGGCAAAGTAGCTTGCAATTTAAAGCAAAACGTATAAAATAGAAATGACGAGTATATTAAATTATTAATGGAGGTAAACGAAACCAATGTTCAAAACATTAATACAGAAATTAAAAGACAACCCTCGTACAATCGTCTTTACTGAGGGAACAGATGCACGTATTCTGGAAGCTTCTTCACGTCTGCTTGCAGGTACATTCTTAAAACCAATCTTAGTTGGTAATGAAGCTGAAGTTAGAGCTGCTGCTGAGGAAGCAGGCTACAATATCAACGGTGCAGAGATCATCGATCCTAAGAACTATGACCGCATGGATGAGATGGTTGCACAGATGGTTGAACTTCGTAAAGGTAAAATGACAGAGGAGCAGTGCCGCGAAGCATTATCTCATGGTAACTACTTCGGAACAATGCTTGTAAAAATGGGCGTTGCTGACTGCTTACTTGGTGGTGCTACATATTCTACAGCTGATACCGTTCGTCCGGCTCTTCAGCTTATCAAAACAAAACCAGGCAACAAGATCGTATCATCTTGCTTCATCCTCGTTCGTCCGGCTGCTACAGGCGACAACGAAGTACTGGCAATGGGTGACTGCGCAATCAACATCAAACCGTCTGAGGATGATCTGGTAGAGATCGCTCTTGAGACAGCTCAGTGTGCTAAAATCTTCGGTATCGATCCTAAGATTGCTTTCCTTAGCTACTCAACACTCGGATCCGGTAAAGGTGAGGACGTTGACAAAATGCGTAACGCTTGTGCAAAAGCAAAAGAAGCTGCTCCGGATCTTTCTATCGATGGTGAGCTTCAGTTCGACGCTGCTGTATCTCCGCGTGTTGCTGAGACAAAATGCCCGGATTCAAAAGTTGCCGGACATGCTAACACATTTATCTTCCCAGACATCAACGCTGGTAACATCGGTTACAAAATCGCTCAGCGTCTTGGTGGATTCGATGCTTACGGTCCGATCCTTCTTGGTCTGAATGCACCGATCAACGATCTGTCTAGAGGATGCAACGCTCTGGAAGTTTACTCCATGGCTATCATTACTGCAGCTTTAAGCTAAGTTTTGAAAACTTGTTTTTAAACGATAGGTTGTGATAAAGAAAAGAAGAAATTTACCTCCGCAGCTAATAATCGCTTGCTGAGGAAAATTTCTTCTTTTCTTTCATTTACGTTACATATCCCTATTTCATATCGATACTTATTTTTCTACAATACTTGTAACATTTTCCATTATTTACAACTGGAAAGTTTCTTTCTGGCACGCAGCGCCGTCGTGGCGTAAAATTTTATGATTGCCGTAACGTAAATAGCGTCAGTCAGGCAATCTTACCTCGGCAAGCGATTGTTAGCTGCAGAGGTAAGATTGCTGACTGGCGCTTTCACAACCTAAAATTTTCATCCACCAAGCAAGATCTTAAAAGCGCTTCCGGTCCCGTTGTGCCATTTCGTACATCATCTTCTCACGCTGCGCCTCGAAATATACGTGCAGAACGTCCCAGGAGGCGTTTGTAGCCGTCATAACCATTTTATAGTCTATCTTTACCTTATGGTTTCTTAAATCCATCAGAAGCCGATCTAGCTGCTTCTCCGTAAAGTCACACATTATGATCATGCTGCCCTTCGGATACTCACCGCCGAAATACCCACCATCATCTTTTCCCCTGGCAAGATCCCCCAATGCCATATGAAATTTCGTCTTCGGGACAGACACCGCCTGTATTTTCATTGGTGTCAGAATCTGACGGATCTCATTCTCATTTTCACACTGAAATAATAATACTTTCGCCATTTTTTAGCAGTCTGCCTTTCCTGTAATGATCCATGGTGCCGGCTGCTGCTCGAAAGAATTTTTGCTGTTCAATCTGGCTACGGAAATCTGGATAACCGCAGTATCTTTGATACCGTATTTTTCAAAAATGCCGGAAATAGATGCCGCTACGCCAAAATCTAATGTATAGATCACAATGCTGATCTGCGGATTTAATTTTGTCAGGTACTCAATCTCCTGCTCCATACTTGCGGATGCCACCATAAATACCAGTGACGGAACCGGACATCCTTTCATCGTCTCTTCATCCACATGATCGATCACCTGAATGTTGTGCAAGCCAAAATGGTCAATGTTCTCTTCCATGGTCGCACGGTCGTCTTTGTTGTATTCTACAGCGATCACAGTGCCCTCTGTAGCGATGATTGCAGCCTCTACCGCAATACTTTCTCCACTGATGACACAAATGTCGTCCTGACGCCCTACATGCATCTTATTTAAGATGACGGAACGGATCTCGCTTCCTACATAATGAATGGAACCACGTTTAAAATTATGGTTGTCCATACCAATCTTGTAGGTGTTACGCGCATGCTCATTTACGATCAGCATGCCTGCGGATGCGTTGATGCCACGGTTGATCATATTGCTCACTTTATCGTGTTTTATCTCGCCTGCAGGCTCTGAGCCCTCGTTATACCATACATCGCAGTCCCCCAGTCCTGCGTTCCACATCCGGTAAAAAATATCGTCAATTCCAGCTTCCGTAAACACCAATACTGCTTTGTGTGACTCAACTGTCGGAATCAGGTTTTTATTTTTTCGGGTGATATCAAGCATCTTTACTTTTTCCAGATCAATGGCTGTGTTTTTCGCAAAATACTGCAGCCAGGATAAAATGCTCTCGTTGGTAAAAATCTGCTGTTCCATAAAAAATACCTCCCAATACATTAATCAAAAATGCCTTCAGCATCTAATTATGTTAATTTTACCATTATCAAAAACACACGTCAATAAATCCATGCTTTTCGAATACATCCCAGAATGTTCTCCGTTACAGTTCACTCATCACATGTATTCAGGTAATGATCATGCTTGCATGAGGAATTAGCTGGATACATAGTGATGAAGGGAGCGCCTTTTTATGAGCAAAAGTAGTAGCGAAGCTACGGAGAAGCCCGAAAGGGCATTTTGCGAATGGCGCGTGTGAACTGTAACTGTTCTCCATGTATTTGGCGTGTAACATCTATAATAATGTAAATCATTTCACACCTAAGGTATCATTTCCGTAAAATACTACAGATTTGCCTTATTATAATTTGTTAAGAGATACTTTCTTTTTTCTTCATATTTCAGCCACAAAAAGAACACAATTTCCCGGTAATATAACAGTATCAAATAAATCAAGTGAAACGCATAACAAACATTTGAAATTTGATGAAAGCCTTAACCTGAGGTAAAAAGATCAAGTCGAACGAATATGAGACTTGGTTCAGTGATTTTAATTAATATGAGTTGATATACTTTTAGAATCACTGTCAGATATAAAAAGCTTCTGAGGGTAGTCAGTTAACCAGCATTGGCACATTCAGGGGCGACAAAAAACTATTTCCTTTATATAGATAAATTTTTCATAACTCACTCTCCCCCCAAAAAACCGGATTCGTAAGGAACCCGGTTTTTTATTTCGTATCTGAACATAATTGGTCAAGCGGATATTCGCAATCCGCTTCGCTACTTGCTCATAACCGAATAACTGC
>ENA-UOOA01002780-UOOA01002780.1-human-gut-metagenome-genome-assembly--contig:-P61old-NODE-2780-length-23552-cov-10.717070_pt1 | contig 23552 bp, 19 predicted proteins | sample MGYA00242467_ERZ724014 | MGnify/ENA metagenome assembly ERZ724014 | reverse complement strand
CGCGGAATCCGAGCGACGCGCCCAGGCCGAATTTTCTCGCCACCGACGGCGAAATCTTCCGCCGCTGAATATATTCGAGGTGCTTGTCCGCACGGGAATCGCCGCCGTAAAGATTGCTTAAATAGAAACGCGCCGTTTCCAGAAGTATTTTCAGCGCCACGTCCTTTTTCCGCTTGAATTCCTGCGCTTTTTTCTCGTCGAAATCGCTTGAAGCGGGCACTTCCATTTTCGCGCGGTCGGCAAGAATCCGCACCGCCGTCATAAAATCGGTCGATTCTATGTTCTGCACAAACTTCACCACGTCACCGGAAACGCCGCAGCCGAAGCAATGGTAAAACCCGTCCTCTTCTTTCACCGCAAACGAGGGCGTTTTCTCGTGATGGAAAGGGCAGCACGCCCAGTATTGCCCCGCCCGCTTCGTAAGCGGAATATACGAGCCGATCACTTCCACGATATTATTTTTAGCTTTCAATTCTTCCCAGAATTTCGGATCGAACCGCATAATTTTTTCCGCCTCCTTTCCGCCGAGCGCGATGTTTTTCCGTAAATTCTTCCGTATTTCCGGGTATTTTCGCCCGTTTTACAGATACGACTATAATTATAATACGTAATTATACGTCCGAAACCCTTTTTTTTACGAAAATTTTTTAAAAAATCCGTAAAAAACCCGTAATCCATGTAAAAATCCGCAAAAATAAAGCTCCCCGCCGGAGAGCTTTAAATTATACCGCCCGAATTTTTAATTTCCGCCCCATTTCAAAGCCTTCCCCTTTCCTGCATAAAATTGTCAGCCGCTACGCGGCTTCCCCTTGGGGGGAGGCTCCTTGCGAAGCAAGGTGGTGAGGGGCGCAACTTGTTTTCTATCCAAATCTTTTCAATCAAGTGGCGCAACTTGTTCGCCCTTCCCCTTGCTTTCCCCTTCGGGGAGAGTGGCGCGTAGCGCCGAGAGAGGATAAATTGAAATCAAAGCCCTTATTTCAAGCCTTCCCCGCTCGGGGGAAGGTGCTGAGCGTAAGCGAAGCGGATGAGGGGCAGTTTCAAATTCGATATAATTTTTTATAACAGAAAACAAGCTACACCCCTCATTCGTCGCCGTTCGGCGACACCAAGCCGCCAAAACTACCTTTAAGCGGTAGTTTGGCGAGAAAAGCCCCCCGGGGGGAAGGCTATATTATTGCCTCATTTCAAAGCCTTCCCCTTGCCTGCATAAAATTTTGCTCACAAAATTTTCTTCGGCAAAAATTGTCAGCCGCTACGCGGCTTCCCCTTGGGGAAAAAAAAGGTGCTGAGCGCAAGCGATGCGGATGAGGGGCGCAGCCCATTTTTGGTTTTCTGAATATTTCGGAAGAAATTTCTGAAAATCAAGGGGCGCTACTTGTTTACTTTCACCCTTCGATCTTGGCGTAAATTTCCTTCAGCGCGTCGCAGTCGTAGTCCTCAATCCGCCCCACATCCGCAAGTTCCGCGATTTTCGGGTCAATCGGCAGCTTCGCCACCGCGGGAATGCCGTATCCCGCCGCAATTTCGTCCGCCTTGCTGTGCCCGAACACTTCTATTTTTTTGCCGCATCCGGGGCAGGTAAGATAGCTCATGTTTTCCACAAGCCCCAACACGGGCACGTCCATCATTTCCGCCATTTTTACGGCTTTTTCCACCACCATTTTCACAAGGTCCTGCGGCGTTGTAACCACCACTACCCCCGCGATGGGAATGCTCTGAAACACCGTGAGCGGCACGTCGCCCGTTCCGGGGGGCATATCGATGAACAGCAAATCCACGTCCCGCCAGATCACGTCCGTCCAGAACTGCTGCACCGTGCCCGCAATCATCATACCGCGCCAGATCACCGGGTCGTTCTCGTTTTCCAGCAGCAGATTCATCGACATCATCTGTATGCCGGAGGGCGTAAGCACGGTGTTCAAGCCGTCCTCTTCCGCGCTCGCCCGCTCGGTAACGCCGAACATTTTCGGAATCGAAGGTCCCGTAATATCCGCGTCCATGATCCCTACGCTTTTTCCCGCTTTGTGCGCGTACGCCGCCAGCAGCGAAGTCGTCAAAGACTTCCCCACGCCGCCCTTGCCGCTCACCACGGCGATTACTTTTTTAATCGACGATTTCTTGTGCGGTTCTTTCAAAAAACTTTCTTTTTTCTGCTTGTCCGAACAGCTTTTGCCGCAAGACGAGCAATCGTGAGTGCATTCTTCCGCCATTTTATTCCGTCCTTTTTATCGGTTTTCGTAAACGCCGCGCGTTTGTTTCCTCTTCGCGGCGTCCGATAGTTATTATACCCCGTTTTCGCCGTAAAAGTCAAGTAAAAAGCGCAAAAAGCGTGAAAAACCGCGAAATTTCGCGAAAATACGGCAGCCGCCTGAGCCGCGGAAAGAAAAACCGCCGCGCGCCATACAAAAACGGTTGCGTTTTTTTTCAAAGTATGGTATACTTGTTATAATGCGCGTAGGCGGGGAAGCAGCGGCTCCCTGTACCGGCAATCCGCTATAGCCGGGCTGAAAGCCTTTCCCGACGGACGTTATGGAAGGTATGCGCGCCGTAAGGAACGTTGATATCAAGGTCTTATGCAACGTAAACCCGCGAACCGTGTCAGGTCGGGGACGAAGCAGCACTAAACGGTGCTTTGCGTGTGCCATAGGGAAGCTTTGAAGGAGTCGCCTGCGGCGTTACCTCTTCGGTAACTTCCGGCAAAAAAGGATCGCGCAGTTTTTTTTGGGGAGAACGTTTGAATTTTTCAAACGTTCTCCCCAAAAAAAGTTTTCCGGCTTCTCTGCCGCGCAGAGGCAGCCGGATTTTTTCATTTTTCTTCGCCCCGCGGCGTTTCGTCCGGGGCGTTTTTTACAGCGTTTTTTCCTCGGTAATTTCCGCCGAGAACGATTTTTCCGCGCTGTTGAACGCCACGCCCGCCACAAAACAAACCATTAAAACGTACAGCCACAGCAAAAACACAAACGCCGCGCTGATTGCGCCGTACAGTCTGCCCGTATTGCCGAATTTCAGATACACGGCAAACCCCGCCAAAGCCGCCGCCCACGCCGCCACGGTAAACAGCGTGCCTTTCACAATCTCCCGCGGCTTCGTTTTATACGGGCACACGTACGCGTTAAGCATTAAAACAAGAAAGAACGAAAGCGATAATAAAAGCACGTAATTCGCCGCAAACAGCACTTTTCCGGAAAACAGTCGCGAAAGAAAAAACGCCCCGCCCGCATACACGGCAAGCAACAACGCGGAAGCCGCCATTACGGCAAACGAAAACAACAGCGCGGAAATCCGCACCCGCCAGCCGCTTTTTTTACGCGCGTAGCCGTATATAATCTCCCCGCCCCGCCGCAAATGATAAAAAAAGCTTGTAGCGGAATACAAAGAAGTAAAAAGCAGCACCGCCGAAGCTCCCTTTCTGGCAAGCAACGCTTCGCCGCGGATATAATTCAGAATCCCCTCAACCGAGGCGAACACGGGCATTTCCAGCACGCGTTCCACCGGCAGATTCATTCTTCCGAACAGCAGCGTCAGCCACACCGAAAACGGCATGACGGACATCACGAAAAAATACACGAACGTGCCCGCCAGCGTGGAATACCTTTTGCGGGCGAGCAAGTCGTATTTGTTTCTTATAAATTTCACGGCGGCTTTCACACCGCCGTTTTTGTTTTTCGTCTGTTCCGCATTTTCCGCCGTTCCGGCGTCCGTCGGCTTCGCGGAGCGTTTTTCCGTATTTTTCATACGTTAATTATGCCCGCAACGAAGATAAAATATAACCGCCCGTCGGGAATCCTTGCCGAATTGCCGTCAGGCAAGCGCGGCAAGTAGAGTGGCGCGAAAACACTGCATTCTTGCTTTCCCCTTCGGGGAGAGTGGCGCGTAGCGCCGAGAGAGGATAAATTAAAATCAACGCCCCATTTCAAAGCCTTCCCCTTGTTTGCATAAAATTTTGCTCACAAAATTTTCTTCGGCAAAAATGCTCAGTCTCTTTCAGAGGCTTCCCCTTGCCTCATCGTGCTTGCGCACAATGAGGCAAAAATTGTCAGCCTTGTTCCAAGGCTTCCCCTTGCCGCATCGTGCTTGCGCACAATGAGGCAAAAATTGTCAGCCTTGTTCCAAGGCTTCCCCTCGGGGGGAGGCTCCTTGCGAAGCAAGGTGGTGAGGGGCAGTTTTAAATTCGATATAATTTTTTATAACAGAAAACAAGCTACCCCCCTCATTCGTCGCCGTTCGGCGACACCTTCCCCTTGCCTGCATAAAATTTTGCTCACAAAATTTTCTTCGGCAAAAATTGTCAGCCGCTATGCGGCTTCCCCTCGGGGGGAAGGCTATATTATTGCCTTATTTCATGCCTTCCCCTTGGGGGGAAGGTGCCGAGCGTAAGCGAAGCGGATGAGGGGCGGTTACATCAACAAAACGCATAACATTTCGTTTGAAAGCAACCGCTTTTCAAACTGTGAGGGGCTCAGAACAACACAGAAATACGCAGTTTATTTCGCGCCCGCTTCGATATAATGCGACGCGGAATGCGCCGCCACGCACCCCTCGCCCGCCGCTTTGGCAAGCTGATACGGTCTGCCCGAGCAATCGCCCGCGGCAAACACTCCGGGCAGATTCGTACGCATTTCCTTATCCGTAACCACGTGCGCGCCGTCCGTTTTCAACCCGCCGCACAGCACCTGCAAAGGCGCGCTTTCCTTCAGAATAAACACCCCGTCCGTCTGCACTTCGCGCGTGCGGAATGCCGCTTTTTTCACGCGCATGTCCCCTTCTATCCGCACAAGCCCGTCCGTAAACATTTCCGTCGTCGTTTTTTTAGGCTTGTACGCGCAGTTTTTATACAGCGGCACGAAATAGAGCTTACCCGCAAAATTTTCAAGCAGCGCCACGTCCTCTTCAAACGCCGCGGAACCCGCCACTGCCGTTACGGTTTTGCCTTTATACAGCGCCCCGTCGCACGTAGCGCAATAGCTCACGCCCCTGCCCGTAAACTCGCTTTCTCCGGGCACCGCCGCGGCAGCCGTCGCACCCGTAGCCAGAATCGCCGTTTTCGCTTCCAGCCACTCGTCCCGGCTCGTCTGCACCGTTACTTTGCCGCCGCCCGCATACACGCCCGCGGCTCTGCCCGTTTTTATTTCTATGCCCGATTCTTCCAGCTGTCGTTTTAACAGCGCCGCCAGCTCCTCGCCCGAGCCGCTCAAAAACGCCGGATAATTTTCAATCCGCTCCGCTTTACGTATCTTCGCGCTCTGCTCCGCCGCGCCCAGCAACACAAACGAACGCCCCTGCGCTTTCAGCGTAAGCGCCGCCGAAATTCCCGCCATGCCGCTCCCGATAATAATGCAATCCAACATACTTTATTCCTCCGGATTTCCGTAAAAAAGCGACGGATTTTTTCCGTCGCTTCCCGTTTTTGCAAAAACCGCGCCGGATACGCGCAACCCGACTTTTCCGCCGGATTCCGACGCCGTTATTCTGCGCCGTTTCCTTCTTTTTTATCCGCCGGGCTTATCTCCGCGTTTTTCGCGGAAACGTTCTCCGCAGATATTTCCGCCGCGGAATCGTTTTGTTCCGTTGCGTCAGAAGTTTCCTCTTTGCCGTTCTCTGTTTCCGCGGCTTCCGTCTTTTCCGCCTTGCCGTTTCCGGCTTCGGCAATTTCCGCCGCCCCCACCGCGTCAAGATAATGCGCCGCGTCTCCGCAGCTGGGGTCCGCAAACACGCGATCGTACGCAAGGAAATACCGGCGCCCCGTTACCGTGTAATAATTCACGTACTGCACGCAGATTAAAAGATAATACGAAGCGGGAATCGTCAAAAGCAGCATGCTTCCTATCGTGGAAATCGCGCCAAGCACGTTCACGAACAAAATCAGATACACGCTCACCACGTACACGGAAAAAATCTTGCCGAACTGCTGCGAAGAAATCCTTCCCCTGATTTTCATTGCCGAGCCTATTTTCTCCCCGCCCGTCGTCATCGCGGGCAGCCAGAATCCCGTCAAAGTCATTTTCAGCGATTCCGCCAGTACGATAAACGTAATCGTTAAAAACAGCGAAAGGAGCAGTTGCGACGATAACAGCCGCAACAGATAGAAGAACAGAAAATAGCAAAGCGCTATCATCGCCACGTTGTACAGGAACATCAGCGGCACATACACAAGCGCATACGTAAACGCCTTACCGAGATTTTTCACGAACGAACCCGAAAACGGCGTTTCTGTATAAGCGGACATTCTGTCGTTCAGCATTCCGCCCACCGTGTAATGGCACAGCGTATCGGCAACGCGCTTTAAAAGATAGAAGAACACAACGCCCATCATCGCCCATACCAGCGACGGCAACATATCTTTCAAAAACGCCAGAAGATTCTGTACCGCGCCGTTTTCGCCGGTAAATTCCTGCTGAAAATTGGCAAGATACTGCGTATCCCCGCTCGTTACCGCTTTAAAGAACGATTTTAAGTATTCCACGAATTCCAGCCACTGCGCAGATTCCAGAATGGTTACCAGTCTCGGCACCACCAGCGCCGCGGAAAGCGCGGCGAAAATAATCGTAACCGCCAGTTTATACAGGAGCATCTTATAAACGTTCCCGAAATTTTCCATCAGAAGCCTTAAACTGTTACGAAATCGCATAATTTTTTATTACACCTCTCGTTATTCTCATAAAAATTTTTACCGCCGCATGCGCGCCGCACTATAAAATGTTCCTCGTAAAACGCTGCGAATCCTCGGCGCCATACGCTTTCCGCTTTTTTTGCCGGAATATTTGCAAAAGAAAAATAATCAGCCGAAATAATAATTTTTCTCGTCCGCTCTCTCCAACTGCGCCCTGTCGAAATACACCACCTGCATGCGGGTAACGAACAACAGGATCTGCCCGGCGAACACCGCGGAGTTCAATACAAGTTTCAGCCATGCCCACGGAGCAAAAACGCAGACGAGACCGATTAAAATTTCGGCAATCGTCATCGAAACAAACTGTTCCCGCACAATCGTCCGCTTCGCGCCCGTCGCCAGCTGATACGAATAGGAAAGCGCTTCGAACGATCTGAACCCCGTAATCTGCAGACAGGGCAGCCATAAATAAAACAGCGAAACCACAAACAGCAGCGCTGTCTGCGTGCCGAACCACACGATTACGGAAAGAATATAAATCACCGTCTTGCTGCCGAAAAACGAAACGCACAAAAGAAGCGCGGAAGTAATCAGCGCCCACAGCTCGTACAGGCAGGCAAACAGCAACGTAATGCCCAGCGTGGAAAGCAGATTGTCGTTGAGTTTGGAAAACAGCCCCGTCCAGGTTTTCTTACCGATGCGCATGTGCTTTTCCATAAACGCCATCATCATCGCCACGCAAGTTACCGCCAGTATAACGCTTAAAACATCCGCAATCGTGGCGGAAACGGAATGGAAATTAAAAATCGACACCGCATGAAAAATATCGGAAAAGCTCGCATAGGGGCTGCCCGTAAAATAGTCGCGTAAAATAGCGCCCACCGTCGCCGTATCAAGGGAATAGGCAAGAAATACGGCAGGAAACAGCCCGAATAAAACAAGGTATCCGAAGTTTGCGAATACATATTTCAAAGATTTCGAAGTGTATTTCATAATAATATACCTACCCGATTATATATATTGTATCACATTCCGCCCCGAAAGTAAAGTGTTTTGAACGTTTTATTTGCTTTCCGCCTTTCGTTATGCCGCAGTCCTCGCTTTCCCCTTCGGGGAAAGTGGCGAGCGCATGCGAGCCGATAGAGGTTAAATTAAAATTATAACCTTATGTCAAGGCTTCCCCTCGGGGCAGGCTTCGCCTGTTTCGTAACGGACTGTTACAAACCGATGAAAATGTTATTCATTGCCTTTGATACAGGCTTCCCTTTGCCTGCATATAATTGTCAGCCGCTCCGTGGCTTCCCCCCGGGGGGAAAGCTCCTCGCAAAGCGAGGTGATGAGGGGCAGTCGATTAACCGTCAGCTTGTTTTCAACCCCGAAAAGCGACATTTTCCAAACCGCAGTCCTTGCTTTCCCCTTCGGGGAAAGTGGCGAGCGTATGCGAGCCGATAGAGGTCAGATTGAATTTTTCCCGATGCTCCCCTCCGTACGAAAAGAATCCGACGGCGCGCCGTCGGATTCAACTATTCTGTCCTGTATCTGTCTTATAAAAGTTTCAAAGCCTCTCAGCTTTTCAGGCTGACGTTCACATAATTTCCGTTTTCCGCCTCGGTATAGCTTAAAAGAATCTCTCCCGCCGAATGGTTCGTGTCGATTCCGTTTTGTTCAACGCTCGCCTTACACGAAAAAGTTACCGTGCGGTTTCCGGAATCTATCGTTACGTCGTCCTTCCCCGTATTTCTGTAAAAATCGGCAAATTCGTTAAACGTGCAGTACACTTTTTTCGATTCCGTCGCCCCGGAAACCAGACCGGAATTCCCCGCTTCGGCAAACTGCTGCGGAAAAAGAAAAACGTATTGTTTATCGTTTATACGGAAGCTTTCCGATAAATCGCATAACGTAAACCGTTTTGCGGATCCGTTCCCCGTCGCTGCGGGAAGCGTCTTGTCATAAATCAGGAAATAATAGTTACAACCGCCCTGTTCCTGCGTGATCAACATTCGTTTCACGCCGTCGAAATCGTACAATTCCGCACCATACCCGGCAGATTTCGTCTTTTCCGTCATCTGCTCCATGGTTAAATCGGTATCGAAATTCAGAACGCCCGTTTTCGTGTAATTTTCGCTTTCGAAAGGCAATACAAATTCGGCAGTCCCGTAAAAATCGTAAATTTTCCCTTCTTTTACGGAATCGTCCTTTTTGCAAGCGCCCGCCGCACCCGCAAAAACGCACGCGCACAAAATCCCCGCGCCTTTCAGAAACGCTTTTTCACTCCGCTTTGAAACTGTATCCGAGGCTTTTGCGTCATAACAATTTTTTTGTTTAAAAGCTCTCAATTTTTCGTTCCTCCTTGACAGAATTTTTAAGAAGAACTTCTATATCTTTATTATATAAGGGCTTTTTAGCCTTGTCAATATACAAAATAATGCAATTTGTACAAATTTTTACATTTACGGCAAAACCGTTCACATTTCACGAATTTCATAAGAAATTCTACTCCTCGCTTTCCCCTTTGAAAAAAGTGGCGAGCGTATGCGAGCCGATAGAGGTCAATTTAAAATTATAACCTTATGTCAAGGCTTCCCCTTGGGGGGCTTTTCTTGCCGAACTGCCGCTTACGGCAGCTTCGGCAGCCTGCTCCTCGCAAAGCGAGGTGATGAGGGGCAGTCGATTTACCGCCAACTTGTTTCTACCACAAAAAGCGACATTTTCCAAACCGCAGTCCTTGCTTTCCCCTTCGGGGAAAGTGGCGAGCGTATGCGAGCCGATAGAGGTCAGCATTGTTCGCTGCAAATCAAAGGCAATCCCGGCAAGTAGAGCGGCGCGCAGCGCCGATAGAGGTCAATTTAAAATTTTAGCCTGTTTTTTCCCCCTCCCGCAGCAAAAAAATACGACCGTTCCGGGAAAAAAGGAACGGTCGCAAATGCTTTGTGTAAAAATTCCGTAACGCCGCGTCAAAAGCGGAAAAACTCAATAATTCCAGCTCGTCTGCGTAAGCAAAGCGTTCAAAAGCGAAGAAAACTGCGTAAGGTGCGCAAGCGGGCGCCCCGGATAGTACGTTTCGATGAATTCAAGATAATCGTTCTCGGTATTCATCAGCATCCCCACAATCGAGCTTTCCCCGTACCCCGTGTAATCGGGAATCTCCCAGTTCGTCGCTTCCAGATACAGATACTTTACGCCCGCTTCCGCAAACGGCGCATGGTCGCTCCAGTTTCCCGTGGAAGGCGCCGCATAATCGGGGGTTTCGTCGTCGTAATTTTCGGGCGCAAGATTCCCCCACGTCCAGGGGTTAGATTTGAATTCGAGTCCTAAGCTCTTCGCCACCGCCGAAGCGTTGTCGTACGCTTCCGTCTGCGTAACCGTCTTGTTTGCGTTGTCCTGCACGCCGCCGTATAAATAGCAATAATCCCCGCACACAATCGAATCGATGTTAATCATATACAGCGTGTTCGCCTTTTCCGCGTCGGTCATGCTCTCCGCATACGCCGTCGAACCGTACAATCCGTATTCCTCCGCGGTAAAGAATACGAATTTAATCGTAAACTGCGTTTCCACGTCGAAGAATTTTTCCGCGGTTGTCAGCCCCAGCGCCACGCCCGAACCGTTGTCGCCCGTGCCCGTGCCGTCGTAGTGCATCCCTACGATAATCTGCTTGTCCGTTTTGCCTTCCTTCGTTACCACGATATTCTGCGAAGTTACGTTTACTTTTGCATATTCGCCCTCCGCGTTTTCCACATATCCGTAACCGTTCGTCTTTTTGGAATAATATTTTCCGTCGTTCAGATATTCCGCTTTGCTCGCCGCGGTATACTTCTTTTTCAGCTGATATGCGCTCATGTCTTTCGTCGCGTATGTGGGAACCGCCACGTCCTGATATTCGATATCTTCGCTCGTATATCCCGCGTTTTTCAGCGTGTAAGCAATCCAGTTCTGCGTATATTTGAAATGTTTTCCCTCAAAACAGTCGCGGTCGGAAAGTCCTTTATCGATGTATTTCAGCTTTTCGTAGCTCTCCGCGCCGAAGTTCCACACCGATTCGTCCGCCGGCGCCTCGTCTTTCTTCTTCATGTCGTCCAGATCTTTCTGTACTTCGCTCAGTTGCTGCTGCAATTTCGTAATCTCGTCCAGAAGCGCCGCGTCGTTTCCCGTAGTCGTTTCGTCGCAGGCAGCAAGTCCGAACGCGCTCCCCGCGGTCAGTACGGAAGCAAGCAATACAGTGGCAAGTTTTTTGGTTTTCATATTTTTTTTCTCCTTTGAATCTCCCGCGCCGATTCCGCCGCGGCTTTGTTTTGGTTTATGTGCATAATTATACACGGTTTTTCGCATAAGTCAAGCATTTTTATGTATATTTATAAGTTTTTTTGCAAATTTTTGCAATTTTTTCGAATATTTATGCAATAAATTCAAAAATTCGTGCATAATTGTATGCTATACAAAATAAACCTTTTTTTCGCCTTATATTTTGCTTTCGCGCTATCCTTCGCGGCATAAAACAATACAAATTAAAATAAAAGAGAGAAAAACGTCAAACGTTTCCCTCTCCTTTCTCCGCGGTTTTTAAAAAAGTTCAGTTCCCCTGCGCAAAATAATCGTACGTCGCCGAATAATACTCGCCGAGATACGTCGGCGCCGTCGTATCGTTTTTAAACGCGTCGAACCTTTCCGAAGCGTTCGTATATTTCGCATGGTAATAATTTTTCACCGCCTGTACGCGTTCCGTCGCCGAAAGCGAATAATCCGCATATTCCGCGCTCGTTCCGCCGCTCGTTTCGGGCTTCGCCGCGTATTGCAGGTAAAACAACAACCCCTGCCGCACCGCCGCCGTTTTTTCTTCGTATTCCGCCGTAAGCGCCGCGCAAAGTTTTTCGTACACGCACGAACGGAAGATTCCCGCCCGCACAAGCGCGTACTTCTTTTTCCGCTTTTCCTCCTCCAAAGCCGCCTTATATCCGTCTTTTTTCAGCTGCGCGGCGCGGACTTTATCCAGCTGTTCCGCGCTCAGCGCCGCATACTGCTTCGCCGTCAGCGTAATAATGTCTATCGTCAATTTTTTCCGCCTCCTTTTTCGTCGTTCCGCTCTCTCACTTCCGCCCGAACGCGTACACCTCCGCTTCCGCACCCGTCAGAGTCGTACCGCCGCTTAAAAACACCGTAAACGAAAAACTTTCCGCGCTCTCGTTCACTTCGATGCTTTTCCCCGTTTCCGAAAGCGCCGTTACATACGTTTTCGGAGTCGTTTCCTTTCCGCAATATACATTCACTTCCGCCGTCCCCGTACCGTACAACGTCAGCCGCTTCAGCGTTTTCACGCCCTTTTTTGAAAAGTCCTCGTTCAGCCGCTGCAGCGTATACGAAATATCGTCCGAAGCCCGTTTGCCGAACAGAAATTCCTTCTCTTCCCCGCCGCGGTTCACAAACAGCCTCTCTCCGTACGCGCACGCCGTTTTCAGCGCGCACTGTATCTCCGATAGCGCTCCCGTCTCCGTATTGTATAAAACGCTTTTCGTCAGCAACGCCGACTTTCCGAACTGACACAGAAATTTCCCCGCCGCGCCCGCGCAGTTCAGCATTTTCAGGTCGGAAAACGAAAATTCCGTCCGTTTTTTCGTAACGTTGATAAACGTCGTTCCGTCAAAGAAATAAATTCCCTCGTCCGTTACGAAGCAAATCCCGTTTCCGCACGCAAAAACCGAATTTTCATAAATCCTCCCGCCGCAGTAACACATCTTTTCCGCCGAAAAATCTCTCGCCGCGCCCCGTCCGTCCAGCCGGTACGCCTCTTTTTCGAAAAACACGTATACGTACTTTCCCAGCGCGCACATACCGCGCATGTCCGAATCCGCGGGCAAGACGATATACCCGCCCTCGTCCGCGCTGTCCGTCGTGTTTCCGGGGTCAAGCACGCCCGAATATTTCACCGTCTTTCCGTCCGCCGCAAAAAACAGCCTTTCCGCCGCCGCGCAGCCGTAATTTTTATAACAGCTATCCGCAAACGTTTTCACCGTTCCGCCCGCGCGCACCGCCGCCACCGTTCCGCCGAACAGCACCGCATATTCGTCCTTTTCCGCCGAAAGATACGGCACTATCGTCGGCAGACAGCTAAGCGCAATCCCCGTCAGCTCAGCATATTCTCCCGTGTTCGGCTCGTAACGGTATACGCTTAAATCGGAAGTTACGATAATCGCGTCCTCGTATTTCACCCCGTCCGAAACCTCCGCGGGGGTCGCCGCCCGCACAATCATTCCTTCCCCCGCGGGGAATACAACGTTTTCGCCCTTTAAAACAATGTTTTCAAGCGCATACGCGGGGTACGCCCCGCCGCCGGACAGTTCCGTGTTGCGCGTCTGAACCTGCAGCTTTCCCGCCTCGCCCGTCCGCGTAAATCCGTCGAAACGAAAGGTATGCGGTTTTCGCGAAATTTTATTTCCGCTTCCCGTTGCCATCACCGCCACCTCCGCGCGCGGAATTTCCCCCCGCCCGCCAGCCTGCGCACGCACAGCGCCGCCGCTTCGTACTCTTTCTTGTATACCGCGGCTTCTTCGAACAACTGCCGATCGAAATAATATCTCGAAACGACTCCGTTCACAAACAACTTCTCCGGCACGCCGCACCGAAAATCGCTTTCGCCGTCCAGCGTTTTTTTCGCGGGCAGATACGCGTACCGCAAAATGCCTTCGTCCGCGTCCGTTTTCAAAGCGCCCGCACCCGTCGCCACCTCCGCGCGCCTTCCGTTTTTATCCGTCAGCCGCAACGCCCGCACGAAATTTTCCGACAGCGCCGAAAGAACGATTTCTCCGTTTACCGCCGTAACTTTTTCGTCTTTTATCAGCGGCACCGCCAGAACCGCCAGTTCCGTTTCCGTATCGTTGAAAAACTCCAGAAGTTTTTTCGCTTCCGCTTCTCCCGCAGCCGCTTTCTCCGCGTCCGATTCGTTCTTCCCGTCGCAAAAATTCACCGCGTCCGTCAGTCGCAACGCCTCCGCCGCCGCCCGCACAACGTCTTTCACTTTCATTTTTTCCGCCTCCTGTTTCATTTTTATCGCCGCCCCGCGCTTCCGTTTTCCCGAAGAATTTTTTCCCGCGGCACCCCCGCTTTTTTTCAAAAAATCAACACCCCGTAAATTTTCGCCGCGCGCTTTTCCGCGCGCGGCTGTCCTTTGTTCTTCCCCGTCCGGAATCCGTTTACGCCTCGGTAATGCCGAACAGCGCGCCCTGACCGTTCGGGCGGGCACAGAGCAGTTCCGCATATTTCACCAGCGTGGCGCTGTACGCCGCCTTGCCGGCAATCTGCTTCAGAATGCTGCCGTTTTCGTTTTCCAGCCACTGCCAGTCGCACAGCTGATGCAAACAGAAATCGTCGGTATTCAAAAGATACATCGTCCCCGCCGGGCAGAATCTGTCGGCAACCACAGGCACGCCGTCAAGCATAATCGCCTTGAAACCGCCGTCGATTTCTCTGATTTCGGGCGTTACGCCTTTCCCTACAAGATAATTATACACCGCGCGTTTCACGCCGAACGAGCACACCGCAAAGTTTATCTTGCTGCCCGACTGCTGTTCGATGGTATCCGCCGCCTTCTGAAATTTCGTAATATCGAAGGTGCCCGCCGAAGTAAGCGAATACGGCTTCATCCACGAATAATTCGCCCTCGTTACGCCGTATAAAGTAGCGGAAGAACCGAACAACGCGCCAAGCCCCGTGATTTCCTTTTTCTGCGAGCTCTGCAACGTCATATAGCAGCCGCTCGTCAGCGTATCGCTGTCAATCGCGGCACCGGAAACCTGAATCTTTTTGTTCGCTCTGTCCACGTTCGTAATCTGTCTGCCGGAAATCCCCGCCAGTCTGGAACCGCCGGACGTGCAGAAATCCACAATCATGCCTTCGAAAACGTTCGTCGCGTCGTCCACGCTGATCACGCCCGCCGTCTCGTCTGCGGCAGAAACGCTCGCCCCGGTAATCTTGCCGGAACCGTCGCCGTAAAGCATGCGCCCGAAGTTAAATTCCGAACTCTTGATGAGCGCCTGCATTTCGTCGTTCAGGATATTCACAAACGCGCCCTCGTTGCCCGCGGAAGCGCGAATCGCCTTGTCGGAAATCTCAATCGTGCCGTACAGATTTTTCAAAGTGGAAACCAGCTGCACGCAGTTGTTTCCGCCGGTCGCGGGCAAAGCGCCCGTTTCGTCGCCGGCGGCAACGCCGCCCGCAACGCCGTATCTCACCAGCTTGCGCACGTCTTTGCCCCATACGTCCGCCGTCGTCTTTCTGATTCTGGCAAGCAGCGGATTCACCTTCGTGTTCAGCGCGTCGCTCACCGCGTCAAGATAGTAGTTTTTCAAAGCGTCGTTTGCAGTAGTAATCGTAACCATAATTTTAAATTCTCCTTAATTTTAACTTTTAATTTTTGTTTTTTGCATGCAGCTTCCTATTCGCAGCTGCTTGTTTTTCCCTTTCGGGCAGGCTTCGCCTGTTCCGTTGAGCCGTCATTACCCTTGCTTTCCCCTTTTTTCGCTTTTTCTCTTGGGGGGAGAAAAGCGCGAAAAAACCTACGGTAGCGGGAACCCTTGTCGAATTGCCGTTTTAAGCAATCTCGGCAAGTAAAGTGGCGCGAAGCCCCTTGCTTTCCCCTTCGGGCAGGCTTCGCCTGTTCCGTTGTGCCGGCATTACCCTTGCTTTCCCCTTCGGGAGTCCTTGCCGAATTGCCGTTTTAAGGCAATCTCGGCAAGTAGAGTGGCGCGTAGCGCCGAGAGAGGTCAGTTTAAATTCTTACCTTCGTCAAGCCTTCCCCTTGTCTCCATAAAATTTTGCTTACAAAATTTTCTTCAGCAAAAATGTGAAGCCTTTCCTTATGTCAAGGCTTCCCCTTGGGGGGAGGCTCCTTGCGAGGCAAGGTGGTGAGGGGCGTAGCCCATTTTTGATTGAATTTTTCCACCGGAAATTTTCAATCAAGGGGCTGCTACATCTCCGAAAAGCCATTCGCTCATCGCCGCCCCTTTCTTTCCCCTTTTTTCGCTTTTTCTCTGAGGAAGAAAAAGCGAAAAAGCTTACGGCAGCGAGAACCCTTGCCAAACTGCCGTTTTAAGGCAATCTCGGCAAGTAGAGTGGCGCAAAGCCCTTTGCTTTCCCCTTCGGGGAGAGTGGCGCGGGCGCACCGCCCGCGACGAGAGAGGTCTATTCTCTTAAATTTTTGCCTCTTTTCCGCCGCCCGCAGCGCATCCCGCAAGCCGTTTTGTCCGACTTTTATCCTCGCCTGAACGCCCTGAGCGCCATCGCCCCGGCTTCCTCCAGCGAGGTCGCCTTCGCGGGCGGCGTACCGAACGTTCCCGCTCCGCCCCTTGCAAGCGGCGCGGCGTTTTTCCGCAGCGAGTCAAGATATTCGCCGATAATTTTCAAACGCGTTTCCTCGTCAACCCCCTCGTCGGCGTCTTTCTTTTCCGGGCTTTCCGCGGTAAGAGCCGCTTCAACCGATTTCCGCGCGGGCACGGCAAGATTCGCTTCACTCTCTCCGTTCCCCGCGTCATCTCTCGCCTCGGCGCTCCCCGCATTTTTCATTCCGGAAACGTCGGATTTTTCCGTTTCCGGATCCGTCGTTCCCGCCGATGCGTCGGCTGCTGCTTCCCCATGTTCCGCAAATGCCTCTTCGCCCGCTCCAATCCCGTTTTCCGTCTGTTTTACCGACGTATCTTTGCCGTCCGCAACGTGCACACCGCCGACGGCATCGGAAAACGATTTGTTGTCCGATTGCTTCGAAGCTTTTCCGGAATATTCTTCCGCACGCATTTCCAACTCCTTCAGGCGCTGACAGCGACGGGTAAATTCCGCCTGAAGAGCGTTGTAAGCCTCCGCGAGGGCGCTCACGTCTTTAAACTTTGGGGGCAAAGCGGACCTGATTGCCTTTGCGGCAGCTGCGTCTGCGCCGTCCGCTCCCCCGCATGTCTTATGCACGTGTGCGTTCTCCTCATTACATGTTTTTTGCATATAAAAAACCTCCTTTCTCTTTATAAAATATTATTTCTTTCAAATCCTTCCCCTTGCCTGAAAAAAATTCAGTGAACTTCATTTTTTCGGCAGCATTCCAAGGCTTCCCCTTGGGGGGAAGCTGTCGCTGAAAGCGACTGATGAGGGGCGTAGCCAATTTTTGATTGAATTTTTCCACCGGAAATTTTCAATCAAGGGGCGTAGCCAATTTTCGATTTAAAATTTTAAACAACAGCGCCATTCCATTTTCAATCTTTCCCCTTGCTTTCCCCTTTTTTCGCTTTTTCTCTTGGGGGAGAAAAGCGCGAAAAAACCTACGGTAGCGGGAACCCTTGCCGAACTGCCGTTTTAAGGCAATCCCGGCAAGTAGAGTGGCGCGAAGCGCCGAGAGAGGTCTGCCGAAATTCCCGGCAATCCTCGTTTTATCAATCCTTTATTTGCGCCGCCGAACGCTTATGCTCCCCGATATGCTCCGCAAACAGCTTTCGTTTCTCCGCCGCAAGCGCGCGCCCTTCCTGCGAAAAATAATAGCGTAAGTGCTCCGCAATATGCGCCTCGTGGTCGTCCAGTTCGTCTACGCGCACGTTTTCTCCTTCCCGCATTTTTAAATTCTCCTCGCGCGCGCATTCCTCATACAATGCCGAAATATCCCTGCAGTTTTCGTAACTTCCCAGCCCGAACGCTTCCAGAATCCGATTCTTGTTGTTCTGCGGAATTTTCCCGTCCTCGCCCGTCAGAATTCCCGCCGAAAGCAAACTCAGAATCGTCTCTTTTCTTTCTTCCGCACTCAGATTCTGCTCCGTCCCGAACGTTACGTCGTCGCACGAAAGCTCTTCCGAACTGAAATAGTACGTCTGCGTTTTTCCTCCTTCGCCCGCCACGCACAGAAGCCGCGCGTTTCCCGCAAACTGCTTGTACAGCCGCACCACCTGCCGCGCGATTTCTTTCATCGCCGCGCACAGATTTTCTTTCGTCGCCGCCATTCTCGAATCGTCCTGCGATAATAAAAGCTGCAGTCCCGTCGCGCTCGTTACCCTTGTCGGCGTAGAACTCTGCGATAAATCCGATACCCCGCTCACCACCGAAAATTCCTTTTCCAGCCACTCTTCTTCTTTGGCGAAATCATCGGGAATCGCACCGAAATTCATCATTTCCGGCACGCGACTCCCCTGTCGGTACACCAGAATTTTACCGGGAGCCAACCCCTCTTCCGCCAACGCGTCCGTATCCACCGAGCCGTCCTCCACGGCAAGCACGCCCGCCGCGATACGGCTTAAAAATTCGTGTTTTCTGTTCCGCACCGCGTTATACGCCCGCTGCACGGGGATCAGCCTGTCCACAATCGAACTTCCGAAAAATCTTGACGGCTGTTTCAAGCAATCCTGCTTCACAAACGGCAGCACCCGTTCGCCGCGCAACCCGTTTTTATACGGCAGCTCCCCTTCGTACAACAGTTTCCCTCCCGCGACAATCTCCAGCTTTCCGTTCGGGTGCTCTTTCGTCGGCAACGTATACCGTTCCAGCAGGATCACTCTTCCGGGCGACGTTTTTCCGCCTGTTTTGCTTGCCTCGCGGGTAAATTGCGCCGCAGTACCGGAAATTCCCGCGCCGGAATACACGCCCGAAATTTCGCTTTCGGGGTCGGGCGCCACCGCCACGCCGAACGTATCCGCTATGTACTCCGTCAAAACCGCCTGCGCGTGTATCAGGCTGGAAATCGCCGAAAATTCGCAATCGAGTCTGTCGGGAAAAATCTCGTACGGCGGAGTTACCGAAATGCAGGCTTCCCCCTCGTATAAAGGCATGCCGTTTTCGTCCAGCCCCACTTTGCGCCCCGCCGTTTCGTCCCAGCACACCTTGTAAAACACACTGCCGCACACCTCGCTCCACATAATGCCGTCGGCAATCGCCTCGTTCGCCTTCGCCCGATCGAACGCATACGCAAGAATCCCCGTAGAAAGCTGTGCCGCGCGCATATCGGAATCTTCGTCGGAAAAAGGCGCGGCTTTCACTTCGGGAATCGATTTCACCAGCTTCGCCACGCGCGAATCCACCGTAGGAGCAATATGGTTAAACACGCGGTGCGTCTGCCAGAAATATTGCGCGTCCTCTTCTTCCAGCCCGCCTTCGGGGGTAACGTCGCAATACTGATTTCCCGCTACGAATTGCATATTCAACGACCATCCGTTTTCTATGTTTCTTCTCGCCTCGCGGCGCGCCCGGAAATCGAGCGTAATTTCATACGCCAGCCGCTCGCGCCGTTTTTCCTCTTCTCTTTCTTTCATTTGTCGAACCTGTTCGTTTTCCTGCATAAATAATCTCCTTATATATTTTAAAAATGACTGTTTTATAACGTACTTACTTCCTTGATTTCCCCATCGGTGCGCTACTGCCCCCTTGCTTTCCCCTTCGGGGAAAGTGGCGAGCATCCGCTGCCTTATCCTTGCTTTCCCCTTTTTCGCTTTTTCTCCTGAGAGAGAAAAGCGCGAAAAAACCTACGGTAGCGGGGAAAGTGTCTGCGTAAGCAGACGATAGAGGATAGGTTTTCATATTGCCGCTTCGCGGCTTCCCCTTGGGGGGAAGCTCCTTGCAAAGCAAGGTGATGAGGGGCAGCCGAACAACAATCAGGCATTTTCTCGTCAAAAAGCCGCTTTATACTCAACCCGCGTTCCCGGCTTCCCAGTCGGGGAAGCTGTCGGCTTCTGCCGACTGAAGAGGTCTTTGCATGTCTTCCCCTTGCCTGAAAAAAAATTCGGTAAACTTCATTTTTTTCGGCAAAAATGTGAAGCCTTGCCTTACGTCAAGCCTTCCCCTTGCCTCATCGTGCTTGCGCACAATAAGGCAAAAATTGTCAGCCGCTTTGCGGCTTCCCCTCGGGGGGAGGCTCCTTGCGAAGCAAGGTGGTGAGGGGCTGTTCCATTTTTCAGAGAGGCTGTTCCATTTTTCACCGACTCCTTGCATTTCCTTTTGTAAATCCTTGTCGAATTGCCGTCAGGCAATCCCGGCAAGCAGAGTGGCACAAAATCTCAGCCCCCTTGCTTTCCCCTTCGGGTTTAGCCTTGTCGAATTGCCGCTTGAAGGCAATCTCAGCCCTCTTGCTTTCCCCTTCGGGGAGAGTGGCGAACGATAGCGAGCCGAGAGAGGTCAAAATCCGCTTACGCCGTCTGTTCATTGCTCCGCGTTGCCGTTCAATAGTTTTAAAAGCCTCTGCTTTTCCTTTTCCAGCTCCTCGTCGCTCAGCGCGGAAATCCCCCCTCCGCCTCCTTGTTTTTCCAGAATCAGCTGCACCGCTTTCAAATCAGGCGGAATATCTTTTTTCGTCTTTTTCCGCTTCAGAAGTTTCAATTTTCCGTCCACTTCCGCATATTCTTCCGTAACCTCCGCCACCGAACAGCCCAGCGCCACCTTCATCAGCGCGTCGCCCACGCCCTCCGCCGAATTTTTCTTTTTCGCTGTTTTCTTAGCGCATTTCGCCTGCTCGTTTTTCGAACTATCTTCCATAAACACCTCCGATTTTTTTACATGTCTTTCCAGCCGCCTCACCTTTCCGTTTCTTATGTTTTTATCGGCTGCAATTCAAACGCCTGTTCTCCTGCCAAACGCCTCAGACTCTCTTTCTTCTTGTCCTCGCAATCTTCCGCCACAGCCGCTCCTTGTCCTTCTGCACTTCCGATTTCTCTTCCTGCGGCGGCAGCCGTTTCGGGTGCGACATCAGATAATACCTCATTTCGTCCAGCGCGTGGTCGTCCTCCTTTTTCGGAACGTCCCCCGCTCCCCAGAAATACTTTTTCAATTCCCTGATCAGCTGCACGCAATTCGAAAATATGTAAATATCCGGCAACCCGTTATCCCGCCGCAGATAACTCTTCACGCACGAAATTCCCGAAAACAAATCTTTGTTCACTTCGGGGTTCACCAGAATCCCCCGCTCGTAAAACAACTCGCATACGCTCTTCACCCCGGAAAGCGTCCGCTGCTTCGCCGCACTGTCTATCAGCGCGCACACCCGCCCCCGCGAATCGCGCTTCCAGTCCAGCTTTTCGCAGATTTCCCGTATCGCCTCCGCATGAAAATCGATGTCCTTCCCCGCCGCGAAATGCTCGTAAATCACATACACGTTATCGTCGAAATCAACCGCATACCAGTGCGCCGAAAGCGGATTGTTCAACCCCGGATCAATCGAAATATTATCCTGCCACTCTTTCGGCACTTCAAACGGCTCTATCACATGCACTCGCTCGTCGAATTCGGGGTAAACCAGCCCCGCCCCCGCCGCCGCAAACCTCCCGTACCTCCGTTGCTGCGCCGCGCTTTCGTCCATCGACGCGGTCAGCGCCGCAATCTCCCGCTTCGAAAGATACGGGTTGTCCGCCCACTCCATAAACTCATACCATACCTCGCCGTCCGAAAATTTATTCAGATAAATGCGCTCGTACACAAACGTCAGCCCTTTCAAAGGAGTCATCGTTCCGAAAATATCCCCGCGCCGGTCAAACACGCGCATGCGACATTCGTCGTATATCTCCTCCGGCGGTTCCTCGTCAAACCACACGTAATCCAGCGACGCCCCCTGAAACTTCTCTCGCCCCTGGTCGCAGCTTTTAAAACCGATCACCGAAACGCCGCCGAATACGTTCTTCACCCGGATAAAATCGATAATGCCGCTTTCGGGAGAATCCTTTCTCCCGCTTTGCATCACAATGTCGTCTATCCAGTCCCTCCTCAGATAGGCAAGAATCTTTTTCTGCGCCACGTCCCGCTGCACCTGCGCCGAAAGCGAAACCACCCACCCCGCGGTATCCGGCTTGTTTTTTCTGTACGGGTGAATCCCCCGCGCGATATACACGCACTCCGCCGCCCCGCACTCCGTTTTTCCGGAGCGGTTCCCGCCGAACACCCAGCGATTACGTTTCTTGCATTTATGAAATGCAATCTGCTTTAAATGTCTTTTTCTTCCCGAGTTGTACAGCGCCAGCTTATTGTCCTCCGCCCGTTTTTTCTGCTCCGCCTCAATCGCCCGCAGTCTTTCTACAATTTCTCTCATTTTTCGTATCGAACTCCCAAAATCTCCCCCGCTTTCTCCCTTTATAATGTCGGGTATGAAGAGAATTTTCGCACTGCTTCTGTTGCTTTCTTTTCTGTTCATCCCCTTCGGCACGGAACGGAAAAAAGCAACGGCGGAATCAACGTATTATGCTTATATTCCCGGCGCGAACGTCGCGTTTTATTCCGACGCAGAGGAGGCAACCCGCCTTCTCCTTTTCTACCTGCCCGAAACGTACTTTGTCTGCGTCATCGGCGAAACCAACAACTACTACCGCGTTTCCTACCTTGAAGATTCCGTCGGAACCCGTAAACTCACGGGCTTCGTCGATAAATCCGCCGTCATTCCCGTAGACTTCGTTCCCGAAACGCCCTACCTTGATAAAAAAATCGAAATCACCTACTATTCTCCGGGCTATTCCGATAAATCGGGCGATATTCTCTCCCGCATCACGATAACGTGCACCTACTACGGAGATTATTCCGAAAACAGAAAAACGTATTGTTACGTGCTCCGCGGCGACAGTCTCGGCTACGTAGAACGTCCCATGGGCTTCACGTATGTCAAAAATACGGAATACGCCGATAAAACGCAACAACCCGTCCCCGACGAACCCGCGGAGAATCCGCAGGAATCGGGCAAAGGTTTATCGCCCGCGCAAATCGTATTTTTAGTGCTCTTATGTCTGCTCATTCCCACCTTAGCCGCACTGGTGCTCCGCCCGCCGAAAAAGAAGAACTACCCCGGCGACGATTCTTTCTCCTGAAACGCTTCATCACCAACCCGCGTTCCCGGCTTCCCCTTCGGGGAAGCTGTCGGCTTCTGCCGACTGAAGAGGTCTTTCTTTTTCTTTGCATGCCTTCCCCTTTCCTTACGTCAAGCCTTCCCCTTGCCTGCATAAAATTGTCAGCCACTTTGTGCCTTCCCCTTGCCTGCATAAAATTTTGCTCACAAAATTTTTTTCGGCAAAAATTGTCAGCCACTTCGTGCCTTCCCCTTGGGGGGAAGCTCCTTGCAAAGCAAGGTGATGAGGGGCAGCCGAACAACAATCAGGCATTTTCTCGTCAAAAAGCCGCTTTATACTCAACCCGCGTTCCCGGCTTCCCAGTCGGGGAAGCTGTCGGCTTCTGCCGACTGAAGAGGTCTTTGCATGCCTTCCCGCCATAGTCGAATTTCCGAATTTTTCATCTGCAATCCAGCCGCGCCAGCACCTGTTCTTCCCGCGCGCTCTGCGCCCCGCGCCTTCCGGCGCGCAACGCTCTGTCCACCCGCCGTATCAGTTCTATCCCGCCGTATTCTTTATAAAAATTGTTTTCGTCCACACCGCGCCGCTGCAGTTTTTCCCCGATTTTTTTCAGAAGCCGTTCTTGCCTGCGGTAATAGCTTCGTCTGCTGCCGCACATTTTTTTAATCTCTTCGTCCGAACACGCGGAGATCGTTTTGTTTTTCCCGCCGAAATATCTCAGGTGCAATAAAAATTTTTCCGAACCGGAAAGCTTGTCCACCACGCCTCCCAACGTATCGGAAAGCGTTTCTATTCTCGATTTCAACTCCAGTTGTTCCAGCAGATATACTGCCAGATTTTCGCAGGAAACGCGATTGTCGTACGATAAGTAAGCTTTCCGTTTCACATGCTCTCCCACTTCTTCCGCCATCACTTTCAACGCGGGAAACGCATACAGCGCCGTTTTTACATATTCGCGCCCCATCCGCCCCGCAACAATGTCCTTATCGATAACTTCTTCCTTCATATATTCTCCTTCAAAATCAAATCTTCACGGGCTAAACTCTCCGCGCCCGCCGTCTTTCCTTATATTTCTTTGCCCGCAAATAATTGTTCGAAATTCTTGCTTTCCCCTTCGGGAAAAGTGTCTGCGTAAGCAGACGATAGAGGTCGATTCAAATTTCTTCCTCTTTCCA
>ENA-UOOA01002772-UOOA01002772.1-human-gut-metagenome-genome-assembly--contig:-P61old-NODE-2772-length-23636-cov-5.203172_pt1 | contig 23636 bp, 19 predicted proteins | sample MGYA00242467_ERZ724014 | MGnify/ENA metagenome assembly ERZ724014 | reverse complement strand
CACCACCAACATGATCAAGATCCACATGATCGGCAACTGCCTGGCTACCGGCGTGGGCATCGGCCCTGAGGGCTCTGCCCTGGCCAACGCCACCGGCAAGGCCTGTGTCTGCCACAACCTGGACGAGCTGCGGGCCAAGTTCAAGCCCGGCATGGTCCTGGTGGTGCCCTCCACCTCCAACGAGATGCTGAGCTACGTCCGTGACGCCGCCGCCATCGTGGTCGAGGAGCCGGGCCTGAACAGCCACGCTGCCATTGCCGGCAAGGCTCTGCTCAAACCTACCATCGTGGGTGCCGCCGGTGCTACCAGCCACATCCGTGATGGCCTGATGATCGCCGTGGACTGCGCGCACGGCAGCGTGCAGCGCCTGCAGGCCTGATTTTACCTGAAAGATTGGGAGGAAGTAGCAATGGAACGGATCGCAAGTTTTTGCGTGGACCATACCAAACTGGACCGCGGCATGTACCTGAGCCGCCAGGACGGCGACGTGCTGACCTGGGATATCCGGATGAAGAAACCCAATCAGGGAGACTACCTGACTACGGGTGCCGCCCACACGCTGGAGCACCTGTTTGCCACCTACGCGCGGAACAGCGCTTACAAGGACGGCGTCATCTACGTCGGCCCCATGGGCTGCCGGACGGGCTTCTATCTGGTCACCCGGGGCCTGACCCCCGCCGAGGCGCTGGCCCTGACGGCGGACTCGTTCCGCTTCATGGCTGCTTTTGAGGGTGCCGTCCCCGGTGCCAGTGAGGTGGAGTGCGGCAACTACCGCGATATGGACCTGCCCGAGGCCAAGGCGGAAGCAGCCGCCATGCTGCCCGTGTTGGAAGCTCTGACCGCTGACCAGCTGCACTACTGATCTCCCCCGGAACCTAACATAAGATGCGGAAAAGGCACGTTCTCCAAAAGAGAGCGTGCCTTTTTTGTAATATCTGTATAAATTATTCCGGTTTGGAATCTTCAGGAAGCCATCTCCACCCGGGTACAGCGCACCGCGCAGCGGGCACTGCCGCCGGTGGTACAGGTGAAGAGCGTCAGATCCCAGTCATCGCCGTCCGCCTTGCCCACCATCTCTTCGATCTGGGTAGGCTGCAGGGTCTCCACTTTGGAGACGGTGTAGTCCCACTCCCGGCCGTCCATATCCACAAACTGCACCGTGGTGCCTGCCGCCAGCCGCTTGACAGGACTGAAATGCCGGGCATAGTTGTGGCCGCAGATGACCAGATCGTCCGTGAAGACCGAGCCCGCATACCGCCCTGGGGCAATTTTGAGGCCCGGATAGCTCCACTCGCTCATCACGGGCAGGGCCAGCCCGATGGACGGGATGGAGAGATACCCGATGTAATCCCAGCCATCAATGGCGGTAACGGTCATCTCCCGGGCGGTGTCGTCCACCTGGGTGGGCACCAGAAGCTGCAAATGGTTCTCCTGCTCGTCCAGCGTCGTTTCCAGCTGATCCAGCACCTGTGCCGCCGCTTTCTGGGCGCGGCCATTGTCCCACTGGTTGTAGCCCAGCAGGCCCAGCGCCCCGGCCAGCAGCAGCGCTCCCAGCAGGATGAGGATGGTTCCAAGTCGTCTTTTCTGCATGGCTCAGTGTTTTTTGCGGAGCAGGATGCCCGCTGCAATGAGGCAGGTGCCTGCCGCCGTCAGCACCGGGATGGGCCAGTTCAGCTGGCCGGTCTGGGGCAGGGACGGGCGGCCATTCAGCACCCAGTCGTCCGGGTTGCCCGGATTGGGAGCCGCGTTCTTATCCGGGCGGCCGTTCAGCACCCAGTCATCGGGGTTGTCGGCACCCGGAGGGGTGTTCTTGCCCGGTTCCTCGGGGATATCCGGAGTCTCCGGTTTGTCCGGGTTTTCCGGCGTGGTCGGCTTCTCCGGCGTGGTCGGCTTCTCCGGCGTGGTCGGCTTCTCCGGCGTGGTCGGTTTTTCCGGCTCGGTGGGCTTCTCGGGTTCCGTGGGTTTGTCCGGTTCCTCCGGCTTGTCGGGTTCTTCCGGCACGTCCGGCGGGGTGGTGGGCGTCAGCGTGCCCACCTTGGGCAGGGCGTCCACATCGTAGAGGTACGTGTCCTCCTCCACCAGCGGCACCGACACCAGGAACGGGTTGATCTTCTCATACCCGGTGGAAGCGGTGCTCTGGACGACGAGATACAGGCCCAGCGGCAGCCGTGAGAAGACGGCCTTGCCATCGGTGTCCAGGGTGAGCGTCTCCCCTTTGCTGTCGGCCGGGCGCTTGTCGTCCAGGGTCCGGGCCAGGTCGCTCTCCGAGAGATCGCCGAGGGAAACGCCGCAATTTTCAAAACCATTTGTATAATCGTAGCTCAAATTTCCATTTTGGCGGCTGATGGAGGCCACCTGATACAGGGTCAGCTTGCCGCCCGAGACCGCACTCCCGCTCTCGGAATCCCGGAGGGTCACGGTGATGCTGCCTTTCCGGGTGAGCTCAATGCTGGCGGCCGTGGCGGCGGCAAAAGCCGGGGCCGCGCACGCTGCCGCCAGTGCGACAGCCAGCAACAGCGCCGCCAGCTGTTTACGAATTTGTTTCATGGGGGTCACCTCTCGTCGTTTTCTCATGTTTGCCTGCTTTCGGACGCTTCCGTGTGGTCACCAGCAGCCAGATCAGCAGCACTGCCAGCATGGGCAGGGCAATGACAGGCGCCGTGATGATGGGGGCGATCCGTGTCGCGTCCGCCGTGACACGGACATGTTTCTGGCTCTCCCGCGTGTTGACACGGTGGCCGCGCACCAGCAGGCGGTGGGTATTGATGCCGTAGGGCGTGCAGGTCATCAGGGTAACGTAGTCCTGCCCCTCTACGGGCTGTAATAAATCCGTCTCGGTGGGGAGGACAATGGAGATCCGGTCCACCTCATAGGTCAGCACCCGGTCCAGCACCGTGATGGTGAACGTGTCGCCCGCTTCCAGCTCGTCCAGATTGGTGAACAGCTTGGCGCTGGGCAGGCCGCGGTGGGCCGAGATGACCGCATGGGTGCCCGCCCCGCCCACGGGGAGGCTGCTGCCCTCCAGATGGCCTGCCGCCACCTGCAAAACACCATCGCTGGTGCCGTGGTAGACGGGCAGCTCCACGCCAATCCTGGGGATGGTGATATACCCCATAATGCCCGTGCCGGAGACGTCCAGCGTCTCGTCATAGCCGGAGACCTGCTCCGGCGTGAAGAACGAATTGGGCGTGGCCGCCAGCCGTTGGTTGTAGGCGTCCGCCGCCTCAAAATAGGCGGTATAGTCCGCGTCCGACATCTCGTTGACCGTCTCGTCATAGCTGGCCAGCGCGCGGGACTGGTGGCGCTGGTTGACGTAATCGCTGACGGTGGGATATAACATCACGGATAGACCCACGAGAAAGATCAGGATCAATATTATGGTACTGCGATTCTTTTTCATGGGCTACTCCCTAATGTTATCAGGATACTTTTTGCTTTGGGGTTTGGTTTAGCGCTTGTTCTCCATCCGCTTCTTGGTCACCAGCAGGACCACCGCCACAGCCATCAGGCCGCCGCCAACGACGTAGAAGACCGTGGTACCCATGCCGCCGGTGGAGGGCAGCACTGTACCGGACTGGTTGACAATCTCAGTAGTCAAAGAGCCATTTCCAACTGCGCCAGTCAGCTGAATCGTGCTATCCCCTGCTGCCGTGCCGGTTACCGCTGTCAGGGTCGGGTTGCTCGACTCAGTCTCATGTGTTGCGATAACAGTAAAATACTGGTCTTCCATCTTGTTGTAGCCATCAGGCGCATGAGTCTCGACCAATTTGTATTCACCGTCGTCAATGCCTTTCCATGCAGCGGTATACTTTTCATCTGCACTTGTAGCCTCAACTTCTCCCAAAGACTTCCAAGTAACTTCTGTGCCCTTAATTTTTTTGAAAAGCTCAAACTTTGCGTCTGCCAAAGGATTTTTGTTCTGGTCTACCTTATTTACCACAACTTCATAGGTAAATACGATATTCTTATCTTCCGGGGTCTCGCTTGTAGTAGGCGTTCCGTTCCCATCCTGATACGGGTTGTTGGAATATTTCAGTTTAACCGTATTGGGGTTGCCCGCACTACCAATGTTAGCGTTTTTATCCAATGTTGCCTTATATGTAACAACAACCTTGGTATCTGCATTGGCAGTAACACCTGTCAACTTTTTCAAGTCAGCGATTTTAACTGTCAGAACTTTCTTTGTAGCATCCCACGCAGTTGTAAACTGGCTTGTTACGTCAGCACCATCGACTTTGACATTAACACTGTTTTCAACATAAATTAAGTTCGTCATCGTATCAACAAACTCATAGTAGTACTGCTTATAATTTGCAATTTTCGCAGATACCGTACCAGTCAGCTTATACTCCAACTCATCGCCAATATCTGCGTCTGCGGAATCCTGCCATTCCGAAGTTTCACCCGTCGAGTCATTGGTATCCTTTACCTTTTTCTCAACTGTCGGCACATCTTCCTTTGTTGCTACGTTGATGTTCTCTCCATCAAGAGTACTCAGCATAATCAGAGAATAAGAACCGTCCGCAGTACCAACCTTTGTTTCAGCAATTAGATAATAGCCTTTATCAACATTATCAAACTTGTTGTTGCTCGTAGTCTTATCTGCAGTGATTTCTTCCTTTTTAATCTGCGCATACACAGCATCCGCAAACTGCCGAGTTTCTTCATCAGTTAAATCTGCAACATATGCAATGATGTCTTTATCAGTGGTCTTGCCCGTAACGCTTTTCAAAATGCTAGTATACTTAGAGTTCACCGTATAAGCGTAATTTGTTTTTGCGGATTCTCCCTCACCAGATGTACTAATCGTTACATCAAGCAACTTATATGCTGCATACTCTGACCCATTCTCGCCACCAGTAATGGTAATACTTGCCGCAAACGCCGGGACGGCCATGGCCAGCACCAGCGCAAATGCGGCCAGAAGTGCCAGCATCCGTTTTACTCTTTTCATATTTCTTTACTACCTTTCTTACGTCCCCTCTCTGAAGACGCCAGAGAGGGGATTTATTTTCCTACGTTCGGTTTGTTGCCGGGGTCAGAGCTGCAGGAGTCACTCTTCCCCCCTTTTCCGCTTGCGCCTGGAGTTATATCCGCACAGCACTGCGGCCAGCGCAATGGCTGCGCCGCCTGCTGTGTAAGGAACTGTGCCGCCGGGGGAGCCGGTGGAGGGGAGCTCGTAGGTGGGGGCCTCGGTGTTGGTGATGGTGACCGTTGCGCCGGGAGCCACACCTGTGGTCCCGCTACTGCCCTCCGGGTAAGTATACGAAACCGTGTAGCCGCTTACGCTGGCTTCCTCCACGACGTAATGGGCCGTGGGATCGAGGTTTGTAAAGGTGTACTCCCACTTTCCATCCTGTGGCAATGTGATGGTGGCACTCTCGACTTCCGTCTTTTGGCCATCCTCACCGATCTTGTAAAGCTGCAATGTGATCGACTCCGGTAAGTCTGCTGTCTTATAGTTGCCATCCGGGGCTTTCCACAGTTTTTTCACTTTCAGCGAGGTCGGCAGTTTCCGGTTCACGATCGTTGCCGTATCGCCATCCACATAGCCGCTTCCATTTTCCATCACGTCATTCTCGTTGAAGTTCCGGGTATATGTTACAGAATAACCTTTTTGGATATTGTTTTCTTCGACGCGGTAGGTATAACCTGCTTGGACCGGAATCGTCTTTGTCCAGCCCTCCGATGCAGACAACTGATAGTCGTCTTGTTTTGTCACGGCACCTGTGCTGTCAATTTGATAGACCGTGACGTTAATGCTGCTGATGCCATCCGGCGCTACCTTAAGGATAAGGCCCGCTTCATCTTTCCAGACTTTCTGGAGCACGATCTGCTGCTTGGCGTTCCGGATGGTCTGTTCATAGGTCTTGCCATAACCATAATAAGTGACCACATCATAGTTTACGGTCGTGTCTCCATCCTGTACAGACTTTGCACTCTTATCGCCTGATTTGCCAATTGCATCCGCAAAAATTGTCTGCTGTCTTCCCGGTGCAAGCGACGAATCCGGCGGATCTTCATTTGTCCGCCAAATGAAGTAGAGCGGTGTCGCATCGAGCGTATAACCAGCGGGTGCCTCAGTCTCCACCAGCTTCATCAACTTGTGCGCACCAAAATTACTTACTGTGCAGCTGTTGCTTGCACCAGGCGTGTAGGTGATCTCACCGTTTTGAGGTGTTATATCCTCTTTAAACAGTTTCCAATTGCCATCTTCATAGCGGTACAGTGTAAATTTTGCCCCCGGAAGTGTGGTCTGCTCCTTGCCTTTTTCTACCTTGCGTATCTTCAGCACACCATCTGCAGAAAGCTTGACCCAGCCGTTTACTTTGCTGTAGCTTACATCGCTGGAATCAGTCCACTTACCAACGATCGAAGCTGTATTCTCCAACTTCAGCGGGAAGTCGCCTTCCTTTACTTCCGATGTATCGATTTTGTACGTATAGGTAAATCTATAGTAGGTTGCATCATCCACTGTCAGGACGATCTCGTACTCCGTTTTTTCGCTACCGCTTGGTTTCGCACTTGTTTCCAGGCGGTAATCGCTTTCCGGCACCTCCGTTTCTGTACCGTTCGGTTCAATCTTTTTCACCGTTGCACTTTCCAGTGCCGCTGTAGCGTTTTTGACGGTTGTAAAACGGTCTGTCAGCTTGATCTTATCCTTAGACGGGTTCAGATTGTCACGGTTTTTATTGATGTCGATGGTATAAGTCACACGCTCCGTATTGAGGCCCGACGTGTTCTGTTCCTGCTTGCCAGATTTCTCAAGATACGTCTCATTCCGCGAAACGGTGACTGTCGCAGTATCTTCTTTTCCGCCCTCTATCCATTTTGCATTGTTGGCGTAGGGTTTATCCGTATTTTCATAGATGCTCCAGAAATCCGGGTCATCCACTTGCACACGGTACATAATGGCCACGCCATCAAAGGGCTTGTTGGCGTTTTCTGCTGCTTCCATCGCCGCTTTCAGGCCTGTCAGTTGAATGTTCAGCACCTGGCCATCTTCGCTGGTGCCGCTGGCTGTGATCGAGATATTCTTTGTGAGCTCTGTTAACTCATTACTACTAGGCCAGTTATTTCGTCCTTTAGTTTTCTGGGAATTCTGACGTAATGCGGCACAGTAGTTTGCATTCCCGTTATTATTTGAATCATCAAATTTCAAACCTTTTTCCAAGGTATCCCGAATGGTGATCGTATCCGCGCCATCTTCCGGGACGATCCAGAGCTGATACCAGATTTCTTTCCCGTACGGGATTGTATCAGAACGCCCCAGCAACTGATCTCCTTTATCAAAGACAGTTTTTTCAAATACTGTTTCCTTGCTCTTCTTATACGGATAATACGCTGTGTCCTTTTCCTTATTGGCAGTGACCTGATCCGAAGTGATTTGGTTTTTAATCGTCCAATCTTTTCCATTCTGCATTCCGGTAAGATCAACATAGGTATAGTATCGACTACTATCTCTTCCAAGGTTGATTTTCCAGACGTTTCCTACCGAAGCATCCCTCGCATCCACACAAACTTTAAACGAGCGGACATGGGTCGTATTATCACCATCCGGAATCTCCTTACCGTTTGCATCATAAAAAGTATAGGTAATTTTTACTTCTCTTGCAGCAGCATTCCCGTTTCCATACCAGTCGGCATCTGCATCCGTCAGATAAATTTCAATTTTTCCTTTCAGCTCCTGCAGCAGTTCATTCCGCAGTGCATAGTGCTCTGCGCCTACCGCAGGGTTTCCACTGCCATCCATTGGCTGCTGGAATGTATCCGTAAATTCAACAATTTTTGTATCAGCCGACGGTACGATGGTTGCCCACCAGCCTGCCTTTTTGATGCGGTTGGAATTTGTATCTTTCAGCGCCTGACTTCCATTCAACGGTGCTTTTATAATCATTCCTTGGATTCTGGTACCAGCGCTTCCGGTGCCGGATGTTTTCTCTTCGTTCTCGTTCCGATCTTTGTATGTTACATTATTTTTTACTGTTTCATCCGCAGGCGCACTTGTCTTGTAAACAAAGCGGTAATACTTTTGGGTAGACTCCTCCGGGAATGTATAAGTAAAGCCTTTCTTATCTTCATTCGGCTCAAACGAAACACGGTTATCACCGGTGTCTTCCTTGTTACCGCCATAGCGGTAAATTTTTCCGGTGATCTCAGCTGTTGTTCCCGTTTCTAAGGCATCTGTTACCGTGTAGCCCTTGAGGTCGTTTCCATCCTCCGGGTTCCGGACAATGATCGTCCAGACGATACGGTTTGTATTGGAGTCATACCTGCTTGTTTTGGTAATGGACGTCTTGAATTCCGTCTTCCAGGAATCCTCAGCCTTCGGGCCGGAATCATCATTCGGGCCGTTCTTTGCCTGTGCTGTCACGTCATTTTTTACCACACCAAGCAGTGTCTTATTATCGCATTTGTCCAAATCAATGTAATAATCATACGAGAGGACATACTTTTCCCCTGCTTGCAATGCCGGAAGATTATTTACTGTAAAGGTCGGCGTCTCATCGCTTTGATTATTCCCTTTTTCAAACACAGGCTGTCCTGCCGGAAGCGGCAAATCCGTTGCTGTGCCTTCGCTTACTTTTTGCAGCTTAAAAGAGTTTTTGTTATAATCGCCTTTGATTGCGGTGTGCGCAATGGTATCCTGGATCAAAAGCGTCTTGCCTGCTGTTCCCTTTTCTGTGGAAACCGTTACCTCAAAGTGGATATAAGGCTTGCCATCCTCCGTATACAATACATAGCCGTTCTGTTCACTGCTCTTTTTAACTTTGATATCCGATTTTCTTTTAAGGGTAATGGTTCCGGTCATGCCGGGATACTGGATTTTCTTTTCATTGCTGTTATCATCCAGGAAGAATTCTGCGTCAAATCCAAAATCCTCCACTTTGATATCAGCGAGTTTCATCGCTTTCTCATTGAATACAAAATCAACGACACCATCTTTAGAGACTGTGTATTTACCATGCACTTCTCCATTAAAGATAATGTCTTTTTCCACTCCTCCTCGGAGTTTCAATCCCGTTTTCCAGCGAACCGTATTCGTCCTTGCTTCTCTCAGTTTGTTTGTCGAAACGCGGAAAGAGCCGCTGACTGTGATCTTATCGCCATCTTCAAAAACCAGCTCGTTATCTGTTCCGCTGCTATCAGTATGTTTTACCTTGATGGTCAGGCCTTCCGTATTTGTTTTATTCAGCTCAAGGGGAGTTCCGGAAAGCTCCTGGCCAGCCGTCTGTGTATCCCTCTCCACCATATCATCCACATCATACCCATAGGCTGCATTGACAGAGACCACGCTGGTGACATCGGCCAGCGCGACGCTCACCTCGGCCACCTGGTCGATGGTGGTCTCGCCGTCGGACTCGTAGCCCGTGGCGACATCGCCGGAAATGACGGTGAGGGCGGTGGTCAAGCCGCTTTCGTCGTCTACAGCCACATCCGACACCACGCCGATGGTCTCATGGGCGTCGCTGTTTTTGTACATGACGATATCACCCGGCAGGATACCGCCAAAATCCTGCGGGTCATCGCCGTAATAGGCCGAGTTCATCCGGGCCAGAGCGCCGCGCAGTGCGCTGATGCTGGCGTACTGGGGGATGATATCCTGCGGCACGCCTGCATGGTACAGGCAGTAGGCCACAAAGGTGCAGTCCCAGTCGGCATACACCATGGGCTTATCCTTATAATACTGGTCGGCATACATGGTGTAGCCGTTGCCGTCTTCGTCCACGTCGGCCTTGCTCTCGGTATAGCCGAGCTGGCTCTTGGCTACCAGCACCATGTCCTCAGCCCAGTCCGCATCCGTGCGGGCAGGGGTCTTGGCGTCGTACTCGGCATCGATCTCCGCATTGGGGTTGATGAGGCACTCTGCCGTGTGGGTATGCTCTTCCTTGCCGCAGATCAGCACCTTGCCGTAGCATTCCTCGGTGTGGTGATGGACGGTATAGCCCGTGTCGATCTCGTCGTGCGTTTCGGGTTTGGTGGCTTCTTTTTCGGGTTCCGGGTCGGCTGCTGTCTCAGATTCCCCGGCAAAATCGCTCTCCTCCGCGCTGTTTTCATCCATGTCGTACAGAGCGGCGCCGTCATCCGTTTTCTCCGGCTCGCCCTCTTCCTGGCCGCAGACCAGAACCTCTTCGAGGGTATAGCAGTCGTCGGTGTGCTCATGCTCGGTGCAGAGCAGTTCGCCGGTCTCCTGGTCGTAGCAATAATCCTGATGGACGTGGTCGCTGTCGATGCCGCAGGTCAGCACCTCTTCTTCCTCGTAGCAATCCGAGGTGTGGTGGTGCAGCACCACTTCCGGCTCCGGCTCTTCCTGCGTGGCGGGCTCACTTTCCGGCTCGCTCCCGGCTTCGTCCCAGTCCGCAGCGCTGGAGTCACCGTCCCCTGCGTCATCAGCCGAATCCATCGTTTCTTCGACGATTTCGCCTTCTTCATAGCCGCAGATAGGCTCGGTGCCCTCGATGTAGCAATCGTCGGTATGCTTGTGTTCTTCCTTGCCGCAGTAATAGCGCGTGTCATCGGCGGCAAGCGCGATGCCATCCTGATGCAGCCGCCAGCTGACGCTCATGGCGGTCAGCATCGCCAGCACCAGAACCATTGCCACGGTGCGCCGGGCCAAATGACGCTGCCGCTGGACGTTCTGAATGGCTTCCTGGAAGCGATTCTTCATTTCCATAATGGATTCCTTTCCTCAGTGGATCAACGAAAAACCGGACAAGGGCCAGACGCGTAAAAAGACCTTGCCCACGATTTGACTTTTTTCGACACAGCCGATCACCGTACTCCGGCTGTCGATGGAGGTGACGCGGTGGTCGCCCATCACAAAATAGCGGCTCTCCGGCACCTGATAGGGGAACTCGATGTCGCACTCGCCCAGCGCCAGCTCATCCACATAGGGCTCGTCGAGCACCTCTCCATTGACGCTCACGACACCTTTGGTGTCGATGGAGATGACATCGCCCGGCCCGCCGATGATGCGCTTGAGCAGCAGCTTGTTCTGCCAGTAAAAGCCACACAAGTCGCCCGTCTTCCAATCGTCCGTTTTTACCAGCAGGATCACGTCCCGGTCCTGCAGGGTGGGGTTCATGCTGTCGCCGGACACCTGCAGCACCGGCAGCAGCAGCGTGGCCAGCAGCACCGCAATGGCCGCCACCACGATCAGGGTGCTCACCGTACCGCGCAGCACCCGCCAGAAACGCCGCCGCTCGGTCAGGCGCTTCCGTTCCGCATCCACCCGCCGCAAAGCCTCGGTGTCCTGCGGCGTTTCATCCTGCCGGAGCGTGTCGATGACGTCGATCAGCTCCGTGCGGCTCATCCGCCGCAATTTCCGCTCTGACATACTTCCTCCGCAAAGTCTTCCGCAAGGCTTTGTCTTTCATTCCATTCCCAATTTATCTCAATCGCCGCCCTCTGTAAAGCGCGGCGCAATCCACGAAAACATTTTCGTTCTTTTTCCACGAAAAAAAACTTTATAAAGATAAGTGGTATCATCAACAGTATAGCACCAATATTTCCTGTTTTCAATCAATTTTCCTAAGATTCTTTACCACGGCTCCTGCTTTTCATGATTTATTCCTTTTGCAAAACATCTTTTTGTATTTTTACAACAAAAGAGCACCCCAGGGCAGGAAACCCGGAGTGCTCTTTGATTACACGGTGTTGAATTGCGCGTTTTATTTACTTCTTGGTGCTTCCCATATCGGGGACGAAGCTATTGATCTTCTTGACGGTGTCCACGATGGTGACCACGTTGTTGATGATGGAGCTGCCGGCGGAGAAGACACGGGCAATGTAATTGAACAGGGTGCCGATATCCTTGAACATCTGCCAGCCGGTGGTTTCACCACCAACCAGATAGGTCATCTCCTCCGCATCAATGGCTGCGTAATTGGCGGGCATTTTGAGCTCATAGTTCGTCATAGTAATTTTCCTTTCTTCAGTAAACTCAATAGAAAAGCAAATTCATCAGGAACCCTGTGCGGCGACCACAGTAACCACGACAGCGACCACCGCTGTGACCACCAGCACCGTGCCGACGTTGTCTTTCAGCTTCCAGCTCTTCTCTGTGTCAGCGGCTGCCGGTGCTGTCGTCGTTGTCTTGGCTGCAGTGGCTGTGGCTGTGTTCTTTTTGGCTGTCGGCGTCCAGTGCGCGTAGATGGTGGTATCGTCCTTGAAGTTGTACCGCGTGGTGATCTTGGTGCCGCCCACCACATCGTCGTACCAGCCATCAAACTTATAGCCCTCCATGGCGGGGGTGGGCGTACTGGTCAGCCGGTAATTGGAGCCGTACTTGTAAGCATACAGCTGCATGACATCACATGTACCGCCCTGTGCTTCCAAGTAGACGTTGTAATAGCTTGCGTCCGCCGCAAACGCCATGGGCACCAGGTTGCAGCACAGTGCCAGCGTCAGTACGCAGAGCACGAGCTTTTTCCAAAGCTGCTTCATAGACCGCGTCCTCTCTTTCCAAGCGTATTTCCCCGGGCGCTTTCCGGTATTCCGGGAGCGGCACGTTCCACCCAGCCGCCGGGCGGTTTTCCAGCGCTCTCCCTTGGAACAATTATGAATCGGAACTGGTGCCTTGTCAAGCCCGGATCGCAAAATCGAGGTGGGAATTTTTATGGCATTTTCCGTCATTTTCCGCGTTCCCGGACAGATGTCGCGTTTCCGCGGCCATTCCCCGCCGGTTTCCCGTTTTTGCGCCCCTCTCTGCCGTGCAGGAAACAGCATGGAGGAAAAGCTCACAGCCGGTTCTTTTTCATCAAAAATATTTTACCAGAAATGCCCGTGTCCGCGCAAGTGTCCAAATGGACACAAATCACAGATTTGCGCCTGTTTTATTGGGTTCTGCACAAAGCCGCCCCCAAAAGTTCGTGTAGAACGCACAAAAAACACGGCATAAAAATCCACCGCAGCCGGGCAGGCCCTCGGCGTACTTGTTGGTCAGGATGCTGCCCATGGCCGCCATGACGGCAGGCGAGACGATCCCAAAAAGCGCGGCCCCGCATTGGGCCGGACGGTTTTTTTCTCTGATAACAAAATGCCAGCCTTTCTTCAACCGCAATTTCGACAAAAACGCTTGCTTTTTGAGCCCGCATTGCTTATTATATTCCTATAAAAATGCTGGGTGTTTTTTGTGCAGATCGTCTGCATGGGCACCGCCCGGAAGAACGGAGGAAGCCGCATGACCCTTGCGGAAGAGAAACAGGTTCAGCGCAAAGCGGGCATTGCGGCCCGCCGGGCACTGGCACCGGAAACCCGTGCCGCTGCCAATGCAACTCTCTGCGCCCGGCTGGCGGCGCTCCCCTGCTTCCGGCAGGCCCGGACCATCCTGCTTTACGCAGCCTTTGGCGGCGAGGCCGATCTGGCCACCCTGGCCGAGACGGCCCGGGGCCTGGGCAAAACGCTGGCCTATCCCGTCTGCGGGGAAAATTTCAGCCTGACCGCGGCTGTGCCCGGCGAGGATGGCTGGGAGGCAGGGGCCTACGGCATCCGCACCCCCATCCTGAGCCGGGCAGAGATCCTGCCGCCGGAGGCACTGGATCTGATTTTAGTGCCCTGCACCGCCTTTGACGCCGCCTGCGGCCGGGTGGGGATGGGCAAAGGCTACTACGACCGCTACCTGCCCCGCTGCACCCGTGCGGTGAAGCTGGGCATTGCGTTTGAAGCACAGCGCGTCCCCCACGCCGCTCTGGACGAACACGACCAGCGGCTGGACGCGTTTATCACCGAGGGAGGAATCTATCGTGGAACTGACAAAATCGAGCTGTGAGAGCTTTTTGGAGAGCCTTGCCAGCAAAGCCCCGGTCCCGGGCGGCGGCGGTGCAGCGGCCCTTGTGGGCGCGGCCGGCGTGGCCCTGGGCAATATGGTGGGCAGCCTGACCGTGGGCAAAAAGAAGTACGCGGCGGTGGAGGCGGATCTCCGAACCCTGAATGCCCGGGCCGCGGCCCTACGCAAACGGCTGGAAGCACTGGTGCAGGCCGACGCGGAGGCGTTTATGCCGCTGGCTGCCGCCTACGGCCTGCCCAAAGAGACGCCGGAACAGCAGGCCCATAAGGCCGCGGTGCTGGAGCAGGCGCTGGACGGGGCCTGTGCCGTGCCTCTGGAGACCATGGAAGCCTGCTGTGAGGGCATTGCGCTGGCGCAGGAGTACGCCGCCAAGGGCAGCGCGCTGGCCGTCTCCGACGCCGGGTGTGCGGCGCTGTTCTGCAAGGCTGCCTTACAGGCTTCGGGCCTGAATGTCTCCATCAATACCAAACTGATGGCAGACCGCGCCCACGCCGAGGCCCTGAACGCCAAGGCAGACGCACTGCTGGCACAGTACGTCCCGCTGGCCGATACGCTCTACGAAAAAATGGCAACACAATTGAGAGGGGAAGTTTAAATGGCAACGATCTTAAAAGGCGCGCCCGTGGTGGCGGCCATGAACGAGGCAAACGTCGCCCGCTGTGCGGCATTGGCCGTCAAAGACATCACCCCTACCCTGGCCGTGGTCCGGGTGGGCGAGCGGGAGGACGACCTCTCCTATGAGCGGGGCGTCATGACCCGCTGCGGCAAGGTGGGCGTAGCCGTCCGGCAGTTTTTGCTGCCCGCCGATGCCACTCAGGACGCCCTGCTGGAAGTCATTGAAAAAATCAACGCGGACAAGTCCATTCACGGCTGTCTGCTCTTCCGCCCGCTGCCCAGGCAGTTCGATGACCGCACCATCCGCGCGGCACTGGCCCCGGAAAAGGACATTGACGGCATCACGGACGGCTCGCTGGCCGGCGTGTTTACCAACACGGCGCTGGGCTACCCGCCCTGCACCGCCCAGGCCTGCCTGGAAATTCTGAAGTATTACGATATCCCCCTCTCCGGCAAGCGGGCCGTGGTGGTGGGCCGAAGCCTTGTGGTGGGCAAGCCTGCCGCCATGATGCTGGACCGCGAAAACGCTACGGTCACGATCTGCAACTCCCGCACCCAGAACCTGCCCGCCCTCTGCAAAGAGGCTGATGTGGTCGTGGTGGCCATGGGCAAGCGCGGCTTCATCGGAGCCGACTGCCTGCGGGAGGGCCAGACCGTTGTGGATGTGGGCATCCATGTGGGCGATGACGGCAAGCTCTGCGGGGACGTCCGCTTTGCCGAGGCCGAGCCCGTGGTGGAAGCCATCACCCCCGTGCCGGGCGGTGTGGGCACCGTGACCACCTCCGTGCTGGTGGGCCATGTGGTGGAAGCAGCGGAGAAGACGCTTTTATAAAAGTTTCATCTATTTTTAATTTTCAATCATAAAGCACAAAACGAAGCACAAAACGCAAAACGCGCCCGGGCGGTGAGGAACCGCCGGGCGCGTTTTGCGCTCTAGGGTTATGCCGGGAGGTAGAAAAGAAAATAGGAAAATAGGAAAAAGATAAGGTCAGATGTTACGCGGCGTTCTTTGCCGGGGCAAAGACCAGCGCTTTTTTCCGCTTGTTCTGCATCGAACGGACGATGCAGCTGAGCGTGAAGTTGATGATGAAGTAGATAACGCAGGCAGCACCGAACAGGACCATGACGTCGGAAACATTCACGGTGCCCAGACCGTTGTAGGTGCCCGCGGCACTCAGCAGCTGGCGGATGCGGGCCATCAGCTCGATGGTGGCCACGTTTGCCAGATAAGACGAATCCTTGATGGTGGTGATGACCTGGCTCAGCAGGGTGGGCACGATGTTGCGGTATGCCTGGGGCAGCACGATGTAGAGCAGCACCTCAGCGGTGTTGAAGCCCTGTGCGTAACCGGCCTCAAACTGGCCCTTGGCCACACCATTCAGGCCGCCGCGGACGATCTCCGCAATGACGGAGGAGTTGAACAGGATCAGAGCCAGCGCTGCCTTGAACAGGAGCTTCATCTCCACGCTGGTCAGGCCGAACATTTTCCGGGCAAAGAATGCCGGGCAGGGGCAGAAGACCACGCAAACGAAGATCCACAGCAGGTAGGGCGTGTTGCGGAACAGCTCGATGTAGGCGGCACTCAGCCAGCCCAGGACGCGGGCCGGGCCATGCTTGCAGTAGGTGCGGGCCAGTGCCAGCAGGCTGCCGACGATGAGGCCCAGAATAACGCCCAGCACCGAGATGATGCAGGTAAAGGCCACGCCGCGCAGCAGGTAGAGCATCACACCCTGCTGGGTGAGGATGGAAAGGCTTGCAGCAAGTGTTTTCATGTTAAGCAGCCTCCTTGAGTTCCACCTTGGCGGCGGTCTTGAGGGCGGTGTTCACGCGGCCCTTGCGTGCCTTGAGGGAAGCCTCCCAACGGGTCGCCAGCGTGGACAGCGGGAAGCAGACCACAAAGAAGATGAGGCCGCAGACGATGTAAGCGGGAGCGTAAGCGCCGCCGGTGGAAGCACCGGTGACAAAGCTGTAGGTCACACTGATGAGGTCCGCACCACCCACGATGTAGAGGCAGGAAGTGTTTTTAAAGAGGTTGACCACCTGGTTGACCATGGGAGGCAGCATCACGGGGATGCTCTGGGGCAGGATGATGTAACCCATCCGCTGCAGATAGTTGAAGCCCTGTGCCTGTGCGGCCTCAAACTGGCCCTTGGGCACTGACTCAATGGCCGCGCGGACCACCTCGCCCATGTAGGCACCGGTGTAAACGCCCAGTGCAATGATGCCGGTACGGATGACGCCGAGGCTCAGGCCCGCAAAGGCCAGCGCGTAGTATAAAAAGCAGAGCTGGAGCAGCAGCGGGGTGTTCTGGATGAACTCCACATACACGCGGGCCACAAACTTCAAGATCTTATTGCCGCTGGTGGCCATCAGGCCCAGCAGAGCGCCAATGGCAAAGGCCAGCGCCAGTGCGCAGACAGCGGTCTGTAAGGTATTGCCCAGACCCAGCAGAAAGCTCTCTTTATGGTTCCAAACCGTACTCCAAGCGTCCATCGAAAATAAACCAGACATGGCAAACGCTCCTTTCCCTTTCTATCCCTCAATTGCAAAAGTGGTCTTTTAGCTCAGGCCGTTCTCCTTGATCAGGCTCTCGACCGTACCATCGGCCAGCCAGCCCTGCACCAGCTCATCGCACAGGGTGGAGAAATCGCTGCCTTTCTTGGTGGCGACGCCGTACTCCTGCGGGCTGAACTCCGCATCCACGTAGCTGCGGCCATCGGTCTTGTAGATGGCCAGAATGGACTTATCCACGCAGAAGCCCTGGATCTCGTTTGCGCTCAACGCGGTGCTGATGGCGGGATAATCGTCGTACTGACGGAACGAGATGCCCTCTTTCCAGGTATCCGCGTTGAACGTGTCGGCGTCAAAATTTGCACCATCCAGCACGCCCGCGTCGATCATGGCCTTGACCAGAGCACGGGCAGAAGTAGAACCGGAGGACACGCCCACGACCTTGTCTTTCAGGTCTGCCAGATCCTTGATGCCGTTGGAGTCCTCGACCAGAACGGAAACATAATCGGTGTAGTAGGGAGTGGTGAAATCCCAGCTCTTCTTGCGCTCCTCGGTGATGGTGAACGTTGCCAGAACGGCGTCGATGTCGCCGGAGTCCAGCAGCTCGCCGCGGGTAGCAGCGGTGACGGTGGTGAACTCGACATCCACACCCAGATACTCGGCGATCATCTCAGCCAGGCTGTCCTCCAGGCCTTTGTACTCACCCGTCAGGGTGTCCTGGAAGCTGAAGCCCTGCACGGCGTTCTTGACGCCGACCTTGAGGACGCCGCGATCCACGATGGCCTGGGTATCCGGGCCAAAGCTGGCGGCTGCCGCGCTGGAAGCACCGGCGGTGCTGGCGGCAGTGGAAGCGGTGGAAGCAGCGGTGCTGCTGGAAGAGCCGCCGCAGGCGGCCAGCATGGAAAGGACAGCGGCCGAGCCAGCGGCCTTGACGAAGCTGCGACGAGAGATCTTTTTCATAATCATACACTCCTCTATGTTTTTTGCAGCCTGGGCGGCTTTCCCTGCCCGCCCCGAAACCGGCTGCGTTTTATCAACAACGGCGGCGCACCACAACTTGTGCACCCGGCCGTGTCAACCAAAATAAGATGTTACCGGACGATCTTGCTCAGGAACTGGCGGACACGCTCGCTCTTGGGGTTGGTGAAGAAGTGCTCCGGCGTGCCCTCTTCAAGGATCTGTCCGTCCGCCATAAAGACGACCCGGTCTGCCACCGAGCGGGCAAAGCCCATCTCGTGGGTGACGACCACCATCGTGATGTTTTTCTCGTGTGCCAGCCGGACCATGACGTCCAGCACTTCCTGAATGGTCTCGGGGTCCAGTGCACTGGTGGGCTCATCGAACAGGATGATCTTGGTCTGTGCACAGAGGGCCCGCGCAATGGCGATGCGCTGCTGCTGGCCGCCGGAGAGCTGGGGCGGATAAACATCCGCCTTATCCCGCAGGCCGACTACCTCAAGATAATGATATGCAAGCTCCTCCGCCTCGGCCTTTGTTTTGTGGTGGAGCTTCATGGGGGCCAGCGTCAGGTTCTTGAGCACGGTCATGTGCGGGTAGAGGTTGAACTGCTGGAACACCATGCTGATGTTCTCCCGCACGACACGGGTCTTGTTTTTGTTGGTAAGCTCCTCCCCGTTGATATAAACATGGCCGCTGGTCGGCTCCTCCAAAAAATTCATGCAGCGGACGGTGGTCGATTTGCCGCTGCCCGAGGGTCCGATGATGACCAGCTTCTCGCCCTCAGCCACTTCCAGGTTCACGTCTTTCAGAACGTGCAGGTCCCCGAAGTATTTATCCACATGTTCCAGTTTGATCATGAAGTATTCCGCCTTTCCCTATCCTCTTTTTGCCTGTGCACATGCACCACAGACCAGTGCGCCCGGGGGTCGTCTTTTAACATGAAAAGAAAAAAGGCGCAGAGTGAATAAGCTTCACTCAAGCGCCTTTGCTTTCGTTAATAGAAGTATACCTGTTTTTCGTCAAACTTTCAATAAGTAAAGTGCAACAATTTACCACGTGCTCTTTTATGCATTTTGGAAAGTTAGACAAACATCATACTTAAAATCATTCATTCAACGGGCCAGCAGCAGCAAAAGTGCCGATGCCACCGCCTGCAGGATCAGCCAGCGGGCCACCACCTGCTCATCGCTCCAGCCCATCCGCTTGCGCACATGGTCGTGCAGCGGGGTCAGCGTTTTTTTCAGGATGCTGATGTGCAAAAACCGCTTGAAGCTGATTTTGAGGATGCCCAGACTGCCGTCCACGATAAAGACCAGTGCCGCCAGCAGGAATGCGAACGGGTGATTGCTCTTGAGGGCCAGGACGGCCAGGAAGAAGCCCATGGCGCGGCTGCCGGCGTCCCCCATCAACAGGGTGGAGGGTTTGGCATTGGACCACAGGTAGGCCAGCAGGGCACCGATGAAGATGACGCCTGCCGTGGCATACTCGCCCAGCTCCTCCCAATAGGCCAGCAGGAACGTGCCGATGGACACCACTGCCAGGCTGGCCGAGAGGCCGTCCACACCGTCGGTACAGTTGACCACATTGATGCTGGCCCAGATGAGCACGACGATGAGCAGCAGGTAGACCGGGTACGGGATGCTGAACGCCCAGTTCAGCAGCTGCACGCCGGTGCCGTTGAAGTTGAGGTAGGTGACACCTGCCACCACCGCGATGACAAAATCAATGAGGCCCTTTTTGTATTCGTTCCAGGCCGTATCCGCCGCATCGTCAAAATAGCCCGAGAGCATGGAGGCGATGAGGAGAGCGGTATAGATCAGGTACTCCACCCGGAACGGGATGACAGCCAGCGTCACCAGCGCGATGCAGAGCACAAAGATGAGGCCGGAACCACGGGCCTTGCCCTTGGACAGCTCGCCGTTGACAGCGAACGCGCGGCCATGGTCATGGGGCAGCCGCTCCCGGAACATGGAGTCCATCAGGGCGGTCAATGCAAACGCCAGCAGAAAGCCCAGCGCGTCCACGGCACGGGTGCCGATGGTATCAGAAAGTATTTCGATCATAAGATTCAATTCCTCTTTCATAGTATTCTTCCCATGATGAGAGTGTATCACGCAGAACAGTAAAAATCAATTGTCCTGCCGCAAAATCGCCCTTGATTGACAATCCTCTTCCCTCTTATTATAATAGGTATCGGCTTTTCCATTTTGTATTTGCAGAGGAGACCTCATGACACTTTCACTTGATATTCTCGCGGCCCGGATGCGGCAGGGCGAGAGCATCCCGCTGGGCGACACGGCCCGCGTTGCCGTTGCCCTGAGCGTGCCCGCCATCCTGCAGCAGCTGGTGGTCACGGCTATGGAGTACATTGACGCGGCCATGGTGGGCCACATCGGGGCCGAGGCCACGGCGGCCATCGGCATCGTCAGCTCCAGCACCTGGCTGCTCCACGGCATTCTGGTGGGGCTGTTCACGTCTTTTGCCATCCAGATCGCGCAGTATCTCGGGGCCGACCGCCAGGATGATGCCCGGGGCGTGCTGCGGCAGTCCATGATCTTCAACATCCTCCTCGGCTGCGGCATGGCGGCGCTGGGCATCGGCATCTGCCGGTTCCTGCCCGGGTGGCTGGGTGCGGACCCGTCTTTGCAGGGCAATGCTTCGGCCTACTTTGGCATCTGGTCCGCAGCCCTGCCGTTCAGCATGGCCATGGGGATGTACTCCGCCATGCTGCGGGCCACGGGTGACGCCCTGACGCCCAGCCTCATCAGCGTGCTGGTCTGCGTGCTGGACATCTTCTTCAACTTTTTCCTCATCAATCCCACCCGGGAGATGGAGCTGTTTGGCCAGACCGTCACGATGTTCGGTTTTGGCTGGGGTGTGCCGGGCGCGGCGCTGGGCACGGCCCTTGCCACCATGATCGGCGGGCTGGCCGCACTGGCGGTTCTCCTGCTGCGGGAGAGCCCACTGGCCATCCGCTCCCCCGGCAGCTGGAAGATCACCCGCTCCTGCCTGATCAACCTGTGGCGGGTGGGTGTGCCGCTGGCGGCAGAGCGCGCCGCCCTCTCCTCGGCTCAGGTGCTTCTCGTCCGCATCGTGTCCCAGCTGGGCACTGTGGCCATTGCGGCCAACAGCCTGGCCGTAAGCGCCGAGGGCCTGTGCTACATGGCGGGCTACGGCATCCAGGATGCTTCCATTGCACTGGTAGGGCAGGCCGTGGGTGCCCACCGCCGGGACATGTCCAAGCGGTTTGCCTGGCTCTGCACCGGGATGGGCATGGGCATCATGGCTCTTTCCGGCGTCTTGATGTGGCTGTTTGCCCCGGCACTGATGAGCATCTTTACGGCCGACGCGGCTGTCATTGCCCTCGGGGCCCAAATGCTCCGCATTGAGGCTTTTGCCGAGCCCATGTTCGGGGCCTCCATCGTGGCCAGCGGTGCCATGCAGGGGGCTGGCGACAGCACCGCCTGCTTTGTACTCAACCTGTTCAGCATGTGGGGCGTCCGGCTGACGCTGGCATTCCTGCTGGCTCCCCGCTTCGGGCTGGCCGGTGTCTGGACGGCCATGTGCGTGGAGCTGTGCACCCGGGGTGTGCTGTTTCTGCTCCGCCTTGCCCGGGGCAAGTGGCTGGAGAGAGGCGCGCTGGCATAAGCGATATAAAAAATGCTCCTGTGCGGATGCACAGGAGCATTTTTCTTTCTGATCGAGTGGAATCAGCGGCGGCCATGCAGGATGGGCGACAGCGGCTTATAGATCAACATACAGAGCACAGCGTCCAGCAGGCCCTTGACCAGCGTGAACGGCAGGTTGAAGAGGATGAGGCACTTGATGAGGCTGTCTGCCGAGGGCAGGATCGCCTGATACATGCCCAGGATGGCTTCCAGCGGCATGTGGTAGAACTGCACATAGGCCGGGTAAACGACGAAGTAGTTGGAGGGCACGCTCAACACACCCATGGCCACGGCGCCTGCCACGGCACCGATGATGGCCGTCTTGCGGCTCTTGTGGTGCTTGTAAAGATAGCCGGCCACGGCAGAGAAGATGGCACCCAGGATAAAGTTGGAGAGCTCACCCACACAGGCCGTGGAGGTGCCCTTGATGACGATGTGGAGCAGGTTCTTCATAAAGCTGATGATCACACCATACACCGGGCCCAGGGCAAACGCGCCCAGCAGGGCGGGCAGGTCCGAGAAGTCCATCTTGATAAATGCCGGAATCAGCATCGGGATGGGAAACTCGATGAACATGAGGATGAATGCCACCGCGCTGAGCATGGCGGCAACGGTCAGGTTGTGGGTCGTGTCTTTTTTCATGGTTTTTCCTCCCGGGGCGGCTGGCCCCACTCAAAATAAACTGTGGAAAGCCCTTTTCGCACCGATGGGAACCGGGAAGACAAACCAAAAGCGCCCTGCTGCAAAAACACTGCAACAGGGCGCGTAGACAAGCAATTTGCCTGCCGTTTCTTGCATCCGGACTATACCGTCGGCCTCGGAGTCTCACCGAGTCAGCACCCCATAGGGGTGGTCGCGGGCTATACCGCCGGTGGGGAATTGCACCCCGCCCTGAAACGAACTTTCTGGCACACAGTATAGCGCGGCAGCCTGCTGTTGTCAACCCTTATCCGCAAAAGTTTGTTTTCTTTTTCACAAGTGTGACGTTCGCTTCTGGACTACTGCCCCTGCACTGCGGCAAAGAAAATTTGAACCCTCTGCCGGAGTATGCTATACTGAGATCAATGTGTTCGACACAATTCACCCGAAAGGAACAATTTCTGTATGATCTTCACCATCCAAAACCTGGGCTTTGCCATTGGCGGCTTTTTGCTGGAGGGCTGGCTGGCCTTTGCGGCCCGGTGCGTCTGCGCTCTGGTGCTGCTGGCACTGGGCGCTGTGGCCCGTGCCCTGCTCCGCAAAAAGATCTTCCCGAAGCTGCTGGCCCACAGCTGGCACTTTGAGGCCACCGGCATCCTGCTCCGCAGCTTTGAGCTGCCTGCCGAGTGGATGGTCTGGCTCACGGGCATTTACTTTGCCCTGGCCAGCCTGCCCTGGGCCATTGCCCCCGTGCCCAAATTCCTGCTCGTCGTCTACCAGATGGCCATGACCCTCTGCATCTGCAAAGGCCTGTACCACGCCTCGGATGTCGCCACCCTGCTGCTGAAATCCTGCGGCGAGGAGATCCGCTCCAATAAGACGCTGCTCTCCCTGCTGGACACCACCTATAAGGTGCTGGTGGTCATTCTGGGCGTGGCGACCATCGCGCAGGAGAGCGGCTTCCCCATCGGCAGCATCGTTGCCGGTGCCGGCCTCATCGGCCTGACCATCTCCCTGGCTGCCCAGGAGACGGCCAGCAACATCTTCAGCGGCATCGTCATCCTCATTGACAAGCCCTTTGCCGTGGGCGACTGGATCCTTGTGGGCGATGTGGAGGGCGAGGTCATCGACATCAACTTCCGCTCCATCAAGATCCGCTCCCTGGATAAGACCGTGAGCGTCATCACCAACAGCAAGGTGTGCAGCTCCATCATCGTCAACTGCGCCATGCGCTCCACCCGGCCTTATAAGTTCACGCTGGGCGTCACTTACAATACCTCCCGTGCCAAGCTTGAGCAGCTGATGGCCGACCTGACCGCCATGCTGGAAGCCAGCCCTTATGTGGAAAAGGGCTCTGCCCTTGTCCGGCTCACCAGCTTTGGCGATTCCAGCATCAATCTCCTCGTCTCCGCCTACCTGCTCACCAATCAGGCCGGAACGTACCTCCAGATGCA
>ENA-UOOA01002763-UOOA01002763.1-human-gut-metagenome-genome-assembly--contig:-P61old-NODE-2763-length-23686-cov-5.809826_pt1 | contig 23686 bp, 22 predicted proteins | sample MGYA00242467_ERZ724014 | MGnify/ENA metagenome assembly ERZ724014 | reverse complement strand
AATTTCACCCTGCTGGATGACGGTTATCCCTTCCGGAATAAAGCGGTCAATAACACTTCTCAACAACGGATAATGCGTACAAGCCAACACGAGAGTGTCAATCTGCGGATCAGCTTGTAGAATTGTATCTATATACTTCTGTACAAAGAAAGCCGCCCCCGGAGAATTCATCTCGTTATTCTCCACGATCGGAACCCACATGGGACAAGCCTGCTGCGTGACCAGAAATCCCCTCTCCGAATGAATTTTGGCAATCTCCAACAAATATGACTCCGACGCCACGGTTCCCGAAGTTGCCAAGATACCGATATGCCCATTCCCTGTAAAATCCGCCACAGCCTCTACGCTGGGACGAATAACTCCTAACACTCTTCGTTGAGAATCTATCCGGGGCAAATCGACTTGCTGTATTGTCCGTAGAGCTTTCGCCGAGGCCGTGTTACACGCCAGGATAACCAGCTTACACCCCATCCCGAACAACTTTAAAACCGCCTCTCGCGTGTACTTGTAAACAACATCAAAAGAACGAGTTCCATAAGGTGTACGAGCATTATCTCCCAAGTAAATATAATCATACTCAGGCATCTCTTTTACAATATCTTTCAATATCGTCAATCCCCCATATCCGGAATCAAACACCCCAATCGGACAAGACATATGTCTATTATATTAAGTTTATAGCTGCTAATATACCTTTTATTCCCAAAGAATGCAAAAAAAAAGCCGCCCAAAAGGGCGACTTTATTTCATTATATATATAAATTATTGAATACCTAATTTTTTCTTTACCAGCGGTAACACATCCTCACTATTATCAGCCGTATACAATAATGCACCTTGACCGAAATTAGGAGTTGCAGCAAAAATATAAGTGAAACCACCTTCTTTACCTACGGCTTGAACTGCATTTTGAATTTTAGTAATAATTGGTGCTAACAAATCTTCCTGTGTTTTAGCCATTTGTTCTTGAGCTAATTGTTGGAAGTTTTGAATTCTCTCTGCCAATCCTTGAATTTCTTGTTCTTTAGCTGTACGGCTTAATTCAGTCAGTGTTTTAGCATTAGCCTGATATTCTTGCATCAATTTCTGATAATTCTCATGCATTGCTGTCAATTCTTTTCTAATCTCTTGCTCCTTAGCTGCTAAATCATCCTGAGCCTTCTTGAATTCCGGCATACTTGTCATCACCTTTTGAACATCAAGATGACCTAACTTAATTGGTTTTGCAGTTTGAGCAGAAGTAGCAAAAGCAGTAAACATAAATGCTACTAAAGCAAATAATTTCAACGTATTCTTCATAATGTTTGTCTTTAAAATGATCTACAAAAGTAATAAAATAAAATTCCTTTTCCTAGCCTACATACATAATGTATGCAAAGAAGCCCAAAATAATTTATGATTTAATGGTTAAAATTCTTGTCCCAACACGAAGTGGAATTGTGAACCACCAGCACCACTACGTCCCGGCACATCATCAAATCCATACCCCCAGTCAATTCCAAGCAAACCAAACATCGGCAGGAAAACACGCAAACCAACCCCGGCAGAACGATACAGATTAAACGGTTCGAAATCCTTCAACTCGTACCAAGAGTTACCTGCTTCCAAGAAGCCTAAAGCATAAATCGTTGCTGATTGTGCCAAAGAAATCGGGTAACGCAACTCCATCGTGAACTTGGAATACAAGCTCGCATCTGAGGATTTCGGGGCAATAAAAGATGAACCGGCATTGGTCAACGATCCGTTTTCATAACCACGCAATCCCACGTACTCTCTACCATACAAGCTATATCCTGACATTCCGTCACCACCCATCTCGAATCCCTCGAACGGAGATTTTTTGTTCTTATCATAGTAACCCAAGTACCCGTACTGTGCCGAAGCATACAACACTAACGGACGTTTTTCACTACGAGTCAACGGCATGAAAATCTTTCCGCTGAATTTCCACTTATGATACTCGATCCATCTATACTTCACTTGATCCTTCTCTGCCTCGAAATGACGATTTGAGAACAAGGAATACGGCGGGGTCAATGTCAATGAGAATGTGAATTCACTACCCATTCTTGTAAATAGCGGGTTGTCAATAGAACTTCTCTTGATAACCGTTGCGATAGACAAGTTATTGGAATTACCATCACTGAAAATATAATAAGGCCAATTCTTCAACTGATAGCGTTGGAATGAAATCTCGTTATACATCGTAAACCAGTTATCCGGCCAATTAATGCGTCGTCCTAACCCCACGCTAAGACCATAAGTCAACATCAACTGACGAGAATCATACATCTGGGAAGTATTACTCATATAATAAGAGTTCCGGTAACTACTGGAATATCCCGTTTGACGAGAGAAATACAATGATACACTCAATGAATTCGGCTTTCTTCCACCTAACCAAGGTTCACGGAAAGACAAACTGAAAGAAGTATAGTATTTACCGTTCGTTTGAGCCTTCAAACTAAACGTCTGACCATCACCCTGCGGCAAAGGACGGTAAGAATCCCAATTAAATATATTACGAATAGAGAAATTCGTGAAAGTTAATCCCACAGAACCGATGATCATACCGGCTCCCCATCCTCCGGAAAGCTCGATTTTATCATTCGCTTTTTCTACTAAACTAAATACAACATCTGCTGTTCCTGCTTCTGCATTCACATTTGCCAAATCAGGCTGGATTTGCTCCGGATCAAAATGCCCCATATTTGCTAACTCCCGGGCACTTCGTATAATATCCTCACGACTGAATAATTCCCCGGGATAAACATACAACTCCCGACGAATCACATGCTCATGCGTACGGTTGTTTCCTTTGATGATTACTTTATTAATCGTCGCTTGGGGACCTTCAACCACCCGGACTTCCAAGTTAATGGAGTCTTCTCCTGATATGGTCTCTACCGGTACCAACCGGGAAAACAAATAACCATTGTTCTGATATAGATTAGAAACAGCATCATCATCTGACGTCATGCGCTCTCCAAGATATTTACTATTATAAACATCGCCTTTCTTGATATTCAACACATCACTCAAAACATCTGAAGAGTAAATGGTATTACCCACCCAAGTAATATTATTGAAATAGTATTTATTTCCTTCCTGTACGTCGATATAAATCTTTACTCGTTTCGGTGAAATCTGCACCACACTATCCGAAAGGATCACCGCATCCCGGAAACCTTTCTCGTTATATTTATCTACAAGAAGGAACTTATCTTCATCGTAATTTTTTTCTATATAATTAGCCGACTTGAAGAAATTACGCAGAGATTTCTCTTTCGTCTTCTTCATAGCTCCTTTCAGACGGCCATCTTTCATTAACTTGTTTCCGGTAATGATAATCTCGTCAATTTTGATCTTGTTATGTTTCTCCACGATAGCATCCAATATCACGAAATTACTATGTTCCGGATCATCACGTTGAATAATTCTGATATTTGTGTTATAATATCCTTTTTCTTTCAGATATTTTTCAATCTGCATCTTTAGATTCGACTTCATCAAGTCTGTCACTTGAGAACGCGGTAACAAATTCATCTTTTCCTTGATTTTATTCTCCTCCTCTTTTTTCAACCAAACATAATTAATCTTGGAAAGTTTATGACGTTCCTTTATATATAAAGCCAAATAAACTTTATCTCCTTCTATCTTATCTATAGCGATTGATACATCCGAAAAGATTCCATGTCCATACAATCTTTTGATTGCACGAGTAATTGTTTCTCCGGGAATCTGTACTGCCATTCCAATTGACAATCCAGCCATCTGTGCCAGATAATCCTCATCATAATTCTCCCCTCCCCCAACAGCTCGTACTCCAGCTAGTTCATAAGTTTTAGGTGAAGAATAAAAAATATCATATTGTTGTGTCGTATCTGCGACTTGGGCTTTTGCCCCATAAACACACAGTATAAAGATTAATAAAAGCGTTATTTTTCCTGTCATCTGAGTCACTTTTTTAGTTGCTCTCCGGTTAACCCGAATCGTCTTTCTCTTTTTTGAAAATTACGAATGGCCAAATATAAGTCTTCTTTTTCAAAATCGGGCCAAAATTTATCAAGAAAATATAGTTCAGTATACGCTAATTGCCATAAAAGGAAATTACTAAGTCTACATTCACCACTTGTTCGGATCAATAAATCGGGATCAGGAATTCCCGACGTCGTCAGGTAGGTGGAAAAATCTACGTCTGTAAATGCCTCAACATCTTCTATTTTGCCATCCCGCACATCTTGAGCTATTCGCTTGGCCGCAGTCAAAATCTCCCATCTTGCTCCATAACTTAATGCCAACACTAGAGTTAACCCGGTATTAGATGCCGTTCTCGTTATTAATCCCTGTAATTTGTTATATACCTCTTCCGGCAAATCCGACAAATTCCCGATAGCCTTCACCCGGACTTGTTTTCTCATCAAATTATCAGTTTCAGCCAAAATAGCGTCCACCATCAACCCCATCAACACGTCTATCTCTTTCTTCGGACGATTCCAATTCTCTATCGAAAAAGCATATAACGTCAAATATTTCACCCCGATCTCCCCGGCAGCCTCCATTGCTGTTCTTACCGCATCTACTCCTTTTTTATGACCTTCCCATCTCTCCAAACCGAGACTTTTGGCCCACCTTCCGTTTCCATCCATAATAATTGCCACGTGTTCCGGTATATTCTCTTTATCCATAATTAATTGAAAATTAAAAATTGAAAATTACTTTTCACTCTCCAATAAAATTAACCACATTATTTAAAATCGTTTCAACTTTTAGTTTTTAACTTTTATCTTTCTTGTTTCTCTTGTCCTCTCCCCAATTCAATTTATTACGTAACGTTTCGTAATAACTATGATCAGGCATTTTCACAACATTCATTTTAAAATCGCCCGAAGATATAAATAATTCATGATTATCCGACATTCTTTGCATACGAGAATCAGCACTCAACATGAAGTCTCCTGAACGACTCTCCACTTTTAGACGGATTTGCACGTTACCGGGCAAAATCAACGGACGCATATTCAAATTATGTGGACTTACCGGAGTTATGATCAAGTTATCGCACCCAAAAGCCACGATCGGCCCTCCGCAACTTAACGAGTAGGCTGTAGACCCAGTAGGCGTGGCCACGATCACACCATCAGCCCAGTATGTCGTGAGATATTCTTCCCCGATATAAGCATGAACCTTCAACAATGAGGAACGTTCTGTCTTTAATATACTTATCTCATTCAATGCATAATTAAATTCAGCAAAGGGGTTATCTTCCATCTCGAATTTCACCAACGCACGCTGTTCCACGTCAAACTCTCCGGCACACAACCAATGAATAGCCTGCGGAATCTCCTCTTGAGCTATATTAGCCAAAAAACCCAACCGCCCACTATTGATGCCCAACACGGGAATACCATAATTTTTTACTCGCATTGCGGAATCAAGAAATGTACCGTCCCCTCCCACGCTGAACAAAACATCCGTATCCTGATCAACATCATCCTCATAAAACGCTTGAAAAACATCAGAAATGCCACATTTTTCCTTCAAAAAATCATAGAAAGGTTTATAACAAGTCAAACAAACCTCTCGCTCATTCAGATCACGCAACATTTGTTTGAAATAAGGATAAAACTCTTCATGAATCACCCGTCCGTAAATCGCAACTTTACTTATTTTTGAACACATCTATCTATTTTAGATTCAATTGATTTAAAACTTCTTACATTTCCATAAACTTCAACAACTGCCCGTAACGATCTCTCATCTCTTCATTCATCTCTTCACCGGAAACAAAAGTATTTTTGATCACATAACGATAACGAATAAAAGTATCCAGAATCGGTTCGATCCGGGCCGTATTCACTTTAAGGGTAATCTCCACTTTATTAGAATCCGGCATACACGTAACATAGCAACTCAACACCTTCGCCTCGTTATATTCCACGATTTGGGCAACCTCGGCCAAAGAATAATCAATTTTATTTACTTCCAACACGATAATCCCGCCAGGATCGTCTATACACAAAAGTTTATCAATATTATGCAAGATGTCTGTTAACAAAATAGCTCCCTGATATACCTCTTTCCGGTTCAAAACCGGTACCACCGACAAAAGCCGTGAAGAGGCAACCCCAATAACGTCATACATATGTACATCCTCGTAAACAAAAGTCATCTCCCTGGGTATATCCAACTTACCGATCGGATCATGAATACTCCCGTGCGCATACATAATTTCATCAGACAACAACCCCACGTACGTTTCTCCATCCAAGACAGGCAAATGAGACACCCGGAACAAGTCCATCCACCCCAATGCCTGGGCACAAGTATCATCCTTCTTCAATACCGGTACAACATTCGATAGTAAACTTGATGCGATCATATCTATTTCATTTCTCGCCCTAAAGATACATTATTTTCCCCAGTAAATTCCACCCTTAAAATAATTTTCAATTTTCAATATCACCGTTTTCAATTATTTCTATATTTGCCACGTAAATTTAAAAACAGTGAACATCATGTTACCAAAATTTCTTATTGCAGACAATTCCCAAGAAGCACCAGATCTAGTATATGTTGTGCACACGGAAAAGCCTCAATGTATTATTCAATGTGACATGGATGGCTTTTACAGCAACCAGAAAATTTACTGGATTGACGAAGAGCCTCTCTGCACAGACGACATTGAATCTCTCATGGAAGAAGCGGAAGAATTTTTCGAAACCGAATTAGAGAATCAAGAAGAATTATATGATGAAGAAGAAGACAATTAATTGTCTTCTTCTTCGTATAAATTACAAGCTAACAAATTACAAGTTTACGACAAACGCCCATAACCTTCAGAGTCAGAGACTCTCCCGGTAGTCTATAACGTAAAAGACAAATTTTGCTTTCTGCACAATAATTCGTAACTTGCAAAACTATTTACGTACTTACAAACCTGAAATTATGTACACGAAAAGTGATCTCAAACAATTTAAACGCAGGGGAATAAAACCCGAGCAAATTGAAAACCAGCTTGAAAATTTCAAGCAGGGATTTAACTTTGTACAGATTCGGGATGCGGCAACAATAAACAACGGAATCCACGGTTTGAATGACGAACAAGCTGATGAATTCATCCGCATCTTCGAGGAAAGAATGAATTCGTTGAAAATCGTGAAAATGGTTCCGGCCTCCGGTTCTGCATCACGTATGTTCAAAACGCTGAACACATTTTTCAACACATACACCGGTAGTGATGAGGACTATTTAAAATTTCGGCAAGACAAAGAACCCGGAAGCATATTCTCATTCTTCGAGAAATTAAAAGAATTTCCATTCTATCCACACCTAAAAGAGGCCCTTTACAAAGATCGCCTTGATTTAGACAAATTACTCTGGAAGAACCAGCTCATGGAAATTTTGGAATACATTCTTACCCCCAAGGGCCTCAATTACAATGCCACCCCCAAGGGATTAATTGATTTCCATATTTACAGGGATCACATCCGCACTGCTGTTGAAGAGCATTTGGTAGAAGCGGCACTTTACGCCAACGACGGTAAAGAAGCTCATATACATTTCACGGTATCAGAAGAACATATAGGCAAATTCAAGGCCCTCATGAAATCTGTTCTCAAAAATTACCAGAAAGAATTCAAATTGAAATACGATATCACGTATTCTGTTCAATCGCCAGCAACAGACACAGTGAGTCTTGACACAGAAGGCAACCTCGTGAGAGACAACGAGGGCAATATCGTATTCCGTCCCGGTGGTCATGGAGCGTTGATTCACAACCTCAATGACTTGAAAGAAGACTTGATCTTTATCAAGAACATTGACAACGTGGCCCCCGATCGTGGTAAAGCCGACACGGTTAAATTCAAGAAAATTCTTGCAGGAGTTTTACTGAAAACACAGGACCAAATTTTCAATTACATGAAAGTTTTGAGCAAGAAAAGCAGTATTACAGACGAAAATCTAAATGAAATCGAGCAATATATCTACGATCATCTCGGTTATAAACCCAAAGAAGGATTAGTTCATACTGATCGTAAGGAAAGAGTAGCTTATTTAAAACAATTACTCGATCGACCATTACGTGTATGCGGAATGGTGAAAAATGAAGGTGAACCGGGTGGAGGACCGTTCTGGGTTGAAGACAACGAGCATGCAACACGCTTAATGATCGTGGAAAGTGCCCAAGTCAACCTGAAAGATCGAAACCAGAAAAAAATATTCACCCAATCGACACACTTTAATCCCGTGGACATCGTATGTAGTACCTATAACTATAAAGGTAAGAAATATGACTTGACCAAATACATCGATAACACACAGGGATTCATCACCAGCAAATCACTGGGCGGGAAAGACATTAAAGTTCAAGAACTACCCGGATTGTGGAATGGGGCCATGGCCAACTGGAACACGATATTCGTGGAAGTCCCGCTATCCACCTTTACCCCGGTAAAAACGGTCTTTGACTTGCTACGTTTTGAACACCGTAACGTGTTTAAAGTAGAATAAACGAATTTAGATTTACGATTTATGAATAATCTGAAATCATAAATCGTAAATCAAAAATATTGATTCGTGAAAGGGAACCTAAAATCTAAAATTTAAAATCAAGAAATTAATTTGTTGTTCATGGAGAAGAAAAAGAACTACTTACTATTAGTACTTAGAGGATGTGCCATGGGTGCCGCAGACGTGATCCCGGGTGTTTCAGGAGGTACTATTGCATTTATCACGGGTATCTATGAAGAGTTGATCGAGTCGATTCGGTCAATAAACCTGAAAGCATTACGTTTACTGGGAACCTTCCAGTTAAAAGAGTTTTGGAAACACATTAACGGAAACTTTTTGATTTCTGTCGTTGCAGGTATCGCCATATCCATATTTTCACTGGCAAAATTGATGAAATACTTGCTAGAAACTCACCCGTTATACATTTGGTCCTTTTTCTTTGGTCTCATCATTATTTCTGCCCTCATGGTGTCGAGAGAAATAAAAAAATGGGATATACTAACCATCACCTCGTTAATCGTTGGTGCCATCATCGCATACACGATCACAGTACTCACCCCGACCAGCACTCCGGATGACTGGTGGTTTATCCTTCTTTCTGGAGCGATCGCTATTTGTGCCATGATCTTACCGGGAATATCCGGAGCATTCATATTGTTGCTTCTAGGAAAATACGAATACATCATTACTGCCGTCAGCGAATTTAATATTCCCGTTCTACTCACCTTCTTAGTTGGTGCCGTTGCAGGTATTGAAAAACTATCACGGCATGACCGTTGCCCTACTGACAGGCTTCATGGTCGGATCGCTAAATAAAATCTGGCCTTGGAAAATTACAGACACAGAACTGGTTAACGGGGTCGCTTTTGATGTCGAGAAAAACGTTCTTCCCAACACCTTCGAGCAAGTTAACGGGAGTGATCCTTTAGTATGGCAGGCAATCCTCATGTGTATCATTGGTATTTTGCTCATCTGGGGTATTGAAAAGCTAGCCGTAGTAGTAAAAAAATAGTTTATAAATTTTATAATTCCCATGCCACTTTTCGGATTACTCGGTTTCCCTTTGGGACATTCATTTTCAAAGACTTACTTTACAGAGAAGTTCAAGGCAGAAAAAATAGATGCGGAATTTGTGAATTTCGAATCTGACAATATTGGACAGACACTACAAGTCATTAAAACAACCCCCTCGCTAAAAGGATTTGCCGTTACAATCCCATATAAGGAAAAGATCATTCCTTACCTAGATTATATCAGCGAGGAGGCCCAAAAGATCGGTGCCGTTAATTCAGTGAAAGTGGAGTATACCATTGCCGGTCCCATCCTGACCGGCTACAACACCGACATCCTAGGTTTCAGAGAATCTCTATTACAATTTATCCAGACATCCCCTACACAAGCTTTACTTTTAGGTACTGGCGGTGCATCCAAAGCCGTCCGGCACGCACTCGCCTCCTTGGGAATAGAAGTACTTACAGTGAGCCGTACTCCTCATTCCCCTTCTGAAATTGCCTACGATCAAGTCGCCCGTTTCCTTCCGAATACCCCTTTAATTATTAACGCCACCCCAGTGGGAATGTGGCCTAATGTAACCGATTGTCCGGATATTCCTTACCACCTTCTCACCCCCAATCACTACCTTTTCGACCTTATTTATAATCCAGAAATAACCGAATTCATGTACCGTGGGAAACAACAAGGTGCACAAATTAAAAACGGCTTACAGATGCTTCATCTGCAAGCCGATTATTCATGGGAGCTCTGGAATACTAGATAATCCTGAATATTATTTCAAGAAGTAAGCTACTTGTTTAGCCTGTGTTCCTTCACATACTTTTACGGGGGTCATCGGTACATCATTGTAAGGAATAAATTCCATGACCTGCAATAAAGCATACTGTTCATCTTCACTGCAATACGCTTCCAAGCTCAAATTAGATTGCCCAGAGCGGGTCAATGATTGTAAATCATCGTATCTACTTTGCTCCAAAATATTATACAATCGTGAAGATTGATTAGCTGCAATATACACTTTGTGCTTTTTCAACATCTTTCCCGTCGGTTTGTAGACATAACGCTCCTTTTTTACCAAAAATGCCACAATACCCCAAGCAGCAACGCCTAAACCAAGCATAATTACTACAGAAGATAGCGTATCACTTTGCGCTGTATTAATATAATTTGCACCATACCAAAGAATAGCCGCTCCTAATATTAGTAATGCCAACGGCTTTACCGGAGATTTTTTCTTTTTTTCTACCCTATCTTTATCCACATCCAAAATAACATCATCGATATATTCAAACTTACTATCACTCATAACTTTATAATTTTTGTACAATTAAATGGTTTATTTTTTCCACGTATTCACGTGTACGTGTTCTTATCCTCAAATTCCAATCGGACAAGATACACTACTACCTCTTAGTAATTAACAAGTAGCGCTTTTCTAGAATAAACTAAAAATCATACAATAATCTCGCACAAAGCAAAGACATAATATCCTCCGTCCTGCTTTGATGCGAAAGAGTCGAGATAATCGTTTTCAATATACCTAAAATAGGGAATAAATATTTTCCTGTATTCTTCTAAATGCACAGACGCATGATTCTTTTGCAAGTAACGGAAAGTCGGTTGAACATTGGATACATCTTGAACCGTATTCACTGGTAAGGCATTACCGTTCATTGCCGTCAACATGGCTAACCGCTCAAAATTATCTTTCTCATGTGAAATAAGCCGCTCTTGTCCCGTTGTCTTCGCAAGATAACGGGTCGAATCTATCCCTTGTCCAAGATAAATTAGCGCCACCAAAAGCAACACGCAATATTTCACAAAAGTTTTCATTCTATATATCTACGATAATACATTGGCAAAGATACATTTTTTTTCGTATATCAATTCGTTTTTCTACGTAGAAGAAAAAAATTCAGTTTTATATACCACTTTGCTGCGAAATATATTAAGCAATTCAGACATAAATTTATTGTAAACTATTTTCAGGGTAACACAAACATTATTTATCTGTATCCTGTATCAATCTACGGAATAAACTCACGGGAATCGTCAGTTTTACATTCATCTGCTGACTATAAGGCGGCTGATTAGAATAAAATATCGCACGTATACTGGACACCATAGCTACCATGTTTCCACAATCATCCATGATCGGACCTCCACTTGCCCCCTTAGCGTAATCAATTGTAAGTTCCATCCGGCGTGCAAAGGGGTCTTCAGCATCAGAAGTAGTTGTTCGCATAACCACCCCGTTCGTGTATGCATACGGGTATCCTTCCGGGTGACTTAACAAATGTACCCCCGTCCCCGCCGGAAGATCATTTCCTAACGGTATCGGGGTAAGTACGTCTCCCCGTGTATCAACCTTGAAAAAAGTCATATCCGCAGTCTTATTAAAACTCAATATCTCGGTAATCGGATACACCCGTCCCTCTTCCGTAGCAACAAACATGATACTATCCTGAGGATTCAATTTAGCCGTTGTGTCCAGAAACTCCCAGAACACGTGGTAATTTGAGACACAAATCCCGTCTTCCGATAACACGACTGCCGTTGCCCAGCCCGTTACCTCTTCCGGACGTATCATTGCACGATGATACTTGTTGACCGTCAACACGCTTCCCTTTCTTCTCTCGATCATATTTTGCGGGCTCAATTTTTTCTTCTCTGCCCGCCGAGGTTTCAACCGGACCAGGGTACTCTCTTTTACCTGCTGAGCTTGCAACCGTAATGCATGTACCCCACAGAATAACGTTTTTACCTCATCCCGTTTCAAAGAATCCAACAGATCCGCCTCCATGCGCATATAATCACGATACACAACCTCTTTTTCGTTTTCTTGTCCTTGACACACCACGGAACCGGATACAATCAAACATAAACCAAGACATAAAAATTTGCTCCAATAATTCATAATATTCATACTCACCTATTTTAATTCAATAATTCTCATGTACATGACATTTCAAGTTCTCAAAAGAGGTATCATACCTTACGAAAAAAGTGTAACTCCCGAACAATTAAAAATATCCTTCTATACGACTTATTGATTTTACTTCTCTTTCTCGAATATCTGCTCTAACCTTCTCTCCAACCTTTCTCCTCTCAAATCTATTCCTACAATCTTTCCTTCCGGATCAAGCAAAAAATTACTAGGAATAGCTGTCACTCCATATAATTTCGAAGCATCTATCTTCTCGCCATTCATACCAAACAACTGTTCCCAAGGCATTCCATCTTTCTCAACAGCCCCTAACCATGCTTTATCGGAACTATCAATCGAATACCCGATCACAGTAAAACCTTTATCTTTAAAACGATTATACGCTTTCAACACATTCACATTCTCCCGTCGGCAAGGACCACACCACGAAGCCCAAAAATCCAGCAACACATATTGCCCCCGGAAAGAACTCAACGCCACCTCATTCCCGTGTACGTTCTTAGCCGTGAAATCCGGAGCTAAACTCCCTATCTCCACGGATTCTATCTTTTCTAACAACACCTTGTATTTCTGCCCGAGCACAGAATTCCTTACTTCCTCGTCCAACGCTTCAAACAATGGAACAATCATTGCTTTCTCCCTAGCAATATTATAAGATCTAATCAGCCAATCCAAGGCAACTAACGATCCCAGATGACAGTCAAAAAAATTCTTTTCCGTGCACTTAAGCCTATTCTCCATCAAGGCATTCTCTTTACTCAAACTGCCAAGCGCCACGTTATCCCGATTACGATAAGCCACCCCGAATCTTTGCCTATACCCATCCAACCAATCACGATAAAACCGGATACTATCCGTGTAAACCTGCAAATCATCATTAGATGGGGTTCCACCTAATCTAGCTCCTCTCAACGTCTTTTCAGCTATTACCCGAATATCTCCCTCTTCAAGAAACACGAACATGGCATCATCCGTAAACCTGACAGCATCCTCAAAAAAAGTCGGAATTCTCCGCTCCAAGCGGACCAATGCTCGCTGTGGATAAGGAACTTGTCCTTTCAATTCAAATCTCCCATCTCTGTAAACTGCGGAATCTATCCGAATACTATCATTCTCCCCTTTATAGAACACGAAAAGTTTATTCCGTGAATCTGTCTCAATTTGCACGCTCAAAGAATAATTTCCTTTCAATGCTCCCCGCTGACATCCTCCTGTAAAAATACAGAATATTACAAATAATTGTATATAAATAAACTTCATAACGAACAATCTTACAACTTTGTACAAAATCACAATCCTTTTAACCTCTTCAATACCTTCTCGAATTTCACATCAGAAGGTTTCGGCAATCTCAACTCAGCAATTTTCCCCTCCTTGTCCAGCAGAATCATTCGAGGAAGAGCCGCAATTTCAAAAGCTCTCGCAAACTCCTTATTGCCGGCAATCCACCATTGTAACGTCAACTTTTCCCGCAAAAAACCAAGTTCAAAACGCCAACGTCGCTCCTGTGCATCACTGGAAATACTCACAAACACAATGTTTTTATCTTTATACTTCTCCTCCAACTCCTTCAAATGCGGAAATTCCCGTTTACAAGGTTGGCACCACGAAGCCCACACGTCTATTACCACATATTTCCCTTTGAATTGTTCTAAAGACACCTCTTTCCCTTTCGCATCCTTGAACACGAAACTCGGGCATAAATCTCCCTTTTTCAATACTTTTACCTCTCCTTCTTTAGCCGCCCAACCAAATAAAGGCAAACACGACAAAAATATAACGAGTAATCCTTTCATACCTGTCTCCAAGTTTCGTAAAACATTTTTACCTGCAACACCTCCATTAGCCTCTCTGCCTTTGGTAAGAAGTGGCAGAGAAGCATTTTTGTTAATACTAATATTTCTTTATCTCCTCCGTAAAATATTTCAATCCATCTCGCAACACAACATTTTTGACTTTCGGAGACAATTTCAACGATAAATCAATCAATTCCTTCTTCTGCTGCTCACTCCATTTTCCTTTTAAGAAAGTAATCGGACGAAAATACAAGTAATTCAATTTACCTTCTTCCATTGTTGGGAAAATTTTCATGAAAACGGCAAATGTAGCATCAGCATTCGATGAAAACATTCCTTTCAACAGATCCACGTAATCGTACAAATAATCCTTACCAGGCAAATTACATGCCTCCAAATTTTTCTTGATAGCCTCCACGTCTGCCATGTCTGTCGTCTTATTTCTCCCACGAATCATATCCTCCAATTGTGTCTCAAACATAGACGCTAATTTTGCATTCACGGGTTCCACACCCACTCCTTTACGAAAATTATCCACGTGACTCAACAAATAATCAATATTCTCGGAACCTACCGGTGAAATATTCGGGTTCTCATAAAGAAACCAGTATGTTGCATACGACTTCTGGCTATCCCCCAAATTCTTCATTAATTCAGCTGTAACCGATTTTGCTTTATCATACTGTTTGGTCGCCTCCAAAGCCTTCAAATAAGAAAGTACGAAACGACTCATCCGATTCCCAGTTGCATACAATGAATCCATTTTCACGGTAGAAATCTCCCCCAAAGCCAACTTCACCTTATAAATAAACTCTTGCCCCGAAGGAGTCATACCCACGATAGAATTAATCAAACTACCATCCGCATTTACCAACAAAAATGTCGGGTAAGCATTCACTCTATACTTTTTAGCAATCTCCGGCCCTTCTCCTTTCTCCATATCATACTTCACACACACGAATCGCTCGTTCAGAAAATCCCCCACTTCTTTCAAAGGCAAAACTTCTTTAGCCATAATTTTACATGGTCCACACCATGAGGTATAACTATCAATAAACACCATCTTCCCCTTCCCCTCCCCCTTCGCTTTCTCCAATGCTTTCTCCAAACTCAATTCTTGAAAATTCGTTTGGGCAAATACATGCACTATCAAAAACATATAAATGAACAATAATACAAACTTTTTCATACATCTCATTTTTTACATAACATACCTAATATTCCCTTTACAAAACTGATTACAAATTCGGGGAGCATGATTTTCATGCTCCCGAATCTCATTTTACCAACTCCACTGAGTAAACTTAGCTTTCCCACGATAAAATCTTGAATCTAATATCTTAACTTCATCATTTGGCACTATCTCAAAATGTAAACAAAAATCTTTAGAGAAAGAAGTTCCATAGTCAACATTCGGATCAAACAATAATATCACAGGTACCAATATCTCTGATGCATGGGGGGGAATGACATAATACTTTTCCATTTGGGGATCATCAAAAGCTACATAATTCACACCAGGTACAGCCACTTTTACCTGAGGAGTAACACCCGTATAATAAGATGTACTATCCAAAGCGGAAAGTGTACTCTGTTTTAAAGAGAAGGTTCGCTCTTGCTCACTAACATTCCCCATCACCAATATTTTATACCAAAGTGTATCAATTTTTTGAGAAGAAGATAATGATCCTGTTTTATTTGAATTAGGATAAGGATCTGCATCATAAGGCCCCACTTGGTCATAATAAAAATTCACTCCATCTGGTCCGCTATATATAGAAGGAACTTCCGCTTTATCACATGCTTCTAATAACAAGCAAATGCAACATATAATCATTAATACATTTTTCATGACTCTATTATTTTATATCTAAAAACTCTGCTTCTGGGATAGGAACAATATATTGATTTTCCAAACAATCAGTTGTTGTCCCGATCATACGTCTCACATTATTTCGTTTATAAGTAAAAAAGTTTTGTCCTTCTCCTACATATTCCCGAATACTTTCTAACATAATACGTTCCTGACGATCTGCTTCTGTTAATGCCACGTATTCAATGTTACGTGTAGCGCAATATTCCTGATAAAGAGTATTTGCCTCATCCAATGTACCACATTCCATAATTATAAAATAGATCTCAGGTAAACGCATAATAGGAAAATTATCTTTACAATTATTTGTTGAATTTGCCAAGAACTGACTAAATTTGTTAATTGTAATAGAAATTACATTATATTCATCTAATATACTTCCGTCAGGAGCATACCATGTTCCATCACCTGTTCTCCAGAAATGCTGATATCGCAAATCGTCTGCATATTTTTCTCCATATAAAACTTTTCCAAAACCTGGATCATTTGATGCAGAAATTCGACCAAAAGCCCAGCCAGAAGTACTAAAATCAAATGTTTCACATTTTGCCCCACAAATATGTTCTGAATAATGGGACAAATCTGTTGTACTAAAACTATTCACGTCATCACTCGGAGTGGTCAATTTAAATTGTAATTGAGCCCACGATTCTGCTGAATCTTTAGCATCTTTTACTAACTTGGCATAACGTAATGCTTTTTCTTTCTCTCCAATCCATAAAGCCACACGAGCTTGTAAACCCAATACACCATAATAATTGATACGACTCTTACGATAGGGCCATACGTTTGAAGTTGACTCTGTATAAGAAATATTAGTCGTCAATACCGGATCATATTTACTTAATAAAAACTCAGCACTATCTAAATCTGCCTGCACATATTCCATAAATTGGGTAAAAGTATGATACTCATAATTCCCTGCATCATTTACCCGTACATAAGGCAAATATGTTTTACCAGCATCCACTTTAGAAGGAACAGGGCCATAAATTCGTAATAAATCAAAATGGCAACAAGCTCGTAATGCAAAAGCCTCTCCTCGTACCATATGATACACCTCCGAACTAATCTTATCCCGATGAGGCTCCATCTCTTTTAGCAAAGAATTCAGATTGGCTATAACTGTATAAGGATACTGAAAAGTATACCCATTCACATTTTTTTGAGAATCCGTCTGCTCATAAGTATGATTAGCCCAATTATAACCATCTGTATTCATTGCATAAAGGTACGTATTGGCCATACTCTCCACGGCACTGAGTCCACCAAAATATCCAGATGGTCCATAAACAGTTTGACTCGCAAGCATATACGCTCCATTCAAACCATATTTCACCCCGTTATCCGTTTGAAATAATGTTTCAGCAGTCATGCTTGTTTCCGGTTGGATTGTTAACCAATCCGTACAAGCACTTAATGCCACTGTCAAACTCAGTCCCATTGTATATATAATTTTTTTCATCATAATACTGATTTTTAAAATGTACATGAAATTGAGAAATTAGGATTAATAGAAAACGGATAACTAGTTCCTCTTTCCCGTTCAATCGTAGAGAAATAAAAGATATCCGACAAAGAAGCTGAAATGGATAAACTTTGTAATCTTGTAGCTCTCTTAAACCAATCCTGAGAAAAAGTATAAGAAAGATTAATATTATTACAACTAAAAACATTATCCTTATGTATAAAAGCATCACATATAAAGGTACTCAAATTACCAAAATCTCCATACTTATTCTTATAACGAGCCTGATCTCCAACCTGTTTCCAACTATATTTTGTCATCCGACGATCTAAATTATAGGTCAAACCAGCATTCTCTCCTTTCGTCATTTCTGTCTGGTTTACGGATTTTCCTCCCCATTTCACTCCAAAACCAATTGTCATGTTAAAACCACCATAAAAAAACGAAGTACTGAAAGTCCCATTCAATTTTGGCTGACGATCTCCCAAATAAACCAAATCATCAGCATTTTGCTCTAATGTTGTCGTAATCCCATCTTTCTTTAAAAATACACGTTGCCCTGATGAAGGATCTACTCCTACCGTACGCAAACCATAAATAGCTTCCAAAGAACGTCCCTCTTGATATTTCATAAGATCGGTATTCGTACTCATACCTCTATTATGCATACTAATTCGTTCTTTAAAACCCTCAGACAGTTTCACCACAACATTCTTCCGCTTAGAGAAAGATGCGTTTAATGTCCAATTAATTTTTTTCTCCATATTCCGATACAAACCCACACTCACGTTTCCATCCAACCCTTCATTCCTAATTTTTCCAACATTCCCCGCAATACGATCAAAACCATGAGATATTGGCAAATTCATATCCGTCAACGTATTATTAGTTAGAAAATTATAATAATTCAATGAGATTCTTACTCGACTATTGAATAAACCTAAATCCAAACCTGCATTATGTTGATAAGTATTTTGTTGCTCCAAATCCGAATTCGCAAATTGACTCAACGTCCAAGCAATTCCCCCCAAATAAGTATAAGACGAATTCCTATTGAACACCTCTAAAGATTTTTCAGGAGAAACAAACATATTTCCTGTCACACCAAAAGAATAACGAAAACGCATTTCATTAATAAATGGCAAATGCTCTTTCACGAATGTTTCATTACTAACGACCCATCCCGCACCTAAAGAGTAAAAATACTGGAAACGATTGTTTTCACCGAAAGAAGAGGCTCCATTGTAGTTTATGGATAAATCCATGAAATAACGCTGGTCATAATAATAGTTAGCACTCGCAATTAAAGATGCTCTACGTACGGTACTCTCACTTCCACTAGTGCCACCTATACTTGGATAAGACATGGACATTCCCGGATGACTAACATTAGAAGAAATATATCCTGTTGCACTCCAATCAACATCATCCGAAATAGTCTCACTTAACTCTGCACTAACCCCGAGAGTTACCATATGTTTTTCTAAAAAAATATTATTATAATTCAATGCAAGCCGCACTTGCCACATGATTTCCTCACTTTCTCTCCGAGCAAAAGATCCCTTTTTCTCTATTTCTGTCACATTTTGAAAAAACTTATGCTCAGGAGGAGTAAAAGTATCGGCTGTTTTACTCTTACGATTCAAGCCTAATGTCGCTGATGCCTTCAAATTTTTAGAAACAGTAAAATCAATTACCGTATTACTGCGTAAATTAGTGTATTTCGTTTTATTCCATTTCCCTACGGCATAATCATATAACGGATTGTCAATGGGCCCATAAGTTGAAAGAGGATGATAAAAATAATCAACAGGCTTTCCATTTTCGTCATACGGTTCCCAATATCTATTCATTTGTACATAATAATAAAATTGCCCATAAGGAGAATCTTGACTCTTATTTATACCTACAGATAAACTTTGCCGTATATTCCATTTATTCTTATGATATCCTAATTGCATTGTTCCATTAAAGTTTTTACGATCAGACTTTTTCATCGCACCCTGAGTATCATCGTACGACAAACTCAACATATAATTCCAATTTTCTTGACTTCCCATGAAACGCAAAATATGATTTTGTCCTACACCAGTACGTGTCGGAACTTTCAGCCAGTTATAATTTACCCCATCTGCTATTGCCGTCTCAAGCTCTTTATAAGCATCCTCTATTTTTTGACCACTAGGCAAATATGAATTCAAATTATCCCACACCCCATATAATTTTTCCGTTTCAAATTTTTCAGATGCAGTCATTAAATTATCATAAGTACTAAAATCCGGAATTTGAAGATTCAACCGTCCTTCATAAGATACAGTCAATGCTCCCGCATTTGCCAAAGTCGTTGTAATAACAATTACCCCATTTGCCCCGCGAGCCCCATATAACGAAGTGGCACTTGCATCCTTCAATATTGTAATATTCTCGATATCATTTTGATTCAAATCCATTACCCGTTCCAAATCAACCTCAAAACCATCCATAATAAACAATGGTTGATTATACTCTGGACGTTTCTTTTGATTCTCCAAATCAGAAATATCCAACATCGTAGATGCCCCCCTCAACTGTATTTCAGGTAACGTATTCGGATCCGATCCCATCTCGTTATTCTGAACAATTAATAAACTAGCATCAATATTTGCCAACGTCTGAATTAAATTTCGTGAAAAATTCGCCTTCAAGTCCTCTTTTGTCACAGAAGTCACCGCCCCTGTAAAACTCTCCTTCGGCTTATTAAAAATTCCCGTTATAACAACCTCTTCCACCTGTTGAAAATCTTCCTCTAATACAATACGAAGAGTATCCGTTTTGTCTGTAAAATTAATTTGTTTCTTCTTATACCCTACGAAAGAAAACTCCAACGTTCCTTTTTCCACGGGCAGGTCTATCGCAAACCATCCTTGAGCATTGGTTGCTGTTCCTAATGAAACACCCACCATTCTCACAGTCACACCTGGTAACGGTTGCTTACCCTTATCATGCACCCATCCTTTCACTCTCACGGATTTCTTCTCCTCTTTCATTTCCTGAGGTTGAATCACAATCACACGATCTTCAATCTTGTAAATAAATCCCGTGTTCTGAAGGGCTGCATCCAGAATCTCCCGGATAGAAGCGTCATGAACATTTAGTGATTTCACCCGGATATTTCTCACGTCATCCATATTGTAGATAAACGTGAATTCACTATTTGCCCGAATAGTAGAAAACACTTCTGTCAGAGCGACATCATTCAACGAAATAGTAAATTTCGCATTCTGTGAATAACTTGCAGCCGAGACAGAAACGGACAACAAGAAAAAAAAGCACAAAAATTTCATAGTCAACAATGTTTTTCGCAGCCTTATTTGCATAAAACTGCTCGAGTTACATTTTTTTTCCATAACTTTGTTTCTGAGTTTTACATTGAATTAAATATTGAATGTATCCAGACAGATAGCATGGGGGTGCTGTCTGTCTTTTCTATTCATACACGTTTATAGTTCGATCTTTTATTTCAAATTTCACACGTTTAGTTTGTTCTATTCTTCTCAGTATCTCGTTTATATCCTCGTAGCGTTTAATTTCAACAGAGAATTTCATCTTTTTCAATGTCGGATTCATATAAAAAATATTCACGTTATACCAACGGGCCATATCATCCAGTATCCTCTCCAGATCAACATCCTCAAAATAAAAAATCCCCTCTTTCCATAGCACATAATTACAGGCATCAACTTGTTTCACCTTAAACTTGTCATCAGACCATATTGCTTGCTGATTAGGCGATAAAACAACCTGCTCATCACCTCTTTTCAACTGCACCTTTCCTTCTACCAACGTGGTCACCACCTCTTCTTGGTAAGCCGAGACATTAAAACTTGTTCCCAAAACTCGAATATCAACCCCATTCACAGTTACAATAAAAGGCTTTTCATTATTCTTTACCACCTCAAAATAAACTTCTCCCTCCATCTCAACTTTTCTTTCCTTCCCCATGAAAGCCACCGGATAACGCAACCTCGATTCCGCATTCAACCATACCCGGGTTCCATCGGCCAATTCTAACGAGAATTCACCTCCTCGCGGCACGATCAACGTATTATACTTTACTCCTACCGATTGTCCGGTTAAAGTATCCTTCCCCGAATATTTTACCATATTATCCGATGTTAAAATTCGGGTACCCCCCACCTCTTCCAGTTGCAGGTTTGTTTCTGGTCTCAAATCCACTTTTTTCCCATTAGCAAGTACAAGTTGCGCTTTCATGCTACCATGCTCAATCTTGGCAACAGTGATATCTTCCATCTCTTGTTGTTTTTCTTCATTTACCAACCAAAAAATCCCAATACTCACGAACAACAATACAACTGCTGCATATTTACTCCACGTAATCCACCGACCTGTCTTCCGGACCGTATGAGATTTCACCGCTCTCCATCGGGATTCCATTAATTGTCTCCCCCGCTCTTGATCCTTCCAAACCTCGTTCCCAGTCTTTAACGATTCTAGAATATTCGTATATTCCTTCCGGTGTCGCTCGTCCTCATCCAACCAACGAGCTAACACGATCCGATTTTTTTCATCAATCGTTCCGGTCAACTCTTCGGCAACAAGCCTAGCAATATCCAAACGTTTTTTTAGTAAATCCATACCTTCACATTTGTTATTTTATCATAGAGATTACTTCAAATGAAAAGTGGGTAGGTCAAACAAGAAAAAAAATGCAAAAAAGAAAAGATTTAACATTTACTCCCCTAATAGGAATAGCAAAATTACAAGATAATTCTTTGATAATAACCCTCTTAATGTCTCGTAAGCAGACTTTTTCAAACACTTCACCGTGTTCACGGAGATACCTAATTCTTCTGCAACTTCCGGATTAGTTTTCCCTTCCAGATTTAAAAGAATCACTTTACGAGTCTGTGGTGGCAACCGATCAATAGCAGTATATAATATCCGCATGGTTTCTTGTCGGGTAACCTCCTGCAAAAAATCATAATCATCCACGTTATTCTCATCTAATTGCGTGAAATAATTTTCCTTCGCCCGCTGATGCTTACAATGATTCCAATACAAGTGGCGAGCTATCGTGTACAAAAAAGCTCTCCCGTAATCAACAGAAACAATCTCATCTCGCCGTTCATAAACCCGAATAAAAGTCTCTTGTGCTAAATCTGCCGCTAGTTCATCATCCCCCGTGTAACGTTTCATGAAAGCATACACGGGTGGAAAATTTTCTCGAAAGAACACTTCAAAATCTTTATTGGACTGAATAATAGCACTCATAGTGCCACAAAAATAACTATTCCTCCGAAATATTCAAATACCCAACAATCGAATCATAATAAAGCCCCACACAATCTCGCAAACAACCACACAACCTCTTGCTCCTTAAAATAACACAGGGGAAAACTTTCGAATTCCGTTTTCCCCTGTTATTAAATTACTCAAATAAAGTATTTATATATTCAATCATCTCTTCCCGACGTAATCCCTTCTCCTTTATTTTTCCCTCCGGATCGATCAGATAAATCATCGGAATACCACTCACGTTATAATTCTTCGCCACGGGACTCTCAAATGCCTTCAAATCAGAAATAACCTTCCACGGTAAATTATCATGTTTAACATCTTCCTCCCATTTTCCTCGCTCGTCATCCAAATTAATCGTGAACATGACAAAATTCTTACCTTGCGTATTCTTATAAACTATTTCAAGGAAAGGTATCTCCAATTTACACCATCCGCACCACGATGCACTAAACTCCAGCAACACGTATTTTCCCCTGTAATCAGATAATTTATACACATTCCCCTCCAAATCCTCCAACGCAAAATCATATGCCATAACTCCCGGTTGCACCCGTTTTTCCTTCTCCAATCTTACCCGGCAATTAGCGATATATGCATTCTCGGCTAGAGAAACATCAAAAGCATTCAACGCTTTTTCCATCAAGGGAAGATTATCAGCATGAATGTATTCGGAAACAAAATAAGGAGCCACCTCACTATGAGCATACCCCGGAAGATTCAAAATATAATCCACCACCTTATCATAAGCCTGCTTGTAAGGTTCTGCTAAAGAATCA
>ENA-UOOA01002761-UOOA01002761.1-human-gut-metagenome-genome-assembly--contig:-P61old-NODE-2761-length-23694-cov-5.549135_pt1 | contig 23694 bp, 19 predicted proteins | sample MGYA00242467_ERZ724014 | MGnify/ENA metagenome assembly ERZ724014 | reverse complement strand
GAAATACGATAAAAACTTCGTCTCTTCGATAAAGCCGAGCTGCGCCATTAAAAGATCGATCCCCGTATTATCTCTGCCGATCACGATCACGCATTCGCTTTCGCTGTTCGGAAATTCTCCCGCCACCAGATCGTACTGCGAAAGCACGTATTCGCCGTAGCGCGGCGCGGAAAAATCGCTTGTGCCGGGCATTTTCGATACCACCGCGCCGAGCATACTCACCATGCCCGCGAGATCTTTGTACTGCTCGGCGTTTTTCGTAAGCTCGTCGGTGTAGAATTGTTTCAGCGAAGAAAGCGAACGGTATTCCGTGCGCAGTTCCGCTTCCGTTGTGCCTACGCGTACGTCGGTGAATAAATTATCGGAAAACGTTTCGCCGTAGGAATAACTCACCGCGTTGCAGTAACTCTCGTCCATCGCCGCCACGTAAGATAAATACTCTTCCGATATATCGTTTTTCACCGTCATGCCGCCCGCGATTTTCGTGACGAACGAATCCACATACACCCGATCGCCGATCTGCGATAAATCGGGAAGATCTTCCGCGCGCGTGTTCATCCCCGACATTACCGCCGAGAAATCCACCGAAGATTCCGTAACCTGCACGGGGTAGCGCGAAAGCATGTTCTCTTCCGTTTTTCGGATATACTTATTAAAGCCCGAAGAAAGCGCAAGCACAAGACAAACGCTGATAATGCCGATACTGCCCGCAATCGACGTGAGCGCGGTGCGCCCTTTTTTCGATTTCAGATTGCGTGCGGAAAGACCGAGCGAAGTGCCGAAAGACATCGCCGCCTTTTCTTCTTTGCTGCCGCCATGCGTTTTTCGCGCCGACTTACCCGCACGGATTTTTTCAAGCCTTTTCGAAAGCTCTTCGTCCGAATAATTTTTCGCCTTTACCTTTTCGATCAGAGCTTGTCTTGCTTCGTCCGCGTTGGAATTATACGGATCGGTATCGGAAACCACCCTGCCGTCGGACAAACGCACGATGCGCGTGGAATATTTTTCCGCAAGCTCGGGGTTGTGCGTAACCATAATCACGAGTCTCTCGCCCGCAATCTCGCGGATCAGATCCATAATCTGTACGCTCGTGGCGCTATCAAGCGCGCCCGTAGGCTCGTCGGCAAGAAGAATTTCCGGATTATTCACGAGCGCGCGGGCGATTGCCACACGCTGCATCTGTCCGCCCGAAAGCTGATTCGGCTTTTTATTCAGCTCTTTTTCAAGTCCCACTCTTCTGAGCGCTTCGGCGGCTCGTTTTCTTCTTTCCGACTTCGATACGCCCGCGATCGTGAGCGCGATTTCCACATTGCCGAGAACGCTCTGGTGCGGAATTAAATTATACGATTGAAACACAAAGCCGATGCGGTGATTTCTGTATACGTCCCAATCGCCGTCGGTAAAGTTCTTGGTGGATACGCCGCCGATTTCAAGATCGCCCGACGTGTATTTATCCAAGCCGCCGATGATATTTAAAAGCGTGGTTTTTCCGCAACCGGATTGCCCTAAAACCGAAACGAATTCGTTTTTCCTAAAATCGAGCGATACGCCTTTGAGCGCGTGTACCGCGCTGCCGCCGCTTTCGTAGTCTTTCGTGATGTTTTTCAGCCTGAGCATACGATTTTCTCCGTCTTCTCCTGCATTTCCTGCGTTACGAAAACAAAGCGAAGAATATCTCTCCGCTTTGCCTTTTTTGTGTTTTGCCTTTCACTTATCTTACGTTTCTGTAAACGGAATCGGAAAACTCTTCTACGAGTTTGATCATCTGATTCGCTTTGTCTGCGCCGAAATCATTGATAACTTTATTCACGACTTCGCCCATTTTCTTTCTCTGTGCAAGATACAGCTCTTTGCCTTTTCCGTCCATCACGATATAGGCGATTTTTCTGTCCACGTCGTCGGGAACGCGCTTTACATAGCCCTTCGCAGAAAGACGATTTACCATCTGCGAAATCGCCGAACGGGTAACGCCCACTTTATCGGCAAGCTCCGTGGAAATCAGGCGTTCGCCCTTCTTTTCCGCGGCAACGATTTCTTCAAGCATTCTCATTTCGGAATTATTGAAAGATTTCTTGCCTCTTACGAACACCACGTTCTGCATCGTACGCGTCATGTTCTGAATTTTGCCTAAATAAGTTTCTCCGGTCATTACATTGCCTCCGCTTCCTGCCGTATTTTTTCTTCGGTTTTTCTTTCTTCGGCAAGAACACCTTTATTATACCCCGTTTTTAAAAATTGTCAACAAAAAAATAAGCGATTTTGTAGGTTTTCACAATAATTTCATTTTTTGCGAAAATTTTAATTTTATGTTTCAAAAAGCTTTGAAACAGCTCTTTTTCGCCGATACGAATTTTTGAAATATTTTTTCGTACGATCCGCGCAGAACTCGTGCGACGGGCATGAAAAGACTTGCCAAACAAGAAAAAGCATGATATAATTACAAATAGAATTGCGTGCGCAATGCGCGCATAAAAATAATGAGGAAAAAATATGTCGGCACTCAATGAATTTTTAGAAAAATCTTACACGGCTTATCACGCGGTAAAAAACGCGGCCGATTATCTCACGGCGAACGGCTTTTCGGAACTTTTCGAAGGCGAAGACTGGAACGTGGAAGAAGGCGGAAAATATTTCGTTACGCGCGGCGGCAGCTCGCTGATCGCTTTCACCGTAGGCGCGCTCGATAACGGGCTGAACTTTAAAATCGCGGCTTCGCACGCCGATTCGCCCGCGCTCAAACTCAAAGACAACGCCGTATTTACCTCCGGCACGTACGAAAAACTCAATGCCGAATGTTACGGCGGCGGCATCTGGTATTCGTTCTTCGATCGTCCCTTAAAAATCGCGGGGCGCATCGTGGAAAGCGAAAACGGCGTTTTGCGCCCGCGGCTTGCGGAATCGGACTATTTCGTAACGATCCCCTCCCTTGCCGTGCATCAGAATCGCGGCGTAAACGACGGATTTGCCGTGAACGCGCAGACGGATCTTAGCCCCTTGTACGCGCTTACCGAGCAGGGCGGCGATCTCGTTTCTTCGCTTTCTTCCGCGCCCGTGGCGGCATACGATTTATATCTCGTGAACGCGCAGAAGCCCTACGTTTTCGGCAGAAACGGCGAATTTCTCGCTTCGCCGCGCGTGGATAATTTAACGAGCGTTTTTGCTTCGATCGAAGCGATTTCCGATGTGCTTGCGCCCGGCGGCGTGTGCGTGGCGGCGGTTTTCGATAACGAAGAAGTGGGCAGCCGCACTCTCGAAGGCGCGGGCGGCGATTTTATGGAACGCACTCTGCGCCGTTTAACCAGCGCGCTGCGCTTCGACGACGACGAATATTATAAAGCTTTACATTCTTCGTTCTTGCTTTCGGTGGACAACGCGCACGCGCTGCACCCCAACCACCCCGAAAAGTGCGACCCCACCAACCGCCCCGCGGCAGGCGGCGGCGTAGTGATTAAATTCCACGCGGACAAAGCCTACACCACCGACGCGCTTTCCGCCGCCGTGATCGAAGAAATTTTCAAAAACGCGAACGTGCCTTTTCAGAAATTCTACAACCGTTCGGACGTGCGCAGCGGCAGCACGCTCGGCGCGATTTCGCTTTCGAAAGTCAGCCTTTTAAGCGCGGACATCGGCATTGCGCAATTTGCCATGCACTCGGCTTGCGAAAGTTTCGCCTGCGCCGACTACGCTTCCATGCGATCGGGTTTGCGCGCGTTTTTCGCGTCTTCCATTCAGGCGAACGGCGACGAAATCACAATCGGCTGATTTTACTGCCGATTTTACGGCTGATTTTAAAAACCGCCGATCCGTTTGATAAAAATATACGATAAAGCCTGCGCGGGCGTTTCCTTTGCCTGCGCAGGCTGTTTTTTGCGTTCTCGTTCTGTTTTATTTTACGATCAGCACCACTTTCCCCACGTTTTCGCCGCGGTAAAGCACCTGCTGCGCTTCGTCCGCGCGTTCGATGGGGAACGTTTTATAAATTTTCACTTTGATTTCGCCGCTTTCGAATTTTTCCCACGTTTTTTGCGTGAGTTCTCCGAGAAGCCTGCCCTTTTCTTCGGGCGTTTTGCTGCGCAGCGTGCTGCCGATAATGCGGATATTTTTCACGTAGATATTCTTGAAATCCACCGCCGAAATATCCCCCGCAAGCGAGGCGATCTGTATCCAGCGGCAGCCGCGCGCCACGTATTTGAGGCATCTGCCGAGCGATTCGCCCGCCAGGCAATCGATGGCGAGATTCACGGGCGTGCCGTTTTCTTCTTCCTTTTTCAGCACTTCCGCGATATCCTCTTTCGTGGTATCCACCACGCGATCGGCGTGCAGATACTCCACCTCTTCCGCCTTTTTCGCACCGAGCACCGTGGTGATCACGCGCAAGCCGAACGCTTTCGCCATGGGGATCACCGCGCTGGCAAGTCCGCTTGCGCCCGCGTTCATCAGTAGCGTTTCGCCCGCCTTCGCCTGCCCCACGTGAAACAAATTCAGATACGCCGTCATGTACACTTCGGGGATCGCCGCCGCCTCGGCAAAGCTAAGCCCCTTCGGTATCGGCATCACCATGTTTTCGGGCGCGGCAACGTATTCCGCGTACCCGCCGCCGCCAAGCAACGCGCATACTTTATCGCCGATTTTCCATTTTTTACAGCCTTCGCCCACGGCTTTCACTACGCCGGAAACTTCAAGCCCCGGCCACTCGGGGCAACCCGGCGGGGGCGGATAACTCCCTTCGCGCTGCAATAAATCGGCGCGGTTGATCGCCGCCGCGTGCGTTTCGATCAGTACTTCCCCCGCTTTCAATACGGGATCGGCTACTTCTTCATAACTTAATTCATGCGTTTGTTTATCGATGACGATTGCTTTCATTTTTCTTCCTTCCTTGATTTTTATAAATCCAACGCGGATTTGATTTTCAGCACGTTTTTTAAAAGCGGCGGACCGGGATAAGCGGTTTCGTCGTACTCGCGGAAGCAAAGCCACATGCAAACGCCGAGCGCGACCCCGATCGTGCGATGCAGTTTGCAATATTTCCCCCCCGAAAGGAACAAAAACGGCACGTGCAGTTCGCTTTTTAAAAGACGGCAGATTTCAAGATTTTTCAGCTCTTCTTCCTGTGTTTCCGCTCCCGTGACGATTTTCACAATATCCGCCCCGCGCGCCTGCTGACCGAGCGCGATTTCCAGCACCCGATCCGCTTCGCGGAAAGTATAAATATGCGAAGATATCAGCACTTCGCCGCCGCGCGCGTGCGCTTCTTCGATAAACCGCTTCTGTTTTTCGATCGCCGCGGCGTTCGCGGTAAATTCTTCGGGCGAAGGATCGAACATATCGCCGGGAAGATCGATAAGCGTTGCGCCCCATTCGGGCAGTTCGAGCAATTCGCGCGCAAGCTCTTCGTCGCTCTTGCCTTCATTCGAGCCTTGCCGGTAATTCGTAACGTACACGGGGTGATCGCCCGCCGCCGCAAACAGCCCGGAAATCATTTCCCGGGTGCGCTCTTCCTTTCCGAAGGTATGCAGTTGCAGACCGATGGCCGTTGCGCCTTCCGCAATGGCGTTCCGTATTTTACATTCGGCTTTTTTCGCCGACGGACCATGCACCATTTCGGTGACGAACGGCATTTTTCCTTCGCATAAAAAACTTTTTTTCATTTTTTCGCCCTCTTTGCTTTTCTCTTATATTATAATCGTTTGACAAAATTTTTTCAATCGTATATAATACTCAATACTACTGAAAAGTAAACCTATTCTCTTGCAAGGAAAAATTTTTTATGTTTTACGTAAATCCGGGCGAAATTCTTTCCGTGTTTCTCGCCGTAAAATACACGCACAAACAAAACGCGGAATGCGACTATTCTGCCGAGCCGCGCCCCTGCCATAATTTCGTTTTTATGTTAAACGGCGAGGGTATGGTACGTTCAAACGGCGAAAATTTCCGCGTGCGCCCCGGCGAGATTTTATATATCCCCAAAGATTCAAAGTACAGCGCAAAGTGGTTCGCTTCGCCCGAAGCCGCATATCACTCGCTGCATTTTTCTTTTCAGCCGAAATTCGATCCGTGCAAAAATAAAACGATTCCCGTGCAGATTTTATCCGCAAACGATTTTCCAAAGCTGTATTCGCTTTTGCTTACGATCGAAAAGTATCAGTTTTCGAAAGACGAAAATTCGTTTTTCGCGCTTTCGGCGTTTTTCGAAATATGCGGAAATCTGCTACCGCTTGCGAAAATTTCCGCCGAGTTGCCCGTAAATCAAACGCTTCTGCCCGCCGTCAACTATATCGAGCGGCACTATCACCGCGAATTTTCTGTGGACGATCTTGCCGCGCTTTGCTATTTAAGTCCGTCGCGCTTTTATTATTTATTCAAAAAATATACGCACGTCACGCCCGTGGAATACAAAAACAAAATCGCCGTGCAGCGCGCCGCGCAGGATCTTTTGTATTCGAAACAGACAAGCATCACCGAAATCGCCGCAAAGCACGGCTTTTCAAGCGTGATTTACTTCGAGCGGCTGTTTAAAAAAACGACGGGGAAATCCCCGTCGCAATACCGCAAAGATAATTTATTATAATACGAACGCCGCCGTTTTCCGCAAGCGATTTTCGCGCCCTCCCCGCAGTTTCCTACTCTACGCGGGTTTACTACCCTGCGAGACTACTTTCGCGAATAGCCGAGAGCGTTTTTCATCTCTTTCCCCTCGCCTGCGGCATCTTCTTCGCGCACTTCGGGCAGCTCCGTCACATCCAGCACGGGGCGGTACATCCATTTGCCGCGCGTGAAATCGGGGATCGCCTGCGGCATGCCGCCGTGCGCGATCGACTGTTCGGAAAGCGGCGTAATTGCCATCCATGCCGCCATGTCGTACACGTCGATCGGCATTGCCGTGCCGTTTAAAATTGCCGTGAAAAACGCCTTGAATTCAAGGTAGTCCATACCGCCGTGACCGAGCTTCTTCTCTTCTTCCGTCATATCGTGCCAGATCTCGGGAAGATAGCGCGAGTATTCTTCGGCGCAATTCATGTGCTTTTCCACGGTTTTGATCGCTTCGAAATCGTCGTGCAGGAATTTATCCGTTTCGAGCAGCACCATGTTGGTATCCTGCTCGCAAAGTCCTTTCGTGCCGCGCACCGTAAATTCGCGCGAATAGCAGCGCGGAAGCGACGTATCCAGCCGCAGCGTGATCACTTCGCCGCCCGCGCACGTGATTGTAGTAACCACGATGTCGCCCTGATTGAATTCGGTATCTTTCAGCGACGGATCGGGCGAGCGATCGCTCTTCGCACATTCCGTAAGCCCCCAGCTTTTCGTGGCGACCGAAGTTAAAGAAAGCATTTTATTGCCGCGGTTGATATTGAGAATTTTCGCAATCGGCCCAAGCTCGTGTGTGGGATAGTTCTCGCAATTTCTCAGTTCGTAGTTTTTCAGGCGATAGTGCCTGTTTACGTTGCCGCCGAGTACCTCGCCGCGCAGCTCGTGCGCATACGCCCCGTGACAGTACACGATTTTGCCGAGCTTGCCCGAACGAACAAGCGAAGTAGACAAAAGCTCGAATTTATCGAAGCAGCAATTTTCAAGCATCATAATCGGCGTACGCGTTTCTTCATACGTGCGCACAAGCTGCCAGCAGTCCTCGATATCGTACGCGCCCGCCACTTCCACGGCGGTGTATTTGCCCGCTTTCATCGAATAAACCGCCATGCGCGTATGCTCGTCCCACGAAGAAGTAATCACCACGGCTTCCACGTTTTTATCGTCGATCAGCTCGCGATAGTCTTCGTATTGCTTCACGTCGTTGCCGCGCGTTTCTTTCACACGCTTTGCGCCGGCTTCGCGGCGATCTTCGTATACGTCGCACACAGCCACGATTTCCGCTTCTTCGCACGCCATCATCGCCCACAACAAGGACATGCCGCGCTGCCCTAACCCGATCACACCGACTTTCACTTTTTTCATACCGAACCCCTCGTTATGTTTTTTGTTTCGCCGCCGCGCTTTTTTCTCACTTTTTGGCGGTACGATTATATTATAACTTATCGGGATTTATATGTCTATACAATTATTGATATAATTTATTTGAATTTCGATATTCTTTTTATTTTTCGCGACGGCTTTTATTCGCCGCAGACGATTTCGTACTCTTCGTGTTCGTGCAGGGGGTATTCTTTCAGATGATCGGGTGAGATGGTAATGAGCATTTTTCGCCTTGTTTCAGCCGTTTATTCAGCCGATCCGATACAAGTATAGCATATTATTCCGCGATTTTCAAGGATAAAATCACTATAAAATATGGAATTTTCCGAGATTTGTATTTTTAGAAAAAAATCGCCTTGCCCTTGCTTCATTTTATTCACAAAAATAAAGCAAAAGTAAAGGCTTGTATATTCGGTTTATAGAAAACAAGTTGCGCCGATTGAAAATTTCAAAAGGAAAATTTTAATCAAAAACGGGCTGCGCTTAATGTGTTACGCCCCTTGATTTTCAGAAATTTTTTCTCAAAAATATTCAGAAAAACAAAATGGGCTGCGCCCCTCATTCGTCCAAAACTTCGTTTTGTCCACCTTCCCCCCAAGGGGAAGGCTATCATCATTGCCATAAAAAACCGCTAATCCCGGGCGCGCTTCAAAAGCGAGCTATAAAACAGCAACGCCGGGCGCGCGTCAGAAACAAATCACAAAAACGCCACCCCCGGGCGCGCTTCAAAAGCGAGTTAAAAAACAGCAACGCCGGGCGCGCGTCAGAAACGAGCAAGACGCGAAGTGCGAGCATTTCCGAGGGGGAACGTACAAGTAGTACGTGACCCGAGGAAAGCGGAACACGACAAAGTATTGCGAAGTTTATAACGTGCGCATGTGTGAGCGACGCTTTTCAAGTGCGCCTTACAAACGCATTTACAAATATTGAGATACGGCATAAGAAAGCCTATCAATCACTTCATACAAATCTCCGCTCAGCATGCAGCCGGCGGCGCGCACGTGTCCGCCGCCCCCGAACGCGCCGGCAAGTTTATTAACGTCCGCATACGTTTTCGAGCGCAGCGAAATTTTATACTGACCGTTCTTCACTTCCATGATCGACGCGCAGATTTCCACGCCGTCCACCGAAAGCGGAAAATCCACAAATCCTTCCGTTGCGCCCTGATCCGCGCCGTGCCGTTCCAGCATCTCGCGCGTGATCACGATATACGCAAAACGATCTTCGAAATCGAATTTCATTTTGCTCATCGTTTCGCCGTACAAAAGCGCGCGCACTTTCGATTGCTTTTTAAAAAGAGTGTATTGCAGCGTTGCCACGTCCGCCCCCGCCGCCGCGAGATACGCCCCCGCAGCAAACGTTTCTTCCGATACGTCGTCGTGCGAAAAACCGCCCGAATCGGTGAGCAAGCCGATCATCAGAAGATTCGCCGTTTCTTTATCGATCTTCGCTCCGAGCGACAACAAAAGCCCGAGCATATTCATGCAATTCGCCGAACATACCCGCACGAAATTCTCCAGCGCATAGCGCGTGTTCGATACGTGGTGATCGATATTCACCGTGTGCGCGCGCGTGGAGACAAGGTAAAACGCCTCGCTCGCTGTACCGAGCCGCGCAATATCCGCGCTGTCTACGGCGATATACAAATCGGCGTCGCCCGGAAGTTCCCTTTCGAGCCACGCCGTTTCTTTAATAAACGCAAGATTAGACGGCACTTCCGATTCGTCGCATACTACGCAGTTTTTGCCCATGTCTTTTAATACGCGCGCAAGCGAAAGCGCGCTGCCGAACGCGTCGCCGTCCGGGCGCATGTGCGTTACCACCGCGATTTTTTTCGCGGCTTCTATTCTACCTTTCAGCCGAGCGAAAAACGCCTGCTCGTCCTCGGAAAAAAATTTCAGAATATCCGTCATATTTTTATTTTTCTTCGCCGCCGTTGCCGCCGCCGGTTTTTTCACCGCCGCCGTTCCCGTCGTCATTCCCGTTGCCGCCGTTGCCGCCGTTTTCGGGCGCAGGCGATTCTTCCGCATGAATTTTTTTGAACAACTCGTCCATTTTCGAGCCGTATTCCATGCTTTTATCCCACTTGAACGTGATAGCCGGCACGGTGCGCATACGCATCACCTGCGCAAGTTCGTGGCGGATAAACGGCGCGTTTTCCTGCAAAATCATAAAATCGCGCTTTTTCGTTTCTTCCGAGCCGGAATAGATGCTCACGTACACGTTCGCCGTTTTCAGATCGGGCGCAACGTCCGCTTCCGTCACGGAAATCAACCCGGAAAGCCGCGGATCGCGATTTTTCAGTTTTCCCGAAATAATCGCGCTGATCTCTTTTTGATACTCGCCGTTTAAGCGCGATGTTCTCGCCACTTTCATTCCGCTTTGATTTCCTCCGTAACGTAACATTCGATAATATCGCCCACGCGGATTTCGTTAAACCCGTTAATCGCGCAGCCGCATTCGTAGCCGTAATTCACTTCTTTCACGTCGTCTTTGAAACGCTTCAACTGCTTCACGCCGCCTTCGCAGATCATAATGTCGTCGCGGTAAATACGCAGCTTTCCGCCGCGCACGATCTTGCCTTCCGTTACGTAGCAACCCGCAACCGTACCCACGCCCGTGATCTGGAACGTCTGCCGCACTTCGCATTTGCCCGTAAGCACGTCCTGCGTTTTCGGCGTAAGCATGCCCTTCAACGCCTTCTCGATATCGTCGAGCAGCTCGTAGATAATGCGGTACATTCTCACGTCTACCTTCGAGGTTTCCGCAAGTTTCTTCGCTTTCGCGTCCGGCCGCACGTTGAATCCGATAATAATCGCGTTCGCGCTTTCCGCAAGCATCACGTCGCTTTCGTTGATCGCGCCCGCCTGCGCGTGAATCACTTTCACCCGCACTTCTTCGTTCGACATCTTTTCAAGCGACTGCTTCACCGCTTCCACGCTGCCCTGCACGTCCGCCTTGATGATCAGGTTCAGATTCTTCATCTTGCCCTCTTCCACCTGCGCGAACACGTCGTCTAAGGTTACGTGTCCCTGTTCTTTGATCATGCTCTCGCGCTCTTTGTTCTTGCGCTCTTCCTGCACCTGCTTCATCAGGCTCTGATCCACCGCCACGATGCTGTCGCCCGCGTTCGGCACGTCTTCCAGACCAAGCACCGATACCGCCATCGAAGGACCTGCCGCTTTCACGGGCTTGCCCTTATCGTCGAACATGGCGCGCACTCTGCCCATCGTCGTACCCGAAAGGATATTGTCGCCCGTGTGCAGCGTACCGTTCTGCACGATAATGCTCGCCACAGGACCTTTTCCTTTATCGAGCCGCGCTTCGATAATCGTGCCTTTCGCCTCCCTGTCCGGGTTGGCTTTGAGTTCCTGCATTTCCGCCACGAGATTGATCGCGTCGAGCAGGTTGTCGATGCCCATGCCCGTCTTTGCCGAAACGGGTACGATCATCACGTCGCCGCCCCATTCTTCGGGTACAAGGTTGTTTTCCACAAGCCCCTGCTTCACTTTGTCCGGATTTACGTCCGGCTTATCCATCTTATTCATCGCCACGATGATCGGCACGTTCGCCGCCTTCGCGTGATTGATCGCTTCCACCGTCTGCGGCATGATGCCGTCGTCCGCAGCCACCACAAGCACCACGATGTCGGTGACTTTCGCGCCGCGCGCACGCATGGAAGTAAACGCCGCATGCCCCGGGGTATCGATAAACGTGATCTGCTTGCCCTTCGCCGTAACCGTGTACGCGCCGATGCTCTGCGTAATGCCGCCGGCTTCGCCTTCCGTAACCGACGTGGAGCGGATTTTATCGAGCAGCGAAGTTTTGCCGTGGTCTACATGCCCCATCACCGTAACAACGGGGGCGCGCGTTACAAGCTTGCTTTCGTCCTCGTCTTTCACCGTATCGAGCAGCACTTCTTCCGCCGTTTTTTCGGGTTTATACTCAAGATCTATGCCCATATCGAGCGCGATCAACGCCGCGTTATCGTAATCGATCGAATCGTTGATGCTCTTCATGATGCCTTCTTTGAAAAGGCGTTTCGTAATTTCCACCGCCGAAATACCGAGCTTTTCGGAAAGCACTTTCAAAGGAATCTCCTGCGTGGTGACTACTGCATGATCGATCTTGATGGCAGCAATATCCGCCTTTTTCGCCTTTTTCGGCAAGCGGACTTTTCTGTAACCCGTCTTGTCCTCGTCGAAATCTTCCACCGTCATGCCCTGCTGCTTTTGAAGGGTGTAGCGGGATACGGGGCGTTTTTCAACGTACGTTTTTTCGAATTTCTTTTTGGAAGGGGTTTTCGTATTCTCTTTCGGGAGAATGGGAGCGGCAACAGCCCCCGTTCTCGGCTTGAATTGCGGCGAACCCGCGCCAGATCTCTGAGGGAACGGCTTATCCCCTCTCGGACGAAACGAATTTGCGCCGCCCGAACGATACGAAGGCTTATCGTTGTTTTCCGTGCCGGGTTTCGCCACGTATACGCCCACCGCCTGACCGTTTACAAAACGCATCGGCGGACGTTTCGCGCCTGAGGGGCGAGCCGCGGGCGCGGCGGATGTGGGCGCGTCGGAAGCGCGCCGCACGATATACGAAGGCGTAGAAGGTTTCTTCGGCTCTTCTGCTTTCGCAGCCGCTTTTTCCGTCGGTTTTTCTTCCGCTTTCGCCGCGGCTTCCGCGACTTCTGCGGCAGATTCGCGATTCGCTTTTTCCGTCGCTTTTTCCGTCGTTTTTTCCGCCGCTTTTTCGGATTCTTGCGCCGTCTCTTTTGCAGCCGTGCGTTCTTCTTCCGCCCGCGCCGCCTGCGCTTTTTCTTCCGCGATCCGCTTTTCTTCCGCTTCCGCGCGATCGCGCTGTTCTTCAAGCGCGGTAAGTTTTTTCAAAATCTCGGAAAGCTGTTTTTCCGAAGAAAGTAACCGCTCGCCGGCGTTTTTCAAGCCGCCCGCCCCCAGAAGCTCCGTTACTTTTTCCGCGTTTTCGTATTTTTTTGTTGCCATAAGTTCAGATTTCTCCTTCCGAATATAAATTCCATTTTTCGCTCGCAAGAACCGCCCCTTCCGCCGCCCTCGCAAGATTTTTGTCCCTCAAAGCCGCCGCTTTCACTGCCGGTTTGTACAGCAGTCCGCCCAGCTTTTCCCGATAAATATACATCGGCGCGCCCAGAGCGTCCGCCGCCGCTTTCAGCCGCTTCATCGCCGTTTTCCCGAGATCTTCGTCCGCAAGAATCAGGTAAATCCCCCGTCTCGCAGCCGAAATATCGTCCGCCCCGAAAAGAATTTTTCCGCTGCGCATCGAAAAACCGAGATAGGCTTTCAGTTTTTCTTCGCTACCGTCGCATTTCGTTTCGTTTTTTTCGGCTGCCGCCTCCGGCTCGCCCGCTTTTTCGCTATTTCGCTTCATCTTCCGCACGGCACTCCGATTCGATTTTCGCGTACACTTCCTCGCTTACGGGCGAAGAAAACGCCTTGTTCAACAGCCGATATTTTTTCATTCGCGCCGCGCACGCCGCGCTTTTGCATACGTATGCGCCGCGCCCCGCCGCCTTAACCGAAAAATCAATCGCAATTTCGCCCGCCGCGCTTTTTACCACGCGTAAAAGCTCGCGTTTCTCTTTCATTTCGCGGCATGCCACGCACATTCTTTTCGGCTCTCTCTTTTCCATTACTCTTCCGTCGTTTTTTCCGCGTTTTCCGCCGCCGATTCTTCGCCGACTGCCGCTTCTTCGTTTTTCGCCGCGACTTCGTTTTCGTCCGCGCCCGCCGTCGCTTCTTCCGCTTCCGCCGTTTCCTCGTCCTCGTTCTCATAGGCAAGCAACCCCAGCTTTTCCGCGGTGGAATAATCTTTCACGTCGATCTTCCAGCCCGTCAGCCGCGCCGCAAGCCGCGCGTTCTGTCCGTCGCGCCCGATCGCCAAAGACAATTTCTCGTCCGGCACAACCGCCACGGCGGAATTTTCTCCCGTCTGCGTCACGGAAATCACCGTTGCGGGCGAAAGTGCTTTCGCTATGAATTCCAACGGATTTTCGCCGCCGAGCTCGTTCACCACGGCGTTCACGCGGCAGCCTTTGTTTCCCACGCACGCGCCCACGGCGTCCACCCGGGAATCGGAAGAATAAATCGCCATCTTCGTTCTATGCCCCGCCTCGCGCGAAATTGCCTTGATTTCCACAAGCCCCTGCGCGATTTCGGGAACTTGCTGCTCGAAAAGCTTCTTCACAAGTCCCGGCGCGGTGCGCGATACAAGCACCTGCGAATTTCTGCCGCCGCTTTTTACCTTCTTCACAAACACTTTGATCACGTCTTTCGGCTCGTACTTCTCCGTAGGAGACTGATCCTGCGGCAGCATCACGCCCTCGATCTTGCGATCGGCAAAATCAACGTACACGTTTTTGTCGTCGATTTTACGCACCGTGGCTTCCATCAGCTCGCCCTCTTTATCGGAAATCGCGGAAAACGTGTTGTCGCGTTCCTTTTCGCGGAGCTTCTGCAAAATGACCTGCCGCGCCGTCTGCGCCGCGATCCGCCCGAAATCCTGCGGAACGAACGTGCGCACGATCTCGTCGCCCTCGCGGTATTCGGGATTGATTTCCTGCGCTTCTTCCACGGAAATTTCCCTGTCGCGATCGGTAACTTCCGCCACCACTTTCTGCACGGCGTTACATTCGAAAATGCCCTTTTCGGGATCGATGTCCACGAATACTTCCGAGCCGTCGTCGTACTGTTTTTTATAAGCGGAATTGAGCGCGTTTTTCAGTGTTTCGATAAATTCTTCTCTTCCGATTCCCTTTTCTTTGCAAAGATCGTCGAAAGCGGCGAAAAATTCTTTGTTGTCCATTTTACTTTCTCTCCTGAGTCTGATTTGTGTTATTTTTATAATTCATTTTTATTTTTAGTCGGCAACGAGCTTAATCGAAATCGATGGCTTCGTTGATCCGCGCGATTTTTGCCCGTTCGATTTTTTCCGTTTCCTTGCCCGTATTCAAAAACACGCAGGTTTCCGTGAAATCTTCTAAGATCGCCTCGAAAAACTTTTTGCCTTTCATCGGCGCAAACAGTTTCACCTCCACCTTCTTTCCCTTTGCCCGGGTAAAATCTTTATCGGTTTTTAAAGGTCTGTCCAATCCGGGCGAAGAAACGTTGAGCGTATACGGTTCGCCGAACGTGGGATCGAGATGATCGAGCGGCTCGTCGATCGCGCGGTGAAAAGCCTCGCAGGTATCGAGATCCACGCCGCCCTCTTTATCGATAAAAACGGTGAGTGCCGGCTCTTTGCCGAGTTTAAATTCCGCGTCGTAAATTTCTACGCCCAAAGCTTTGGCAAAAGGTTCGAGAAAGGCTTTGATTTCTTCGATCGGCTTATTTTTCAAAGTGAAATACCTCCCACATAGCAATATTGAGAGTGGCAAGCCACTCTCAATAACGCATTGCTGATTATTAAGTATAAACATTATAACATATTTTTTTCCGATAAGCAAGCGTTTTAAAGGCATTTTACGATGTTTACCGCGATAATTTTGCATGAAAAACGGAATTTCTATTCGTTTTCCGCTTTTTTCTCCGTTCCGCAATACGCGATAATCGCTTCGTGCGATACGGAATCTTTCATCTTCTCATATTCGGGCAAAAGAATCGTATACCCGGCAGCCACCGCAGCCTGCGCTTCCGCCGAGCCTTTCAGTTCCACCGAAGCACCCCCGCCGAGCCGCTTGCCGTTTTTATCGGAAAAGTCTTTCTCGAACGTAACAAGGCATTTTCTTTGCACGAACAGCATCGGAATTTCAAACTTCACCTGTTCGTATTCCGTCGTCTTGTTCCCGTCTTCATCCGTTTTCTCGTTTTCTTTCCATGCATACACCGTTTTAAATTCGATGTCGAATCTGCGCGAAGTATCCAATTTAATCGCATTCACCATCATACTGTTAATTGCGCTTTCTGTATAGCCGTTGATATAAATCGTATCTGCATTTACGCCGTTAGCCTCGTCCGTTTTTTTCACAGAAGTTACGCCCTGCAAATCGCGCAGATTAAACCACAAAGTGTCGTATTCTTTTTTATCGACGGTTTCTTTCACTTCCATGCCTACGAGATTTCCTGTTTTATTCGAATACACTTCGCAGTTGCGTCCGCCCGAAGCGGGTATAAAATCGCCCTTCGTGCCGATCACCGTGGTGTAATCTTTCGTCACCGTTAAAAGCGCGCTCGTGGCGGTAATTTTTTTGTCTGCGGCGTAGAGATATTCATAAATATACCCCGCCGTGTTGCCGTCTTTTTTCACAAACTCGATCTGCGTAGAAGCGGTATTCTGAATAACGAGCGCAATTTTCAGATATTCCGCGCCCTTCATTTCATATTTCAGCGCGGTGGTATTCGTAAGCTGTACGCGCGCGCCGTACACAGGCGCGCCTTCGTTGCTCATATCCGCAAAAATCCGCACGCTCACCACGCCGATTTTCACATACAAATCATAGCTGCCGCCATTGATTTCTATCTTGTATTGCAGCGTGCCTTCCGTATCTTCAAAGCGTTGATAATTTTCGGGGTTTTTACTGATAAACTCAACATACGCGCTTTCCACGGCGGCAAGCCCCGCCTGCGCCTTATTCACATACGAAAGCGCGGTTTCCGCTTTATTCAGCACGCCGTATACCACGTTCATCTGCTTGCCGATATAATTTTGCGGGATTTCGGAAACGTTCACGAAATCTTCGTATGCGTTCACGGCCTTGCCGTCCTTATCCACGGGCGTAAATTGCGCAATTTGCCCGTCGGTGAGCAGCTTGTTTTCAGCTTTGAATACGTCGGGTAGAAATTCCCACGGCGCGGGCGTTTCTTTGAAAGCCGCAATCGCTTTTTGTGCCGCCGCTTTCGCTTCTTTAAGCGACATTTTTAAGGTATACGAAATATCATACGTTTTTTCTTTGTAGTTTTTGCCGGAAAGCACCAGTTTGATTTGGTATTTTCCGTGCGTTTTCACGCCGCCCGTCAGCGATTGATTCTCATAGAACCACTTCGCCGAAACGCCCTTCGGCAAATTTCCCGAAAATACAGGCAAATGAAATTCGCCGTCGGCTTCCGCTTCCTGCGCCGCTTCCGCCGTGATCCCCGTGATTTCGGCTTTTTCGATTTTCCATTGTTTCGTAATCGTTTTCGTTTTGTAGTTTTCGCCCGAAAGAATCGCGGTTGCCGTGTACTCTCCCGCGTCCGGTTTCGCATTGTTGTCATAGCGTACGGTTACGACCGCAGGAAAATCTTTTTCATTCACCGTCACACGCTTTTCCGTTCCGTCGTAAGTAAAATCCCCCGACTGAAATTCAATCCCCGTGATTTCGGCTTCCTGTTCGCCGCCCTGATTGCCGTTGCCGCCGCCGGTTTCGCCGCCCGTTTGTTCCTGCGAAACGTTGCCGTCCGCGGAGTCGGACGAATTATCGCATGCGCCGAACGCCGCAGCCGAAGCGATTGTTGCCAAAGCCAATAAAGCCAAAATTGATTTTTTCATACCGAACCTTCCTTTCAATTGAATTTTTGAATATTTAATAAACATGTCTTTCGCCGTCAAGCGCGCTTAAAATAGCGGCGTCGGAAATTCTGCCGCCGTTTTCTATATCGCGCCACTCGCTTTTCATGGCGGGCAAAAACGAGAACGGCGCAACGACCATACAAATTATGTACCCGGCAGCCGAAAGCAACAGCCCCAATATCGCGCTTAAAAGCCACAACGCGATTTTCACGAGAATCGCCCAGATCACCCCGTCGATACTCAATTCGAAAATAATGCCGGGCATACGGATCGTTTTGCCGCAAGTGCCGTCGAAAATATCCGCTACGGGCGCGACATCCCAACAAATCTGCGGAATCGGCAGCCACACGAAAAACCCGAGCGGCAGATATAAAAGAGAAGCCGCCCCCGCGCCGTTTGCAAACGCGATAATCGTAAGCGCAACGGCGATAATTCCCACGATCACCGCCGGAATAATCATCGATTTTTTAAAATCGCTCGCTTCGCTTTGATTGTTCGTAAGAATTTTTTTACGCGCACGCTCGGCACAGTCTTTGCAAACGACTTTCGGCGTTTTCATGCCGATCTTCTTTTCATCGTAGATCGCCCTGCCGCAATACGCGCACACGCCCGATAATTTAACTTGCGCCTTAATCGCTTCCGCCGCCTGCACGGTTGCCTTCGCGGCTTCGTTTGCGCTGTTTGCCGCAGCCGTCGCCGAAGTTGCCGCCGCGGCGATCGAATCTTTGTCGCGTTGTCTTAAAACGTCTTCCACGCTCACTTCGCCGCCGTTATTACACAACGCGCTGAACTCATCCCACGATACTTCGAAAATTTCCATCATCTTCTGCACCGTATCGAGATCGGGCTGAGAAAGATTGTTTTCCCATTTCGAAACCGCCTGTCCCGAAACGTTCAACGAAGCCGCCAGTTCCGCCTGCGTGAGATTTTTTCTCTTTCTCAACGTTTGAATTGCTTTACCCAAATCACTCATTACCAAATACTCCTCGTTCCGAAATCACGGACTTTTTTTGTACTTCAAGTATAGCATATTTTCACGAAAAAGCGAATTGTTTTCGCTCAACCGTTGGTTGATTTCGCTCTACTTTTGATTGAATTTCCGCCTTTCTTCGATTTTACGCATTGTTATTCAACAACTTACACAGTTTATAACTGTATTTTTTACATTATACAACTTTTCGTTGTAAAATGCAAGTGTCGGAGCGCAAAAAATGAAAAAATGTGAAAATTATATCGAAAATCTTTCCGCCGCGCTGAAAGACTTGCGCAAGTCGTGCGGGTACACGCAAAAACAGGTGGCGGAAAAGGTGCATATCGCCTATCAATCGTATCAGGCATACGAGCGGAAGACGGCATTGCCGTCGCTGCCCGTATTCATCGCGCTCGCGGAATTGTACGACGTTTCGCTTGATTTTCTCGTGGGCAGAAAAGAATATTAACCGGTATTTTTTTGTACGATAAAAATTGATTTGATGCGCACGCGCCCAAAGATCCCGCCACGTTAAATTCCGGCATAAGCGAAACAACCGGCACGGGCAACGGAATCTGCCCCGGCGGTATTTCGTCGGTTTCGTTCTTGTTCTTGTCTCTTTCCGAATCAGTTATTTCATCATCCGTATCGGCGTGCGTCGACAATTCAATATACTTATGGCATAAACTATTCTGTTTTCCGATCTTTAACGCCCCTGCCGTGTAAAATATCCGTACGATCACGCAATACGTTTATTATATTATAACATAAATCTTTCAATTATTTAAATTATTCAAGCAAAATAAGTCAATAAAATGATCATGACGAAAGCAACAAAAAAGGCTCGCGGAAAAAAATCCCGTAAGCCTTTTTATCGTAAGCCTTTATAATCGTTTTAAAGCGCAATTCCGAAAATTATCCCCTGCAAAAGGCGCAATTCATTCCGCCTAAGGAATTTTTTTCTTATATCGTCTTATCTGCGCTTGGAAAGCACTTCTTTTTCGTAACGCTCCACTTCGCCGTACCACGTTTCCGAAAGCCCCTGACGGGTGAGATATTCGTTCCACACGTCGCCGACCGGCATCATTTTGAAAAGCTCGTTCATGTACATGAGCTTGCCGAACGAGCCGCTTTCCTGCAACTCTTTCAAAGTATCGTTGGGAAGAAGCATAGCATAGAGCAACGCTTTCTGCATGGAACGCTGACCCGTAACCCATGCGCCGATACGGTTGATCGACGCGTCGAAATAATCGAGTGCGATTTTCACCTTGTTTTCCGCGCCGTTTCTCACGATTTCTTTGGCGATTTCTTTAAGTTCGTCCTCTAAAATCACCACGTGATCGCTATCCCAACGCACGGGGCGCGAAACGTGCAGCGCCACTTTATCGTAGAACGCAAGCAACGCGGGAATTTTATCGGAAACCACTTCGGTGGGATGATAATGCCCCGTATCGAGCAGGCAGCAGATACCGCGCGTAGCCGCATAATTCTGATAAAATTCGTTGCTGCCCACGGTGTAGCTTTCTACGCCGATCCCGAACACCTTGCTTTCCACGGCGGGGATCACCCACTCTTTATCGTAGCCTTCGATGATTTCGTCGAGCGATTTTTTCATTCTGAGTCGCGGAGTAAGGCGATCGGCGGGAATATCCTTGCTGCCGTCCGGCGCCCACAGATTCACAAGGCAGGGCGATCCCATGGCTTTGCCGATTTCCGCCGCGATTTGCATGCACGCTTTGCCGTGGCGCACCCAGAACGAACGGATTTCTTCATCGCCCGAAGAAATGGTTAAGCCGTTTTTCATTTTCGGGTGCGAAAAGAACGTAGGATTGAAATCGATGCCGTTGAAATTGTTTTCTTTGGCAAACTCCACCCACGGCTTGAAATATTCGTAAGTGTACGCGTCGCGATCCACTTTGCCTTTATCTTTGCCGAGCACCGCGTAGCTTGCGTGCAGATTCAACCGCTTCTTGCCGGGCATCAGCGAAAACGCCTCTTTAATGTCCTCTTTCAGCTGCTCGAACCCCACCGCTTTGCCGGGATAGTTTCCCGTCGTCTGAATACCGCCTTCGAGCGAATCGCTGCCGTCGAAACCGAGTACGTCGTCGCCTTGCCAGCAATGCACGCTGATCGGAATATTTTTCAATCTTTCCAGCGCGCTTTCCGTATCTACGCCGTAGGCGGCGTATGCCTTTTTTGCTTGCTCGTAGCTTCCCATATCTTTTTTCTCCTCATGTTTTTATGCGCGGAACGGTTGCGGAAAAAACCGCCCGTTTCCGCGTTTTCTTCTGTTTTTATTGTACTACGTTTTGTTCGTTTTTGTCAAGAGAAAAGAAAAAAATTCACTTTTTCGGACGTTTTGAAAATATTTTACGATTTTTTTGATTGATACTAACCGCCGACGGCGGATTCGCCGCTTACGGCAAAAACTTACTTTCTCACAGAAAATTCGTAAGTGGCAAAAAAGCGGTAAATCTGCCCGCGCTCGTAGATCGACGAACCGAATTTCGCGTAAGCGGGAACGTTCACGTTGTTCGGGATCGCCTGCGTTTCAAGGCAGTACGCGTTGTTTTTTCCGTAGTGATGTCCGCCCTTTCCGTATTGATCGAGTCCGTTGCCCGTATACAGCTGCACGGCGGGCATATCGGTGTAGCACTTCATTTCGATGCCCGTTTTTTCGCTGTACGCCGTAGCGTAAGGAAGTTTTACGTCGCGTCCCGGCACAAGCACGAAACAATGATCGTAGCCGCCGCCCTTTTTCAGATCGGGATCGTCGCAGGAAATATCGCGCGAAATGCGCTTCGGCGCGGAAAAATCGAACGGCGTGCCGGCAGCGGCGCGAAGTTCGCCGTGCGGAATAAGCGTATCGTCGGTAGGCGTGATAAACGGCGCGTTAATTTGCAGAAAATTATCCGCGGCGGAAACGTTATCGCCCTCGCCGTTTAAATTGAAATACGCGTGGTTAGTAAGATTGATCGCCGTTTTTTGATCGGACACGGCAAGATACGAGATGGTAAGCGCGCCGTTTTGCAGCGAGTAGATCACCCGTACGTTAAGATCGCCGGGATAATTCTCTTCGCCGTTTTTCGAATAGTAAGTAAGACAAAGCGTTTCGCCGACGATTTCGGCATTCCATATCTTCGCGTTGAAGCCCTCTTTGCCGCCGTGAAGATGATTGCCGCGATCGTTGCAATAAAGCTTGTACTCTTTATCGTCGATTCTAAGAACGCCTTGATCGATGCGGTTGCCGAATCTGCCGATGAGCGCGCCGAGATAGCCGCCGTTTGTAAGATACCCTTCGAGCGTATCGTAGCCGAGAAGCACGTCGCGTTTTACCCCGTTTTTATCGGGCAGAACGATGCTTTGTAAAATGCCGCCGTATGTTAAAATATTTACCGACATTTCGCCTTCCGCAAACGTGTATCGATCCACCGCCCTGCCTTCGATTTCGCCGAACGCCGATTTTGTGATTTTCGTCATAACCTTCTCCTTGATTTTGATTTTCAAGCTATATTTTTCTCCCGCTTTGCACAAAGTAACGGGTATGAAACGTAATTGGTTGCCCGTTGCGGGCATGTTGTTTTTAATCGCCGTGTTTTTCGCCGCCGCAGGCGGATTGCTGCTCTTTAAAACGCCGCCGCTTTCCGATCTGCCCGCTTCGCCCGTCATCGGGGCGTTCCGGCTGTTTGTTTAATCGGTTCGTTGCGTCGGTTTCCTTTCTCGCGGCGCGGCTTTCAACGGCTTTCATTCGATTTTCGTGAGCGAAAAATTCGTTTTATCGCAGGAAGTGAGATAATATTTCACGCCGTTTTTTTCCGTATAAAACGGAAAATACCCCGCGCCGTGCAGATGCCCGAAAATCACTTTTTTCACGCCGTATTCTTCGAAAAGTCGCGTAAATTCCGTATCGGGCGAACGCAGCGAAAACGGCGGATAATGAATGAGCGCGATCAGCTCGTCTCCCTCCTCCAGAAGCTCTTTCGCGCAGTTTAAAGCCAGGCGAAATCTCTCGCTTTCGCGGCGGTAGAGTTTTTCGTCCTCGGAGGTGAAATCCGCGCTGCCCGGGCAACTCCACCCGCGCGAGCCTGCAAAAACTTTATGATCGAGCCTGATCGCGTCCGTCTGCAAAAAATAAAAGCTGCTATCGGGCGCGCCGTCGCGCAGTTTCGTAATGCCGTTCCACCAGAAATCGTGATTTCCTTTGATGAAAATTTTCCTGCCGGGCAGATCTTTCAGCCTTGCAAGATCTTTCAATCCGTCGGAGAGTTTCATCGCCCACGAAATATCGCCGGGAATCAGCACGATATCTTCGGGCAGCACTTTATTGTTCCAATCGGCGCGGATTTTATCGAAATGCCCCGCCCACGCGCCGCCGAAAACGTCCATCGGCTTCGCGTCGTCGAAAGAAAGATGAAGATCGCCGATCGCATAAATACTCATAACTACATTATAGCAACTGCGGCAAAAAAACGCAACTTTTTGCGAAGACTTTTCCGCGGCTTTTAAAAAAATTTTTGCCGCTTCGCGAAAAATCGGAAGCGGCAAATTCATTCTCGCCTTCGCGGCGGCATATTTCAGCCGTTTTTGCAGGGGCAAGGATTCATTTTGGGGTAGAGAGGCAGCTCGAAGAACCCCGAGCATACTTCCTGCGAATAATCCTGCGCGGGCGGAATCACGCTGTATCCGTACGAAGGTACGAGCAATTCCACCTGCATGGCAACCTTTAAAATCACCGTGCAGCAAAGATTCACCGTAAACGTATTGTTCGCCGCGTTAAACGTGCCTTCGGGCGATACCGCGCTGCACGCCGCGCGCACGATAAACGGCATCACCGACGGCGCGGGAACGGAAAGCAATACGTCTTCGGAAACGGACACGAACGAAGTGGCTTTGCCTTCTGCGCCCGCCGCGTCTACGTACAAAACCTCCACGGGCACGGTAACGGTGGCTTGCACGCGCGCGCATTGCCGATCCCCCTGACGATCCACGTTGAGATTTGTAACCACCGCGTCGGACGAAGTGGTGCGCGCGCTGACGAACGTGAGCGGATATGTAGGATTCTGGGGCGTGAAATCCGTGAGCGTGAGCGTATAATTTTCAAGCTGCAACTGCTTGATGCACGCGTCGAAGATTTTTTCCGCCTGCAAACAAACTTTTTCGCATAAGCCGCTGAGCGGATTTCCCGTGATAGGACCGGGGCATTTATCCGATTGAAAATTTGAATAAAACGACATTTTAAC
>ENA-UOOA01002760-UOOA01002760.1-human-gut-metagenome-genome-assembly--contig:-P61old-NODE-2760-length-23701-cov-6.987017_pt1 | contig 23701 bp, 17 predicted proteins | sample MGYA00242467_ERZ724014 | MGnify/ENA metagenome assembly ERZ724014 | reverse complement strand
CACAGCAGAAAAAACGAATCAAGGAACTTGTGTTTTTCCCTCAGCCGTGCTACTCTTATCCATATCTTTCCCATTCCTAAGGAGGGCTTTTCATGTACGCGACCCGCACACGCCTGCGTGCGCTGCTCAAAGCGCTGATTGCCGAGCGCAGCGACAGTGCCCTGCTCTATATTCCCCACGGCGAAGCGGGCATCCGCAGGATGATCTCCGCGCTCCTCGCCATGCGCCCGCCGATGGAGGACGGCGACCCGCTCTCCGAGGATATCGCATGGTTTCATCAGGAATTTCCGGAATAAAGCGCCTGCCCGATGAGCGTCTGCGAAAGGATCTCCCGCTCGCGCCTGCGCCCGTATCGGCTGTCGATGAGCAGCAGCGTTCCGGTGTCCGTTTCGCTCCGAATGAGCCGCCCTGCCGCCTGAATGACGCGAACCATGCCCGGCAGGGTCATGCACAGGTCAAAGCCGTTTGCGCCCAGCGCGTCATAATAACGCTGCATCGCCCGAACGCGTGCATTCGGCTGAGGCATGCCGGTTGAAATCACGATGACGTTTTTCAGCCTCTCCCCAACCAGATCCACGCCTTCGGAAAACGCGCCGCCGAGTACGCACAGCAGCGCGACCCGCTCATCTCCGCATTGAAACGCGCTCAACAGTGCGTTTTTTTCGTCCTCCCGCATGCCCCGCGCTTCCCTGAGCATCCTCACGCCGTCCACCCGCCCCAGCTGTGCGCAAACCTGCTCCAGATACGCATAGGACGGGAAAAACACGAGCGTATTGCCCGAATTCTGCACAAAGTGCGTTTGAATCAGCTCCGCAACGCGCGGCGCACTCTGTTCTCTCGCCGCATACCGCAAATCGATGCTTTGCCACCACGCATGCAGCTGCTCAGGCAGAAACGGCGAGGGCAGCATCAGGCAGGCATCGCCGTCCATCCTGCCGAGCATCTGCCCTGCCGCGTCAAACGGCGCAAGCGTCGCGGAAAAATAGACCGTTCCCTTCGCCTTTTTGCTCCTGTCCAGAATATCCTTTGCCGCGCAGAGCAGAAACAATTCAATCTCCGCGTTCTTTTCTCCGCCGCTTGTCAGCACCGCGTAACGCTCGTCAAAATGGCTTGCGGCATACTGCCACGCCGCCGCGAGCGTAAACGCCTGCGCCGCCGCCTGACCCGCGCCGTCCTCCAGCGCACTGCCCGCCGCATCCGTCAGCGCATCCATCGCGCCGCACAGGGCTTCCGGCGGCTTTTCCAATTCGCCCGACGCAAACGCTTCGGTTCGCGCCAGCTCCCTGAGCGCATGCAGCACATCCGTCATCGCTCGATACAGGCGACACTTCCGCCCAAGCGTCTGCCCGGCTTCCCTGCGGTTTTCCGTCAGTTCGCGCAGGCTCAGCTTTGCCGAGCGGCTCTCCTGTACACGCGGGGCAAGCTGATGCGCTTCATCCACCAGCAGCACCGCGCCGCCCGCCAGCAGCGCATCGATGGCGACAAACGGGTCGTAGACATAGTTGTAATCGCAGACCACGACATCCGCCCGCTGTGCCAGCTCCAGCGCCAGCTCAAACGGGCAGAGCCGATGCTTCTGCGCCAGCTCCTCGATGCGCGTTCTGTCCCATACGCCGCCGGACAACGCTTCCGAAACGGCATCGGGCAGGCGATCATAAAACCCTTCCGCATAGGGGCAGACCTCTGCCCGGCAATCCCGTCTTTCCTGCGGACAGAGCTTGTCCTTTGCGGCGATTTCCACGGCAAACAGCTTGGCGCCCCGCGCTTGCAGGAAGGCAAGCGCATCCGTTGCGCTCTTTCGCCCCGTTGTTCTCGCGGTCAGATACAGCACCCGACTGCATTTGCCCTCGCCCAGCGCACGCAAAGCCGGATAAAGAGCCGCCATCGTCTTGCCGATGCCCGTCGGTGCCTGCGCAAAGAACCGCTTTCTGTCGCGGATGGCGACATATACGCCCGCCGCAAACTGCCGCTGTCCCGCGCGATAGCTGTCGTAGGGGAAAGGCAGGGCATCCAGCGACGCATCCCGCACCCGTCTGCGCGCCAGCATCGCTTCTTCCCAAACGCACGCGGCGGCGCACAGCGTTCTGAATGTCTCTTGAAGGGTCTGTTCCTCCGCGTCTTCTTCGTAACAGGCGACGCCCTCGCCCTGCTCATCGACATACAGGATGCGAAGCCTTACGCCGCTCAGCCCATCCCTCGCGCAGAGCATATGACCGTATATCGCTGCCTGCGCCCTGTGCGCCGGAATCAGCGGGTTATCCTTCGCGCCGAGCTTAATCTCCTCGACGACCGTTACCCCATCCTCGCGGGTAAACAGCCCGTCTGCCCGACCGGAAACATGCAGAATCAGTGTATCGGCTTCATAGTCCGCGCTGAGTGCCTGCTCCGCCCGATACGCCGTTTCGCGCCTGGCGCCCTCTTTCTGTCTGGCTCTATGGGCAGCCGCGCCCTCCCGCATGCGCTTCTGCGCGCCCGCCGCAGGCAAAAGGTCGCTGTCATGATACGTCGTTTCGACGACCTGCCGAACGTTTGCGCGAACAACGGGCAGGCTCATGCCTTTTTCATCCTGCGCAGGGAAAGGAGCAGAAGCAGCAGACCCAGCAGGCTGACGCTCTGCGCCGCGACCCACGCCATCGGCGGCTTAAAGGATATGTCCACCGTCACCGTCTGCCCCGACGCCGTACCGTAAACGCGGAGCATGTTGTTCGTCCCCCGCGCAACCTTGCAGGGAATGCCGTTCACCGCCGCCTGATAGCCCGGATAATACAGCAGCGGGAATTCGATATATGCTCCGCCGTCCATCTCAATAACCGCCGTCAGGTTCGTTCCGTGTTTGGTCATCTCCAACACGCTGTATGCCCCTTCCGTCCCGCCTACGCGGATGTCGCCCGGCTTGAGCGCGGTCTTTTCCGTGCCGACATAGGTGTATTCAAACTGGCTGATGCGCGTATCGGTAAAGGTCTCCTTGTCCAGCACGGGCGTTCTCTGCACCATGCACTGCATCGTATATCCGCTGCACGCCGCGCACAGCGCGACAATCACCGCCGCGCCCGCGGAGGCATGCCTGTCGTCCTTCAGATAGCCCCATGCCGCCGCCATGCTCAGCAGCGGCACGGCGACGCCGACCAGCCGCCACGGGAACTGAATCTGCTTAAAGAACGTCGAGAACGGCCGTCTGAGCGAGCAGACCAGCTCCCACGGGAAAGCATCCGTCGCGCCGAGCAGCGCCACCACGCCCAGCGCACCCAGTGCCAGCGCCACGCGGTCTTTTCCGTCCATCGCGGCTTTTCCCTGCGCATAGCGGCGAACCAGCAACAGCGCACAGCCGATCAGCAGCGCCAGCCCCGGAACCACGCCGATGGTATACGCGAAATCCTCCGGAATATCCGCGTTCATATCGCCCGCGAACGCGACAAAGAAGCCGCCCGGCTGAAGCACGTTTTCCTGCGCATCCAGAACGACGCTCGTGCTGACGCCGTCGCCCGAATACTGCATCATCGGCACATAGAACCATACACAGCAAAGCACCGTGATCGCCGCCGCCTTCAGAATGGAGAGAAAGCGACGCTTTTCGCGCATCAGCTTGGGCAGGCTGAACACCGCCGCGATGGCGCAAAACAACACACTGAACAGCGTGCTGAGCAGATGGCTCATGCACACGCCCGTCATGCCCAGTGCCAGCAGGGGCCACTTTCCGTCGTCCCTGCGAAGCACCTCATACAGCGACCAGATGATGAGCGGGAAGAAGATCATCGCCAGGCTCTCGCCCAGCGTCGCGCGCGTATACAGATTGACCAGCCGATAGACGCACAGCGTATACAGCACGCTCGCGCCGACCGCCGTGCGGCGGCTGTCAAAGATCGCCTTTGCGCTCACATAGCAGCTCAGCGCGGCAAGCAGGTTGATGCCCGCCTCAAACACGCGGACGCTTGCGCAGAGCGATACGCCCATATTCCGCAGAATCGCCGGAATATACAGGAACAGCTCCGGATAGAACTCCGACGCGGCATAGCCATAGCCCAGCAGCGTGGAGGCATGGATGCGCACGGGGAATTGCCCGCAGCGCAGACCGCTGGCGATGCCCTCGATGCGGTTCAGGTGGAACAGCATATCGTGTCCGTCAAACACGCCGCCCCAGAGCAGCGGCATGCAGGAAAACGCCGCCGCACCAAGCACCATCAGCGCATCCCGCCTGCGCATGCGCCCCAGCGCACTCGTATCCCAGCTCAAAACGAGCAGCACCGTCAGCACCGCGCCGAGCAGCGCCGCGTATGCCGCCAAATCGGCAGAGAATATCCCTGCGCCGACCTTATGCACCGTGATGCTTCGAATCTCCGCGCCTTCGGCAAGGTCGCCCGCGATCAACAGTCCGCTCGTCGAATCTGTCAGCGTAAAGCGGCAGACCGACGTTCCCGCTCCCGCCGCAAGACGCCATACCCCGTCTTGGATAAAGGTCTGTCGCCCCGCGCTCACGGCGCGAAGCTCCATGTCAGCCGGAGAATCATACTCAACCGTCACATCGTAATCGCCCCACGGCAGATTCAGCCCGCCGTCTTCGCCCTGCGCCGGAAGGAACGGCTCGACGTCGTATGTGCCCGTTCCCCAAAGCCCCGCTTCCGTGCGCGCCTGCGCCGCCTGCTGCTCCTTCGCCATGGCGTCCTGATCGTGCTGCTCGTTTCTCTCGGCTTCCTCGCCGCCAATCAGAATCTGACTCAGTGTATCTTCCTCATAACGCCATGTATACTCGTCCCTGTCCGTGTAGATGAACACCAGCGCGGCAAGCGCCAGCCAGAGTGCCGCGACGGACACCAGCTTTTTTGCCATAATTTTTATCCTCCCGCAGAATCAAACGGGCATAATCTCCCATGATGTTATGGTTATGATACCATGAACAGCCGCGCAATGCAATGTTTCGCAGGCAATAGAAAACGCCATCCGCAAAAGCGGATGGCGCAGGGAATCAGTTTTTACGCATTCGGATCAACCGGCGGACGGCGGCGGCGGCGCGGCGCGCTGCTTTCGCTCTCCGCATGATCTGCGGTTTCTTCCGATGCGCTCGGTGCAGTCGGCTTTGTCGGCATGGTCGGTTCGGTCGGCATCACCGGCTTCGTCGGCATAATCGGCTCGGTCGGCATCACCGGCTTCGTCGGCATGGTCGGCTCGGTCGGCATGACCGGCTTCGTCGGCATGACCGGCTTCGTCGGCATGGTCGGCTCGGTCGGCATGACCGGCTTTGTCGGCATCACCGGCTTCGTCGGCGCATACGGGTTGACCGTGCTGCGGACGCTGGGCTGACCGTTTCTCATGTAGGAAGGAACCTGACCGGACGGAGCCTGCGGCTTCGGCGCGGAAACCGGCGTCTGCGGCTGAGCGTAGCGGCTGCGCTGCTGGCTGAGCTGCTCGGCGCGGATTTCGTCCTCCTCGTCCTCATCCTCATCGGCTTCCTCTGCCTCGGCTTCCTCACTCTTGCGGCGGTAGATATATACGCCGTAGATGGCTGCACCCGCCACGACTGCCAGCACAACGACAATCACAATCGGCAGGATGCCCATGCCGCCTTCCTCCTGAACGGGTTCGGCGGTCGGCATCGGCTGAGCGGTCGGTTCCGGCGTCATGCCGGTGTCATAGGTCACGCCGTAGTTGGCGTAGGACGTTCCGGAAGCAAACTCGACGATGTATTCGCCCGGCTGCGGCAGGGTGACCTCCATCGTATAGTTGCCGTTGGCGTCCGCAACTGCCTGACCCACCGTTCTTCTGACCGTCTGCTGTACGTTTTCCGCAACAGCGGAAGCGATGAAGCCCAGCTGCTGCGGGGTCGCCGTCGGCTGAGCCGAAGCAAGCTGAATCTCCACGCTCGCGGTGACGATGCTGTATGCGCTCGTCGTTCCGTAAACGGTGAACTTGCCGCTCTCGCTCTTGGCGGGCACATTGTTGACCTTCAGCGTGCCGAAGCTGCTGATGAGCGCGGCGGGGTTGGCGATGGGTTCCGGCGTCGGGGTCGCGTTCGGGTCGGGCGTGTTGGTCGCATAGACCGGCATGCTCGTGCCCGTGCCGCTCGACCAGCTGTTGTCCGTAGGCAGCAGATCCTGAATCGGCGTGCCGTTGATGGTGATGTTGGTGTTGTTGTTCTTGTTCGGCGTGGTGCTGACGCCCGCGTTGGCTTTCGGCGTAGGCGTTGCCCGAGCTGCCTGCTCCGCAAGGAACTGCTGAAGCTCCGCGATGGTCAGCATCTGCGTCATGTCGCTGCGGACATAGCCGTCCATGCCGTTGTAGTTGACCTGATACCAGGTGTATGTTCCGTCAAACTCCGTTCCGGTGACCAGCAGCAGCGTGTTGACCGGAATGCGTCCCAGTGATGTGCCGGACGCGGACGGCGTGCGGCGCAGGTTGACGGAATCCTTAATCAGCTTGGCGTATGCGCTGGTCGCGTCCGGACCGAGCGGTTCGGGCGTCGCCTGCGGCATCGGGGTCGGGGTCGCCTGAGCAGCCTCCAGCGCGGCGAGATACTCCTTCGTCTCGGCATCGCCCATGACGCGGACAAGATCGGCGCGGACATAGCCCCACTGACCGTTGTACTGCGCCAGATACCACGTCATGCCGTCCTCGGCAAACTGGCTCTGGAAGATATAGACGACGCTCTCCTTATTCAGGATGTTTTGCAGATACGCCTGCGGACTCGGGTTGCCGCGCAGCGGCGTGCCGTCGTTGATGACACGCGCATACAGGCTCAGCTGAACGGGCGCGGGCGTCGCGGTCGGCGCAGGCGTTTCCGTCGGCTCTGCCGTCGGCACCTCAGTCACTTCCGGCGTAGCGGTCACCTCAGGCGTTGCCGTCGGTTCGGGCGTCGGGGTTTCGGTCGGTACCGGAGTCGGGGTCTCGGTCGGCGCGGGCGTTTCCGTCGGCTCTGCCGTCGGGGTCGGCGTCGGGTCGGGGCGCGTTTCCGGATCGTCGATGGAAGCGATATAAGCCGCTTCCTCCTCCACACCCATCAGCTTGACGTAATCGGTCATCATGTAACCGTCGCGGCTGTTGGCGCGAACATAGCACCAATCGCCTTCGCAGCGCATGACCCAAATCACCGTACCGGCAGAAAGCCGCGTGATTTCCTTGCCGTTTTTGTTCGCCTGTTCACGGAGCGCAACCTGTCTGCCCGTGTTGTAGCCATAGTGGTAAACATCGCCCTCCGTCAGCTCCTGCGGAATGGGTTCCGGCGTCGGGGTGGGCGTGGGTTCTGCCGTCGGTTCGGGCGTCGGGGTCTCAATCGGCGGGATGGTCGGCTGCGGCGTCTGAACGGCAGCCTCCGCTTCCTGCTGGGAAACGAGGCGGACGTTGTAGCTCTCTACATATCCGGTATCGCCGTTGGACATGTTGCGAACCAGATACCAGAGCTGTCCGTTTTCGCCCGTCGCCTGCGCGGAAATCTCCAGCGGCGTCGGGCGGCTGATTGTCGGAATCGCTCCGCTCGTCGGGTTCGGCGCATCGGGCGCGGTGCGCAGGATGATGAACGTATCCTTCTCAACCGTCATGGCATACGCCGGGAACGTCATCTCGCCGGGCTGCTCGGTCGGTTGTTCGATCGGCTGCTCCGTCGGCTGTTCGGTCGGCTGCTCCGTCGGCTGTTCAGTCGGCTGCTCCGTCGGCTGTTCAGTCGGTGCGGGCGTCGCTTCCATGCCCGCCAGCAGCTTTTCTGCCTCTGCCTCAGAAATCGGCGACACGAGGAAGTTGCGCATATAGCCGGTCATGCCGTCGCGGACAACCGTCACGTTGTACCAGCTGTCATCGACAACCTCGTTGATGAGCAGCAGCTCGCCGTCCGCATATTCGCCCAGAACGGTGGCAGCCGAGTTGTCCATCTGACTGCGCAGGTTGTTGGTGCTTCCGCCGCGGGAGTTGTAGGTCACGGCATACTGCACCGTCGGCTGTGCGGGTTCTTCCGTGGGAATCGGCGTTTCTTCGATGACCGGTTCTTCCGTCGGGACAGGCGTCTCGATAATCGGTTCCTCTGTCGGAACCGGCGTCTCGATAATCGGTTCTTCCGTAGGAATCGGCGTCTCGATGATCGGCTCTTCCGTAGGGACAGGCGTTTCCTCCGGTGCGGCGGTTTCGGCGTCAATCTTCGCCATCAGAATCTGAGCGGCGGCTTCGTCTATGCCGGTCACCTGTTCAGCGATGACCCATCCGTCTTCCATCGAGCGATAGTCCGCAACCTCATACCAGAGACGGCCCGATTCGTCAAACACATAGCCGTTGACAAACAGCACATCGCCCGGATTCAGCGCGCCCTTGGCATCCCATTCGTTCGCGCCAAAGAAAAGCATCGTCTCCGGCTGGTTGACCGTCGCATACAGCGGAAGCTCAACCGTCGGCTCTGCCGTAGGTTCTTCTGTCGGAATCGGCGTCTCCTCGATAACCGGTTCTTCCGTAGGAATCGGCGTCTCCTCGATAACCGGTTCTTCCGTAGGAATCGGCGTCTCCTCGATGATCGGCTCTTCCGTCGGAATCGGTGTTTCCTCGATAACCGGTTCTTCCGTCGGAATCGGCGTCTCCTCGATAATCGGCTCTTCCGTCGGAATCGGCGTCTCCTCGATGATCGGCTCTTCTGTCGGAGCAGGTGTTTCAAAGCCGAACTGGCTCAGCACGGCGTCGGCTTCCTCCTCGGTCATCGGTGCGGCATAGCCGGCACGCATGAGCGTCAGTCCGGAAGCCGGATCGAGCGGATTAGCCACCGATATCGGGTAATCCAGCGTATTCTCCAGTCCCGTTCCGGAAAGGGACATTTCGCTGTAAATTTCGCCCGTATCCGTCACCAGCCTGAGCTGTGCGTTCGGGAGCGCGGCACGCTCTTCGTCCGTAAGCATGCTGTCATCAAGCCAATAGACGGTGCTGCCCAGCGTCGTCGTCACGGGCGTTACATCCAGACTGAACTGGCTGCCATCCCCCAGCGTAACGACGATCTCAACCGACAGCCATGTGCCTTCGGGCGTCATCAGCTCCTGCGCCTGCGCCATCGGCGCGGTCAGCAGCATGGCGCTGAGCGCGAAGGCTGTCACCCTGCGGATGAATCGCTTCATCATGATTGTATCCTCCTTTTCAGGTGAACCAAGGGCTTGCGCACCCTGTCCGGTATGCACGCCCATGAATCTCTTTTTCCTGCTCCTCATTGTAAAGCGGGAAACGCCGCCTGTCAACTCCGCCGCCTGTTTTGGCAGAGATTCGCAGCGTCCTCCTGCGTATAAGACGAATCAAAGGCAGGGATTTATCCCATGCAAAGAGAAATTATCCGTATTCATCCGCATCCATGAAAGGAGTTTTTTTCTTGAATATGAAACCGATGGACGACAGCGCACTGCGCGAGGTTCCCGTAAAAAAAGAAAGCATCTATGAGGGACACATTCTGCACGTCGAAAAATGGACGGTCACCTGCCCGAACGGGCGGCAGGCGCCGCGCGAGCTTGTTCTGCATAAGGGCGCGGCGGCGGTCATTCCCGTCTACCCCAACGGAGATACGCTGCTGGTTCGCCAGTATCGCGTCGCCGCCGACCGCATAACGCTGGAAATCCCCGCGGGCAAGCTCGACAGCGCAGAGGAAGACCCGCTTGACTGCGCCGTTCGCGAGCTGAAGGAGGAAACCGGGCTTTCCGCCGAGCATATGACCCACCTGACCACAATTTTGACCACGCCGGGCTTCTGCACGGAAAAAATCGCCATCTATCTGGCGCAGGGACTTTCTCAGGGCGAAACACATCCGGACGAAGACGAGTTCCTCGGTCTTTGCCGCCTGCCGCTGGAAGAAGCGTTTGAAATGGTCATGCGCGGCGAAATTCACGACAGCAAGACCATCTGCGGGCTGATGATGGCGCGTGAAGCCATCCTGCGCCAAAAGGAAGAGAAGCCGTGCTGCCGCTGAACACCGGCTGGCGCATTTTCGCCGACGACCTGCCCGCCCGCCTGACAGAAAGCGAAAACGACACGGCGTTTCATCTGCCCGGCGCGGACGCGCTGGCGGATTTCAGCGACCTGCTGGGCGAAAGCGCCTGTCCCGATTCATCGGAAACCGCGCCGACCGATGCGCCGTTTCCTCTGCCCGCCGCCCTTCCGGAGGATGTGCACGGCGCGGCGGAGCTGCGGCTCAATTTGGATTTCGGCAAGCTGCACGCGCAGGACGCTGAGCTGGTCTTTGAGCTGATCCGCGGCAGGGGGCGCGTATTCATCGGCGATACGCCCGCCGCTTCCTTCCAAAATCCGAAGGACGGCATGCTCCGCGTTCCGCTGTTCCGCGCGCTCCACCTCGGGCGCAGGCAGACCGTCCGCCTCTGCTTTGACGCCTCCCGCCCCGCCGGTGTGCTGGGCGGCGTCTGTCTGCACGCGGTTTCCCATGCCCGCCTGCGGGATACGGTTCTGATTCCGGATGCCCAAACGCAGACCGTCCGCCTGCAAACAACGGTCTGCGCGATGAATACAGGCGATTATCTGCTCCGCGTGCAGACCGCCTGTGCGGAGGATGAACCGCCCGTTTACGATGATGCGCTTTTTCTCGCTTCCGGCGAACAGCAGCTCGTCGTCAAAACGTTTTCCTTCCCCGCGCCGCGCTTTCTGCCCGGCTCGCCGTATGCGGGCTGTGCCGTCCGCCTGACGCTCTTCAAGCGCAGGCTGCATCGCGGCACGTTCTTCCCCGGTTCACACTGTGACGAGCAGACGGTTTCCTGCGGCTATTCCGGCAGACCGGCGGATTACGACCTTCCGCTCCTGCCCGAGGAATGCGCCGACCCCAATGCGCTGCTGGCGCGGCTTTCGCCGATGCGCCTGCCCGGGCTTCGGCTGGATACGCCCGCGCCGGATCTCTTCTATCGAAAGATGACACTCTCCGGCATCGGCGTCTTTCATCCCGTCGCCACGGACGCCCTGCGCGAACGGCTCTCTCGTCACGCCTGTGTGTCCTTCGGCAACGCCCCGATGCCGCGCATGCGCAGTCTGCCCCTTCTGGACGCATGGCAGCTCTGCGGCTTGACCGCCTGTCTGCGGACGCCGCCCGCGGATATGTCTCCCGCCGAATTGCTCTTGGAAGCCGCGGGCAAGCCGCTCGATCCGCAGAGTCCGGATGTCGCCGCCGTTTTGCTGTGGCTTCGCGCTGTCCGCGTTCGGCTCAGCGCGGAAGCGGCGCGGCAGGGGCGTTTTTCGGGTTCGCTCTGTGCGCCCGGCGTCTGGCAGGATGAAGACGTTTATGCCGCCTTGCAGACCGCGCTCGCGCCGACGCATATCAGTGCCCTTCCGCTTCGCGGCGCGTGGTTTGCCGGTTCCCGTTTCAGCGCGTCGATTCGTGCCTTCGTCGAACCTGAAAAAAGCGCAGACGATTTAATCGTCCGCGCCTATCTGGAGGATGAAAACGGAAAAAAGCTGGCGACGCTCAAGCGTCCCTGCCCGCCCGACGGCGGGGAAATCGGTCTGCTGGAATGTACCCTTCCTCGCAGTGTCTGTGTGCTGACGCTCTTCGCCAGCCTTTCCCGCGGAAATCAGGTCATGGAGCAGAATCAGATTCCTGTTTATGTCGGCGAGAAGGGCATGCTGGAAGCCGCGTTTTGACGCATGACCCCAGCTTGCGCACCGTCTGCCCGATGAGCAGCGGAAGCGTCACGCCGCAGAGCAGATACAGCACGCCCCACTCCGCATGATTGCCCGATACATAGAGATAGTTGGCATCCGTCCGGAAGCTATGCACGCTGAAATCCGCCACGCCAAGCCCCAGCATATGCACAACGAGGAAGAAGCCGTTCAGCGCGAAGAAGCCCATGTAATGGTGCATCATCAAATCAAAGGTATTGCGGCTGATTGCCAGCGCAAGGCGGCTTTTGCCGATATACGGCGCAAGCAGGCGGGAAATGCGCAGATAAAACGCAATCGCCAACGCCGCGCCCGCGTAAACGCCGAACGCATCGCAGACAAAGTACGAGCAATCCGAAAGCAGGTACGCCAGATTCTCATATCGCGCACAGAGCAGCGCACGCAGGATGACGATGCCGATGAGATACGGCACGGTGGGCAGATGGTCGCGCCGCTCCAACACGCGGCGGTAGAGCATGCCGCCCGCAAACCCCGGAAGAAGGATCATCGGGCGCAGCATCCAGAGCGGCAAAGCATCCTGCCTGCCCTTATAGCAGAGCTGAACCGCCACGCATCCGGGAATCAGGCAGAGCAGAAAGGTCATGACCTCGTTTTCATGCCAAAGGCGCGACAGCCTGTGAATCAGGGCATAGAACACCTGCACGCAGAAGAGCGGAAAGATGAACCACGAACCGAGATTCCAGACGAAATGCTCGCCGTCCGCCAGCGGCGCAAGCAGCAGGGTGTATACCGAAAGGGGTTCGCCCAGCTCAAACCCGCCGAACCTGCGCAGAACCGCCGCGCCGACGCCGTATACCAGATTCCAGAAATACAGCGGGAGCAGCAGCTTTTTCGCCCTGTGCAGCACATCGTTCACGGGCTTGCCGTACAGCTTGAAGAAGTAGCCCGAACCGAAGGCAAACATCATCAGATGAAATGAATAGTATCGAAAAAGACCGTTCATTTCAAACATGTGTCCCTTCTGTATATGCCCATCGACGACAAAGACGATGGCAAGCAGATAGAAGACGCGCATGGTGTAGTTTTCGGCTTTATTGGACACGGACGGCTCCCCCTGTTTCGTTTGAATCTTTTTTATGGGCTTCTGTCTGCATTATATCATGTTTTCACATTCGGTCAACGTGTCGGCGGTTTAATCCGGCGCAAAGCAAAGTAAAGAAGAGGCTGTCAAGCTTAAACCAAACATTTCAAGAAACAAATATCTAAGCATTTTGGATATGGGGCTTTGCCCCATCGCCCCACCAAAGGGCTTTCCGCTCGCCCTTTGGAAACCTTCGGGCGCAAACACTTAGTTTTACTCTTGAACTATCGGTGTTATTAGCTTGACAGCCCTTCTTTTTTACACACAGGGGATTGCCCACTTTATATTCTTGCAGTTTCTCGAGCTTTCATCAATTCTTCTGCGTCATCCGGATGGTATGCGTGTCATACCGCGTCTTTTCCCATGCGCTGTACGCCCGCAGGGTATAGCTCTGCGCCCATTCGCTCAGCGCAAGCGTTCCCTCCTGCTGCCATGTGACCGCCGTGTCCCAATCGCCGCCGTCGGTCGGTCCGCTTGAGCCTGCGCCGGACGGACCATCCTTGAGCCGCTGTTCCCAATATTCCGCCGCGCCGCTGTTCGGGTCGATGATTTCAAAATCCAGCCCACCATCCAGTGCAGCAAATTTTTCCCTGTTCGTCACCGTATAGTCGATTGTATAGTAGATTTCCAGCGGCTTAATCATCATCGTCACTTTGTCGATGCGCACGCCGACCTCCGCATAATCGACCGGCTCCGTGCTGACCCATGTATCCTCCGACGCATCTTCCTGCGCCGAGGAGACGACCGTGAACGAGAGCTTCATCTCCGCGCACGGTTCGCTCTCCCGCCGCATGCTTCCGTCTTCCTCACGATACCGCGTCGCACGGATGTTCAATTCGACCGTCCGCTTCGGCTCATCCGTATCATAGGTCTGCTCGATATAGCAGGTCAATGTGCCGTCCTCGCCCAGCACCATGTCATAGCCGCTTCTGCTGACGCCCATGCCGCCCTGATCTTTCTTCGTATACACGCTCATGTTATACATTGCTTCATAGCCGTCCTGTCGGTAAACATCCAGAATGGAGCGCGTATCCGTTTCGTCTTCCTCATCGCCCGCCATATGGATCAGGCTCTGCCATCTGTCCGTCGGCATGTAATCCAGACCGAGCAGAATCGCCTTCTGGTTTTCCATCGCAACATCGACCGTCAGCCGCAATGTCCGTCCGTCATAGAATTCTTCCCTGACATGCGCGGACAGCCCCGCGGTCTTTCCCGCCGCATCCGCCGGATGCACATAATCGGCGGCGTTATCCGGCAGTTCGGCGTTGGGATATCTTCCGATGAAATCGAGCATGCCCGCCCGATTCGCCGCCGCCAGAGCCACAGCCGTCAGCATCACGCACACCAGCGCCGCCGCCAAAACAAACGATGCCTTTTTCTTCGTCCTTCCGGTTTTGGGTTTTCCGCTCTCGCGCATGGCACGCAGTGTCCTTGCACGCAGCATAGGCGAAACCCGCACATCTTCCTCAGCCGTCTTTAATCCCCGTCTGATTTCCTGCCCTTTCATGCGTCGTTTCCCCCTTCCACTTCATTCCTGAGCAGCGCTTTCGCACGCCGCAGTCTGCTCGATACGGAATTCAGCGGCATATGCAGCGCCTCGGCGATTTCCCGAATGCGCATGCCCTGTTCATAATACAGCACCATGACCTCGCGGTATTTTCCCGGCAGGCTCAGCACGGCGGCGGCAATCTCCCGCGCATGCTCATCCTCCTGCTGCTCCAATTCCGGCATGACATCCAGCGGCACGCTCTTTTTCCGCATCCTGAACCATCCGCTTCGGAGCATATCCCGACAGGTATTGACGGCAATATGAAACAGCCATGTTTTCATCCCGCTTTCGCCCCTGAAATTTTCCAGGGCACGCCACGCCTTGACCATCGTCTCCTGAAAAGCGTCCTCGGCAAGCTGTCTGTCTCCCATATAAAACAGGCACAGCCGGAGCAGCTCGTCGCCGTATTCGTCGATCAGCCTTTCCGCCGTCCAGTCCCGCAAGGTGTCTGTCAAAGAAATCACTCCTTCTCCTGCCGTTAGGCGCGTCCGCCCGTCGGCAAATCAACCTGCTTTCGTATTTCACCTATATAGACGGGCGCAGGAGGTGATTTTTGTTCGCGGGATATCGGCTTTTTACAATTCGATTTCCCTTCCTTCTCCCAAAAGCACGCTTCCGCCCATGACGATGCGAACCGCTCTGCCCATGCGCATCGTCACCCGCGCCTCAAGCCTTCCGCCCGGCTCGTCAAACGCAAAGCCATGTTCCCCGTCCGCCAGCTTTCGGGCGAGATACCACGCCAGCGCAACCGTTCCGGAACCGCAGCTGCTTTCCCATACCCGCGGGCCCGTCGCGGCAACATACACCAGCGGCGTCATGGTCGTGTTCTGTATAAACATGACGCCCTGCGCATCCTGAGCGGGCATGGCTTCCCATACCGCCTGCGCCAGCTCCTGCGACGGCGCACAGTCCGGCATCAGCGCATGGTCAATGCCTTCCATATGGACGACCGGCACGGTTCGCCCCATGACCCGAATCTCTTCAAGCCCGATGGGAATCGGCATCTGCGCATACGCCTTGCCGTGCGCCGCGTCAAGCTCGACGGCGACCGGCTGACACGCGCCGCTGATGGAGATATTCAGCGAGCTTTCCCCGCCGCCCCTCTGCCGATCCACCCAGCAGGCAAACGCCCGCGCCGCGTTTCCGCAGAATTCTCCGCCCATCATATCCAGCCTCGGAAGCGCCGCCTTTGCCGCATGCTCCCCGATAAAGCCGACCTGCTCGAACCTCTCCGGACAACGCGCCATCATCTGCGCGGCAACAGCAGCGCGTTCTTCGGGTCTGACCTGCGTCAGCGTCAACGCTGTCAGATTGCCGGCAGGGTCAGCGGGAATATAGCGGATTCGCATGGGAAAGACCTTCTTTCGTCGCTTTAATGTTGTAAAGCATTATAGCGCACATGCAGGTCAAGCGCAAGAACGGATCTGCCCGCCGCTTCCGTCTTTCGCTCTGCTGAAATCCTCCACCCTTTCGACGCTTGCGTGAATGGGCGGTTTCGGGACGATTTTCCAAGTCAAATGAAAATAAAAAAGCGGGCTGAGCCCGCCTTCACCTCCGCCGAAGTCTGCCACGCATCAAAGTCTTGCTCACGCGGGCGATTTTGTGCAATTTCCTATACGTTAAAAAAATCTGAAAAAAACAGTTGACAACCGCCCCGTCTTCGTGGTATGCTTTATCACATTAAAGCGATAGCACATTAAAGCGAACCATCCGGACTCCGTTCCGGAGCTACGAAGAAAGGAGCAACCCCCCTATGAAAAAGTTTCTTGCCGCTCTGCTTGCCTCTGTGATGACGCTCTGCTGCGCCGCCGCCCTTGCTGAAGATACCGGTCTTGCCGACGTGCAGGCAAAGGGAACTTTCGTAATGGGCTTTGATGAGGAATATCCGCCGATGGGCTTCGTCGATGAAAAGGGCGATCACGTCGGCTTTGACATCGACTTGGCGAAGGAAGTCACCTCGCGCCTGGGTGTGGAACTTGTCCTCCAGCCGATCGCGTGGGACTCCAAGGAGCTTGAGCTTTCGGGCAAAAACATCGACTGCATCTGGTCCGGTCTGACGATGACCCCCGAGCGCATTGAGCAGCTGACCTTCTCCATCCCGTATCTTGCCAACGAGCAGATTCTCGTCGTCCGCACGGACTCCGGCATCACATCCAAGGATGAGCTGGCGGGCAAGGTGCTGGGCACGCAGGCAGGCTCCAGCTCGGTAGACGTGCTGAACGCCAACCCCGACCTCAAGGACTCCGTCGCGGAAGTCGCGCTGTATGATGATTTCGTCGCCGCGCTGATGGATCTCAAGCTGGGCGGCATTGACGTTCTGCTGATCGACTCCGTTGTCGGCAACTACTACATCGCTCAGCAGGATGACCCGACGATCTTCACCGTTCTGCCGGAGGTCATGGACGCCGAGGAATACGGCATCGCCTTCCGCAAGGGCGAGGATACGCTCGCGGACGCCGTCAGCGAAACGCTCATCGCCATGGCTGAGGACGGCACGCTCGACGCCATCCGCGCCAACTGGTTTGCAAACGACATCACGCTGGTTTCCAAGTACGCTGCGGATTACAAAAAATAAAACAAGGAAAAGCGATTGGGCTGCCGCAAGGCGCCCTTTTCGCGCGATTTCCATCCTACCCCAAAATTCCTAAGCTCCGGAGGCTTTCATGAGGTATTTCAACAATTTCGACGCGCTGATGAAGCTGATTCTCTCCATGATGGGCGGTTTTGGCAATACGCTGCTCATCTTCTGTTTCACGCTGATTTTCTCCCTGCCGCTCGGTCTTGCCCTTGCGCTTCTGCGCATGAGCAAAAGGAGGATTATCAGCGCGCCGATTTCGCTGTATATCCTCGTGATGCGCGGCACGCCGCTGATGCTCCAGATTTTCGCCATCTATTTCGCCATCCCGACGCTGACCGGCGTGAATCTGGATCGCATGAACGCCACCATCCTGTCCTTCTCGCTGAACTACGCGGCATATTTTGCTGAGATCTTCCGCGGCGGCATCCAGTCCATTCCGGTCGGCCAGCACGAAGCCAGCCAGGTTCTCGGCTTGACGAAGGCGCAGACGTTTTTCCATATCGTCCTGCCTCAGGTGGCGAAGCGCGTCCTTCTGCCGGTCAGCAACGAGGTCATCACGCTGGTCAAGGATACCTCGCTGGCAAATGTCATCGCCGTTTCCGAATTGTTCCGGGCGGCGAAGAACGAAGCGAGCCGCACGGCGTCGATTGAGCCGCTGTTCGTCGCGGGTTTGTTCTATCTGCTGATGAACGGCGTAGTTTCGCTCATCTTCAACCGTCTTAACCGCCGCATGGCGTATTACAAAGACTGACCTAAAGGAGACCTATCATGCTTCAGGCGATCGACATTCAGAAAAAATTCGGGGACAACGAGGTGCTGAAGGGCGTGACCGTCCGCGTCGCACGCGGCGAAGTCGTCGCCATCATCGGCAGAAGCGGTTCGGGCAAAAGCACGCTCCTGCGCTGCCTGAACCACTTGGAAACCATCGACAGCGGTGAAATCCGCATCGACGGTCAGCCGATGGTCACGACCGGCGCGGACAACACGGCGCATTATCAAAAGGAAAAAGACCTGCGCGGTCTATGCCTGAAAATGGGGCTGGTCTTTCAGGATTATAACCTCTTTCCGCATTACACCGTTCTGCGCAACCTCACCGCGCCTCAGCAGCTCGTTCTGCATCGCAGCCGTCAGGAAGCCGAGCAGAAAGCCATGCTCCTGCTGGAAAAGGTCGGTCTGGCGGATAAGGCGAACGCCTACCCCTGCAACCTCTCCGGCGGACAGTGCCAGCGCGTCGCCATCGCCCGCGCACTCGCCATGGACCCGGAAATCCTCTGCTTCGACGAGCCGACCAGCGCACTGGATCCTCAGCTTACGCAGGAGGTGCTGGGCGTCATCCGTCAGCTTGCCGACGAAAAGCGCACGATGATCGTTGTCACGCATGAAATGAACTTCGCCCGCGACGTCGCGGACCGCGTCATCTATATGGCAGACGGGCGCGTCGTTGAGGACGGACCCGCACAGCAGGTTCTGGGCGGCAACCGCAGCGAGGCGATTCGCGCATTCGCCGGAGAAAGCAATTATTGAATTTCAAGAGGCTGTCGGGCTGAGAAGCCGATGATTCCCCAAAAAACAAGGCGTATGCTGCTTTTTTAGGGACTCGGTTTCGGTCTGACAGCCTGTTTTCATGCGAAGCCGCGCTCCGTGTCCCATGCTTTCCGCTTCGTTTTATATGCCTGTGTTTAGCAGGATTAAACCCGCACAATTTTTATGCTGAACTTTCATATTGACACAGCGGCTTTCATAGCATATAATCATGCTGTTTTTATCGGTTGAACCCTAGAAATACAAAGCATGATTTCAGGGAGGATAACATGCAGGATACCCTTCTTTCTTTACAACATATTTCCAAGAATTTCGGCGAGGGAGACGTCCTTCGCGATATCTCACTTGACGTTGCCCGCGGCGAATTCGTCACGCTGCTCGGCGCGTCGGGCTGCGGCAAAACGACAACCCTGCGCATCATTTCCGGTTTGGAAACGCCCGATGAGGGCAGCGTCATTCTAAACGGAAAAGATGTCACCGACCTGCCTCCGGAAAAGCGTCCCGTCAATACGGTTTTCCAGAGCTACGCACTTTTTCCGCATATGAACGTGGCGAAAAACGTGGGCTACGGTCTGCGCGTTCACGGTATGGATAAAAAAGCCGCGGCGGCGCGTGTTGAGGAGATGCTCGAGCTGGTTCAGATGAGCGAATACGCCAATCGCATGCCCGCCCAGCTTTCCGGCGGACAGCGTCAGCGCATCGCCATCGCCCGCGCGCTCGCGCCGGAACCGGCTCTGCTGCTGCTGGATGAGCCGCTCGGCGCGCTCGACCTCCAGCTTCGCCGCCAGATGCAGCTGGAGCTCAAGCGGCTGCAAAAGAAGCTCGGCATCACCTTCGTCTACATCACTCACGACCAGGAAGAAGCCATCAACATGTCCGACCGCATCGCCGTCATGCGCGGCGGACGCTTTGAGCAGGTCGGTACGCCGGAAGAAATCTACGACGAGCCAAAGACGCATTATGTCGCCCAGTTCATCGGACGCTCGACGCTGCTGAGCGGCAGGGTCGAATCCGTCGGCAGGGACACGGCTGTCATCCGCGGCGCATGCGGCGGCTTTACGGCGGACGCGTCGCGCGCAAAGCTGACCGTCGGGGAGACCTGCGAGCTGTGCGTGCGGACGGAGCGCATGCGTGCCTCCGGCACGCCGGTCGAGGGCTTTGATCTTCCGGCAACGGTTCGCGAATCGCGTTACGCCGGCGGAAACGTGCTGACCTATCTCACGATGGCGGACGGAAGCGAAGCCGTCGCAACCAGCGACGGCAAGCTGGCAGACGCCCTCCAGCCCGGCAGCACCGCCTATCTCTACTGGAATCCCGCGCAGGCAGCGGTCATCGGAGGTTCGTCCTATGGCGCGTAAAAACGGGCTTAAAGCGCATGAGCAGCGCATCGGTGCGCTGATGATCGCGCCCATGGCGTGCTTCGGCGTGCTGCTGGTCGCCCTGCCGCTGATTTATGTGCTGTGTACCTCGCTGGTCGTGGGCGGTAAGTTTGAGTGGGGCATGGCGCTGACGCTTTCCAACTATAAAGCGCTGTTTCGTGCGGACTACCTCAAGGTATTCGCCAACAGCTTACAGCTGGCTTTCTTCACAACGCTCATCTCCTTCATCATCGGCTATCCCTTCGGCTACTGCATGGCGCGGGCTTCCAAAAAATGGAAGGCGCTGCTGATGATGCTGGTCATCATTCCGTTCTGGACGAGTGCGCTGGTGCGTATCTACGGCTGGAAAATTCTGCTTCAGGCAAACGGCCCCATCAACGGTGCGCTGCGTGCGCTGGGGCTGATTGACAAAAACATCAAGTTCCTCGGCTCCTACGGCTCGGTTCTGCTGGCGATGGTCTACTGCCTGATCTCCTTCATGATTCTGCCGTGTCACAACGCGGTGGATAAGATGGATTTTACGCTGGTGGAAGCGGCGCGCGATTTAGGCTCCCCGCCCTGGCGCGCATTCCTGACGGTGACCCTGCCGCTGACCGCGCCGGGCATTCTGGCGGGCTGCGTGCTGGTCTTTGTGCCGAGCGTCGGTCTGTTCTATCTGTCCGATATCATGGGCGGCGGTCTGGTGCTGATCGGCAACCTCATCCGCGACCAGCTGCTCAAGGTGCGCGACTGGAACGTCGGCTCGGCGATGAGCATGATCCTCATCGCGCTCTCGGCGGGCATCTATCTCCTTTACCGCAAGGTCGGCGGCGACAATTTGGGGGTGATGTAATGGCAGCGGCAAAGCGGCGCAAAAAGCGCAAGATCTTTTCCCCCGTCTACCTGACGCTGATTCTCATCATTCTGTATCTGCCGATTCTGATGGTCGTCATTTACTCGTTCAATTCCGGGCGCACCATCGGCAGCTGGCAGGGCTTCACGACCAGCTGGTACAGCCGCCTGTTCTCCAACGCGCTGATGGCGGATGCGCTCAAGAACTCGCTGATTCTGGCTGCCATATCCAGCCTGCTCGCCGGCGGAATCGGCACGCTGGGCGCCATCGGGCTGTCTCGAAGCCACCTGAAACTGGGCGGCGCCATCGAATCGCTGGCAACCCTGCCGATGATGATTCCCGAGCTGGTTTTGGGCATGGCGTATCTGTCCGTGTTCACGGCGGTCGGCGTCAAGCTGGGCATGGGTGCGCTGATTCTGACGCATACGACATTCTGTATTCCCTATGTGCTGATCAACGTCAAATCCCGCCTGATCGGCATGGATCCGTCGCTGTCGGAAGCGGCACGCGATTTGGGCGCCAGCCCGATGCGGGTGCTGAAGGACATCACGCTGCCGCTGGTTTTCCCCGCCGTGCTGTCGGGCATGATGCTCTCCGCCGCCATGAGCCTTGACGACGTGGTCATCTCCTTCTTCGTCACCAGCGCGGAAACGACAACCCTTCCCCTGAAGGTTTACACCGGTCTGCGCTCGGGCGGCACGCCGGAAATCAACGCGCTCTCCACACTGATGCTCGGCGTCATCTTCATCTGCGTCGCGTTCAGCCAGCTTTTGACCGCACGCAGCAACGCGAAGCTGAATTAAGCCTCAAACGCACTTCCGCGTTTGAATATATTGACTATTCCTTGATAAGGAGGAACAGGACTATGAAGAAGATTCTCTGTGTACTGTTGGCGATGCTTTCCCTGAGCGCGTGTGCGCTGGCGGAAACGACGAACGCGACAGACGAAGCCGTTCTCAACATCTTCACTTGGGAAGGCTACATCGATTACGAAACCGTCATCAAGCCCTTCGAGCAGGAAACGGGCATCAAGGTCAACTACGCGACCTTCTCCAGCAACGAAGAGATGTACGAGAAGCTCTCCGCGGTGGGCGGCGGCGACTACGACATCGTTCTGGCGAGCGACTATATGCTCAACACCACGCGCGAAGCGGGTCTGATGCAGCCGTTCGACACGTCCATCGTCGATAACTATGCCAACCTGAACGAGGGCTTCACCCATCAGTTCTTTGATCCGGACAATCAGTATGTCGTTCCCTATGTCAGCGGTATCCCGCTGATTGTCTACGATCCGTCCGTTGTGGATATCGACATCAAGGGCTTCAACGACCTCTGGGATCCGTCCCTGGAGGACAGCCTGGGTCTGATTGACGACGCGCGCGTCACCCTCGGCATGGTGCTCCTCTCCATGCATCAGAGCATGAACACCACGGATGACGCGGTGCTTGCGGAAGCCGCCGAAAAGCTCGACGCGCTGCGCCCCAACATCCATGTTCTGGAATATGAAAACCTGCATAACTATCTGGTTTCCGGCGATATTTCCGTCGCCTATACCTTCACCCCGTTCGTCGCGCTCGCGCTGGACGCCAATCCGGATTTGAAGGTGGTCTGGCCGGAAGAGGGTCTGGGCTTCGGCATCGACGGCTGCTTCATTCCGGTGAACGCGCCGCACGCCAAGAACGCGAACATCTTCCTGCAGTATATGCTCCGTCCGGAAGTCGCCGCGACCTGCGCCGAGTGGCAGTACTACTGCTGCCCGAACGAAGCTGCCAAGGCGTATCTGTCCGAGGCGTACCTGAACAATCCGGTCTTTAACGGCATCTTTGACCGTCTGGACGATGCGGAATATGTCCGCAACCTGTCCAGCGAAGACGAGCAGAAGTTCCAGGACATCTGGACGAAGTTCAAGCTGAGCATGCAGTAAGCAGGCTCAGCCCGCACCCACTTCCGCCGAAGGATATGGAGGAATACAGCTCCTAAAGTGGAAAACCCAAGAGCTTCATGTTCTTGGTGGTCTTGAGGATAAAACCCCAGGCGTTTTTCGGCGGGGCGGCGAAAGCTGCCCCGTCTTGAAAAATCCGTCCGGTTTCGGGCGGGTTTTTCAAGACGGATTCACCGCCATATATTCGATTTCATAGGATAAGGATGGGGGATTCATCATGTCAAAACTCTTCATTTCCGGCGGCACGGTCATCGACCCCGAAACGCTCCGCCGATTCCGCGCAGACGTCCTCTGCGACGGTGAAAAAATCGAAGCCATCTTCCCGGGCGGCTGTGACGCGCCCTGCGGCGTGCAGACGCTCGACGCTACGGGCTGTTTCGTCTGCCCCGGTTTCATCGACCCGCACGGGCATATCGACGGCTGCAAGCACACCGGCACGCTCTCCCTGCTGCAAGGCATTACGACAAGCGTCGGCGGCAACTGCGGCTTTTCTCCGCTCAATACAGCGTCTTTTTTGCGTGCCCAAACCCAGTTCCCCATCCATCAGGCGGAGCTGGTCGGTCTGTGCGCTCTGCGCGAAGCGGCAGGCGTCACGAACCCCTTTGAACCCGCCACACGCGCACAGGCGCATGTGATGGGCGACCTTTGCGACAAAGCACTGTGCGGCGGCGCGGCAGGCGTTTCCCTCGGACCCGGCTACGCGCCCGGCACGACGCTTGAGGAGATGGAAACCCTCTGTTCCTGCGCCCGTGCGCACGGCAGACCCGCCTCCATCGACACGCGCATGTACTCCATGACCGACCTCCATTCCTTACAGGAAGCCATCGAGCTGGCGGAGGTCACCGGATGCCGAATGATTGTTTCGCACTTCGTCTATCAATACGGCGTGGGCGTTGAATACGAAGCTCTGGAAATGCTGGAGCTTGCGCGTGACCGCGGTGTAGATGTGCGGCTGGACAGCGGCATGTATAAGGATTGGTGTTCCTATATCGGTTCCGCGCTCTTTGAACCTGTGACCATGCGCGATAACAGCATTGAACTGCGCCACCTGCGCGTCATCACCGGCGAACACATCGGCAAGGTTCCCGATCAGGCACTCTATGAGCATCTGCGCGCCGAGCATCCCAACGACGCCGTGGTCGTCAATACGGGCGACGAAAACGCCATCTATACCATTCA
>ENA-UOOA01002747-UOOA01002747.1-human-gut-metagenome-genome-assembly--contig:-P61old-NODE-2747-length-23789-cov-70.272900_pt1 | contig 23789 bp, 17 predicted proteins | sample MGYA00242467_ERZ724014 | MGnify/ENA metagenome assembly ERZ724014 | reverse complement strand
GCCGCATCAGATACAACAAATACGAATAAAAAGAAAGTGGAGAAAAAAGCTATGGCTAAGAGCAATATGGATCAGGACATCCTGAAGGTACTGTATTCCGAGGAGCAGCTCAAAACGCGCGTGCAGGAGATGGGCGACGAGCTCTACGAGCGCCTCAAGGGCAAAAATCCCCTGTTTCTCGGCGTGCTGAAGGGCTCCTTCATCTTCATGGCCGACATCGTGCGCGCCTGCCAGCTCAAGAGCGACATTGAATTCATCGCCGTCTCGTCCTATCAGAACGCGACGACCTCGTCCGGCGTCGTGCAGATCACGCGCGATCTCCAGCAGGACATCACGGGCCGCGATATCGTCGTCATCGAGGACATTCTCGACTCCGGCAACACGCTCTACTTCCTCAAGAATTACTTTATGACCAAGGGCGCTTCCAGCGTGACCGTCGTGACGCTGCTCGACAAGCCCGCCCGCCGCACCAAGCCCATCGCCGCCGACCTCGCAGGCTTCGAAGTGCCCGACGAATTCGTCGTCGGCTACGGCCTCGACTACGCCCAGAAGTACCGCAATATGCCGTACATCGGCGTGCTCAAGCCCGAGGTTTATTCTGAAAATTGATCTTTCTGGCTCCTCAAAAAGCCTCGCAGAGTTTCGTGCCGCGCACGGCACGAAATCAATTCAAATCTGTTTTCTGCCGCGACATGTGCGTGGCAGAAAACACCTTGCGCGGAGTGTTGTGTCGAATTGTTCGCTTTCAGCGGACAACCGAGGCACAAAACGCAGCGAATCTTTCTCAAAAAAAGAGGCCTTGCCTCTTTTTTTGAATCAGCAAGGAGGAACACCCATTGACTCAACAGACCAAGCGTCCCAATCTTTTGCCGTATCTGCTGGTGCTGCTGGTGCTCGTCGGCGTCTACGGCTTTATGAACAAGCCGGTGGAGGCCGAACCGTCGTATGCCGAGGTACGCGAGCTGTTCGAATCCGAGCAGGTCTCGGCCTTCACGGTGACGGACACCACGCTGCGCATGAAGCTGCGCGAGCCCATCGACGGCAAAACGGAGCTCAAAAAGGACCTTTTCAGCGTGACGCTCTTCTATGACGACTTAGGCGAGCTCATCGAGCAGCAGAAGGCCGACGGCATCATCGAGGACTACGACTTCACCGCCGACCACTCGATCAACTATGTCGCGATGTTCGCGCCTTATATTTTAGCGGTGCTCGGCATTTTCGCCATCTGGTACTTCCTCTCCGTCCGCTCCGCGGGCGGAGGCGGCGGCGACCGCATGGCAAAATTCGGCACGGCGTCGTTCAAGACCGGCGGAGACAACAAGCGCCCCACGACGTTCTCTGACGTCGCCGGTGCGGATGAGGAAAAAGAGGAATTGCAGGAGATCGTCGACTTTTTGAAAGCGCCGGGCAAGTTCATCGACCTCGGCGCGCGCATCCCCAAGGGCGTGCTGCTTGTCGGCCCTCCGGGCACGGGCAAGACGCTGCTGGCCCGCGCGGTCGCGGGCGAGGCAGGCGTGCAGTTTCTGTCGATCTCCGGCTCTGATTTTGTCGAGATGTATGTCGGCGTCGGCGCGAGCCGCGTGCGCGACCTCTTCGAACAGGCGAAGAAAGTTGCCCCCGCGATCATCTTCATCGACGAGATCGACGCCGTGGGCCGTCAGCGCGGCACGGGCCTCGGCGGCGGCCACGACGAGCGCGAGCAGACGCTCAACCAGCTGCTCGTCGAAATGGACGGCTTCGGTACGAATCAGGGCGTCGTCGTCATGGCGGCGACGAACCGCGCCGACATCCTCGACCCCGCGCTGCTGCGCCCGGGCCGCTTCGACCGTCAGGTCTACGTGGGGCTTCCCGACATCCGCGGCCGCGAGGAGATCCTGAAGATCCATGTCAAGAATAAGCCCCTTGCCGAGGATGTGGACCTCTCCACCGTCGCCAAGGGAACGCCCGGCTTCACGGGCGCGGACCTCGAGAACCTCTCGAACGAGGCGGCGCTGCTCGCCGCGCGCCGCGGCAGCAAGCTCATCACGATGTCCGACTTCTCTGAGGCGGAGATCAAGGTCATCGCAGGTCCCGAGAAGAAGAGCCGCGTCGTCAGCGAGCACGAGCGCAAGCTGACCGCCTATCACGAGGCCGGTCACGCCATCGTGATGCACGCACTGCCGACGCACGATCCCGTGCACCAGATCACGATCGTTCCGCGCGGCGGCGCGGGCGGCATGACGATCTCGCTGCCCACGGAGGACCGCTCGTACCAGTCCAAGCGCTATATGGAAGAGCAGATCGTCTCGCTGCTTGGCGGGCGCGTGGCGGAAAAGCTGATGCTCGGCGACATTTCGACCGGCGCGTCGAACGACATCCAGCGCGCCTCGCAGATCGCGCGCAAGATGGTCACGGTGTACGGCATGAGCGACAGGCTTGGCTCGATCTCGTTCGAATCCGGCCACGATGAAATTTTCATCGGCCGCTCGATGGCGCAGGCCAAGCCGTATTCCGAGCAGGTCGCCGCACAGATCGACGAGGAGGTCAAGTCCATCGTCGACGCTGCCTACGAGCGCTGCGAGGACATCCTCTCGCGCGATCAGAAGCACCTCATCGCCGTGGCGGAATTCCTGCTTGCGCACGAGACGATGAGCGCTGAGGAATTCGAGGCCGTCTTCACCGACGAAGCCGCCGGCCATGACAAAATCTAATCCTGCTATGAATAAAATATCTCATCAGCAAGCCGCTGGTGAGATATTTTTTCACATTTTCGCAAGAATTCCTGCATTTTCAGTGCTTTTCCCCTTGCCAATTCGGTTTCTTCTGCTATAATGGGGCATTAGTCATTCCATTTACATGAAAAAAAAGAGAGAATCGAACATGAAAAAAAGCAGTAGTTTCAGCGGCTCGCTCGGCTTTGTGCTGGCTGCGGCGGGCAGCGCAGTGGGCGTCGGCAATATCTGGCGCTTCCCCTATCTCTGTGCCAAGGACGGCGGCGGACTGTTCCTGCTCGTCTATCTGGTGCTGGTGCTGACATTCGGCTTCACCCTGCTGACGACTGACGTAGCCATTGGCCGCCGCACGAAGCAGAACGCCCTTAATGCCTTTGCAACGCTCAACAAGAAGTGGAAGTTTTTGGGTTACCTCACCTTCCTCGTCCCCACGCTCATCATGACGTATTACTCCGTCATCGGCGGCTGGATCACGAAGTATTTTACCCTCTACCTCGTCTCAAGCGGCGATGCCGCCGCGCAGGACGGGTTCTTCACCTCGTTCATCACCTCCCCCGTCTCGCCCATCGTCTTCATGCTGATCTTTTTGGCGCTGACGGCGTGGGTCGTGTACTGCGGCGTGGAAAAGGGCATTGAAAAATACTCCCGCTACATCATGCCGGGTCTGCTCCTTCTCATCATCGGCATCGCCATCTTCTCGCTCACGCTCTCTTACACCGACGAGAGCGGCATGACGCGCACGGGTATCGAAGGATTGCTCGTCTACATTAAGCCCGACTTCACGGGCCTGACCGTCCAGCGCTTTTTGAACATCGCGCTCGACGCGATGAGTCAGCTCTTCTTCTCGCTCAGTGTCAGCATGGGCATCATGATCACCTACGGCAGCTACGTCAAGGACGACGTCAACCTCAACAAGGCCAACAACCAGATCGAAATTTTCGACACGGGCGTCGCGTTCCTCGCAGGCCTCATGATCATCCCCGCCGTCTATGTCTTCCTCGGCACTGACGGCATGGCCAGCGGCCCGAGCCTGACGTTCATCAGCCTGCCGAAGGTCTTCGCCGCGATGGGCGGCGTGGGCCGCGTCATCGGTGCGGTGTTCTTCCTCGCGCTCGGCTTCGCCGCGCTGACGAGCTGCGTGTCCGTCATGGAGACGCTCGTCGCCAACTGCATGGAGATTTTCCACAAGTCGCGCAAGGAGATGTGCGCCGCCGTGGGCGTCTATTCGCTCGTGACGGCTGTGCTCATCTGCCTTGGCTACAACGCGCTCTACTTCGAGCTCCCGCTGCCCAACGGCTCGACCGCGCAGCTGCTCGACGTGATGGACTACATCAGCAACAGCTTCCTCATGCCGTTTATCAGCCTGCTCACGAGCATTTTGGTCGGCTGGGTCGTGGGTCCGAAATGGATCATTGCCGAGGTCGAGAAAAACGGCGAGCACTTTGGCCGCGCCAAGCTCTACAGCGTAATGATGAAGTATGTCGTGCCCGTTGTCATGCTCATTCTGTTTTTGACCTCCACGGGGCTCGGCAGCCTGATCTTCGGCGGCAGGTAAGAAATTTTGGCAAAAAAGGGAACGCTTGCGCGTTCCCTTTTCTTTTGCTCTCCCGCCTTTTTCTCCGTTCAACGTACGCAAAATATGTTTTTACTCCGCGCGGTTTTTTGTCAAAAGCGCAAATTTCTTTTTCCCCGCTTGACAAAGCGGGGGCGGGCGATTATAGTAGCATCATTAAATCTCATAGTTCACAAATACCATGACGGGGAAAAATTCGTCCTACAGACGCTTCAGAGAGTTGCCGGCCGCTGCGAGGCAATGCAGAGCGGGATGATGTCACTGGCCCCTGAGTAGCTCCGCTGAGACGATTTTCGTTTAGGCGCAGCCGGATCTCCTCACCGTTACCAACGAGGCGCATTCGCTTGATTTTAAGCCGATGCAGAAAGCGGGCATATTTTATGCCAACAAGAGTGGTACCGCGGAAGTTTTGAGCTTTCGTCTCTTCAAGGGAAGAGACGGAGGCTTTTTTTGTTGCTATGCGAGAGAAAAAAGAGCAGGAGGAACACACCATGAAACGCATTAAAATTTTTGACACGACCCTGAGAGACGGCGAGCAGTCCCCCGGCTGCAGCATGAATCTGACGGAAAAGATCGAAATGGCCCGCCAGCTTGAAAAGCTGGGCGTCGACGTGATCGAGGCAGGCTTCGCCATCGCGTCTCCCATGGACCACAAGAGCGTGCAGGCCATCGCCGCCGCGGTGACAAACTGCACGGTCGCCTCGCTCGCGCGCTGCGCCAAGGGCGATATCGACGCGGCGTGGGACGCCGTGAAGGAGGCCAACCACCCCCGCATCCACGTCTTCCTTGCGACGAGCGACATCCACATGGAGTACAAGCTCAAGATGACGCGCGAGCAGGTCATCGACCGCATCCGCGAGATGGTCGCCTACGCCAAGAGCTATTGCGATGACATCGAGTTTTCCGCCGAGGACGCCTCCCGCTCCGACTGGGCATTTCTGGCCCATTGCTACTCCACTGCCGTCGCCGCGGGCGCGACGACGCTGAATGTGCCCGACACCGTCGGCTACTCCACGCCGCAGGAGATGTATGACCTCATCACCTACCTGCGTGAAAACATCGAGGGCGTCGAGCATGTCGACATCTCCGTCCACTGCCACAACGACCTCGGCATGGCGGTCGCGAATTCGCTCGAATGCGTCCGCGCGGGCGCGACGCAGGTCGAATGCACGGTCAACGGCATCGGCGAGCGCGCGGGCAACGCGAGCCTTGAAGAAATCGTCATGGCGCTGCGCACGAGAAAGGACTTCTACGACGCCGAGACCGGCGTGAACACCAAGCAGATCTACCGCTCGAGCAAGCTGCTGAGCAACATCACGGGCGTGCCCATCCCGCCGAGCAAGGCCATCGTCGGCGCGAACGCCTTCGCGCACGAGTCGGGCATCCATCAGCACGGCGTCATTGCCAATGCAAGAACGTACGAGATCATGAACTCCACCGACGTCGGCATCCCGCAGAACACGATGGTGCTCGGCAAGCACTCCGGCAAGCACGCGCTGCGTGAAAAGCTCGAATCCATGGGCTACGAATTGAGCGACGAGGAGCTTGAAAGCGTGTTCACCCGCTTCAAGGATCTCGCCGACAAGAAAAAGAACATCACGAGCAGCGACATTGAGGCGCTCGTGCTCCACCGTCAGGCCGCGGTGCAGGGCAGCTGCCAGCTCGTGAGTCATGTGGTCAACACGGGCCATGGCGTGCCGAACATCTCGTGCATCAAGCTCCAGCGCGGCGGCGAGCAGATCGAAGACGTCGCCATCGGCACAGGCCCGCTGGACGCCTCGTTCAAGGCCATCAACCGCATGCTCCAAATGGACGTGAAGCTCGAGAGCTTCAGCCTCAACGCCGTCACGGACGGCGAGGACGCCATCGGCGAGGCCGTGGTCAAGGTCTCCGGCCCCGACGGGCGCTCGTACACCGGCTCGGGCCTCTCGACCGATATCATCGAATCGTCGATCCGCGCCTACGTCAACGGCATCAACAAGATCATGGAATCTGGCAACTGAAAGGAGAAACGCGACATGGGCATGACAATGACGCAGAAAATTCTCGCCAAGCACGCAGGACTTGAGAGCGTGCGCGCGGGCCAGCTCATCCAGGCAAAGCTCGACCTCGTCCTCGGCAACGACATCACGACCCCCGTGGCCATCAACGAGTTTGAGTCCGCGGGCTTTGAAAAGGTCTTCGACAAGAGCCGCATCGCGATGGTGATGGATCACTTCGCACCGAACAAGGACATCAAGTCCGCCACGCAGTGCAAGCAGTGCCGCACCTTTGCCCGCCGCTTCGACATCGACCACTTCTACGATGTCGGTACGATGGGCATCGAGCACGCGCTGCTGCCCGAGCAGGGGCTTGTCGCCCCGGGCGAGGCCGTCATCGGTGCGGACTCTCACACCTGCACCTACGGCGCGCTCGGCGCGTTCTCCACCGGCGTCGGCTCGACCGATATGGGCGCGGCCATGGCCGCGGGCGAGACGTGGTTCAAGGTCCCGTCCGCCATCAAGGTGAATCTCACCGGCAAGCTCCGCCCGTTTGTCTCCGGCAAGGACGTCATCCTGACGCTCATCGGCATGATCGGCGTGGACGGCGCACGCTACCAGTCCATCGAATTTTCCGGCGAGGGCGTCAAGAACCTCACGATTTACGACCGCCTGACGATCTGCAACATGGCCATCGAGGCGGGCGGCAAAAACGGCATCTTCCCCGTCGACGACGTGACGCGCGCCTATGTTGAGGGCCGCGTGGACCGCCCCTGGACAGCGTTCGAGGCCGACCCCGATGCAGAATACGAGCGCGTCATCGACATCGACCTTGGCAAGGTCGACTGCACGGTCGCCTGGCCGCACCTGCCCGAAAACGCGCACAGCGCGCGCGAGGGCAGCGACATCGCCATCGACCAGATCGTCATCGGCTCGTGCACGAACGGCCAGCTCCCCGACATGGCCGCTGCCGCTGCGATCCTGAAGGGGCATCATCTGGCCCCGAACGTCCGCGGCATCATCATCCCCGCCACGCAGGAAGTTTACCGCGCCTGCATGCACGAGGGCTACACCGATATTTTCCTCGACGCGGGCTGCATCGTCTCCACGCCCACATGCGGGCCGTGCCTCGGCGGCTATATGGGCATCCTCGCCGCCGGCGAGCGCTGCGTTTCTACCACCAACCGCAACTTTGTCGGCCGCATGGGCCACGTCGACAGCGAGGTCTACCTCGCCTCTCCGGCTGTCGCCGCGGCGTCTGGTATTACCGGCCACATTTCTCATCCGGAGGAGGTCATGAACAAATGAATGCACACGGCATTGTCCATAAGTATGGGGATCACGTCGATACGGACGTCATCATCCCCGCGCGCTATCTGAACACCCAGAGCCACAAGGAGCTCGCCTCCCACTGCATGGAGGACATCGACAAGGACTTCATCCACCGCGTCAAAGACGGCGACATCATGGTCGCGGGCGTAAACTTCGGCTGCGGCTCGTCGCGCGAGCACGCGCCCGTCGCCATCAAGGCGAGCGGCATCTCCTGCGTCATCGCGGCGAATTTCGCCCGCATCTTCTACCGCAACGCTATCAACATCGGCCTCGCCATTTTGGAGTGCCCCGCCGCGAGCGCGGAGATCGAAAACGGCGACGAGGTAACAGTCGACTTCGACACCGGCGTCATCACAGACGTGACAAAGGGCACGACGTATCAGGCCGAGCCCTTCCCGCCGTTTATCAAGGACATGATCGCGCGCGGCGGCCTGATGGCCTCGCTCAAGGCAAAGGAGGCGGCGAAATGAACAAGACCATTGCCATCATCAAGGGCGACGGCATCGGCCCCGAGATCGTCACCGAGGCCATGGGCATTTTAGACGCCGTGGCCGCGAAGTTTGGCCACACCTTCACCTACGTCGACGCGCCGATGGGCGGCACCGCCATCGATAAATTCGGCGTGCCGCTGCCGGATTCGAGTTTATCGACCTGCCGCAACGCGGACAGCGTGCTGCTCGGTGCGGTCGGCGGCCCGAAGTGGGACAATCAGCCCGCCGCCAACCGTCCCGAGCGCGGTCTGCTCAAGCTGCGCGAGGGCATGGGGCTCTATACAAATGTGCGCCCTGCGAAGATGTTCTCCGAGCTCTCCGCCGCCTGCCCGCTGCGCGCTGACATCGCGGAAGGCGGCATCGACTTCGTCGTCGTGCGCGAGCTCATCGGCGGCGTGTACTTCGGCGAGCACCGCACGGAAGAGGCGAACGGCGAGCAGAAGGCCACCGACATCATGGCCTACTCCGAGCACGAGATCAAGCGTGTCGCGCGCGTCGCGTTCGAGACCGCGCGCAAGCGCCGCAAGCGCGTCACCTCCATCGACAAGGCCAACGTGCTCGACACCTCGCGTCTCTGGCGCAAGACGGTCACAGAGGTCGCGAAGGACTACCCCGATGTCGAGCTTCGCCACATGTATGTCGACAACGCGGCGATGCAGCTCGTGCGTGACCCGAGCCAGTTCGACGTCATCGTGACCGAAAATCTCTTTGGCGACATCCTCTCCGACGAGGCGAGCCAGATCACGGGCTCGATCGGCATGATCCCGTCCTCCAGCATGGGCGACGGCACGAACGGGCTCTACGAGCCTATCCACGGCTCCGCGCCGGACATTGCGGGACAGGACAAGGCGAACCCCATCGGCACGATCCTGGCCGCCGCAATGATGCTGCGCTACAGCTTCGACATGGCCGCCGAGGCTGACGCCATCGAGCGCGCAGTGGATGAAACGCTGCGCTCGGGCTTCCGCTGCGGCGACATCATGCAGGAAAACTGCCAACTCGTCGGCTGCAAGGCCATGGGTGCGGAGATCCGCAGCCGTATCTGAAACGATCTCTTCCAAACTTCTTTATGAACCTCTCCTTTGATCCTCTGTATCGCGCGGCGATGCGAAAAAGGTTCCCAAGCCAATGGCTTGGGAACCTTTTTTCTTCCGCTGTCAAATTTTGCCGATCAGCACAACGATCCCGCCGACCGCGGCCGCGACAAGAAGGTACAGCGCTGTGGCCGCACTGCGCTTGGTGTAGACCGTCCGCCACGGCTTCCCATAGGGGACGCCCTCCATGCCCTCGATACGCCAGATCTTGCTGTGGCCGACCCACAGCAGGTCGATGACAAAGCCGTCGAACCAGTTCACGACCACAAGGAAGAGGTAGGTTTCAAAACTCGCAGTCTTAAAGTCCTTCACGCCGTTCCATCCGGCGATGACCGCGATCAGCACGACGAAGATCACAAGGCAGAAGAACGTCATAAAGCGCTTGCCCTTGCGCAGCTCCTCAGTCTTGTCGGCGATGCCGTGCTTCTGCGCCTCGTCGAGATACGCGTCCGGGTAAAAAGAGGCAGTTGCGCCCGCTGTCTCGCACCGCGCATTTGACCAGCGCGAGATAGAGCCGCGTACTTCTCCATCTTGTCTTGCGGTAGTGACGCCAAGTTCTCGCCGTCAGTCCCTACGACATAGAAATCGCCAACCAGCACGTCCTGTCCGAACCGGCGATCAGGCTCAAAGCCAATGAGCTTACCCTCATCGTTCAGGAGCAGGACTACGCCTTCTTCCACGCCGGCCAACTGGATCAGGTGATGGTAGTCCTTCACTCCGCTGCTCACGGCTTCTTGCAGAGCCGACAACTCATTTTTCAGGGTGTCTACTTCCGGTTTCTTATGAGGGCTGACCTTGAGCACAGTGATTTCCTTCTCTTTGCACATAAACCATACCTCCGCTTTCGAAATTGGGATAGCATCGTACACGAGATTTTCTTGAATTGCAAGCCTTTTTTTGCTCAAAATTCTTGCAGAAACGGTGCCTTGGTTATTGACTATTTTCCCTTAAAATGCCTTTGCCAGTCGTTGAAAATTTCACCCCTATCACTTTCCACAGGTTTTCGCGGCAAATACCGTGGGCACCCCTTAGAATTGCAAATGAACACTCTTTTCCAATCACCAATATCACAGTTACTTTAAGCCTCAATGTGTATAAAAAATAAGATGACCATTCGCCCTTTTGTTTTAGGGTTTGTTTTGCTCATCTCTAAGAAAATAAGGGTTGAGATCATGCGGAGAGGGGGACTTATCATGAACGATATTCTAAAGCGGTTTTGTTGGTTGGACGACAAAATGACCGCCGGTATCGTCCGGCGGTCATTTTATCGTCTTAGCGTTATCTCGGCCTTCTGCGATCGTGCTCGGCGTAGTAGGCGCGTTTGCTCCCGAGCATCTTCTCGTCCGCCTCGCGGACCAGCTCTCTTAGCCCGTTTGCCGCCTCGCAGACGGCGATGCCGTAGGAGATGCTGTAGCCCTGCGCGGCAAGGCTTTCAGAAACCGCCCGCATCCGCGCCTCGTATTCCGCCTCTGCCGCCGGCGCGGGAAACACGACGAACTCGTCGCCGCCGACGCGGTAGAGATCGTCCCTCGGAAACTGCTCCCGCAGACGCTCTGCGACCGCGTGCAGCAGCTGATCGCCCGCCTCGTGACCGCGCTCGTTGTTGATCTCGTGCAGGCCGTTCGCGTCGATATAAATGCAGGCGGCCGGAGCGATGACGCGCTGGTCGCTCTTGCGCAGACACTTCTCATAGGCGACACGGTTCATCAGGCCCGTGCCCTGGTCCGTAATGCTCATACGGTAAACGCCGCGTCGCGCCGAGGCGAGATACCAGACCATAAAACCAAGATAGCTCAGCAGCAGCGCGGTGACAATGATCGCCATCATCGAAAGTGTCTGCACCACGCCGCGCGTGCCCGCCAGCGCCTCCGCCTCGCTCACGCCGAGCACAACGCTCCAGTTGTTGATGCCGACCGGCTCGTAGTGCAGGTAGACCGTCAGCCCCGTGGAGCGGGATACGGTGCACATATCGCCGCCGATGCCGTTGGGGATTTTTTTCATCGCCTCCTCGTAGGTGTAGCCCTTGAGCATTTTGCGGCCACGCAGCTCCGAGATGTTGCCGAGCGAGTCATGCCAGGTATCCAGCAGGATGTCGCCGTTGTTGCCGTCCACAAGAAGGAGGAAGGCATTGCCGTTGTAGAGGTCGATCTGATAGTTTCGGGAAAGCTCCTGCAGGAGGACGACGCCGTAGAGGATGGCGACGGTCTCGCCGTCGCGCACCACCGGCACGACGTTGCGCACCACCAGCTTTTCCGGCGCAAAGTAGCTTGTCACGCGGTCTGAGATGTACGCGCCCCGCGCCGCCTCTGTTTCAAAATCGAATGTGTCGGAAACGTCGTAGCGGGTGCCGTCGGTCAGCAGCAGCGTGCCGTCGGGCCGCAGCAACGCGACGGTGGAGACAAAGGTCTCACTGAGGCTGAAGGATTTCATGATGCGCAGCACCGCGTCATTGTCACGCTCGTCATGCCCCGCGATCAGCTCCGCCATGGCGGAGAGGATGGTCTGGTCCGCGTTCGCCGCGTCGACAAGATCCTTTGCGATCTGGCGCGTCGCGGTAGCCAATTCGTCAAAGGAGCGCTGTGTGATCTCACGATTCGCCCGCCGGACGAGGAAAAAGACCGAACAAAAGAGCAGCACGCCGGTCAGGAGCGTGACCGCCACCATCATGCCTACTCGTTTTTTGTTGACCATGTTCATTTCTCCTTTATCCTTCCCCCCTGTCGCGCGCCGCCAGGCTGCGCAGGAAGGATTCCGCTTCGCGCCCGGGCAGGACGCGCGAGAAATAAAAGCCCTGAATGAAGTCGCAGCCCGCCGCAAGCACGGCGTCGCACGTTGCCTTGTCCTCCACGCCCTCACACAGCACGCGGATGCCCATGTCGTGCGAAAGACGGATCATGCCCTCCAGCAGCGCGCGGGCACGCGGCAAGGCGGACTCGATCACGATGCTGCGGTCGATCTTCACGCCGTCGATTGGGTAGGTGCTCAGGTCGGAGAGCGAGGAATAGCCCGCGCCGATATCGTCCAGCACGATGCGAAGCCCCATCGCGTGCAGCCCCTCGATCGTCCGCAGCGCCGTCTCGCGGTCGTGCGCGTAGGAGTCCTCCGTCAGCTCCACCGCAAGGCGGTCGCGCGTAAAGTCGTACTGCTCGACGATCTCGTGCACGCGCGCGAGGATCTTTTCGTCTGCGATGGACTGGCGCGTGAAGTTGCACGAGAGCCACAGCGTCCCGCGCCCCTCCCGCTTCCACGTCTGGAGCTGCACGCACGCGCAGCGGAGCATATAGAGATCCAGCTCGGTGATCGTGCCGGCGCGGATCATCAGGTCGATGTATTTTGAGGGCTTGAGCAGTCCCTCCTCCGGATTTTGCCAGCGCGAGACGGCCTCCGCGCCGACGACCGTGCCGGCGCGATCGACGACGAACTGGAGGTACGGCTCAAATTCGCCCTTTTCCACCGCCTTGCTCATGCTGCCGCGCAGACGCTCGAGCTGCTCGCTCTCGTCGATCATGCCGCGCGTGCTGAACGCGCAGGGCGTTTCCGTGCGGAACGCGTGGGCACAGCCCTGGCGCGCGTTGTAGAGCGCAGCCTCGGCGCTGCAGTCGGGGTTTTCCGACAGCGAGCAGATGCCCGCGCGGAACGCGCCGGCATATTCGGCGCGGAAGCCCGCAAGGTAGCCGTCCAGCTCGCGGATAAGCCCCTCGGCGCGCTGCTGTGCCGCCTCGCGGCTGCCGCACTGACACACGAGCGCGAACATCCCGCGCCCCACGCAGGCGAGGTATTCCTCGCGTCCGCAGTCAAGGCGCAGATACTCCGCCGCGCGGGAGAAGATCTCCTCGCGCTCCGCCTCGCCAAAGCGCCGTTCGAGCGAGGGCATATCGCAGCCGATGCAGAAGACATAGACGATGCTTCTGAGCGGGGCGGGGATGAGCGTTTCCATGCAGTTCAGATAATACCCGTCGTTGCCGATGCCGTAGCGCGGGTCGATGAGGGCGTTGGTCTTTTGCTCGGCACGCTTTTTTCGCGCAAAGACTATCAGCGCGACCGCCGCGGCAAGCAGCGTCGCGATCAATGCGGCGAGCGTAATGAGCCACCTGGTACGGTAGGCTTCCGCGCCGCTGCTATTCATATAGTCTGTCAGGACGCCGATGCTCTCCGCGCCGGAGAGGTCCTCCAGCGCTTGTGAAAGCGCGCCGGCCAGTTCCGGCGTGAGTGCGTTGGTAAAGCCAACATATATCGCGCGCTCTGTGCCGTCATGTTCTATCGTGCAGAGCAGCACTTGACGGCGCATCGCGCCGCTGTCGACCGTGCCGGAGGGATAGGCGGAAATAATGTCCGCCTGCCGGTTCTCCGCCTGCTGCGCCTGCGTTGTGTTCTTGCTGTACGGAAGATAGACAAGATCGTACCCTGTCTGCTCACTCAGGCGCTCGTACAGCTCCGGCAGCAATCCGACATAGCATTCTCTGCTGCGGTCATAGGACTCGATGGGATAGAGATCGGCGTTTCCCGAGATCAGAAGCGTCTCCCTCGCGCTTGCATCCTGCATACAACACAGCAGCGCTCCGATCGTCAGCACGGCGCAGAGCGTGATTTCCAAGAGCTTTTTTCGGCGCACAGGCGACACCCCCCTTTATTTCAAATCGATCTTGCGGCGCTCGATGCGCCCCCAGCTGAGTTTTTTCTTCCTATAGCCGATAAAGGCCGTGCAGCGCACCCATGCGAGGATAAAGCGCAGGAACACCAGCTCAAAGAGACACAGACAGACGGCCTTGAGGCCGTCGCCGAACGAGAGCGTGAGATCCGCCGTGTAGATGCGCGAGAAGAAGGCGGTGAGCGTCAGGACCCCGCCGAAGACGGCGTAGATAAGGAAGAAGAGCAGCATGAACGGCACGTTGATGAGGTCGCACCACCATGCGAGCACCATCGTGAACACGCCGAAGACCTCGATAAACGGCGAGAGCAACTCATAGATGAGGAAATAGAGATAGGATACAAAGCTCACCGCGCCGAACCTGTGATTGGAAAACATGACGCGATGCTTGTACATACTCTGGAACAGGCCCAGATGCCAGCGCTTGCGCTGCTTGCACAGATCGCGCAGCCGCTCGGGCACCTGCGTCCAGCAGATGGCGTCGGTGGCGTAGCGGATGGCATAGTCGATGCCGTTGATTGTGCAGTATTCGTGCAGCTTGACCACCAGCTCCATATCCTCGCCCATGGTCTTGTTGTCGTAGCCGCCCACGGCGATGACCGTGTCCTTTTTGAACAGTCCGAACGCGCCGGAAATGATGAGCGAGCCGTTGAAGCGGTCAAAGAGAATGCGGGAGGCAAGAAACGAACGGTCATATTCCAGCACCTGCATGAAGGCGAGGATGCTGCGCGGCAGGCGGTAGCGTTTGACGCGCCCGTTTTCCAGCTCAACATCGTTGGAGATGCGGACGATGCCGCCCACCGCCACCACATTGCCGTTTTCCAATATCGGCTGGGCGATGCGGCGCAGAGAGTCGTACTGCAGAACGGAGTCCGCGTCCATGCAGATAAAGTACGGGAAATTTGCGGCGTTGATGCCCATGTTCAGCGCGTCTGCCTTGCCGCCGTTCTTTTTTCGGATGAGCGTCACCGGTACCTTCTGTGCGCGTGTCTCATAGACGTATTCCTCGCGCTGACAGTTGATCTGCCGGCGAATGGGCCGGTGAACAAGGTGCATATCAAATGTCTCGGCCAACACCTCCGAGGTGCGGTCCTTCGATCCGTCGTCCACCACAATGATCTCATAGGCGCGGTATTCGAGCGTCAGCAGCGAGCGCACGGTGTCTGCCACGGTGACCTCCTCATTGTAGGCGGGAACGATGATACTGATGGGCAGGTAGTAATCCGAGGGCAGAATGCTTTTGAACATTTCCTGCCGGCGGTGCTTGTACAGCTCAAGTGAGCCGACGACGACCGACAGAAACAGAAAGGTCGAGTAGCCGATCAGATAAGCGATAAAGAAATAGCCCACCCACTCAAGAAACAGCTTTATACCGTCGTACATACTGCGTCCTCCTTTCGCTCCTCCAGCTCCCGCACATCAAAGCGATAGCGCAGGATCTCGGAGGCGTAGCGGTCGTGCCCCTCGATCACGTCGATCAGATCGCGGTAGCCGAAGCCGAGCTGCTCCAGACTTTTTGACGCGTTGAAGCGGATATACCAGTTGGGATGATAGAGGTTCCTCTCCAGCACCGCCGCAGTCTCCGCCCCGGGATAGCTCGCCAGCACCGACGAGGCGATGGCTGCATACTCCCAGCGCGCGTTTTCCGAGGGCGTCGCATAGCGCAGCAGATCGGCGTAGGCGGGCGGATAGGGATAGCGGCCAAGATAGCGCAGACAGGCAAAGCGCACCTCGTCGTCCTGCGCGGGATCGTTGAGGAGCGCGTGTATTTTCTCGCAGTATGCGCCGGAGGAAAAGCGGAAATAGTTGAGCAGCGTCACCTGCATCCACGGCTGAAACGCATCAAACGCCTTCCAAAGCGCGTCGGCAAGCTCCCATGTGTCGCCCGTGTAGTTCAGCAAGCCGTCGGAGAGGAGCTTGCTGTGATAATAGAGGCTGCTTGCGTCGATGATCCGCAGCGCACGCACAAGGACGGCGGGATCGCCCGCCGTGTAGAGCGCCTGCATGGCATTCTCGCGGCAGTAGATGCTCGATTCATGCAACAGGTCGAGCAGCATCGTTTTCAGCGCCTCGTTCTCCTGCCCGTCGAGAAGCCGGTATTTCCGGATGATATACGGAAAATACGCCGCCTCGATCTCATCGCGGCGGCAGTAATCCTCTGCCAGCGTGATCGTCACACCGTTAAGCGCCGTCAGATAGGAGCGGGTCAGCTCTGGCCGCCTCACGCACAGGCACTCCAGCGCGGCGTCAAAGGCCGCCATGCCGTTCACGCGGCGCAGTCTGCGCTCCATGAAGCGCAGATGCCTCTCGCTGACCGCTCCGGTCTCCGCGAGACGGTCAAGCTCCTGCGAGACCGTCAGCTCAAGGCGGATGCCGTCGCGGAAGAACCGATGCTCCCTGCGCCGCGAAAGGAGCGCCGTTGCAATGTTAAAGAGGATCATGCCGGCGCAGATGCCGAGATAGACGTAGATCAGGATTTGAACAAACACCGGCGTTCTTCCTTTCTCGTGTGTTTTACTGCCAGAGCTTTTGCAGAATGTAGTACGAGGGCTTGAGCCGCTCGTGATAGCTGACCGTATTGCCCCAGCCCTTGAGCGCCGCGGGATAGAGCGGCGTGCGCTCCTGCGCCGCGCCGTCGGTAAGACCAAGGTACATCGTGTCGATGGTGATGTAGTCCACACCGTAGTTTTCATAGTAATCGTCGTGGATGGTCATGCGCGAGGGGTCTGAAAAGTTCAGAAGCTGCCAGGGGAGCTTCAGCTCCACATAGTCGCCCGCGAAGATGAAGTCCGCGAGGGAATCGTAGTCCGGCGCGGCGGGGTTCGCGTTGCCGTAGGCAAGATCGCCCGTCTCGTAGGTCTCAGAGCTTGCCTGCCAGTTGCCCGTGAGCAGCGGTGTCGCCGTCTGGAGCATCAATTCGATGGGCTTGAACAGCGGCGTGTCCGCGTCGGGCGGGTCGAGGTAGGCGTCCGCGTCGTGCGTTTCGTGGTAGAACATGGCGCGCAGCACCTCGTAGCGCTCCTGCACCAGGAGGCGGCTGTTGTCCCTGCCGTCGATGGCGAGGACGAAGTCCACCGGGTCCTCAAAGCGCAGGCCGAAGTTTTCGCAGTAGGTGCTGCCCGTCTTGGGCGTGGTGTCGATGGGGATGTAGAGCGTTTTCTGTCCGTTCGCAAAGCCCTTTTCATAGGCGAGCAGATAGATAAACTTCTCGTCGTATTTCATCGAAAGGGCGCGCGTGCCGGTATCGAAGAGTTTATCCTCCTCCGTCCACTCCGAGAGGTCGCCGTCCACATAGCAGACGCTTTCCTCCTCGCCGGGGTCGAAGGAGAGCAGACCGAAATACTGCTCGTTGGTCTGATAGTCGCTCCAGTACGGCGTGCGCTGGAGATTCACCGCGTGCATGGTGTTCCAGGTGCGCTTGAACCACTCGTCCTGCCAGGTAAAGACGCAGCCGCCCGCGCAGTTTGCCGCGGTGATGTCGCGCCAGCAGTCCACGAGCGCCTGCCCCTGCTCCTGCTCGGACATATGGCCCTGATTGCGTCCGGTGTTCCGGTCGATCTGCGCCATGCCGCGCCCAGTGGAAACGCCGAACTCGGAGATGACGACGGGCATCGTGTGATGCCGCCGCAGGGCGCGCAGATAGGCAAGGTAGGTGTTCGCCGCGCCGGTCTCATCGTAGAAGTCCGATCGGCGCAGCACGGAACCGATGGGCGTGCCGGGACCGGTCTCCGCACGGGAGATGACGGCCTTGCCGTCCCAGATGGGCGTGCGGTCCATCGCCGCGGGGTTGAGGATATAGTTGAGATAGTCGGGATAGTAGGGATACACATGGTAGGAGGCAAACTGACCGGCGAGGAAGGCATCCTCAGTGCGGATGTGCTCCACGTCCACCTGCGCGCACTTCATAAAGAAAGTCGTGATATCCTCCGGGTAGAGGAAGGGGTCGGTGGTCGGCCAGTTGGAAAACGCCACAAGGCGCTGGGTCTTGTAGCGGCGGCTTTCATATGAGACGATCCGATCGCCCACCTGCGCGAGCATGGATTCAAAGGCGGAGGCGTCCTCCGTCGCGGAGAGGTACGTTCCCTGATAGGGCGGCAGATCGGGGTATTTGTGGTTGGTGTAGGTGACGGTCACATCCTCCCACTCCACACCGAGAATATAGCCGATGACACAGCGGGAAACATCCTTATTGTAAAAGCCCGATCCCGTGCCCCGCCCGAGCGAGATCTTCTTGTTGCCGTGCAGAACGTCGACCAGTGTGCGCCCGTCCCTGACGAAGGTCTCAAGAAAGTCCTTGTCATAGGCGTCGCGGTGGGAGTTTTGGATATAGTCGTTCACCCATACGCCGTGGATGAGCCAGAGCGGTTCCTCGTTCGCCTCCTCGCGCGCGGTGTTGTACTCGTAGAAGGCGTTGTAGAAGTCGTCGTGGAGCGTAATGTAGACGCGCACGGTGTTCGCGCCCATCTCCTGCATCTGGGCAAACCAGCGCAGATAGGTCTCCTTGCTGACGGCGTAGTCCGTCGCCCACTCGCCCGGGACGCCCACGCCGAGGTTCACGCCCTTGACGGTGAACTCCTCCGGTCCCGCGCCGCGGTCCATATAAAGGTGCTGCGCGTCGGTGGACATGAAAGCGCTGACCGGCGCGTCCGGCTGAAGGTCGATGTACCAGCCGAGGTAGTAGCGCGCGGTGTCGTAGGCGAGATAGCCTAAGATCAGGGCGGTGAGCACGATGAGAAATCTTTTCAAGCCGCCGCCCTCCTTTCTCGATGGTGTGGTGGCTCAGTGGTTGAATTTCTTGTTTTTGGATTCGTGGCTGTACTGGCGAAGAATGTCGATATTCTCGTCCATCCACGCGCCGCGCTCGATGCAAAAGCGCTTCATCTGCGCGACGGCAGCCGCGTGTGAGTGCGGGTTGCGCCACGCGGGGGAGAGCATATCCTTTTCGAGCGTGTAGCCCCAGACGGAGAAGTTGCGCTCGACGGCATCGCCGAGCCACGCGGTAACGTCGTCTATGTAGGCGCAGAGATACTCGTCGCTGAGGATGCCCTGACGCAGTTCGCGGTAGCGGTCGATGACGGCGTTTATGAACTTCTCGTCTTTGCTGAGCATATAGTACCAGACATTGTATTGCAGCTCAAAATGCTGCGGCTCTGCGACCGGATGACTGTAGTTGTCACAGGTGGAGTTGAAGTCCCAGATGCACATTTTGTATTTGCCGCGCACATCCCTGTAGATATAGGTGGAAAGCCAGCCCGCATCATAGTTGCAGGTAAACTCGTTGAGGATAAAGTAGTCCACGAAAGAGCTCATGTCCGCCTGCTCCCACCATGCATAGGGCTCGGTATCATAGTCATAGGAGTAGAGTGACTTTTCAAAGTCGGAGAAATCCTGTGCGATCCACGCCGCGCGCTCCGGCGTAAGCCATTTTGTTCCCGGATAGACGATGTCTATATCCTGCAGATTTCGCAGGGCGTATTGGGAGAAGGTCTCGATGTTTTTGACCTCGTTGCCGCTGCCGCGGTCAAGGCGCAGAGCATAGCTCGTCTGCACCGTGTCCTTCGACGGCTCCGTGAGCTTCAAGCGGGCATCCGCGCCCGAGCTGACAGTCTCCGTCATAACATAAAGCCCCTGATACACTCCGTTGAGCAGTACCTCGCAGAAGCGCACATTCGGCGCGTAGTCCATGATCTCGCCCGCAAGATTGTACCACATATAATTGCGGATGAGCGTCTTATCGAGGTACGGCCCATGCAGCGCCCACTCGTCGAAGGCATCCATCCCCAGCATGGCGACATCGCGCGAGGCCGCACCGTCGTCCGTCAGCGTCTTGACAAGATAGCTGTGCTTATCAAAATAGCGCGAGGAGTTGCCTCGCACTCGAATGTCAATGACGCTCTGAAGCGTCGGCGTGTCGGTGGGGTGATTGTTGCCCTCGGCATGATCCACCACCGAGACGGACGCGCGCAGCAGCGTACTGCCGTCTGCGGTCGTGGTGAAAGCATCGTCCTCACGGCCGCTGCCGCCGCTCTGGATGGGAACGCCGGGGATCTCCGCGCCGCCAGTGTCGATGAGAACGAGCGGCAGATGCGTGCAGAGCGTCTCGCCGTCATGCTCGGCGCAGGGCGTGTAGGCGGGGCGCTCAAGATGCTGATGATAGCGTGGGTGCTCATCGGTCAGCACGGCTGACAGGTTTGTTGCGGATAGGAGAAGCAGCAGCGCACAGGCCGCAAGAGCCATTCGCTTGTATTTCATGTTCGTCTCCGCTCCCCTCTTTCCGGTTTCTCAGTTCGACACCTCGTCGTTCTGCATGACAAGATTGACATAGTCGATACTTCCCAGCGAATAGATGCTGCCGGGAATGTCCGGCGTTGTCTGCTCCGCGCGGCGCAGGAGCTTTTGCGTGATCTCGTAGATCAGTTCGACCGTATCCTCCGTCGTGTTTTCCACACGCAGCGTCGCTTTGGCGCGAAAGAGCTTGTAGACCTGCGCCTTGATCGGCTCCTGCTTGCTGCGGTGGGCGCGGATGATGAGCAGCATCCGGTTATCGCTCTTGATGCAGCCGAGCAGCAGGATCACCGCGAAGGTCACGACGCTGCCGATGCAGGCCACGGCATAATCGCCCACGCCGCAGCAGATGCCGACAATGATGGACCAAAAAATATAAACCGTATCGCGCGAGTCCTTGATGGCGGTGCGGAAGCGGACGATGGACAGCGCGCCCACCATACCGAGAGACAGCGCAATGTTGTTGCCGATGACGGTCATGACCGTCCCCGTCAGCACCGCGAGAATGACGAGTGAGGCGTTGAACTTGCGGCTGTAGATCGTCCCGCGGTGGGAGATGGCGTAGGACAGGAAGATAAAAAAACCCAGCACGGCGGCAAGGACGATATTGAGCAGAATATCCTCCCACGACATATCGCGGGGTGTGGTAAAAAGGTTCAGGATCTGTTGTCTCATGGTGTTTTCCTCCTATAGCCTCGTCTGACATCCGTTTTGGCGGGCAAGCACATATTTGCTGACAGAAAGCTCACTGCGATCCACGCTGTTGATCAGCTCGCGAAGATAATCGAGCAGAAAGCCGTTGTACTTGACCTCAAGCACCACGCAGTACGGATCGAGCACGGGGTTCATGTTCAGCCGCGGCGAAAAGAGGTCGAAGCAGCTCTCGACGGAAACAATGCGGCTGTCAAAGGTAATGCGTATTTTGTTCTCCTTGGCGATAAATGCCTTGCGGTTGTATTCTACGATCGTTTTGGGGCGATAGCACCGGCTGTGCATCAGCGCGTAGCACTCCGCGGCAAAAGACTCCGGATACCGCAGCAGCGGCGCGTAGTCGCCGCGCGTGAGCGCTTGGGCATCCTCCCGTGTCACGCGCAGAGAGCGCTTGAGCTGACTTGCGCCCTGCTTCTGCTTCATCTCCAGCATGGCGAAGTCTGCCGCCGGATCATAGCAGCGCAGGCGCAGCTTGCGCCGCAGCTCTACGCCCGCAGCCTTTTCGTGGAAGTCCCTGTCGTCGAGCGTATCGAAGTAAAGCGAGCGGACAGGGTAGCCGCTTATGCCGTTGTGCGGGTCCTCGTGCATGACCTGCGCGAGCCGATGGCAGGCTTGCAGCGCCTCCGGCAGCGAGATCAGATATTTCTTTTCCTCGCGGAACACGCGGTTCACCGATGCTCCCTCCTTTCGCAGAGAAAAAAACTGACCGCAGTCCTGCTAAGGCAATACCGCAGCTTTCACTGCGCGGTGTTTCCTTAAAAGAGTGCGGTCGGTCGATCATAGGGGCTCTCCCGCTCAGACATATGGCCCTGCAGCATAGTCTTTCGACGATTTTCTATCTTAAACGATTATACAGGGCTGCGCCGCATAAGTAAAGTCCTTTCTGGCATTTCCGGCATTTGGCGTGTGCCGTCGCTTGTGCGGCGGAAGTCCTCTCGTGCGCGGGAACCGGATAGGATCACCTCACGAAATACTCATAACACCGCCATGAGCAAAATGCAAGAAACGCAGTAATTGCAATGGTTCCCGGCCATGGCTGAAACCGAAAATCACTCCATTGATATAGAAAGCGGGGCCCTTTTTTGGTAAAATGGTTTTGTGAAACACACCAACCGGAAAGGGGCTGGCCGCTATCTACCGACAGGAAATCATTCAGGATGTGACATTGTTTACATCCCAAAGCGCCGCCATGTTTTACGACAGGCTTTTCAGCAGTCTGGACTTCACGCTGCCCGGAGCGGCAACCGGGCGGCGGGGCTTTCCAAAGGAAGCCATGGTCTGTGCTTTTATCGTTATGAAATGTGAGGGCGTCTCACAAATCACAGATTTGGCGGATTATCTGGACAACAATCGCCTCATCGCCCATTATAGTAGGGTGGGCGGTTTATATATTTGGAACTATGTCTCCTGCGGGTTCTGCTGTGTCTGTTGTGCTGCCTTCACTATGATCTCTGTGACCAGGGCTTCCAGCCTTCTGTACAGACATTTCATCAGCAATGCCAGCAGTGCCGCTGTCAGCATCAGAAAAATGTATGTTTACTCTCATTGAAGCAGCCGCGCACTGATCTCCTGCCCTCCATTTCCGACCGTAAGAGGGCTTCTCACCTATAGTGTCGTTCCATACCTCCCCAATTTGCCGAATCACTATCTCCTGTTGACTGCAAAACCACATCATTCTGAATTTGGAACATTTGGAACGCTGCGTTCTTTTTTATACTGATCCCTCATTCTGTAATACGTTCCCGCACCGATATTCATTTGCCTGCAAGCTGCGGAAATACTCAACTCATTTGCTTCTATTTTGGTCCGCAATTCCTCAAAAAGCTCTGTGTGACGCTCCCTCTGCGGGGCACTCTTGATCTTACGCCAATAACGGTAGTAGGTTGTCTTCCCAATGCTCATCTTCCGGCAGACCTCCGCTACGGTCATCTGTCGTCTCTCCACAAGGTCGAAGCACCGGTGCAGCCCCTCCATAAACCGAGACAGCCGCGCCGCATCTCCGGTGTCCCTGCTTGTCAACAGCGCAAGGTCGGAAAGCACCGCCTGCCAGTGACCTGCCGCCGTGTCAATCTTAGGAGACTTGCAGAGCAAAGTTGCCTGCTGTCGATAGAGGGCAAGTGCCATCTCCACAAACGCACCGGCTGTGCCGCCCAGCTCACCACCCATCTCCACGGTTACACTGTCGTCCGCTCTCACATACGCAAGCAGCTCCCGCAGGACGTTGCCGTCCCCATCGACCTCCGTGTAGACTCTGTCAAAACCCTCCGGCGCTGCGCCCTTTCCTCCGCGCCTGTAATAAAACCTCATGCTGCATCACCTCTGCACGGACTGTACCGCACAACCATGCCAAAGGCAATGCATCGCTTTCGTTGATGCCGCCGACCCTTCCAAGTGCCGCTTCCGCGTGCCATTCAGAGTGCCATTCCGAGTACCGGCGGCACACGGAATCTCTCCATGGCGCAGTTTTTCTCAACCTGCCCCGCAGAAGATGCAAAAAATCCGGTATCGCTCCAAACGGAACAATACCGGATTTTTGTCTGTTTTCAGCCAATGATGCCCGCAAAGGCAGTTACATCAAAGGTTTGCAAGTTTCGAGCCGCTTTGTGAACGCTCAAAAGATCGCTCACATTTCCTTGATGGCAGCCTGAGCGGCGGCGAGGCGGGCGATGGGGACACGGAACGGGCTGCAGGAGACATAGTCCAGGCCGACCTTGTGGCAGAACTCGACGGACGTGGGATCGCCGCCGTGCTCGCCGCAGATGCCGAGGTGGATGTGCGGGTTGGTCTCGCGGCCCATCTTGGCGGCCATGGAGACGAGCTTGCCGACGCCGGCCTGATCGAGACGGGCGAACGGATCGCTCTCGTAGATCTTCTTGTCGTAGTACGCGCCGAGGAACTTGCCGGCGTCGTCACGGCTGAAGCCGAAGGTCATCTGGGTCAGGTCGTTGGTGCCGAAGGAGAAGAA
>ENA-UOOA01002745-UOOA01002745.1-human-gut-metagenome-genome-assembly--contig:-P61old-NODE-2745-length-23813-cov-18.916365_pt1 | contig 23813 bp, 16 predicted proteins | sample MGYA00242467_ERZ724014 | MGnify/ENA metagenome assembly ERZ724014 | reverse complement strand
CGGAAAGCGTCAGCGTCTTTCCGATATATTTCTCTACGGCAGCCGTGCCGAGCTCGTAGCCCCATTCGGTAAAGGTGACGTCGCTCTCGCAGAATAACCCGATGAGATGATTTTTATCCGCAAACACGCCGTTTTTCCCGTACACCGCAACGCCGTTTACAAAGAAGGTATACGACCCGCCGTTGTAGACGAGAACGAGCTCCGCCGCGCCATCTTGCGTAAACGGATCGGCTTTCATCGCCGCGTCTGCAAGGTTCACGACTTCCGCATTTCCGACGGGAACAAAATTGACGATATCGTAATAACCGCCGCCGTTGCTCCGCAAGACGATCCGCATGGTTTCGTCCTTGCTCGTCGCCACCGTGAAGCCTACGGAATACCAAGCGCCGCTAAACGACGGAACGGTTGCGCGAAGAACGAATGCTTCCTCGGGAGAAATCTCTGCTCCCGCGAACAGTCCGCCGTTGCCCCAAGTTTCGCCCTGATGAATATAATTGCCCGTCGTGCGGTCGTATCCAATCGTATCGAAGCCGCTAATGCCCGACCCGATTTTCGGGTTGGAAAGCTCGATCGCGACACCCGTGTCCTCCGTAACCTCCACGCGGTATGCCTTGGAAACAAGATTATCGCTTTCGGCAGTGAGATAATACGTGCCCTCGGCAAGCATTGCGGTAAAGCTTCCATCTTTTGCCTTGCCTTCGAACAGCTTGTTACCGTTTGTGCTTACTGCGGTCACTGTAACGTCGCCTGCACTGCCGAGCCCGTCCTTTACCATAACCGAGCCCGTGATCTGTCTGTTTTCTTTGCATTCAAACGTGCAATCCTCTTTTATCACGATTTCCGCCGTAACGAATCCGCCCTCGGTGACCGATTCGACGGGATTGCCGTTCACCAAAATCGTGTAGGAGCTTCCCGAAACGGGGATCTTTACCGTCGCATTCGACCAAACGGGGATCTGCCCGTCCGCGATCTTCTCGCCGTTGACCGAAATCGTAGTGCCGTTCGGCAATTCGACGTGGTAGGTCTGTTCGACCCGAATGTTTTTGAAGGTCGCCAAGGGGTTTTCGGGCGTTATCGGCTCATAGCTGCCGTCCGCGCCCGGTCGGATACTGACGACGCCGATGCTAAATGCGGTGCCGTCGATATATTGACCTGCACGGATACGGGTGATTTCCTTGCCGTTGAAGAGCACGATGAGCAAATCGCTGTCGGCGAGATATACCGCTTCAAATTCGCATATGCCGTTGAGATAGCCGGGCGCCTTCGCACCCTCTTGCGTTCTGAACACGAGGTTAGAGCCCAAACGCCAATAGCTCGGCCCTGCCGCATACACCTCCACGGAAGCTCCGCTTTCGTCGCGGACGCTCAGCCCGTAACAGGGCCACTTGTCGATATGCGCGTCTATCGTCATCTTCACCGCAAAATTGCCCGTATACGTCTCGTTCAGATAGAAGTAAGTCGTTTCAAACGCTTTGTCGTATTGCAGCGTCGTCGTGGAAATGGAACCGTCTGCATTTTTCGTCATCTTCAACGCCCTATACGGGTCGAGGACAAAATCGCCGTGACGGTAGAGATTAATATCTGCAAACTCCTCCTTTGAAGTGTCGATCACGAACGAACGCTGCGCATCGGGATCGAATTCGCCGCTGAACGTAAGCGTATATTTGCCGTCCGTGGTGACCGTTCTGCCGTCGATCTCATACGTGCCCGCCCGCAGCAAGGCTAAATCGACAACCCCCGACGAGCTCGCACTACCGTAAATGGAAACCGTCCCACTGTCGTCCGCCGCTACGTATTCCAAGCCGGCAAGCGCGGAGCCGTTCGTCCGCTTTGCCGTACCCATGACGCGGATTGTCCCCTCTGTCGGCATTGCCGAAAAGACGACATCGATCTTCATCGACTCCTTGATATCCGAAATAACGATCTCACCGTTCTCCATTTTAGGGATCCATTCGTCATACTTCGATTGACCGTTCACGATAATATCCGATAAAATATATCCGCGGTTCGCCCTGACGGTAAGTGTTACATCCTCGTCCGATCCGTGGGGAACGGCGATTTTATCTACGGAAACCGTACCGCCCGAAACATTGAGCGGCACGTTGATCGCGTGCGCGTAGCCGTCAAGCAGCTCCTTGAACGCAGCATCGTTTTCCGCGCCCGAATAGTCGGTCGCAGACCAATTCGTAAATTCCACGATGCCGTTATAGGCAAACAAGCCAGGACACGTTTTTCCGTTAAGCCAAGGCAGTTGAACGCTTGCCGCATATTCGTCGTTGAAAATGTAGTAATATTTGGCGTTGTCCTTGATCACCGTGAGCTTCACCGTATCGCTCGCGGCTTGTTGCAGACTGTTGAGATAGGTAATGTTGAAGCCGTCCACATAGAAATCAAGGCGGGAATATTCCACGGTCTTTTTTCCGCTGCCCAAGAAGCTCTCCATATCTACCCGCAGCGCGTTGAATTCGGTCGCCGATTTCATATCGCACGCGCCGCCGCCCGAACGGGCATGATCCTCCGCGAAATCTTCAAGCTTCATCTCGAAGGAATAGGCGTAACGGTCGGAATAAATATCCTTGAAGAAGATCGCCTGCCGCTCGCCGTGCAGCGCGCGCACGCTCTTGTTCTCTCCGTTCTCGTCGCCTAACACGTTCGACGTGTCCCATGCGTCCGTTTTGGTAAACCCGTTCTTCGCGTTGCCGAGCTCCGCGCCCTCCACGTCGCCGTTGATATAGCCGTTTTCGTCGAATGCAACGCTGTTATAGATATAGTTTGAATCCAAGGCGCAGAAGGTGGGCATGACGTAGCCGTTGTCCTGCGAATCGATTGCCTCTACATAGCGGTAAGCGGGAACGATTCTTGCAAAATCGGGCATTCCCGTTTCCTCGTTTACCGTAAAATGCAGATCCTCCCAAGTGGAGAAAAATTCGGCAGTGAGAACGTTGTTACCCTCCCCGTCCTTACTCTTTACCGCCTTTGCGGTAAAGCGCGTCTGTTGACGGCAGCCCGCCGTGATCTCGTCCACGTAAAAATTGACGCAGTCGAGCACATAAAACTTTTCCGCTTGATTGGATATCACGTAAAAACGGAAGGAGGAATTGTTGGCATAATCGCGAATGCCGTTCCAAATCATTCTCGGATCCTTCGCCGTTGCCGCAATGTACAACCCCTTTTCGGTATAGGTTGCCGTAGCGCGCATGGTGATCCCCCTTTCCGACTGCTCGATCCAATTTTTATCCTTCCAACGCTCCTCCGTCAGCTTGCCGTCAATCTTCATGTCGGCATCCATTTCCCCAACGAACGGTTGGTCGTATGTCCATTGATATTCGTCGCCGTTCTCCACAACGTCATATTTCTTCGAGCCGCCGCAGGCAACCGCCGCAACCGAGGTGGCAACAAAGGCGCAACCTGTAAGCGCCAACAAAATTGTTCTCTTTGTCTTTTTCATGATTTTCCCCTCCTTATTACTTCCCGAGAACCACGATATCGGAAATTCTGATTTCCTCATTCTCGCCGCTAAACTTTTGGGAAACTGTTATCTCGATCGAATCAACCTTGATCTCATTGAAGGAAGCGACCGCCGCACCGCCCTGCTCCATTTTGTTCGTTTCCATATTTACGTAGGAAGGATTGAAGGGAAGATTTTCGATGCAGGCGTTTTCCACGAAGGCTTCCGCCGTATACCAGCTCGGCTTTTCCGTTAAATGGAATACAATGCTGTCGATTTGCTTGAACGCATAGACATAATCGTAGCTGTTATAGATGAGGATCGCGGAAATTGCCGTGGGCTGTTTGAATTTCAACGTGATCGTGGTGGCGCTGTTTGCAACGAATTCGTAGCCCTCGAAATACGAACGGAACACGACCATTTCGTCGTTTAAATATTTCAAAGTCTCTTTCTCGGCATTGGTTGCCGAAATTTCCGCGCGCGGCGCTACATTTATTAGGCCCGTGGAACGGCTGGGCTTTGCTTGCAAGCTCGTCGTCGGTCCACCGCACATCAAAAGTCCGTAGTCGGGGTCGTTGTAAAAATGAATGCGGTCAAGCGCAAAGCATCTGCCCCGCGTCGCGTCTTTGTCGCTGATAGCGGCGGCATTCGGCCAAGAAACGCAAAAGAGCGTTCCGTCGGTATCCTCGATGAAATAATGATGTCCCGTGCCGAGAATGGTCGTATTCGCCTCATTGGCACCCATGATGGTCGCAGGATTAAGGGTGGGCTTTACAAATTCTCCCAAGGGGGAATCCGAATAGCTCTGCCGAACCTGATAGTTGATGTTTCCTGCGTTTTGCGGCGAATAGGTCAAGAAATACCTTCCGTCCTTTTTCCACATCACCGGAGCTTCGTTCAAATTCCGCTCCTCGCCATAGTCGGCTTTATCAAGCAAATTAGACTTATCGTCCGCCGCATTCAACACGTCCGAGCCGACAAACTGCCCCTTGCATTCATAATTCGACAGCTTGAAGTTTTCGCTGCTTCCCTCTCCGCCGATATATTTCACGCTCCTATAATTGGGTCTTAAAAGCATACGCGCGGTCGAATAATCGGGTGTGACCATATCCTTCATTCTCATGCCCCAAACCGTCTGTTCCTTGTCCGTCACGTTGGAATAATAGAGATAAAAATCGTTTACGCCGTCCCCGTCCGAATCTACGTCGTCGAAATAGGGATGCGCGTCGATGGTCGCAAAGGGTGCATCCAGCCCCGCGTCGTACTTAAAATTGATTTGCGGATTAGATTTGGTGAGTACTTTTCCGTTGAGATTTTGCGCCTCCGCATTCCCGTAGTAGCTTTCACTCGTAACGAGAGTAAACGGTCCGACGGGAGAATCGGAGGAACAGATTACCAAATAATACAGCTCCCACCATTCCACGTCCGTGTCGTACTCGCACGCATCGGAGGCGGGCACGCTCTTAGCGAGCGCACTGAAATACATATAATATTTTTCGTCCTTTTCGTGATAGACAACCTCGGGCGACCAAAGCCTATCCGCAACCCAATCGCTTGAAGCGATAAAGGTGGAATAGCCCTTCCCCAAAGAGCCGCAGAGCTCCCAATCGACCAAGTCCTTGCTGCGCGTGCATCCGAGCGCGGCAATCCCGTTTACGCCGTCATGCGTCACCGACTGCGGCATCAGCTCCACGCTCGAATTGTACTGATAATAGTATCCACCGTATACGGGATCTTGCTCCTCGCTCACGTAAATAACGCCCGTGTCGCCCCCGTAGAGCGCGAAGTCGTTTTTATAGAAGATATCCGTATCATAAGAGCCGTCCTCCGTCTCGCCGTTGAAATGGGAAAGGCGAAAAGCCGCTTCCTGTCCGCCGCACCCCGCAAGCAATAGAATCGAGAGCACGCACACGCCTGCCGTAACCAAAACCTTTTTCTTCATAATTTCACCTCTTATCCTTTAATGGACGCGGAAACGTCCAACCCCTTTAACATAATTTTTTGCGTGAACACGTATAGTAGGAACACAGGTATCGCCGCCGAAATACACGCCGCAAGCCTAAGCGGCCAATCCTGCTCGTACGGGTCTACCATAAACGCAAGCGTTAGCTGAATCGTTCGAAGATGAGGATTGCTGTTCAAAAACAATAGCGGATCGTTATAATCGTTGTACGCTTCGATAAACGCAAAGATCAACTGCACCAACAGTGCGGGGATCGAAAGCAGTAGCATGATGCGGTTGAATACGCCGAAATAACTGAGCCCGTCGATCCTGCCCGCGTCCAACAGGTCTTTAGGAACGGACAGATAGAACTGACGGAGGAAGAAAATCATTCCGATCGTCCCGAGCATACGCGGCACCATGATCGGCCAAGGCGTTCCGATCCATTCAATTTTATCGTAAATCAATATTTTTGCGATCGACCCCATATTGCTCGGGATCATCATCGTCACCATTAAAACGGAGAAGATGAGCCCCTTGCAGGGAAAGTTCATTTTTGCAAACGCGAACGCAGCCATTGCAGAAACATACAGCCCGACCAAAATGGCGGGAATATAGATCCACAGCGTATTCCAAAGCCCGATAAACACATTCGTTCCGCCGTAGTCCTTCGTCAGCGCGTCGATATACCCTTTAAAGGTGATTCCCTGCTCGGGAATCCAATGGAAGGAAACGTAATTCGCTTCCGCGCGCGTCATGAGCGACGTGATGATCGCAATATAAGTAGGGATCAGCACAATGACAATGGCGAGCCCAAGCAAAATGTACGCGCAAATCACCGACTTTAATTCGCGTTTCTTCTTTTTCGGCTCCTGCACGACGGGCGCCTGCGATTGAGTCATTTCATGTTCGATATTTTCCATATTCTTCACCTCAATCGTAGGAAACCCATTTTTTGGATATCTTCTCGCTTACCTTATAGAAGATAATGATAACTAAGCCGAGAATGATCCCGAGCGCACTTGACATTCCGAACCCTTCCGTGATCGTATTCACGTAAAACATACGGTACATCAGATAACTGAGCGTGACCGCAGAATTATCGGGACCGACGCCGTTTCCCGAAATGATCTGCATGGTCGACATCTCCTGACTTGCGGCGATAAACGTCGTCGTCAGCGTATAGTAAATCATGGGAGATATCTGTGGAATGACGATGCGGAAGAAAATCGTCTTTTCGCTTGCTCCGTCTATTCGCGCCGCCTCCTTCAACGAATTGTCTACGTTGGCAAGGGCAGATTGGAAAATGATGATATTCAATCCCGCGCTCCACCACTTAATGAGGAGGACCGAAGGCATGAACCATTCTCTCGTCGTCGTAAAGCCGACCTTAGGCAAGCCCATTGCCGTGAGAATGGTATTGAAAACGCCGTAATTGGGCTCCAAGATCCAATTCCACACAAGCGAAACCGCAACGCCGCCCAATATCGTAGGAACGTACAAAATCAAGCATACGACCTTGGAAAAATGCTTATTGATCTGCTTTTGCAATAAATTTGCCAAAAAGAGCTGAGAAACCAAATTGATGGGCACGCTCAACAAAAAGTAAAGCGTGTTCACGCAAGCGGTATAAAAAATATCCAGCGTAAACAATCTCTTATAATTTGCAAATCCGACCCAGACCATTCTCGACAAATCATATGAATGCAAATCAAAAAAGCTGATGTAAAACGTTAAGATGATCGGAAACGCCATGAACGCGAGAAACCCGATCGTCGGCAACGCCACCATGAGGAGTCCCTCTATGCTCTCACGTTTGCCCAAAGGGTTTTTCTTTTTCGGCGTTTTCTTCCGTTCAATCACTTCCGCCGTTTGTACCGATCCGCCGTCAGCTTCGCTTACAACCGTAGTCGCTCTCACAATTTTCCCCCTTTAATATTCCAACAGCTTTGCGTTGGTTTTGGATACCGCCGTGCTCTTCCATGTCGTATACGGCATCGTTCCGTTACGGACGTTGCTGTTGAGCGGGATCGCCCACACCTCGATCCAAGCCACGTCGGGCAAATACCACCAATCTCCCGCACCTTGATATTCAAGCGCTTCGCTGAAAATCGTCACATTTTTGGGCGCATATCCTTTGTATTGAATTTTGTCCAACAAATCGCGCTGATTGGGAAACCACCCTTCGTCTGAACGGAGCTTTTGTCCGGTACGGCTGGACATCCAGCAAATAAATTTGGCGGCTGCCTCCTTGCAGTTAGACATTTCGCGCACGACCATTGCTTTGGAGTTACACAGCCCCGCCTCCTTTCCTACGACAACCGTTTCGTCACATACGGGGTCGAGCGGGTCTTTATACTCCTTGTAGCGGGGAAGCGGAGCGACGTCCCACTCGAAGTCGTATTCGATCGCCTCCCGCGAAAAGATTTCGATATACGTAGAATAGTCGATGAGCATTGCCATTTTTTGGGAATACCAATAATTCTGACGGGTACGGTTATTGAATGTAATGGGGTTAGGGGAAATATCCAAGCCGCCCACACCCTCAATGTCCGCTTTTTCCGAAGCGCCGAGGCAGAGATAGCGCACGAACGCATCGCGGACGGACGGGAGCTCGCCCAATACCCCGCTCTGCGCCGCTTCCTTCACCGCCGACCGAATCCCCACAGGAGTGCCGTTAAGGGTATACGTGCCGTCGTCCTGCGGGGTCATCTTTTGTCCCGCGGGAACATCGAATTTATCGTTAAATTCCAGCGTTTCGCCCTTATTGTAGTGCATCCCCGTATAGACGCCCGTATAGCCCTCATCGGACATAACGATGTAATTCTTCGTACTGTCCAACAGCGAGAAATTCCAATCGCCGTTCCCCGACAGATCCTGCAAGCAGTTTCCGCCGACCGACCAGCCGTAGTTGAACCACCACTCGGTGAACATTCCGTATTCCGTGCCGTAAATTTGCGTGGCGTTCGCGTTGGTGGTGGGCGAGAAAATCATCGCCAAATCCTCGGTTTCGTCCCAATTCATGGCAATGCGGTTGTTGAATACCAAAATTTCATCCTTTGCGGGTAACTGCCACTGCGTTTCGGGAATGTAAGGAAACATACTTCTCCAATATCCCTTGTTGGGGACGGTAACGTTTGTCAATTTGGGGAAATCCCGCTTATAATGTCCGCGCAGATCGGGAATTTCGTTGTTGTTCCACCGCTCCATATCCTCTTCATTCACGCTGATGATATGAATGCCCGCTTTTTCAAACATCGTTTCGTTGTAGAAGATAGCAGAGGGCTTCGTATCCAGCGGCAAGCCGTAGAGCGGGTCGTCGGGGTTGGAGGTGTTCGTTTCGATATTCAGCCGCAGACGGTTTACGGTGTTTTCGAATACGTCGGAAACGTCGATATCGTCGACCGCCTTAAACGCCGTATCCATGTTTGCCATAAAGCCCATGTTCGCCCATTTTTTGAAATTCCCTTCGTCCACGAAGAACACGTCGTAGCTCTTCCGCGCGGTAGACATAGATGTAATGTAGGACTCGTAACCCGTAACGGCAATGGGCGCGTTCTCCACAAAGATGCCGTGCTCCTCCCCGTACGTATCGTTGAATACGTCTACCATCTTTTTGTACATTTCCAGCTCGGAGTTGTCCCCATAGGAGCAAAACACGACGTGTGTTTTGCCATCCGAGCTGCCGCCGCAGGCAGCCAAGCTCAACGGCATGAGAGCCGCCAAGCCGATTGCCGCAAGTTTTTTGAATTTCTTCATAATTTTTCCTCCATACTTTTTTAATTTCTACGTCTTTATAAAACGGAAATTTTTATTTTCGTTGTATTTTCACGGGGACGCCGCCCTTTAAGCGCGATTCCTCCGCCGCATAGGCAATGCTATGGGAAATAAAAGAATTTTCGATCGAAGTCAGCTCTTTGGCATTTTCGTCCTCGTAATAAGCGATCACGTCGCGTATCATTCTGGAATCGCCGCCGCCGTGCATATAACCTCTGTCGGAAACTTTACCCACGTCGAATACGGCGAACGGCGAGAACAGGTTGGAGATAAAGCACCCCACCGTGAGCGCAAGCACCGCCTCCGGATAGATAAGCGGCAAAATAGTCAGAATAAATTTCGCCACGGTTGCCGCAACCAATTATTGCATACTTCATAACTTCTTCTCTTTCTTTAATATTTGCAAAGACGGTTTTTTCATAATTCCGACGTCCGTCAACTGATATTCGTACGCCCAAGCATTGTTTTGCGTGTACCACATATTCGAGCCCTTCCAACGGATCGGTACGGCGGCGTGCAATGCGCCGAACGTATTGATACGCGATAAGTACAACGTCAATTCCAAAACGTGTTTTCCGCTCTCATAAACGGGCACGCACAATTTGTAAGGCGGAAGCACGATTTTGCCGATCTCCTCTTTATCTAACCGTGCAGAAATCAACGCGCCGTTGTAATAATCGGAAGTAATTTCGATTTCCCCCTCCTCACACTCGAACGGGATTTGATAGACGATTGTTCCGCCGTAAAAGGGAAAGCCCTGCCCCGCGAGCGAACCAAACGTGATTTTTTCGGGCAGCGGTATGATTTTTGCATACGCGCCCTGCACGCTCACGCCGAAGCCGCCGAGCAGAAAATAATTTTCAATACTCACTCGTTCGCTGATTGGCGCTTTGATAATAAGCTCATTCGTGCCTTCTCGTAATTTCGGAAGCGGCACCGTATGAAATGCTTTATCAACGTAATATCCGCTCTCCGTAACAGGGACTTCTTTTCCGTTTACCCATAATCCATAGCAACGCTCAAAGCCCAATTCGCACGGAGTTTCGATCTCGCTTTGGATTTGAAACCGCAGCCATACGAACACGTTCGGCTCTTTCGGAGGAATACACCACGGCTGCACGTCCTCCCCGTTTGCCAACGGATAACCGAACCTTTGGCGGATTTGCTTATCGATCCGCAATATTTCTTCGCGCGGCTGAAAATTTATTCCGTCTAACGACCATTCGCACTGATCGAGCACGAGAACGTTCTTTTCGCTCAATTCGTATTCTACAAAATCGGGAACGGAAATTTGTTGTCCGAAATCAACCGCGTTAATTATCTTTTCTTGTTGTAAATATTGCCCGCACGGCAACAAGCGGAATAAAAACGAATCGTAGGCATAGCTTTTCACACGGAATACCGTATTCCCGTTTTGAAACGTGAACGGAATTTTTCGCGTTGCGCCGCTCATCGTATCGTATAAAACAGGTTGAAAGTGCCCTTTGACGACTATTTTTAACTCATCGCAAATACAGTCCGCACCGTCTGCCCGAACGGGAGGATCGCAATGCGCCAAAAACAACCAACGCTCTGCACCCTCTTCACGCAACTGATATACAAATTCGTTCTTGCGTTCGCCGTTTCCGCCGAAAACGGCAACCTCGCGTTCTTCCTCCAACGACGATAAAATACCGTCCTCTGTAAACGCAACCGATTGTGCCTTATTCCACACGACCTTCGCCGCGTCGTTCTCGATTCCGTCGATCAGGCGGGGATAATTCCCGCAAACAACCGTCTTCCCGCCGTGTCCGATAAAGGCTTCGATTGCATTTAACGTGGTGGAGCGGATCGTTAAAAGCGGCGGAACGAGCACGGCGGTATAATTCATTTCACCCACGCAAAATCCCGTATCGCTCTTCTTATACTGTTCGGGCAGCATGCTTTCACTGATATAATCGAAATCGATCTGTCCGCGCAAAAGCCATTGGGTAAGGGAAGCGAATTCTTTATTTAAGGCAATCGCACGGGCGGAATGCTCCCGTACGCCCTCGCATATCCACGCACTTTCGATCGGGTGAACGACGGCTATTTTTACAACGGGCGCGCCCCTCGTGAGCGCCGTATTCAACCGTGCAAAGTGATTTTCAAGATAAGAATATTCCCGATACCACGATGATTGACAACCGATGCTTGCGGGATAATCACGCTTTGCCGAGCCCTGCATACTCAACCAACTCAAATGCGGCACGCGCTGCGTTACGCCGAGCGCCGCCTGCCAATCGCCTTGAAACTTGTGTCCACGAAAATCGAAATCCCAACCCGTTACGCCGTACAACTCGCTCAACGTTCCCTCTCTGCCGTATTGGTGCGCGACAGACTGCGCCTGCTTCGCGGTCGTAAACTCTCTGTCGTTGCAGAGCATATCCACGCCGGGTAGGGTAAATTCCTTATACGTGCGCATGGATTCGCCCACGGCGCACATCTGCATATGCAGCGTATCTTCATCGAGCGTGTGCCCCACAAACGCAATACCGTTCTCTTTACACCATTTGCCGATTTTATCGCAGAAGGTTGAGGAAAACAGTTCGCTCATCAGCCGGTAAAAGCGATAGCGCGCCGTACTCGGCTTGTCGCCCTGTAAATTCCATACAAGCTCGGGTAATTTTTCAAGAATATTATCTCCGAAGGTCTGCCGATATATTTCAGGGAATTTCTCCGTCCAAGGAAAAAACGCGTCCTCTCCGTCCCGTGCAAACGCTTTGAGGAAGATTCGTCCGTAATTCGGCTCGTCGGTAAAAATCGCAGGCACTGCGTTTCCGAAGTCGTCCCCAAGCTCCCGCCTATATTTTTCATGCGTCGTTTCGATAAATTTATCGACCGCTTTCGGGTCGAGCGTATCTGAATAAGTATAGCCGTTGTGGTACCCACAGCAAGGCTTATAAATTTGATAAGCGTACCACTTTTCACCCCGTGCCTTTTCGTCCACCGAAATTTCTCGGTATTCTGCCATGCGGTCGTAATCGTCGAACACGATATCGAAAACACAAAGCAACTTCGGATCGCGCTCGAATTCTTTATAAAAAGTAAAAAATTCTTCGGGGGATTTTAACGATAGGCAAACTTGTTTTTGGCGTAGCTCCTTTTCTTTGGTAACATAACCGCCTGCAAAACCGCTCGGCCAACGGTCCTCATCATACAAGCATGCCTGCATACCGTACTCTTTCGCGCGCTCCACGCACGCGCGGACGGCAGCCATAAACTCCTCGCCCAAATACTCGGTTGCCATTCCCGCACGCGAATGCATGAAAAAGCCGCCGAAGCCCATTTCATGAAAGCAATCGATTTGCCGCAATAATTCTTCCCGGTCGAGCTTGGTATTCCATGCCCAAAACGGTGCGCCGCGGAATTCGTTCGAGGGATGCTTAAATTCTTTTATGTCGAATTCTTTTTGCCGAAACTTTTTGTACCGCATAATCTCTCTCCGTATATGAAAGAAAAACATTCCCAAACGTATTATTCTTTCATAATTAAATTATAGCGGAAAATATACGTGATGTCAATACGCTCAGTTGACCTAACTTTACCCTGTATTGACATCGGCAAGCGAATCGCTTGATATTTTTTGTTAAAAAGGCTATAATATAGAAAAAACATTTTCCGGAAATATTATGTTTAATAACGAACTCAAAAACTATAACCATGCGAACGAGCTATTCAAAACAAACCAAAACGTGTTTACGCACGTCATTTTAGGCTACGAAGAGCCCGGCATGCACGGGCATGACTACATTGAATTTTTTTACGTGATCGAAGGTCGTTGCCAGCATCTGTTAAACGGAACCTCCAAACCGATTTCGAGCGGCGACCTTTTTTTGCTTACAACAAACGACGTGCACAATTTTAAAAAAATAAACGACAATTACGTACACCGCGATATTGCTTTTACCGTCGATTTCTTCCGCAAAATTTGCAATAGCTATTCCGAAAGCTTATACGATAAAATCTTACAAAACGGCTTTATAAAACAAACACATCTTTCGGGAGAACAAATCAACGAATTGGAAACGCTTGTCCAACCGTTTATGTTCACCGATTTCAATAAGAAAAATTTCTCGGATGAAATTTGCGAAAGCGCAGTTTGCACGTATTTGATTAATACGTTTTTGAAGCAAAATCTCATCTCGGTATCGGCGTTTCCTTCTTGGCTCAGCCGAATGCTCGCGCTCTTGTCTGCCCCCGAAAACTTTACCGTACCCCAACAGACAATCGTTTCGTTTTTTCCTTACAGCAAGGAATATATCTGCCGCGCGTTTAAAAAAGCAGTGGGAAAAACCGTTACCGATTACTTCAACGAACAAAAAATGAATTACGCCTATTCACTTTTGCTGTCCACCTCTTACTCCATCGAACAAATTTGTTCGCTCATCAACATCAATTCCATTCCGTACTTTTACCGAACGTTCAAAAAACAATTCGGCATTCCTCCGCGTGAAGTGATAAAATAAAAAAATGCCGTTCCCTTTCGAGAACGATACCCGTCAACATACCATTCCGCAAGGTTACCACACCAAATCTTAAAAATCATAGGAATTTTAGATAATGCGAAACAGCATGTCTCCGACAAAGAGTATGCGCCCTATGATAAATTCTAAAATTGGATGTGGTATTTTCATTATACTGCAAAATTAGTATTATGTCAACAAAATAAAAACCTGAGGGATAAGGCTTGAAACATAAAGTGTGCACGGCGTACTATAATATTATGTTTTAAAACTTTTTCGGGAGAGTTAAAACGTTTACATTCTATTTTTGCATTTTTTAATAATTCATCCATAGAAGAAAATTCATACCTAATATCCTCGCCTTCTTCATATCCATTTATATTAAATTCAAATACTTTTTTCCATTCTTTATATACACCTGAATTTTTATGTAAATAATGCAAGAAACATATAATAATTGAAGTTCGGCAGTTCAAACCTGACAGGTTATTAAAAAATATCTATGATTTTGTAAAAAAATTTACCGCCTTTCGGACACGAAAAAAGCCCGATAAAATCGGACTTTTTCGCAGAAATATCTTTTTTGTATTCCTGATATGGCTTTCTAATACGAAATAGCTACAGAATCTTGCGTTGTAATAGTTAATAATTACTTTACTTACTTATCTTAAACATTTATTTGTTCGCAACGATACATAAGGCTGCAATAATTTAACTTCTAAAAAAACTATAAAAAAAGGCGCAGATTTCTTGCTTTCGCAAGCTTATCTGCGCCTTTTTTGTATGCTATATTTAACTAAATACAACGATAAATTTCTTCCAGATTCATTTTCCCATATATAATTCTTACAATTCCAATGGTTTTATTCGCCTCGTTCGCCTTATAATACAAAACGTAATTATCTATCACCACGCGGCGCACCGCTTTATCTGAAACCAATTCGTTATTCAATGCAAGTCCCGTTTCCGGAAAAGCCCGGATCGTATCGATGTTTTCAAAAATTTTTCTTCCCAAATCCGCTGCGGCACTTTTATTGCAAAGATCTTCTTCTAGGTATCTGAGAATTTCTTCCAAATCTTCGGCGGCTCGCTCTGAGAATTTATAAGCATATTTAAATTCCATATTTTGCCGCCAACTTTGCCTTCAACTCTTCCCCGTCTACCGTTTTTCCCGCTTCCAGATCGGCAAGTCCCTCGTTTACAAGTTTCGCCTCGTAAAGCTTTCTCATCGTTTTTTCATAATACTCGATATCCATCACCACAAGCTTTCCGTAACCGTTCTTCGTAACAAATACCGGCCCGTTCGCTTCTACGCATTTTCGTTCGATTTCTACCGTATTTTTCATATCTCTCATAGGAATAATTGTCATTACTTCGCCCTCCCTGTGGCTCTATTATATACTATATTCAGCCGCAAGTCAAGAGTTTATTCAGAATTTTTAAAAATTTGCTTAATTGCATTTCGGCATTTGGGCGATGACTTCTTTGCTCACTTCGCCGATATAACATCCTTCATCCCAACAGGTAAACCGATCGAATAACAATAATTTCTGTTCCTCTTCGCCCATCGTGCAGACCACGTCTTCGTCCATTATGTCCGAAATGAAAAACTGCGGCAACCCGCGCGAATATACGATCTTTTCGCCCGATTTCTCAATGTACTTTAATATGTACGTTATCGCGCCGTCAAGCATAAATTCCGTTACCATATCATCGAAATCGTTTCGCCCGAACCGCTCGCGGAAATAACTGTTTTCGTGCGTTATTTTTCGTTTATGTTCCGAAAAACTGTACCCGTTCACTTCCTTCATTTCGCCCGGCAACGTGCCGTCGGGAATATAAAACAGTCCGTGAAAATGCAATCGCTTCTTTTCGGGAGAGCGTTCCCACACGCCGATATATTTCCAACCTTTCCGATGCGAAAACAAGGCAAGCGCGTTTTTCAGTTTCTTCCGGAACGTTTCTTCCGTATGCAGCGCGCTGTCGTATGTAAACGTTACGAAATAATTGAATTCGGCTAAATTTGCTTTTCGTACCATTCGTATCCGCCGCGCTATCAGATTTTTCTGCTTTCTCGCTATCCCCGCGTCAACGTAATATTCCGCGCTTCCTCTGTCTTTGAAATACGGCGACATCGTTTCGATTAACACCTTTCTTCGCACAGATTTTCTGTCCGTATAATGCGCTTTGTACGTTTCGTTAAACAACTGCTTTTTCGTAATTCTGCGTACGGATTGAGCGTTTCCAGACGGTTTTACTTCCGTTTCTTCGGCGGTTTTCGTTTTAATGTTTTCAGCCGTTGCCCGCGAATCACTTTCGCCGATCGCCGAAGAAGCGCAATTATTATCGTTGCTTTTCGGCTCGTTTGGGACTTCTATAAATTCCTCTTTGGGCTTTCGTCTTGCCCGATACGGATTTTCCGTATGCGGAATCGCTATGTAATGTCCGCCGTCGCTATATACTTTTGCTTTCGGATACATTTTATCCACCTCCCTGAATTTGAATTTTTACGCCGTGATTTCGCCTTGAACCGACAAATTTTTATCACAGAAACTACGGCGTTTTTATTTCTGTTTTTTGGCGATTGACAGCAGCGCGTAGCCTGTATATTATACAAGTCGGCTCGCTGACGCTCGCCGATATACAGGCTACGCGCTGCGCTTTCGCTCACTAACTTACCGACTGAAACAAACCCCGCGAAACGGGGCGATCGCGCTGAACCGCTTGCGATTCGCCCCGTATTTTTCGCGCGGGTTGCTTTCGTTTCTTCTTTCCCTATTTATCGCCGTATAAGCCGCCGATAAAATAACTGTGCTGTTTCTTTAATTCGTTTACGCTCGCTTTTTCCCCGGCGTATTCTTCGTAATCGTTGATCCCGATTTTCGCTTTTATCGCCAGGTCGTTGAAATAATCCGAAAAACAGTCCGTGGTAAACCGCCGCGCGTAAATCTTTCGATTACACAAAAAATACTTCTTTTTCTTCGCTTTTCCGTCTAACGTCCCGCGCTGTTTCGCAAGCGCAAGCACGCTGTACCCGTATAAATTCCTGATTTTTTCGTTATGTTTCCAAAGCTTCGCCGTAACCGTTTTCAGAATATGTACGAAAAGCGTATTATCCCCGCGGCGAAAGCGGAAATCTTCGTACAATTCTTGAAACTTCGCGTACAGATATTCGCAAATCATCTCTTCTATCGTATAAAACGGCAACGAGATTCGCTGTTCCCCGGCGGAAAAAATCGTTAATACTTCCGCCAGATCGCGGCTGTCCGCGCCCCAGCTTTCGGGGCGTTGCTCGTCCGCAAACACCTTGATAAACGGAAAATTATCCACCGTTGCCGAATGTCGGCTCATTTTCAGCCACGAATTGAAAAGGTCGTTCTTCTGATTCGTTTCTTCCGCGATTTTCTTGATTTCTTTCAATTCGAGATTGTTCCCGCGTTCTTTCCCGATTTCCGTGATCGCCACTACGCCGAACTCAAAACTGCCCGCTTTCGGATTGTTTTCTATCAATTTTCTGCCAAGCCGCAAAATATCGAAATCGAGAATATGACTATGCTTTTCGGCGCGTTCCGCTTCTGCGAAAAAATCCGTCAGCCACAGCGGAAAATTCCCGCCGTCTATTTTCGCGTTATCGCTTCTTATGGCATAATTAGATACAATCAGACTGCTTTGAATCACGTAGATAAAATACGCCTGCGCGTAAGTTTCCAGAACGTCGAAAATATGCGCCGTTTTCAAGCCGTCTTTATATGTTTCGCCGTAGCGTTTTATATCGTAACCGTATAATTGCCCCGTACCTGAACCGTGAATTTCGTATCTTTTTCGCTTTTTTGCTATCCACGCTTTCACGCTCGCCAAGTTATACACGGTGTGATATTCCATACACTTTTTTAGTTCTTTCTCGAAACATATCCACGGAAAATACGGGAATTTCATATCGTTTTCCCGCAAGATTTCAAGGGCTTTCTGCCGAAACATCACTTCCTGACTTAACGCCATATCCGTGATAAGCGTCGTTTTTCTCATTCCCATACTGCCGCACGATAAAGACACGATCGGCAATTCGTTGATAAACCCGCAATTCCGCGCTTCGAAATGCTTCAGCCGACTGACGGCTATTTTTTTGCGCCATTTGTTAAAAATCAGCCACGCGATTGCCCCTGTAACCTGCCACGGGAACGCCTTGAACGGCACGCGTAAATCGGCGAACAGTTTTACCGCTTGCACGTACAACGACGGCAGATCGAACGACGCCGCGAAATAGAAATAATACGCGAAAAATTCGAGAATGATTGATATAAAATTCAAATGCGCCAGCCACAACGCCGACCAGCATCTGAATATTATTGGGTACGCCCTTAAAAACGCTATGTATTCTCTTACAAAACGCTTTACGGGCTGATACGTGTATTTTGCCGCCGATTTAAAAATTTTCAACGGCAACGTATCGCGGTTGTGCTTCGTGTTTTCTTTCGCATACAGCCGCTTGATTACGATTTTCAGTACCACCAGGCACGGCAAAACGATAAGTATGATTTTGCTGAATTTACCTACGCCTTGCGCAATGCGCCCGAAATATTCCCGTGAGTTTTCGCCGTCTACGAGTAGCAAAAAATACCGCTTCGCCGACTTGAAAAATCCTTGCATATCTTGTGGCAAAAATTTCGGCTTGCCCCATACTTCCGAATACCGAGCCACGGACGGCACGGGGGAATCTCTTGCACCGAATAAAGCTTTGAAATAATACAAAGCGCCGCCGAATAAATCGAGTATACTTTCTTTCAATCTCGCATACGACGAAGAAAACAACAAAAAGCCGAACGCCACGAACGCGCACGAAATTACCGCCGTTACGCACGCATTAACTATCGTATAAAATTTCCGTTCGTTTCGCATATACCCCCTCCGTTTGCTTTGCGGTATACACGAAATACCCGCCCAGAATAAGCGCGGCTATCAACAGTACTACCGCTATAATTCGTTTGATTTTCTTCATTTTTATACCTCCATATATTTTCCAAAAATTTTACGTATCCCTGTAAACGACTATTATCTGCGCAAAAACATATTCACGCCCCTGTTTTTATATCTTTGAATGCATATCGCATAATCTACTTACGATTATTATACTCGTGAGTATATTACTAATCATTTCTAATCATACTCACTATTTCGGGAATACGCTCCGCTTACGACTTGCCCCCTCAAATCAATTCGCAAAAACTTTTCAAATTCGCTTGACTTTTTAATTTTTTTATGATATATTAAAGTCGATTTTAGATTTTCGTAAATTTAAAGGAGAAATTGTATGTATATCCATCGTAATCTTGAAGAAAAATTTCTTAGATCAAGCAAGTTTTTTAAAGCAGTTTTAGTAACGGGGGCGAGACAAGTAGGCAAAACCACTATGCTCAGGCATTTATCGAAAAATCGGACATACGTCAGCCTTGACGATACCGATAACCTTTTCCTCGCCAAACGGGACCCGAAACTCTTTTTTATGCGCTATAAACCGCCGATAATTATCGACGAAGTACAAAAAGCTCCCGAATTATTCCCGTATATCAAAATTTTGTGCGACGAATCGGAAGAAACCGGTTTATTCTGGCTGACCGGCTCCGAACAATTCAGTATGATGAAAAATATCACGGAATCGCTTGCCGGAAGAATCGGAATTATGACTCTCTACCCGCTGTCAATGAATGAAATTACGGGCGTCAAATTTGATCAACCGATAAATTTTTCCTATGAATCACTTGTTCTGCGCGAACAACAAGCTAAGCCTTTCGACCTTGATTCCGTTTTCACGCTGATATGGAAAGGCGGAATGCCTCAGGTACAGCATGCAAACAGCGAAGAACGATCCTTATACTTTTCCTCGTATATCGATACCTATCTGATGCGCGACGTTGCTTCTTCCGGCGGAGTTACCGATGAATTGCGTTTCAAAAAATTTTTAACTGCTTGCGCCGCGAACGTTTCTCAACAGCTTAATCTGAACGACCTTGCGATGATCTCCGAAATTTCCGCGCCTACGGCAAAAGCGTGGCTTGCAATTCTCGAAAGATTGCATATCGTATATTTACTCGCGCCGTATGCAAACAATAAATTGAAACGGCTGGCAAAAACGCCGAAATTATACTTTTTCGATGCCGGACTTTGCTGTTATCTTGCTAAATGGCTTTCGAAGGATACCCTTTTAAATGGTAGCGCAGCCGGGCATTATTTTGAAAATTTCGTTGTTTCCGAATTGATTAAAGATCTCGACTATCATTCCGTAAACTACGACATAAGTTATTTCAGAGATAGCAACAGCAAAGAAATCGATATTTTTTTAGAATATTCCGAAAAAATTCACCCGCTTGAAATTAAATTATCCGCAAATCCGGATCGACGTGAAATTAAAAAATATTCCATATTAGATTCAAACAGTATCCCCCGTGGAAACGGCGGAATTATCTGTATGAACCCCAAGGTTTTCCCGATTGATCAAGAAAATTTCTTTATCCCCGTCAACGTTCTATAATTTTTTATTTTTGCCGCCCGATGCGTTTTACCGCGCCGTGCGGCTTTTTATTGCTACCACCATTCTTCGTCCTGCCATTTGTCCTGAAATTCTTTTCTGACGCGCTTTTCGATTTTTCGGCGTTCGCGTTTTGTATGCAGGTTTTTGCATACGCTCGCCACGCCCTTGAACGGCAACGAAATTGCAAACACAATTCCGTTTACTACCATCGGCAATAGCGGCGCAAAAATTATCAACACTATTAAACCGAGCAAAACGTACAGCAGTTTTTTACCGTCCGCCGATACGCAGCCGCTTCCTCCGATGCCGCCCGGCTCGTTGGATGGATCGCGACCGCCCGTCTGTTTATTGTCTATCACGCCAAGGTTGTATGTAATGCCGTCTGTAACGAATTTCAGCCGCAATATCGTTACGTCGCCCACAAGCGTGGAATTTGCCGTCGTCGAGCCCGTCGTACCGCCGCTTTGCACTATGTAGTCCGTTTCCGTAAAGCGCAAAACCCACTTTTTGCTTTTCAGCTCGTTTAAGGTTTCGTCCGTCAACGTTACTGCCGATTGATCTCCGCCACGACTTTTGAAGATCTTCGTTTTATCTTCGCTTCCCGTAAATTTCTCTACGCTTTCGATACGATCCCACTTGTACGTTCCCGCAAATAACCCGTCGCCCGTATGTTCTACTTTGTCCGTGTATTTCAAATACGCGTATTTGTCCTCTTTTTCGCCGAACGTTTCTTTTTCGCCCACGAAATTGATAAACGACCACCGATATTTTTGCGTGGTGTAATACACGTCCGCTTCTATCAGTTTGTCTATCCGCTTATCCGTATTAAATGCCACAAAATGACTGTCGCATGCGCTCGCGTACAGATTAAACCCGTTTTCGTACCGCACAAACCCAACGAATTTATCCGTGATTTCTATCGTTTCTATATCCACGCAATTCACGTATGGTTTACCGTTGATTTTCCCGAACGTGTATTGTTTATTCACCGCAAAATTCACTTCCGTTACCGTGTTTCCGCCGCTCACGGGTTTATCCACAGACGCATCGAACGGACGATAAATCGAACTGATCACGTAATACCTTGTCGGCTCGCTTTTCACCGTGAAATTCAGCACTTTGTACTTATACAGCGTGCCGCTGCTATCTATACGCGCCAACTTATACGTTAAAAAACTGATTTCGTCGTTAATCGTAGTGGAAATATTCACGCTCGAAGCCGTGAAATTTTTCGTTTCGCCGCTCGGCTGATACACGTATAAAAACAACTCTTTTTCCGTGCTTTCCGCCACCTGTATCAACCGTAACGAATAATCATTTTCGATCAGCGGATAATTTCCCACCTGAAACGATTTATCCTTCCGCAAATCCTGCAATACCCCCGAATACCCTTCCGCTTTTGTTTCAAAATGTTTTGTATGTACCGCCGTCAAGACGGTACATACAACAATAGCAAAAGCGAAAATCATTGTTAAAATTTTCTCTCTCGCCTTACTCATTTAAAACACTATCGCCTCCTTGTCTAATCTGATTCCCGTTACTTTACTGCTCAAAGTAAAGTAAATCGTTACGCTTGCCTTCTCGTTGTACGAACTCACCACCAGCGCGAACATATCGTTGTACGCCTTTTCTTCGATGCGCGCCGTATCCAGCCCTGGATAAATCGCCTGCAACACGCCCGTAAGGTTTTCCCCTTTCGGCGTTACTTTGAACGTGCTTTCCGATTTTTCTATCTCGAATCCGTCCGTTAAATCCGTTTCGGCTTGAAATTGTCTGCTTTCGCCGTTTACCGTAAACGAAAAGTCTTGATTTTTATCTGCGGCATTCGGCACAATCTTTACGTTATAGCCTTTATTCTCGTCCGTTGCGAACGAAAACGTGTATTTCACTTCCACCTGCATAGGCTTCGCACGCGTGATTTCGTATCCGCCCGAATTCGACATGATTTCTTTATCTTCCACCTTTACGTAGAACGTTTTGAAATCGTCCGTGAATCCGTTCGTGAACCGCGCCACTACGCCGACGATGATGATCACCACCAATACGATTCCGACGTATGCAAGCCAACCCGCGCTTTTTCGTTTTAACATCTGTTATCACCTCCAAAAATTATTTATGTTTTTATTTTATACGAGCAAAACATTAAAAGCTCGAAAGCCGATTTTCAATAAAATATTCTTTATCTTATCCCAGTCGATATTTTTTCAATATTTTATATTTTGTCGCTTTAAGAACAGACAAAATAATTGACTTTTTTGTTTTTGTCTGCTATACTGTAAGTACTTTTTTAATCAAGGAGCAAAGACATGATTGTTCGTGAACAATATTTAAGCCAGATAATACCGCTTATCGACAAACCACTGATCAAAGTTTTAACCGGAGTTCGTCGCTCCGGAAAAACCGTATTGCTCTCGCAAATTCAGAATTATCTATTAAATTCCGGAAAAACGAAGTCTCAAATCATCACCATCAGTCTTGAATCGAAAATGAATGCCCGCTTTAAAAACGGCGATGTTTTATACTCTTATCTGCTTGACGTATGTCAAACCTTAAACGACACCGCATATATTTTTCTTGACGAAATTCAGACAGTTTCAAAATGGGAAGAAGTCGTTTCGTCTTTACTTGTGGATCTTGATTGCGATATTTATATCACAGGATCAAATTCAAAACTACTTTCAGGCGAACTTGCCACATTGATCGCAGGAAGATACGTTCAAATTCACGTATACCCCTTTACTTTATCCGAAGCAAAGCAAATCTGTATACAAAATCAAACTTATAAATCCGACGAAATCCTTTTTGAAAACTATCTCAAATACGGTGGTTTGCCGTTAAGATTTTCGTTAGAAGACATCTCACTTGAACCGTATCTTTCCGATACCTACGACGCTATCGTTGTAAAAGATATCGTTCAACGGAATCATATTAAAGATACGAATCTTTTGAATCTTCTTCTCGCTTTTTTAATGGACAATATCGCCAATCCGTTTTCTGCGCGTTCTATCGTTACCGCCTTGAAACAAGAAGGCATAAACACCACCGTTGATACCGTACTCGCTTATATCGGTTATATCAAAAAAGCGATGATTCTCTACAGCGCGCAAAGATACGATATTAAAGGCAAAAAACTTTTATCGACAAATGAAAAGTATTACGCCGTAGATTTGGGATTGCGAAATTGTATTAAATCCAGCAATGGTATCGATTACAACAAGTTATTCGAAAACGTTGTGTATCTCGAACTCCTTTATCGCGGTTACGACGTCAAAGTCGGAAAAACCGACGATTACGAAATCGATTTTGTGGCTTATAAAGGCTCGGATACGTTATATATTCAAGTTTGCTATCTTCTCGCAACGCAGGAAACCATCGATCGCGAATTTGGCAATCTTGAAAAAATCAAAGATAATTACCCCAAAATCGTTGTTTCGGCAGATACCCCCGATTTTTCAAGAAACGGCATAAAGCACTACAACATTATTAAATTTTTACTCAATGAAATGTAACGTTGTGTTTTTACGTTTCGACTCGGCTACGGCGAACAACCGTAGCCGTTTTTAATTCATTTTTTTGAATCGCTAAAATTCCATTTCGTTTTGGCTCATATTCACGCCCGTTACCACGCCCGGATCG
>ENA-UOOA01002744-UOOA01002744.1-human-gut-metagenome-genome-assembly--contig:-P61old-NODE-2744-length-23821-cov-6.658882_pt1 | contig 23821 bp, 18 predicted proteins | sample MGYA00242467_ERZ724014 | MGnify/ENA metagenome assembly ERZ724014 | reverse complement strand
CCGGGGAGGTTCTATGTCCTGTTGGCAGTCTTGTGCATTATCGGGCTCTTGCTGTGCCCGAGAGGATAGCCGATGATGCCGTGCAGGGCTGGCGGCGTAAACGTGGACATGGCACATCTCCATATGAATGTTTCAGTGGGGTAGGGGGGAACCGCTTTTGAAATGTTCCGGTGACGTTGGGGAAGGGGAATTTTTTGAAAAAGCCTTCCCTCCCCCAGCTAACCCAACCGTATCACATCTATCTTTTTTATTTTAAAAAAGATGATTGTTCGCATCGCGTCTCTGTTCTCAGAGTTCCCGAAAATGCGGACTTCCTCTAACATGGTATCCTTTCCAAAGAAAAAACGCTCTTGTGCATCCGGCGTGGAGTGGAACGTATCCCAAGGGCAAAACGATTGGAAGCGATTCCCTTGCCTTCCCCGGCAGCCCCTTTCCCTAGCAACGAAGATACCATTGCCCACTTTCCCTGTTTTGACCAATCATTACCTTCAGCCTTCCAACAGGTTTTACTCAGCGTGGCCCAGTTACCGAAGCCTGCCTCGTCTTCTCCTGTATATCCCCCATGAGGGATTCGATAAGGATGAAAGCCTTTGGGAAGGAGGGGTGGGGTTTAGGGAGGGGAGGAAGGGGGGGCTTCAGAAAGGCCCTTCCTCCCCCCTTTTCCAAAAGAAGCGGCGCCGGCACTGAGGAGGTAGTACCGACGCCGTTCGAGGAGAGGGGCGACATCCTCAGGGGGATGGATGTTGCCCGAACGCGGCCACCTTCACAGGGGAAAGAAGGTGAGCCCGGGTGGAGGAGAAAACCCGGAATCCGCGCTTGCATAACCCGCCGGGCGGCCGTAAAACGCCCGACGCGTCGTCTTCGGAGGACGGAATCTCAGGGGTGAATCCTGTCCTCCCGGACCATCAACAGGGGAGCGTTGATGGTCCCGTATTCATGGAAACGGAGGCGGGGAGAGGAGGTTTCCCGCCATCAAACCACGCCGTGTTCGCCGGGCCGCTCAAAGACGCCTAGGGTAACGGCCGTCTTGAACGAAAGGGTGTCGCCAAACAGGGGAAGCATTGGCGCTGCGACGAACAGGGAGGAAATCGTTCCCATGAAAACACCTATGAGCATAGTCAATGCGAAGCCGTAAATGACCGGGCCGCCGAGCAGGAACAGGGCGAGGGCCGCCACGAGCGTCGTGCCTGCGGTCAGCAGGGTACGGCTCATGGTGTCGCCAAGCGCTTCCTGAATGATCTCGGGCAGCGGGCGCGGCGAGTCGGGGTTCTCCCGCCGCAGGGTTTCACGGATTCGGTCGTAAATCACGATGGTATCGTTCAGCGAATAGCCGATGATGGTCAAAAGTGCCGCTACGATGTTCAGATCGATTTCTTGCCCGAGGATGACCAGCAGGCTGGTGGTCGTCGTGACGTCGAATATCAGGCTGGCCATCGCTCCCGCCGCAAAGGAGAGGCGGAACCGCCAGCACAGGAACAGGGTCAGCAGCAGTGCCGCAAGGATGCGGCCTTCCGTCGGTACGCCCATCCATTGCAGGGCGATCATGGTGGCCGTGAGCGCTCCGGCGAGCAGGGCGGCCGTGCCCCAGCGCTGTTCGAAGCGCCCCGAAATGTACACGGTGATCAGGAGCAGCGCATAATAGATGGCTTCCAGAGCCGAGCTGCGGAGATCATCTCCGACCTTGGGGCCGACCGTTTCCAGACGATCCAGGGAAACCGTCCCGCCGTCGTCCACGGTCTGGAGATGGCTGAGCAGGGCTTCGCCGAGCTGTTGCGCGGGCATGTCGGGCAGGCCGAAACGGAGCAGCCAGACGGAATTGTTGTCGCCGTATTGCTGGGTCATCAGGCCTTCGAGATGCATGGGATCAAGCGCCCCGATGAGCTGCTTGTCCGAAACGGGGTGCTCGAACCGGACCTGCGCCGCAACGCCGCCCGAGAAGTCGACGCCGTACTGAAGGCCGCCGCGCCACGTACCCACGGAAACCGCCACCATCACAAGCAGAAGCGTCAGTACGCCCACGTGCTTCACGCGCTTGAGGAAGGGGAAGTGGGACAGGTAACCCGACAGGGCGCGCAGTTCCATGGGGCCGTGCATGCTGAGGCGGGTGCCGTTGGTGTGCTTCATCCACGCGTCGAAAGCGATGCGGCACAGGAAGATCGCCGAGAACATGGAGGCGATGATGCCGAGAGTCAGGGTGACGGCAAAGCCGCGTACCGGGCCGGTCCCGAACTGGTACAGGATGGCCGCGACGATGATCGTCGTCAGGTTGGAGTCCACAATGGAAAGGTTGGCACGCTCGAAGCCGGCCTTGATGGCCTTGGGAGGCGTCAGGCCGAGGGCCAACTCCTCGCGTATTCGCTCAAAGATGAGGACGTTCGCGTCCACGGCCATGCCGATGGTCAGCACGACGCCCGCTATGCCCGGCAGGGTCAGGGTCGCGCCGAGCGCGGCCATGCCGCCCATGAGCAGGCTGAGGGTGCAGAGAAGCATCCCGTTGGCGAGCATACCGGACCAGCCGTAGCGCAGGGGCATGATGATCATGACCGCCAGCGTGCCGATGAGTGCGGCGAGGATGCCGCTGGTGATCGACGCTTCGCCGAGGGCGGGGCCTACCGTGCGCTGTTCGAGCACGTGGACCGGAGCCGCGAGGGAGCCGGAGCGCAGGGAGATGGCGAGGTCCTGCGCCTCTTCGGGCGTGAACTGGCCGCTGATGCTGGCCGTGCCGCCCGCGATCTTTTCCTGAATCACCGGAGCGCTGTGGATGGTCCCGTCCAACACGATGGCGAGGCGCTTGCCGACATGTTCGCCGGTGGCCATTTCAAACAGGGCCGCGCCGCGAGGGGTGAACGACAGGCTGACCATCGAGGTGTTTTTATTGTCGAATCCGGGGCGGGCGTCGGCCACTTCCTTGCCGCTCAGGAGCGGGGTGCTGTCGAGCGCCAGTTTGGCGTTGGTCGCTTCGCCGTGCTTGCCCGTCATGGGATAGAAGGCGACGCCGGGAGGCAGATAGCCTTGGGAAATGTCGTCGCGGACGAGGTGGAAGGACAGATCGGCGGACTTCTCGACGAGCTGGACGGCACGGTTGACGTTGGTCAGGCCGGGAAGCTGGATGAGGATACGGTCGCCCTGCTGCTTGCGGATATCCGGTTCCGCCACGCCGAACTGGTCGATGCGGCTGGAGATGGTACGCAGCACCTGATCCACGGCCAGATCCTGCGTCTGCTTAACGAAGGCCGGCGTGAACGAGTAGGGCAGGTGGACCGCGCCGTCGGACCCGGTACGGGGCGTTCCGGGCACGACTTGAGGGGCGTCCTTCTTGGCGAGGGCAAGGAACGCATCGACCTGGTTGGCGCGGGCGATGATGAGTTCCTGCACGCCGCCGGGCATCTGGCGGGGGCCAAGGACGGTGATCCCTGCCTCACGGGCCTTCTGGCGAAGCACTTGCCCGCTGTTGATGAGTGCGGACTGAACGGCTTTTTCCGTATCCACGCCCAGCGTGAGCTGAACGCCGCCTTTGAGATCGAGGCCCAGACTGATGCGGGACGCGCCCGGCAGGTTGACGTCTTCCGGCATAAGCGTCGGAGACAGGAGGAAAAGCGCGCCGGCCATGACAATGGCGGCAATCGCATATCGGAACGAGAGTTTCATGAAAGCCTCTCACACGGTTGCAGGAGCAGAATGCTGTCGGGAACGGCGGAACCGCCGACAGGACGCACACTGATTCGGGCGTTCCGGGTATTCTGCGCGGGAGACGTGTGAGGAGTGCAGAAGACCGGCTGCGCGAGTCAGGGCTTTTCTGTCACGCAGAAAGCGAAGGACGGAAAAGCGGAAGCTCTAGCAACCGTATGGAGGAGGCGTGGGGTAGGAGACGAGCCCGCGTTCGGCGGGAAGGAAGCAAAGGGGCGTGCCGATGGGCAGCGCCACCGGGGTGACGGAAATCTGCGGCAGGACAGGCGCTGAGGCCAACGCGGCGGCATACCCCGACGAGTGCGGCAGGGGCTTGTCGGTGACGCTCTTGGGCGTCCGGGCCGTCGTTTGGCTTATGTTGCCGTTGAGCGTTTCGGAAATGCTGGCGAAGAGGTTCCTTTCGGAACGGGCAAGCGCCGCGTCAAGCTGCCGCCAACCGCTGGACGCTTCAACAAGCGCCGAATCTTCGTCAACGGCATCGAAGCGCTGGAGCTGCGGGCCGATGTCATTGCCTTCCAGTTCGGAGTGCTGAGCCTTGAAGACGTCCGCCGAAGGGGCCGCTTCAAGGAGGGCTTCGAACTGCCTGCTGACATCGTTGTCTATGTGCGCTTGCGCGGAAAAGGAGGAACACAGGAAAAGCCCGAAAGCAAAAAGCAGCGTCCCCAGCACGGAGCGGGAGAAGCTGGTCGTTGCGTCTTTGATGGGCTTTAGCGTATTCATGCCTTTACCCATAAAGCCGAATGGTAAGGATGTCAATAATACGCTATGGCCCTTTTCAGGGATATCTCATGCGAAATCAGAGGTTCGGGCTTGCCTGGGCGCTTGAGGATGGATACTATCATTTTCCCCGCACGGCATCCGTTTTGTGAAACCCTCCGTTCCCGCGGGGCCGAAAATCAGCGAAAGGACTCATTATGTGTCTTGCCATCCCTGCGAAAGTCATTGAAAAGTCTGATGACGGCATGTTGAAGGCCACCGTGGGCAACGGGCCGACCTGCCTGACCGTTTCCGGCATTTTGCTGCCCGAGGAAGTGGAAATCGGGGACTATATCATTATCCATGCCGGATTCGCCATGCACAAGATGGAGAAGACCGAGGCCGAAGAGAGCCTGCGCCTTTTCCGCGAGCTGGCCCAAGCCACCGGGCAGGAAGCGACCTTCTGATGTGAAGAATGTGGGGGAAAACTCCGGATATAAAGAATATCCCTGCGCTCCTTCCCCAAACCGCTACGCGGGCCGCGCCCATTTCCTTGCTTCTTAATGTTTTTGGCCCTGTTGCCAGATAGAGTGGGGCAGGGCAAATTTCTTGTGTTGCATAGCGTGAAGAAAAATCCCGGAGCGAAGGCTTCGGGATTTTTTTGTGGGAAAGGCTCCGTGTGGAAACGGAACGGTTGCATTCGGAAGCCTAGGGCTTTCTGCGGGGCGATGTCTGGCTGAAAGCGGCGCGGCTTCTCCGTTTGGATTGAGGGGGCAGAGTGCCCGTTCCCGTATCCGTGTGGCTCAATACATCATGCGCGGAAGGAACAGCACGATGTCCGGGACGAAGACGCAGAGGATGATGACGCCCACGGTCACGAAGACGAAGGGCAGGGCGTTGTAGGAGATGTCCTCAAGCGTGGTGTCGGCGATGCCCGAGGCGATGAAGATGTTTTCGCCGAGGGGCGGCGTGGAGAACCCGACCCCGCAGCAGCAGACCAGCACCACGCCGAAGTGGATGGGGTCCACGCCGAAGGCGGTCATGACCGGCAGGAGTACGGGAGTCGCCAGCAGGATGATCGCCAGCGTCTCCATGAACATCCCCAGAAAGAGCAGCAGGGCGATGACGAACATCCAGATGACGGCGACGTCCGAGGTGAAGCCGAGGATGTGCTCCACAATCATGTCGGGTATCCGGTACTGGACGAGCAGCCGCTCGAACGCGTAGGCCGTGAACATGATGATCAGCACGCGCCCGGTCATCCATGAGGTGATCTGGAGCGAGTGCCGGATCCCCCCGAACGTCAGCTCGCGGTGGATGAACAGCCCGACGAAGATGGAGTAGAAGATGGCGACCACGGCGGCCTCGGTCGGCGTGAAGAGCCCCCCGTAGATGCCGCCGAGGATGACGACCGGAGCCATGAGCGACCAAAGCCCGTCCTTGAGCGCCTTGAGCAGCGAGTCCCCCGAGCCGCTTTGGAGATCTTCCGCCACGGGCATGTTCCGGCAGAGGAAGAGGTGCATGGCGGCGAGCCCCACAGCAATCATGATGCCGGGCATTACCCCGGCGAGGAACATTTTGGTGATGGATTGCTGCCCCGACACCGCATAGACGACCATCGGGATGCTCGGGGGGATGATGATGCCCACGCCCCCGGCGGTCGCTGCGGCCGCAGCCGCATAGCCCTTGCTGAATCCCCGCCGGATCATGGCCGGGATCATAAGCATCCCCACGGCGGCGGTCGTCGCGGGGCCGGAACCGGAAATCGCCCCGAAAAACACGCAGGCCAATGCGGTGGAGACGGCGAGCCCGCCGGGGATGGGGCCGACGATGTTTTCCGCGATGGCGACAAGCCGCCGCGAAATGCCCGCGCATTCCATGAGCGCCCCGACGAGCATGAAGGCGGGCAAGGCCATGATGGGAAAGGAATTGACCGAGGTGAAGGCGATCTGCACCAGCGTGACGAGGTTCTGGTCCACCGTGTAGAGGGCGGCCATGGCCGCCACGCCGAGCGCCACGGTAATGGGGGACCCGAGCAGCATCAGCACCGCAAAGGTGGCAAAGAGGACTCCCGCCGGGCTCATGGCTTCCCTCCGTCCACGAAGGCTTTCCGGGTTTCCTCGGTTTCAATCCTGTCGGGCGCGGTGAGCTCTTTTTTCAGGACGAATTTCATCACGTTGACTTGAATGATGCGGGCGGACATGAGCGTAAAGGCGATGGGGAAGATGAAATAGATATAGGAGAGCTGCCAGTCGAGGGCGGGCGTGGCGTAGGGGAATTCCCGGAGTTCGCGGATCACGGTGAGGCTTTCCACGACCATGACGATGTTGAAGAACAGCCACACGCCGTCGCTGAGGAGCATACAGGCGTCGCCCACCCATTTGGGGAAGGGGCGGAACTGGATGGTGACCCGGTTGTGCGCGGCGAGGCGGGCCGCGTAGGAAGCCCCGAAAAAGACGAACCAGACAAAGGAATACCGCGCGAGTTCTTCCGTCCAATACAGGGGGTGCCCGAACTGGCGCAGGAAAATCTGCAAGAGCAGGATCAGCACGAAGAACGCAAGCAAAACCTGGCTGACGTATCCTTCAAAGTTGTCCAAAATCGCTAGAAGAACCTTCTTGAGCATGAAGTCCCCCTCCGGAGAGCGCCAGCGCGGCGCGTCGCCAGTGTAGGGTAGCACGCGGGAATAGACAACCTTATGAAGCCGCCTTCCCCCTGTGTGGAAAGCCTACTTCCAAGGTTTTTTCCCGATGGCGGAGAGGAAGGCGTTGATGGCGGCCCTGCCGCCCACGAACGTCTCCATTTCGGGCCAGACCTGCGAAATGGCGGCACTCCTCCAGTCGGCCTCGTCCTCGAGCTGGTCGATCTGCACGCCGGACTCGATGAGCCTCTGCCTCGCCCTCACGCCTTCGACAAGCTGGAAGGCGAGGCAGTATTCCTGCGCGTCGCGCCCGGCGTCGGTGATGAGCGTCTGCATCTCAGGGGACATTTTCCTGAAGGCCCGCTGGCTCAGGATCATGGGCTGGAGCTGGTAGGTGTAGTGCACTTCGGTGATGTATTTCTGCACTTCGTTGAATTTACAGGCGAGGAAGGTGATGTAGCCGTAGCACTGCCCGTCGACCAGGCCCTGCTGGAGCGCGGTGAAGGTCTCCGCCCACGAGATCGGCACCGGATTCGCCCCCCATGCCTTATAACAGGCGAGCAGGATGGCGCTCTGCGGGACGCGGAACTTGAGCCCCTTGATGTCGTTCAGGTTTTTGATGGGCTTGCGGGAATTGGAAATGTAGCGGTAGTCGGTATAGGTCCAGCCGAGGATGCGGAAGCCACCTTCCCGAATGGCATACCCGTTGAGCAGGTCGTGGGCGGGGCCGGTGGTGGCCCGGACGACGTCGTACATGTCGTCAAAAAGGTAGGGCATGGTGAGGATGCCGAGTTTCTTCACGAACGGGACCGTATTGGCGATGCCCACAACGGCGATGTCGAGATTCCCGGCGCGCACGTTCTGGATCATTTCCGTTTCGTCGCCGAGCTGGCCGGAGGGGAAGAGCTGGACTTCCACCTTGCCTTCGGACCGGGCTTCCACGACTTCCTTGAACCGGGTGCCGATGGCCCCCATCTCGGAATCGATGGGATCGCCCATGCCCACTTTCAGGATGGTTTTCTCATAAGCGCGGGCGGGGAAGGGGCAGGTGAGAAGGGCAAGCGTCACCACGGCGGCAAGCAGGCTTTTGAGCATAGAATCCTCTCTCTTTCCATCTAGAGTCCCGTGACTGCGTGCAACCCCACACCTTATTTTGGGCTTTAGCGCACGAGGCTCGAAGGTGTCAACCTGGCCTCTTCGGTAAGCCCGGCAGCCCGATTTTCCTCCTATCAGCTTGTGGATACACTTGAAAAAATTATTTGTGGGCGATTTCCACGAGGCCGATCTTGTACCGTTGCGCTTTCCTGACGATGGTGGACTGGCTGACTTTGAGCCGCCGGGCGGCCTTGTAGGTGCTGCCGGTTTCAGTGAGCGCGGTCATGATCATGTTGCGCTCCAGTTCGGCGACGGCCTCGCGCATGGGCTGGCGGAAGGAGACGCTGCCCTGCGGGAGAGGCGACTGGGCCTGCATATATTGGGGGAGATCCTGCATGGTGATGGTCTCTTCTTCGCTCATGGTCGCCAGCGACTGCACAAGGGCGCGCAGCTCGCGGACGTTGCCCGGCCAGCGGTAGGTCAGGAAGCAGTTCAGCACTTGCGGATCGAAATTTTTTTGCAGTCCGCTTTTTTTGATGATCTCCTGCAAAAAATGCATGGCGAGGACCGGAATGTCGTCCGGCCGTTCCCGCAGGGGAGGGATTTCCACGGTCAGCACCCGGAGGCGGTAGAAGAGGTCTTCGCGGAACTGCCCGGAAGCAGCCATGTCGGCCAGCGGCTTGTTGGTGGCGGCGATGACCCGCACGTCCACGGTGATGGGCTTGGTCCCCCCAACCCTGTGGAAGGGGTGCCCGTCGAGCACTTGCAGCAGCTTGGCCTGCATGGGGAGGGGGAGCTCGCCGATTTCGTCGAGGAGGAGGGTCCCCTTGTGGGCCAGCTCAAACATGCCGGGCTTGCCGCTCTTGGCCGCGCCGGTGAAGGCGCCTTTTTCGTAGCCGAACAATTCGGATTCCATAAGCGACATGGGGATGGCCCCGCAGTTTACCGCGATGAACGGTTCGGCGCTGCGCTGGCCCATGTCGTGGATGGCCTTGGCCGTCAGCGTCTTGCCGGTTCCGGTTTCGCCGAGGATGAGGGTGATGGCTTCGGTGCGGGCGGCCTTGGAGGCTTCCTTGCGCAGGCGGCGCATGGGGGCGCTGTGTCCGACGAACCCGGCGTCCATTTCGGTTTCGAGGTTCTCCAGGCGCGCTTTGTAGGCGAGGGTTTCCATCTCCAGATCGGTGAGCTTGCGCTGGAGCGTCTCCAGTTCGGTCATGTCGCGGATGGAGGCGATGACCCGCCATACATTGCCCTTTTCGTCAAAAATGGGCGTGCTGGTGTTCAGGCAGCGCTTGCCGTTGGAATAGTCGTCGAACATGGTGACCGAGCGTTTTTCGATGAGCGCGCGCAGGGTGACGCAGGTTTCGAAGCGCCCCTTGTGCATGGGTTCGGTCACGTGCTTGCCGATGACTTCCTCGGCGCGCAGCCCGGCGATGCGTTCCATCGCCTTGTTGACGCGCAGGGTTATGCCGTCGGAGTCGATGACCCAGATCCCGTCGTGGATGGAGTCGAGCAGGACCGTCAGCTCCTGCCAGGGCAGTTCGCCCACCCGGTTGATCTGATCGACCGGGATTTTCGACATTGTGATAAGACGAACTTGTTCCCCGCCCGCGGAATCGTCAATGGAAACGCTTTTCCAGCGGATAATGTACATGGAACCCTCTTTGTGGTGGGCGATCAGCTCGCCTCCGTGGGGTTCGCTCAGGCTTTCTTCCACTTCATCAAATCCGCATCGTGTCAGGCGGGGCAAGAAAGGCTCGTCGTCCATCCGTCCGGGAGAAAGTTTGAGTATTTCTCCTAACATGTTGTTTATAAAAATTAAATTCCATGTATCCCCGTGGCATATTCCGGCGGCGACGAGCTCATTTTGATGGAGAATGTGATCGCAAAAGGCGGGGTATGACGTCATGAAAGGACCTCTCTAATGCAACTATGCATCGTAATGCAAAATTGACTCGGACATTCCTGTGATTCGGCGGCAAATGATTCGAGACTGCATTGAACCCGAAAAGACCTGAAAAGGACATTCTAAAAAACTATAACAAAAATCTCATGTTATGAACTTTGGGAAAAATGGAACGCTAGTTGCTATAAAGAAGGCATGGAGTACAACCCCACCCTGAATTTCAAAACGTACTTCAACATACTGCTCTCGGAGGCACTCAAATGCGTGTAGGTATCCCCACCGAAATCAAAGTTCAGGAATTCCGTGTTGGCATCACTCCCGCTGGCGTTCATGCTCTTAAAGAAGCCGGTCACACCGTCCTCGTGCAGAAGGGCGCTGGCCTCGGCAGCATGATCACCGACGAAGAGTATGTCGCCGCCGGCGCTCAGATGGTTGCTACCGCCAAGGAATGCTGGGACTGCGACATGGTCGTGAAAGTGAAGGAACCCCTGGCTCCTGAATACGACCTCTTCCATGAAGGCCTGATCCTCTACACCTACCTGCACCTCGCTCCGGAACCGGCCCTGACCAAGGCTCTTCTCGAAAAGAAGGTCATCGGCATCGCTTACGAAACCGTGCAGTTCGACAACGGCTTCCTGCCCCTGCTCGCTCCCATGTCTGAAGTCGCCGGTCGCATGGCCACCCAGGTGGGCGCTCAGATGCTGACCAAGATCGAAGGCGGCATGGGCCTCCTGATGGGCGGCACCGCTGGCGTGCAGGCCGCTCACGTCGTTATCCTCGGCGCCGGTACCGTGGGTCTCTCCGCCGCCAAGGTTGCCATGGGCATGGGCGCTCGCGTGACCATCCTTGACAGCAACCTCTTCCGCCTGCGCCAGATCGACGACCTCTTCGGCGGCCGCATCCAGACCCTGGCCTCCAACGCCTTCAACATCGCCGCCGCCACCAAGGACGCCGACCTCCTCGTGGGTTCCGTCCTCATCCCCGGCGCTCTGACCCCGAAACTGGTCACCGAAGCCATGGTGAAGACCATGAAGCCCGGTTCCGCCATCGTTGACGTCGCCATCGACCAGGGCGGCTGCATCGAACCCACCGCCAAGCACGGCGCTACCTATCACGACAAGCCGACCTTCAAGTATCCCGTCAACGGCGGCGAAGTGGTCTGCTACTCCGTGGGCAACATGCCCGGCGCCGTGGCCCGTACCTCTACCTTCACCCTGACCAACGCCACCATGCCTTACATGGTCGACCTGGCCAACAAGGGCTGGAAGAAGGCTTGCCAGGACGACAAGGCTCTGGCCCGCGGCATCAACACCTACGACGGCAAAGTGTACTTCAAGGGCGTTTCCGATGCTCTCGGTTACGAACTGCACTGCACCTGCGACATCCTGAAGTAAGACGTGATTCATGACTGGACCAGTCTCATGTCCGCATGAGACTGGCCAGTTTTCCGGTCAAAGTCAAGGGTAAGGGTAGGAAGCGGCCCATGTGCGCCAATTGGTTTTCGCCTTTAACCTTCCTGTGACAATAACATCATTATTTCATGAGGAATGCACCATGACTTACGATAAAGCTGAATTGGTCGCTCTGGACAAAAAGTACGTTTGGCACCACCTGACCCAGCACAAGAATTTCGAGCCCGCCATTTATGTGAAGGGCGAAGGGATGCGCATCACCGACATCGACGGCAAGACCTATCTTGACGCCGTTTCCGGCGGCGTGTGGACCGTCAACGTCGGCTACGGCCGCAAGGAAATCGTCGACGCCGTCGCCAAGCAGATGATGGAAATGTGCTACTTCGCCAACGGCATCGGCAACGTCCCCACCATCAAGTTCTCTGAAAAGCTGATCTCCAAGATGCCCGGCATGAGCCGCGTGTATCTCTCCAACTCCGGTTCCGAAGCCAACGAAAAGGCTTTCAAGATCGTCCGTCAGATCGGCCAGCTGAAGCACGGCGGCAAGAAGACCGGCATCCTGTACCGCGCTCGTGACTACCACGGCACCACTATCGGCACCCTGAGCGCTTGCGGCCAGTTCGAACGTAAAGTTCAGTACGGTCCCTTCGCTCCCGGTTTCTATGAATTCCCCGACTGCGACGTCTACCGCTCCAAGTTCGGCGATTGCGCCGACCTCGGCGTGAAGATGGCCAAGCAGCTTGAAGAAGTCATCCTGACCGTGGGTCCGGACGAACTCGGCGCCGTGATCGTGGAACCGATGACCGCTGGCGGCGGCATCCTCGTTCCCCCGGCTGGCTACTATGAAACCATCCGCGAGATCTGCGACAAGTACGAACTGCTCCTGATCATCGACGAAGTCGTTTGCGGCCTTGGCCGTACCGGCAAGTGGTTCGGCTACCAGCACTTCAACGTCCAGCCCGACATCGTCACGATGGCTAAGGGCGTCGCTTCCGGCTACGCTCCCATCTCCTGCACCGTGACGACCGAAAAGGTCTTCCAGGACTTCGTCAACGACCCGGCCGATACCGACGCCTACTTCCGCGACATCTCCACCTTCGGCGGCTGCACCTCCGGTCCCGCCGCGGCTCTGGCCAACATCGAAATCATCGAACGTGAAAACCTGCTCGAAAACTGCACGAAGATGGGCGACCGCCTCCTCGAAGGCCTCAAGGGCCTGATGGCGAAGCATCCCATCATCGGCGACGTTCGTGGCAAGGGCCTGTTCGCCGGTATCGAAATCGTGAAGGATCGCGCCACGAAGGAACCCATTGCTGAAGCCGTCGCCAACGCGATGGTCGGCGCCGCCAAGCAGGCTGGCGTGCTCATCGGCAAGACCTCTCGCTCCTTCCGCGAATTCAACAACACCCTGACCCTCTGCCCGGCCCTGATCGCCACTGAAGCCGACATCGACGAAATCGTCGCCGGTATCGACAAGGCGTTCACCACCGTCGAACAGAAGTTCGGTCTGTAAGAATTGAAAAGCCCGATGCCTTCATCCGGAGGCATCGGGACTTTGATTCCGAAAATCGTCGGCAGGGCAAGGCAGCGCTTTGTCCTGCTTCGGCATATGAAGACTTCAACAACGCGAGGATACGACAATGGCTTTTGTGCATTACACCGTCAAGAAGATCGTGCATGGCCTCGGCGCTATTAAAGAAGCCGCTAACGAAGTGAAGAACCTCAAAGGTTCCAAAGCGTTCATCGTGACCGACCCCGGTCTGGCCAAGATCGGCGTCCAGAAGCCCCTCGAAGAAGCCCTGACCGCCGGCGGCATCGAATGGAAGCTGTACGCTGAAGCCCAGCTGGAACCCAGCATGGATTCCATCCAGCACTGCACCGACGAAGCCAAGGCTTTCGGCGCTGACGTGATCATCGGTTTCGGCGGCGGTTCCGCCCTCGACACCACGAAGGCCGCTTCCGTGCTGCTTTCCAACGAAGGCCCCATCGACAAGTACTTCGGCATCAACCTGGTTCCGAATCCTTCCCTGCCCTGCATCCTGATCCCCACCACGTCCGGCACCGGCTCTGAAATGACCAACATTTCCGTGCTCGCCGACACCAAGAACGGCGGCAAGAAGGGTGTTGTTTCCGAATACATGTATGCCGACACCGTCATCCTCGACGCTGAGCTGACCTTCGGTCTGCCTCCCCGCGTGACCGCCATGACCGGCGTTGACGCTTTCGTTCATGCCATGGAATCCTTCTGCGGCATCGCTGCGACCCCGATCACCGACGCCCTGAACCTTCAGGCCATGAAGCTGGTCGGTGCCAACATCCGCCAGGCCTATGCCAACGGCAAGAACGCAGCCGCCCGCGACGCCATGATGTACGCCTCCGCTCTCGCCGGCATGGGCTTCGGCAACACCCAGAACGGCATCATCCATGCCATCGGCACGACCCTGCCCGTGGAATGCCACATTCCTCACGGCCTGGCCATGTCCTTCTGCGCTCCCTTCAGCGTGGGCTTCAACTACATCGCCAATCCCGAGAAGTACGCCATCGTGGCCGACATCCTGCGTGGCGATGACCGTTCCGGCTGCATGAGCGTGATGGACCGCGCCGCCGACGTGGAAGACGCCTTCCGCGATCTGCTGAACGACCTCGACATCGCCACCGGCCTCTCCAACTACGGCGTGAAGCGTGAAGACCTGCCCGCCTGTGCGGACCGCGCCTTCGCCGCCAAGCGCCTCCTGAACAACAACCCCCGCGCCGCTAGCCGCGACCAGATCCTTGCTCTGCTCGAAGCCAACTTCGAAGCCTAGTCCTCGGATTTGAGGTAAGCCATTGACCGGGGGAGGAAAGGCGCACTGCGCAATTCCTCCCCCGGTTTCTTCGTTTCAATGCTCCATATAGGAGGATCTCCTTCAGGCGTTGAAAAAACAAAAGAAAAGCCCTGAACAAGCATCCAGGGCTTTTCTTTTGTTTCTTCAGGGATTGGGTACGTACCAGCGGTTTACTCTATGACCGTCAAACGCACGGGCTTGCGCGGGGGAACACGGGCATACTGGACGGCAGGGTACCCGATCATGAGCCCTCCGCAGATCTTGCGGCCTCCGGGAAGAGGGATGCCGAGGTCTACACCGTTGCTGGCTGCGGCGATGACGAAACCGCTCCAGCAAGTCCCGATGCCGTAGCTGTGCAGGGCGAGCTCCAGATAGCTGACGGCGGCGGCACAGTCGAGAGCGTTCCACGGCATGTTGGCGTCGCCGTGCGCGAGGATGAGGGAGGGGGCCCCCCGCAGGATCGGATCCTGCCCGGCGCGGAAAGCCGATGCCACATGGCTGTATTTTCCGGTAAGCGTCGACATCCAGTCCGCCACGCGGGAGGCCAGATCGTGCAGCCTGTCGCGGCCTTCCACCAGCAGCCACGCCACTTCCTCACAGTTGGACGCCGTCGGCGCGTAGCGGGCCTCTTCCAGCGCCTTGAGGAGCACGTTGCGATCAACGGGTTCGTCTTTATACGCGCGGGTGGAGCGCCGCGTCTTGAACAGCATGTCGCGTTGCAAGTCGGAAAGCGGGGCATCCTCGACAAGCGGCAGGGAAGAGGGCGCGATATGTTCCAAGGTCAGGGCCGCCTTGGGACAGACGGCGACGCAGTGGCCGCACCGGATGCAGCGGGCCAGAGCCCCGTGCAGGACATCCACAGACCCGTTGGTGTGGCGTCCGAGGATGCGCTGCGGGCATACGCTGATGCAGCGCCCGCACCGGATGCAATGATCTTGGTTGAGTTCAAGAGAAACCATAGGCAGTCCTTTGGAAGCGTTTCGGAAAGAACACCGTTTCCCGGCGGCTTCCCGCCTTTTGTGTCCTGAGCGGACGTTGTTGCGCCCATTGTTCCGGTTTCCGCCGGAGGGCTTCGCTCCGATCAAAAAACGAACCGGGGAGGAAGGAGGAAAAGGAAGGGGGGGCGGCCCCAAAACAATATCCCTCCCTGTAGCTGGGGCGAGCTGATGCCGATTTTTGCCGCTTTAGAGCAAGGGCCTTGTACCCCTAGAAGGCAATCTGCGTTCTGGTGGGGACGCTGCGGACAAGCCGATAAACACAGATGCCTTTGGAAAGCGAGGGATGGGACCCGCGTCGGCAGGCTTGGGGAAGGGAGCCGCTTTCCCTTGGAAAGGCTTCCCTTCCCCAATACTTCCATGCAGTTCAAAGGGGATCGGCGTTAGCCGTCTCCGAGCTTGCGCCGTGTCCGCCGTTCTTCGGTGAGGAACTTGCCGGTAACGGAATTCGGATCGGCCATGATGGCTTCAGGCGTTCCGGCGGCGACGATGCGCCCGCCGTTTTCCCCTCCGCCGGGGCCGAGGTCAATGACGTAGTCCGAGGCGAGGATGACGTCCGTGTTGTGCTCGATGACCACGACCGTCGCGCCGAGCTCCACCAGATGGTGCAGCACGGTGACGAGCTTGCCGACCTCGTGCATGTGCAGTCCGGTGGTCGGCTCGTCGAGGATATACATGGTGCCGGGCAAAGAACGCTTGCCGAGCTCGCGCGATATCTTGATGCGCTGGGCCTCGCCGCCGGAGAGGGTGGTGGCGGGCTGTCCCAGACGGATGTAGTCGAGCCCCACATCTTCCAGTACGGCAAGGCGGCGTTCGAGTACAGGATAATTGGAGAAGAACTGGCGGGCCTCACGTACGGGCATGTCCAGCACTTCCGAGATGTTCAGCCCCCGATAGCGGACTTCGAGGGTTTCGTGATTGTAGCGCTTGCCCCCGCACACGTCGCAGGTGACGTACACGTCGGGCAGGAAGTGCATTTCCACGCGGATCTGACCGTCGCCGCTGCACGCCTCGCAGCGTCCGCCCTTGACGTTGAAGCTGAACCGCCCCGGCTGGTAGCCGCGCTTGCGGGCGTCCGGGGTCATGGCGAAGATGTTGCGGATCTCGTCGAAGATCTTGGTATAGGTAGCCGGGTTGGAGCGCGGCGTGCGTCCGATGGGCGTCTGATCGATGGCCACGATGCGCTCGATGGCCTCCACGCCGTCGATGCCCTGGATGCTGCCTGGCTGATCCACGCGGATGCCCTGCGCCAGCGCGAGGTGCTTGTACAGCGTGTCCACCACGAGTGAGCTTTTGCCCGAGCCGGAAACCCCGGTCACGCAGGTCAGCGTGCCGAGCGGAATGGGGCAGTCGATATCTTTGAGGTTGTTGGTCGTGACCCCGCGCAGGGTGAGCCAGCCCTTGGGTTCGCGGCGTTCGTCGGGGATGGGTACGGACAGATCCCCCCGCATGTACTTGGCGGTCAGCGTCTCCGAGTGCTTGATCAGGTTCTCGAAAGAGCCGTGGTACACCATGTCGCCGCCGTGCGCGCCGGAACCGGGCCCAAGCTCGATGATGTGGTCTGCCTCGCGGATGGTGGCTTCGTCGTGCTCGACCACCAGCACCGTGTTGCCGCGCCCCTGAAGGCTGCGGAGCGTGGCAATGAGGCGTTCGTTGTCCCGGGGATGCAGGCCGATGGACGGCTCATCGAGCACGTAGGTTACGCCCACCAGCCCGGAACCGAGCTGCGAGGCGAGGCGGATGCGCTGCGATTCCCCGCCTGAGAGCGTGGTCATGGTGCGGCCCAACGAGATGTAGTCGAGGCCCACATTGGTCATGAACGACAGCCGGTGATTCAGTTCTTTGAGGAGCGGCTCGGCGACGAGGGCGTGGCGCCCGTCGAACTCCCGCCCGTTCAGCCAGCGGAGAGCGCGTTCCACGGGCAGGGAGCAGAACTGGTGGATGTTGAGATCGTCCACGCGCACGGCCAGCGATTCGGGCCGCAGGCGCGCGCCGTGGCATGTGGGGCAATCCATGCTCTGGAGGTAACGGGACAGCAGATCACGCCACATGTCGCCGTACTGCATACCTCGTTCAAGCAGGGGGATGACGCCCGGCCAGTTGTCCGTGGCCAGCTTGTACGGGCCATCGTAGGCTTTGACCGGAGCGGGTGCGTTGTCGTCGTACTCCGGCGACTCAAGGGCCACGGAACCGCCGAGGCGGTTCCTGCGCAGGCCGCTCTTGGACTTCTGTGATGGATCGTCCTCACCGTAGAACAGGGCTTGCAGGGCCTCGGGAGAATACGCGGACAGCGGCGTGGACAGGGTGAAGCCGAAGCGCTTGCCGAGGGCGGTCAACGCCTCTTCATAGCGGGCGAAGGTCTTGGGGTTGGCCCACGGCAGGATGGCCTTGGTGTTCAGGGACAGGCCGCGGTTGGGCGCGATGAGCATGGGCTCGAAGTATTCCACGGTGCCGAGCCCGGCGCAGCGCGGGCAGGCCCCCTGCGGGCTGTTGAAGGAAAAGAGCTGCGGGCTGGGTGCGGGCAGGCTGATTTTGCAGACCGGGCAGACGGATTCCGTGGCGTGCAGCGTGTCGCCGTCGGCGCCCTTGTCGGGCTCGTTCACGATGATCCGGCCCTCGCCGTAGCGCAGGGCCAGCTCCACCGAGTCGGCCAGACGCCCCCGGATGCCGTCCTTGATGACCAGACGGTCGATCACGAGATCGATGGTATGCTTTTTGTTCTTGTCCAGCGCGGGGATGTCTTCCATGCCGTACAGCTGGCCGTCCACGCGCACGCGCACGAAGCCCTCGGCCTTCAGTTTCTTGAAGCGGTCGAGGTGCGTTCCCTTTTGGAGTTCCACCAGCGGGGCCATGATGATGACTTTCGTACCTTCGGGCAGGGCGAGGATGTCGGCGATGATTTCATCGGCGGCGCGCGCCTCGATGGGGCGTCCGCATTGTGGGCAATACATCTTGCCGAGGCGGGCGAAGAAGACGCGCAGGAAGTCGTAGACTTCAGTGACGGTGCCGACCGTGGAGCGCGGGTTGCGGCCCGTGGTCTGCTGTTCCAGCGAGATGGCGGGGGAAAGTCCTTCGATCTTGTCGACGTCCGGCTTGTCCATCTGCGGGAGGAACTGGCGGGCGTAGGCGGAAAGGGATTCCACATACCGGCGCTGGCCTTCCGCATAGACGATGTCGAACGCGAGTGTGGATTTGCCCGATCCCGAAGGGCCGCAGACGACCACAAGTTCGTCGCGGGGGATGTCGAGCGAGAGGTTCTTGAGGTTGTGCTGGCGCGCGCCCTCGATATGGATGGAGGAATGACTCATGAGGTTCCTTAGAAAGTCTGTCCAGACTGGGGTGTCTTGCGGGTGAATCGCCACTTCCGCCGAGCCTGCCGGAGGCGTGGCCGTTGAACTGTCTTATCCCATATGATTGTTGTCTTTCAGCGTCGTTTTCGCATGTGGGGCGAAGTCTTCCCGGCGCTCCTCCATGCCCTGCCGGTCAGATTGTTCCGGCAAAGGAGGCCGTCAGTGCGCACAGGCCCACGACGGCAAGCAGCGCCGGGAGCATGTTCGACAGGGAAATGCGGGTGATTTCGAGCATGTTGAGGCCGATGCCGATGATAAGCGTGCCGCCGACGGCTGTGAGCTCCGTCATGGTTGCGGGGTCAAGCCAGCTTTGGAGGCTGCCCGCGAGCAGTGTGAGCGCCCCCTGATAGATAAGCACGGGGATGGCCGAGAACAAGACCCCGAGCCCGTAGGCCGAGGCCATCGCCAGCGCCGCGAAGCTGTCGATGATGGTCTTGGAAAGGACCACGGCCCGATCGCCCCTGAGCCCCTCGTCGAATGAGCCGATGATGGCCATCGCGCCGATGCAGAACAGGACCGAAGCGTTGACCATGCCTTCGGTAAACAGCGGGTTGGACGACTTGAGCCGCCCTTTCAGCCAGTCCCCCACGCGGATGAGCCGGGCTTCGAGCCCGATCATTTCGCCGGCGACCGAGCCGATGACGATACTGAAAATGACGATGAGGGGATTTTGCGTGAGCAGGGCCATTTTGAACCCGATGACCAGCACGCAGAGGCCGAGCCCCTGAAAGACGATGGCACGGACACGTTCCGGCAGGCGGGCTCCGAAGGCAAGCCCCACAAGGCTGCCGATGGTGATGCCCAAAGCGTTGATGATGGCCCCGAGAGGGATCATGCCCGTGTCTCCCCGTTGCCGTACCGTTTCAGCCATTCCCCGATTTCCTTCCTCGCCAGCGCGAGGAATTCGGGGAACACGGCCCGCACATCATCCGAAAGGCCGATATTCCACGTTACATAGTCTTTGGGCTCCACGCCGAGCACGAGGAGTTCGGATTTGGTTCCGAACAGCTTTTCGGCCATGAGCAAAGAGTCGATGAGGTCGATGTCGTGGATGGAGAGGCGTTGTTTGTCGTCCTTGATCAGCGCGTCCTCGGTGAGCCGGTAGAGGGTCCCCGGCTTGCCGCCGCAGTGCACCACGTCGAGCACCAACAGATGGGAGTAGCCCTTGAAGCTGTAGAAGATGTCCTGCGTGAACGTCCCCCCCTCGCGTATGGTCACCTGTTCCGGCCAGTCTTCCTTCATCAGTTCCTGTGAGGCGAACACGCCCACCCCGTCATCCGTGAGCAGCATGTTTCCTATTCCGAGCACCAGCAGTTTGTTCATGAGGGGGATCCTTGATCGGGGATGGAAGGGCGAGGACTTGGGGAAGGGTGGGAGAGCTTTTCTGAAGAACCCCCATAAAGGGGGCAAGCGGCTTCTCCCTCCCTTCCCCAAACCCCATCCCTCCCTCTCCCAAGACGTTCGTGTTTATTGAATCCCTGTTCCGGAAGTGTACGGCTCATCGGGATCGGGGCATTGCCGGGAGTGAAGGTGCGGTTCGGAGGGAAGCGCATCCCCTCCATTTTCTCAGCAAAGGCGACTTTCTTCAAGTCTTTTCAGTAAAGAATCTCAACATGAAAAAGCCCCGTCCCTTGGGGACGAGGCTCATTGGGGGACAGCTTCAGTGCGGCACTTTGTGCCGGACAGCGCCGGAACCTGCCGCCGCATAAAAAAGTCTTGGGAGAGGGGGAGGGGCTTGGGGGAAGGGAGGAGGAAGCCGCTTGCCCCCTTTATGGGGGTTCTCCAGAAAGGTTCCTCCCCTCTCCCAAAAGAGAATCCACCGGCTACAGCTTCTTCACATCGGCATACCACGCGCTGGCCTGCTCAAGGAGCTTGGTGGCGCGGCTGGCGAGGGCGTGCGGATCCTTGATGTAGCCGTCAAGCAGCAGGGTGGAGTCGAAAAGGCTCTGGATCATTTCGGCAAGCTGCGGATCGTCTGGATCGGCCTTGGAAAGCTTCAGCATCGTGCGGAGCAGCGGATGATCGCGGTTGATTTCGAAAATCTTCTGCGGGATGGAGTCGTCCTTCTGCATGACGCGCATCAGGCGTTCCATCGAAGAGGTCACGCCGTCGTCCGGGGAAACGAGGCAGGCCGGACTGTCCGCGAGCCGGTGGGACACGCGGGCGTCCTTGATCTGGTCGCCGAGCACCTTGCGGATGGTCTCAAGGAGCTTGTCGAACTCGTTCATGTCCTCGTTGGACAGCGGCGCGGCCTTGGGCTGTTCGTCGGTGTCCGCGAAGGCGTCGAGCACGGCGCTGTCGGCGTGTTCCACGGCCTTGAAGGTGTAGTCCTTGTATTTCGCCAGCGTCTCCAGCGCGAACTCGTCGACGGGCTCATAGAGGTAGAGCACTTCGAGGCCCTTGCGGCGGAACACTTCGCTGTGCGGGTTGACCTTGGCGGCTTCGCGGCTCGGCGCGGCGACGTACCAGATTTCCTTCTGGCTTTCGCGGGCGCGGGAAATGTAGTCGTCCAGCGAGGTCAGGCCGTCGGCGTCTTCCATCGCGGAGGAGTTGAAGCGCAGCAGCGGGGTGATGCGGTCACGGTTGACGAAATCGCTGTAGCCGAGTTTGAAGACCTTGCCGTGCAGCTTCCAGAAGCTGTTGTACTTTTCCGCGTCGTCCTTCGCCATCTTTTCGAGGTGGGACAGGATCTGCTTGCTGATGGTCTGCGAGATCTTGCGCAGGACGATGTTTTCCTGAAGCGTTTCGCGGGAAATGTTCAGGGGCAGGTCCTCGGTGTCCACCACGCCCTTGAGGAAGGCGAGGTAGTCGGGGATGAGCTCCTTGTTTTCACGCTGGATGAGCACGCGGCGGGCGTAGAGATCCAGCCCCCAGTGCTCGCGGTACGCGCCGAAGTAGTCCTTGGTGATGTCGGGAATGAACAGCAGGGCGTTGAACTGCACCGGAGCGTCCACGGACAGGTGCAGCACATCGAGCGGATCTTTCTGGTCGTAGGTCAGGAACTTGTAAAATTCGTCGTACTGTTCCTTCTTGATGGAGAACTTGGGCTCGCGCCACAGGGCGGGCGTCGTGTTCACGCGTTCGCCGTCCACGAGGATGGGGAAGGGGATGAAGCTCGAATGCGTGCGGATGATCCCTTCGATGCGGTATTTTTCCAGAAACTCCTTGTCGCCTTCCTTGATGAAGGCCCGGATGGTGGTGCCGCGCTTGATGTCGGCCTGATCCGGGGCTTCCTCCACGGTAAACGTGCCGGTCCCGTCGGAAATCCAGCGGTAGGCGGGGCCGTCGCCGGTGGCGGAGAGCGAGGTCACTTCAACCTTGTCCGCGACCATGAACACGGAATAGAAGCCGATGCCGAAGCGTCCGATGATGTTGGAAGCGTCGCTGGTCGTGCCGTCTTCGGCGGTCTGGGTGTGTTCCTTGAGGAAGGCTTCCGAACCGGAGTGGGCGATGGTCCCGAGGTTTTCGATCATCTCGTCGCGGGTCATGCCGATGCCTGTATCGGTGATGGTCAGGCAATTCTGCACTTTGTCCGAAGAGATCCGGATTTCGAGCGGCAACTCGGCATCCCGGATGGCCTCGTGCTGCGTCTGGCTCTGGAGGAAACGCAGCTTGTCCAGCGCATCCGAGGCGTTGGAAATGAGCTCACGCAAAAAAATCTCCCGGTTGGAATACAGGGAGTGGGTGAGGATATTCAGAACCTTACGGGTTTCGGCACGGAATTCATGATTGGTGGTCTGTTCAGACATGGGAATCCTCCTGCAAAATCTTGGCCGGGATGCGCCCGGCGATCCAGCCCCAAAAATAAGTTTGCCTGTTGAATCGTCAAGGGGAGGGCAGCTCATGATAAGGCTTGAAAGAGTGGAGAGAATTGGGGAGGGGAGGGAAAACTTTTCTGAAGACAAGTTTTCCCTCCCCTCCCCAAACCCCACCTCTCCCTTTCCAAAGACTTTTGACTTTATCGAATCCCTGTTCGCAGGTTTTTGGGGATAGATTGCTGTTGGAGTAGCACCATTGCAAAGTTGAAGCGCGTTAGAGGGCGATGGATTCCAGATCGTCCGGGACGAAGAGGTTGCCGGAAAAATACTGGCGGCCTTCGGCCGTGTACAGCGTTTTGCGCTCGGGGAGGCGGGTGTCTTCGGTATGCCAGAGCACGAGGTTCTCCACGCCGCGCTCCGTTGCCGTTTCGCAGGCTTCACGGACCGTGCTGTGGTGCTTTTCGTAGGGCTTGAAGCGGTCGCGGTCCGCATAGAGGCAGAAAGCTTCGCTGAGGAGCCAGCCGCTGCCAGCCGCGTATTTCCGGCCTCGGGGCGTACAGGGTTCGTCGCCGAGGCAGGAGAACTTTTTGCCGCTGTGAAGGCCCAACGTGAAGCCAAACTGCTTTGCCTTGGTGGAACCGATGTCGAAGAAGGTTGCCCGGTAGCTTCCGAACGGGCGTTCCTCACCGTCCCCGACAGGGACGATAAGGATGCGGTCGCCAATGTACTGCGTCATACTGGCGGGTAAGGTCATGTCCGCGACGGAGTGGACGACTCCGGCGAGTTCATCATGGCAATACAGCGTAAACGTCCCCTCGTAGCTTCCTCCCCGGATGTTCTGGGCAACGGAGCGGAGCATCCAGATCATCCCGAAAAGATGATCGGTGTGGCAATGGGTCAGGAACGCGTGATGGATGTCGGAGGGCCGGATGCCCGCCCGTTCAAGCTGGGTGAAGATGGCGTTGCCGCCGCCGGCATCCACAAGCAAGGGCTCCTTGCCGTCAAGAAGGATGAAACACGTGTTGTAACAGCGCGTGGCCCCGGCGTTGCCGGTCCCGAGGACAATGAGTTTTTCCATGATATCCGCCGGAAGCGTTGTGATGGACAGTATGAAAAGAACCGTATGCGTCGCTCGCCGTCTGGCCAGCCACGGAATTCATTGCAAAGAAAGAAATACCCGCAAAGATGATAGAGAGAACCGCGCCGTTCCGCAAGAATGGGAAAACGGCCTTTTCCCGATCCCGAACAAGCCCCACCTCAAACGGCACAAAAAAAGCCGGACGACTCCGGCAGAACGTGTTCCTATCAGCAGAATGAAACGATAATACGCATAAAATACAGCCGATCAAAACGCTTTGAACCTTCTTCTTATCCCTTTCCTTCCATACGGCAGGAACTCCTTCCGCGCGGCCTCCCCACCCGCCGAAAGTCTTTGGAGGGAGAGAGGAGGGGGCTT